>Ga0265293_10000718_pt1 | contig 76595 bp, 58 predicted proteins | sample Munlanlewell138R_FD_192505 | JGI IMG/M metagenome (GOLD analysis project Ga0265293, IMG submission 192505) | Leachate microbial communities from a municipal landfill in Southern Ontario, Canada - Leachate well 138R | ecosystem: Engineered > Solid waste > Landfill > Unclassified | place: Canada... | reverse complement strand
TTATACTCAGAAAGTTTAAACCCATTTTCTGAATTAGAAATTCTGTTAACAAGGCGCACATTTTATTAATATCAATAAGTTGACTTTTGTCAATGTTTGATTTAACAAAATATCACTACAAAATCAACAGGATTTTATACTCAGAAAGTTTAAACCCATTTTCTGAATTAGAAATTCTGTTAACAAGACGCACATTTTATTAATATCAATAAGTTGACCTTTGTCAATGTTTGATTTAACAAAATATCACTACAAAATCAACAGGATTTTATACTCAGAAAGTTTAAACCCATTTTCTGAATTAGAAATTCTGTTAACAAGACGCGCATTTTATTAATATCAATAAGTTGACTTTTGTCAATGTTTGATTTAATAAAATGTTGCAACGAAGTTAACAGGATTTCTAAACAGAAAACCCTACATTTTCTTTACGAATTGGGTAAGTATCACAATCTGCTGCCCATCCACTCTTCCTTCAATATGGTTTGCATTTTCATGGTCCAAAGAAATACGTCTCACCGCTGTTCCTCTTTTCGCGATCATGCTCGAGCCTTTTACTGGAAGGTCTTTAATTAAAACAACACTATCTCCAGCTTCTAGAACTACTCCATTGCTATCTTTATGAACAATCCTGTTTTCAACAACTTCAGTTGATGAACCTTCTTTTGCCCACGCTAAAGTTTCCTCTTCAAGATACATCATATCTAATAAATCAGCAGGCCATCCTTCTCCACGCAATTGATCCAACATTCTCCAAGCAACCACTTTCACAGCTGGAACTTGGCTCCACATGCTATCGTTTAAGCACCTCCAGTGATTTGGATCTACTTTGCTTTCATCATTGAGTTGCGTGTTGCAATTCTCACAGATTAAAATCGAATTTTCTTCGTTATCAGTTTCTCTTGGCGGAACAGTGTAAACCGTCAAATTATTTGTTGAAGTACACAATTCACATTGATTGTTACTTCTTTCTTGAAGTTTTTCTTGAATCATTTTTGAGTAATTTTAATAACACAAAGTTAATCTAATATTAGATATAAGAGATTGCGTGTATTTACGAGGGGTTTATAAGGTTAGGTTCTATTATTTCTGCTTTAACAAGAGTTTTATTCCAAAAGCTGGCAGGAAGCACAGTGCTGCTGTTGTTCCCAATGCATCTCTAAAACCATCAAAATAAGGAGTAGTCAAAAGATAGATAACCATTAAGAAAAGAAGAAAAGTTTAGAACTGAATGACCTTAATGCCTTCATGTTTAAATAACCATTAAGAAGTGAAGAAAAGATGTAGAAACAGAAAAAGTAAAATCCCAATTATCTTTGCCCACCTATGAGCAAATATTCATCGGTAATTGGATTTTTAAATTACAAAATATTCTAATTAAAAATAGCTGCCATGCGAATTAAACGCACGGCAGCTATTTTTATACTAACTAACTTTTTCTAAAAACTAAAGTAGCAATTTTCTACTTCAAAAAGCTATACACTTTTGCATATTCTAACATTTGCTCTTTAAAGCTTGAGACATAATTTACTTTTACATCAATTATGTTTCCGTCTTTGTCCATTTCTGGAACCAAAACTGGGTTAACAAATCCGCTGTAAGGTGGAATATTCAAAGGTTTAACACGTTCTAATACCTCAGCATGAATTGCCTGGTCAACCTTAACAGAATAAGTTTCGATTAAGTTTTTCCCAGCTTCGAAATCTCCTTCTGATTTTATACGTTGGATTTCTCTCAGTAATTCTCCAAACAATCCTTGAAGTGCAACATAGTCACGAACTTTGAAGTATGTTTTTCCATCACGTTGAATTTTTTCAATTACATTGTTTTCTTTGCCTTTTTCGTAAACCCAAGCAGCAACCAATTGGCGATTTCTCATGTGAGATTGCTCAATATTATCTCCTAGTTTTACTCTTTGTAATTGTGTCATTAAACCATTTCTGATGTAACCATCATACTCCGCTTTTCCAACTTCTAAAGATTCCATCAAACCAAATTCAATTAGCTTTTCGTTCATCATATAATAAAGAGAAACTAGGTCAGCACGCGCTTCTTCTAAAGCACTTGCATAATTCTTCAATGTCTCTTTTGGAGTTCCAACACCAGGGTTTAACTGCCCACTTGCGTGACCAACTACTTCGTGAAGTGCCGTGTGTAGTTTAGATGCTAATGCACCGTATTTTCTTGCACGTTCAGCTTCTTCTTCGTCAAAAGTAAATTCATCAATCATTGAACCGCCAGATGCATTTTCATAAGCTTCAACAATATTTCCTAAACTTACAGATTTTGAACCATGCTCAGCACGAATCCAATCTGCATTTGGAAGATTCACTCCAATTGGTGTTGATGGCGAAGCGTCTCCTGCTTCACCCAAAACATTCACAACTTTATATGTTACTCCTTTAACGTCTTTTTTCTTGTGCTCTTCTTGAATTGAAGAATTATCCTCAAACCACTGAACATTGTTTTCTAAAACTTGCATACGCTCAGAAGCTTCAAAATCCTTCATTTGAACGATTGTTTCATAAGTTGCTCTGTATCCTTTTGCATCTCCGTAAACCTCGATAAATCCATTGATATAGTCAATGTCTCCATCCGTTGCTTTCACCCATGCTATACTGTATGCATCCCAATCTCTTAAATTTCCAGTTTTGTAGTATCTGATCAACAATTCTAAAGCATGTTTCTGAGCATCATTTTCTGCAACTCCTGCTGCTTTATCTAACCAGTAAGCTACTTGCTCTAATGCTTCACCATACATTCCTCCAATTTTCCATGGAATTTCTTCTAATTCTCCTTTTTCATTCAAGATCATTTTTGAATTTAAACCATAAGAAATCGGTGTTTTATTACTTGGATCTTTCAACTTTTTATAATAAGCATCTACCATTTTCTCAGTAACGCCTTCACCATAAAAGTTGTTTGCACTTCCTTTGATAATCCCTTTCGAAGCATCTAGATTCACCGCTTTTGCATCCACAGTTGGATCAAAAATAGCGGTCATGGCTGCATCACTAATTTTGGTGTTTGTTTCAGCCAATAAAGTATTGAAATAAGCTTGATCAAACTCTGGATTAAACTTATCTTTTGAATAATGATGGTGAATTCCATTTGCAAACCAAACTTGCTTGGTATACTGAATAAACTTCTTCCAGTTTTCACTTTCATCTCCTTCATGATTCGCAACAATATTGTCTAAAGCTTTACGAATCTCAAGGTTGTGCTTGTAGTTTTGGTCATAAATAATATCTCTTCCGCTTAATCCTGCTTGTGTAAGATAATATGCCAATTTTTTCTGATCCAATGTTAACTTATCGAAGTCATTGATTCTATAACGAAGAACTCGAATGTCTGCAAAACGATCTGCTTCCCATTCAAAATCATCATTATTTTCTTCTGTTTGAACTACTGGTTCTTTCTTGGTCTCACTTTCGTTTTGACTACATGAAAAAAGAAATCCCGCAACAAGTGCGCTTAATACTATTTTCTTCATTCTCTCTTTTTTTTTTGAAAGTCTAAAGTAGTTATAAAAATTCAAAATGATAATGGATAATTGACAATTCGTAATTCCAAATTGATAATTACCTCAAATCTTCCCCCTTGGTTTATCACTTTTGTGAAGAACAATCTCTGAATGAAGAAACTCCGCTGCTTGAGCTGAATCTCTCACTTTAATTGCACTTCTTTCAATCATTTCTGATTCAAATTGAGTGAGGATACTTTTACGAATTCCTGCTTCTCTCCAATTCGACATTGGTCTACAGGATTTTGAAATTTCTCGGGCCAATGACAAAGCATCCAACAATGCTTGATTCGCACCTTGTCCTTTAAATGGACTCATGGGATGGGCCGCGTCTCCGATTAGTGTTATTTGTTTTCCATTTTCGAATAATTTCGAATTGAGTATTTCTCTATCATAAACAGGGTATCCTGAAATTTGCGTTTCCAAAGTAGCAGCTAAAATCTGTGGAATGGGTTCATGCCATTGGGTTCTTCGACACGCTTCTTCTTTTAGTGATTGTGCTCCTTTTGAACTCAAAGCTAGGGCTTCTTTCTCAGTCATTGGAAAACTCAATTGCCACATTACAGCATCTGAAGAATAAGGCATTACGTAAATTCGCTCTGTACCATTGGCTGTTTGAAATACAGTTTTCAAATCAAGTAAATGACTATCCAAACCTTTGAGTGCCTCTAAAGAACAAATTCCCAAAATCACAATGCAATCTAAATAACGCAATGGAGTATTGTTATCGCCAATGAGCAATTTGCGTACAGAACTACGAATTCCATCAGCTCCAACAACAAGATCTGCTTTGGTGCTTTTTATCTTTCCATCGACTTGAAAGTTCAAATCAACAGTTCCGTCCTCTAATTCTTTATAATCTACTAATTGATGTCCCCATTGAATTTTATCATTTCCGCCAAGCTGTTGAAGAAGTGCCAATCGCAAAGATTGCCTTGCGATATGCAAGTTTGTGCGTTTAGGAGATTTACTAGACCCCGCCTCTAACCACTTTCTCATTCCCCATTCACCAATCACTTTTCCATCTGTAGTATGAACAAGATGTCTGGTTGAAACCATTGCTTCTTTTAAAGGAAAAAGACCTAATCCTTCAATCGCTCTAGTAGCCTGTTGCAAAGTGAGTCCATATCCTTGAGAACGGACATTAAATCCCGAATCTCTTTCGTAAATTGTAAAAGGAATTCCTCTGTGTAAGCAAGCAACAGCCAAAGCAATTCCGCCTATTCCACCACCAATTATTGCAATATGAGGTAAGTTAACTTTATCTGGAATAGGAAAATGTTCTGCTTTAATCAATCCGGAACCCGAACAGTTAATGCAAGTTGAGAAATGATTTTTTGGACGAACTGGAGCTAACCCTTTTTCCCCAGATTTTTTGAAAAGATCTAATTCTCGTTGGTAAGCAAGCCGAACTTTTTTTCGTAAACGCTGACTTTTCTTACCAAAACCCTGGCATGCTTCGCAGTGTGAGAAAGAGAGTGAGAAAGAGGGTGGATTACTTTTCATAAATACATTTTCTGTAAATCTATCTTATTACAATCCTAAATTAGATTTTTAAATGTCTCGATTTATTCGAGGACGCCTCAAAACTCAAGACTCACACTCCACACTGTAAATCATTTATGATTTATTTCCATCGCCTTTAATGTATTCATCATCAAAGAAACGATTGTCATTGGTCCAACTCCACCAGGAACTGGCGTGATGAACGAAGCTTTTTCTGAAACATTTTCAAAATCTACGTCTCCAACAATTCTATATCCGCTTTTCTTAGAAGCATCTTCAAGACGAGTAATTCCAACATCCATCACTACAACTCCATCTTTTACCATATCAGCAGTAAGGAAATTTGGTATTCCAATCGCTGTGATAATGATATCTGCTTGAAGTGTTATTTCTTTCAAGTTTTTAGTTCTCGAATGTGTCAGAGTAACCGTTGAATTCCCTGGATATGCGCTTCTAGCCATTAAAATACTCATTGGCGAACCAACGATATGCGAACGTCCGATTACAACACAGTGTTTTCCTGAAGTTTCAATTTCATATCTTTTGAAAAGTTCTAACATCCCTGCAGGAGTAGCTGGTAAGAACCCAGGCAAATTTAAAACCATGTTCCCTAAGTTCGTTGGATGGAAACCATCTACGTCTTTTTTAGGATCTATGGCTAAAGTGATTTTCTTTTCGTCAATGTGCTTTGGAAGTGGCAATTGAACGATAAATCCATCAATATCGTCATTGTTATTGAGTTCATGCACTTTTGCCAAAAGCGCTTCTTCAGTAATGGTGTCTTCAAGATGAATCAAAGTGCTATCAAAACCAATTTCCTTACAAGCTTTTACTTTAGCGCCAACATAAGTCAAAGACCCACCGTCATTCCCAACTAAAACCGCTGCCAAATGTGGTGTCTTTTGACCTTTTGCTTTTCTTGCCTCAACTGCTTCTGCTAATTCCTCACGAATTGCTTTTGAAGTCTCTTTACCATCTAAAATCTGCATGACAAATATGTTTTTGCAAAAATAAGATTTTAAAATATCAATTGACAATTGACAATTGACAATTGACAATTGATAATTAATAATTGATAATTAATAATTGATAATTTTGCGCTTCGAGATTGAGGGTTATGGGAGGAAGTTCTGATGGTAAATTAGGGATTGACTGAATAAACAAGAATGTTAAATTAAGAATCACATCTCAAATTCGTAATTATTTAGGTTTTTTTCTAAAAATCTAAGCCCTCAACCTTCCTACTCAATCGATCAATCTGCGTTTGTAAATCTCCTTGATTATCCAATTGCCTGTATTTTTGAAATAGACCAACTAAAACCCAGATTTCTTTAATGTTAGAGCTTTTTAATTCAACATCATCAATAGCAGGATGACTCGCTATTAGTTTTAGCACTTCTCCGTTTTTCCGAAGTTTCCGAAGTTTTATATCATCAGAAATTATTAGAACTGGTAGGCTGAAGTCTAAGTTTTCTAAATTGGTTTTCTCTAATAAAACAACATCTTTTGGATATAATCCTCCTTGACTATTACTCATTTCCAAATCAGATATTTCAAAAAAGCGGTATGTTTTATCTTCGTTTTCTAATGGCCATTCTATGTAAGGCATGTTTTTTATAAAACTTTCTTTCTGATGATATTTTATATAATCCTCTTGATTGGCCTTTGTTATGAGAGGAGTACGAGGAAAGCTTTTCCTCAATTTACTCTCGTCTGTAGTGAGGTCGGTGTTAAACTTCAAAAGCTCATTTATCTTTAGCTCACGTTTAATTAGATTATCAATCGGAATGCTAAAATAATTAGCAATGTTAATTATGGTGTCTATTTTAGGTTCACTCCTACCTTCTTCATAAGCCCCCAACGTGCCTCTTTTCAAACCAAACAAATCGGCAAAGTCTTTTTGCGACAACGATTTTAACTTCCTTATTTTCTTAATATTTGTTCCGAATGCTGACATTTTGCTAATTATATTTGCAGAATTGTAAAAATGTTATATATTTGTACCAATACTTTTAGCTAAAGTAATATAAAACCATTAAATATAGCACAAAGATGACTTTAATAATAATTAACATTTTAAGTGCTTTCAAAGATAAATTTTTTAAATTTAGCCTATGAATTACACAGAAACTATCAAACAATACTTGGTGGAGTTAGACTACACCATCACGCACGAAAAAGAAGAAGACGATATTTTAATAATTGAAAAGGAAGAATATGGAATAAAAAACCTAGTCATAGGAATTACTCCGCCAGTTCTAATATTAGAACAATATATTTTTAAAATAGACCAACCTTCAGCTGAAATTTTTCAAAGTTTACTGATTAAAAACAGAGATATTGTTCACGGCGCATTTGTGCTGGACGATACAGGTAAAAAGGTAATATTTAGGGATACTCTTCAAATAGAGACCTTAGACATTGAAGAATTGGAGGCATCACTTAATTCTCTCAGTTTATTAATGAGTGAATATGCAAATGAGATTATTAAATTCTCAAAATATTAAAACAAAGAAAACATGAATATTTTCAAACGATTATTTAGAATAGGAGAAGCAGAAGCGAATTCTGTTGTCGACAAAATGGAGGACCCTATTAAGCTAACTGAACAAGGAATCAGAGATCTTAAAAGTGACTTGACGAAAAGTTTAGAGGCATTAGCACAAGTTAAAGCTTCTAGTATTATGTCAAGAAATGACGAAAAGAAACATTTAAACCAAGCCGGAATATTTGAAGAGAAAGCAATTGCAATTCTTAAAAACAAAGACTTAAATGATGCTGAAAAAGACAAATTAGCCCAACAAGCTTTAATTAAAAAAGGTGAATTAGAGAAAATGGCATCTCTCGCTAATGAAGAACATGAGCGCACAAGCAAGGCTGTTTTAGAAATTGAAACAAATATTTCTAAACTAAGAAGCAATATCTCTAAATGGGAAAGCGAACTTCGGACTTTGAAATCGCGCGTAAAAGTGAGCAAAGCACAAACCAGTTTAAATAAACAAATGGCTGAAATGGACAGCAACGGCACTGTAGACATGCTCAAAAGAATGCAACAGAAAGTTGAAGAGGAAGAAGCTAAAGCAGAAGCTTACGGTGATATTGCAAACAACACTAATTCTGTTGAAGATGAAATTGATAAAGCAGCCGACTTGACTTCATCGAAAGCTGAAAGTGAACTAGAAGCATTAAAGAAAAAAATCGCTAACAATTCTCAGTAAGAAATGATAGAGATATTATTTTCACCAGTCAACTTTGCGCTAACTTTATTGGTTTTAGTCTTGGTTGTTTATTGGTTAATCTCTGTTATTGGAGGCTTAGATTTTGACCTGGATTTTGATGTTGACATTGATATCGATACCGATATTGACATTAGCTCAGGACTGGATGCGACTTCCATTGATGACATAGCTAATGTAGAAGTCAATAAGGAGGATATAATTAACAAAAGAAGAACGAAATTAAAATGGTGGCAAATCTTTTTAATCTACTTCAATTTTGTTGGGCTTCCTTTTATGTTCACCCTCACCTCTTTTGTGTTTTTCTGGTGGATAATCTCTGTGGTTTCAACTTCATTTTTTCATCTTTATGAAACATCTTTCGGATTTATATTGATGGTAATGAGTTCTATTCCGGCACTTTTCATCACCAAGATATTTACCAGTCCTTTTAAATCTTTCTTTAGAAGATTAAATAAAGACGGAGATGCTGCAGTCGATTTTATAGGCAGGGAAGGGACAAGTTTGTCCAATATTTCAGAAGACAAAATGGGAAATGCTGAAGTTGTTATAGATGGCAACCCCTATTCAATCTACATTAAATCAGACAATGGTGAACCTATTGCTTATAATGAGAACTTTCTAATTATTAGAGATTCACCAACCAAAAATTATTACTACGTTCAATCATATAAAAACAATTATTAAACACATCACTACGCATTATGGATCTATTACAGTTATCACTCTTTATCGTTGGGGCAGTTTTCTTTCTTGCCCTTGTATACATGGCAATCATCGCCATGTTTTACAAAAAAATCCCTCAAGGTCAGGCCTTAGTTAGAACAGGTCTTGGCGGAACAAAAATTGCCACGGACAAAGGAATGTATGTTATTCCCGTGTTTCACAAGCTTGAAATTATGGATGTTTCCGTTAAGAAAATCCAAATAGAAAGAATGGAAACTGAAGGACTTATCTGCAAGGATAATATGCGTGCGGATATAAAAGTAGCATTTTTCGTTAGGGTAAATAATGATGTAAATGCTATCAAAAAAGTTGCACAAACTATAGGATGTGCAAGAGCTTCTAGGATTGAAACACTAGAGGAACTCTTCGAAGCAAAATTTTCTGAAGCTTTAAAAACAGTGGGTAAAAAGTTTGAATTTATCGAATTATACGAAGCCCGTAGAGAATTTAGAGATGAAATTGTAAATATAATTGGGACCGACTTAAATGGCTACACGCTAGAAGATTGTGCAATAGATTATTTAGAGCAAACACCAATTGGCTTCTTAAAATCGAACAATATTCTTGATGCAGAAGGAATTAAGAAAATTACTGAACTTACAGCTGAACAGAACAAAAAAGCGAATCTTATCAAGCGTGATGAAGAAAAAGTAATCCGCAAACAAGATGTTGAGGCAAGAGAAGCTATTTTAGAATTAGACAAGCAATTGGCTGAAAAGGAAGAGTCCCAAAAAAGAGAAATTGCGAATATTAGATCTCGTGAAGAAGCGCAAGTACTAAAAGTGAGGGAAGAAGAGCGTTTGAAATCTGAAACTGCCCGAATAGTAACAGAGGAAAAAGTTAAAGTTGCTGAAGAAAATATGCAACGTCAGATTATTGTTGCACTTAAAAACAAAGAAAGAACTGAAGCAGTAGAAACTGAGCGTGTTGAAAAAGACCGTGCTTTGGAGCAAACAGAAAGAGAGCGTATAGTAACTCTTGCTCAAATTGACAAAGAAAAAGTTATTGAGGTAGAAAAGAAAAACATTCAAGATGTAATTCGCGACCGTGTAACTTTAGAAAAAGGAGTTGTTGAAGAGCAAGAAAACATGAAGGATATTCAAGCCTTCAAAACTGCAGACAGAGAGAAACAAGTTGCAATAACGCAAGCCGAAGCTCAAGCACAGGATCTACTAATTAAAACAATAAAAGAAGCTGAAGGGAAGAAAGAAGCCATGAAGCAAAAAGCCGAAGAAATTAATATTGAAGCTTTAGCCAAAAAAGAAGCAAGTTCTAAAGAAGCTGAAGCCCGTAAAATATTAGCTGATGCCAAAGCGAAAGAAGAAGCGATTTTAGGTATTTCAGAAGCACAAGTTATGCATGCAAAAGCAGACGCACACGAAAGACAAGGAATTGTTGATGCTTTGATTACAGAAAAACAAGCAAGTGCTGAGGCCAAAGGAATAGAATATAAAGCTGAAGCGAAACGCAAAGATGGATTGGTAGAGGCAGAAGTAACTCGAGAAAAAGCATTAGCTGAGGCACGAGGAATCGAAGAAAAAGCTGAAGCCATGAAAAAACTTGATGGTGTTGGGAAAGATCACGAGGAATTCAAGTTGAGATTAAATAAAGAATTACAAATAGAACTGGCCGAAGTAAATATCCAAAAAGACATTGCAGATGCACAAGCTATGGTAATTGCAGAAGCGCTGAAAGCGGCCAATATTGATATTGTAGGTGGAGAAACAATGTTCTTTGAGCAAATTATAGGACAAATCACCCGTTCTAAAGGAATAGACAGGCTGGTTAATCATAGTGAGAATTTACTCGAAGTGAAAGATGCTATTTTATCTAATGATGACGTTAAAGGTAATTTGATAGACAAGATAAAAAACATGGCCGACCGCTATGGGATAGGTTCTGAGGACATTAAAAACCTAAGTATCGCTAATTTGCTAATGAAAATGAGCAACAAGGCAGACGATGAAGACGACAATAACATGATAACGAACCTGCTTAATATGGCAAACGGAATGGGGCTTGGTGACAAGAAACTAAAGTAAGTTCTTTCAAATATAACTTTAAGATTTGTGGAATATTCTAGTGATTAACTTTGCTTAATATTTCACAAATTGATTTAAAGAAAGAAAAGGATTCCATTCTGAAAAGATTCAAAATACGCCGCAAATCATTTGTTCAAATTAGTTTAATTCTGAAAAGTCCAGAAAACATTCTCTACCAATGCCAGAAAACAAAACATCAGATCAATTAAATAAAGACACTTACGAAATCATTCGCGGGAGATTAAAAACACACGCCAATGAACTTCAAAGTCGTATTTCTAAACTAAACGAATCCCGAAAAGAGGTTTTTGGTGCTTTGGAAACTAAATTGATTGCCAACAACCGAATTCTCACCGAAAACAATTGTATTCCACGTGATATCATCTCATTTGGTAATACTTGTATTTTTGGTTACAATGTGAATTTTGGATTGCGTTCGGAAATTGAACTCTCAGATGTTTTTAGTATTTATGAATTTCAAGACAATAAATTTGAACCTAAATCTTATGACTTCATAAGTGACACACAGTTCGAAACGGATTTTATTAACCTTTATAAATACTATAGAAATACGTTTTTCACTCGATTCGGACACATAAATAACTTTCTATTTATGGTTTTTCAAATAAGTGAAAACCCAGATGATATTAAAACATTTAAATGGCTCATAAAAGATAATGAACTCACCTACATTGACGGAAGAAGCGAACATGAATATCATTTACCACCTCAGCATGATTTTGAATGGAAAGAAATCGATAGAGATATGCACCGATACGGTGAACATCCGCATGTTTCAGTTTTAGATAAAGTTTTTGTAGAAACCGTTGGTGGCGATTTAACAATTAAAGTTGAAGACAATACTACTGACGGCGATGGAATTTATGCAGAAAGTGTAGAATATCATGACCAAACATTAGATGATGGAAAGGTGAGGTTTTCTGAATTTGGAAACTTAATTCCAATTGAAATAACTCCATTTCAGGAAGAACCACGCTACTTTTTGTACAATCATAAATTACGAGAAGTAAAACGAATTGACAGTTTACAGCGCACAGCAGTTTTTCTACCAGATGACCAAGGACTTATATTTCCAACAGGTTACTATCTTCAAACAGGAGAATATCATTTGTTCGATAACTCTATAAAAGGAATTGAATTTGTTAAAAGAGTAGCTTCTCCAAATGGTGAAGATTACCTGTACGTCTTCTATTCTAATATACTTGGAATGTATAACCTCATGCATTACAATGTCATTTCACAAGAAGTTAAGACACCGATTGTTTGTAACGGTTACACAGTTTTCAAAGAAGGTCAACTTTGTTATTTCAGAAATGATGAGGAACAAACAAAGCATCATGTAATTCAAATTTGGCAAACTCCTTTTACGAAAGAAGCCATCGCTCCAGCAGAACATACCGATTCAATGATATATAAAATCGGGAACAAAGACATCGTAAAAGCCATGGCAGAGGCACATGGAATTATCAATTTGCTCAATAAAGGAGATAATTACGCTGATTTATATGTTGATATTGCAAAGAGTGCCAAAGATATTTTAGATTCTTATTATTGGTTAAATGAAGAAGAAACGCTGCGTCTTGATGAGCCAATTATTGAGATAAGAAACACAGCACATTCTGCAATTGATGAGTTTGAAAGGGTTGTTCAACTAAGAAAAAGCGCCAAAGAAGAGAGCGAAAAGATAACGGAATCAGCCAACGAGGTTTTTAGTAAAATTAAAAGTACATCATTTAAAAATATTGATGAATTCGTTAAGCTCTTGACTTCCCTGAGACAAATTCGTGGTGAAGTTATCACACTAAGAGATGTCCGCTATATTGATGAGAATGTTCTCAACAAAATTGAAGAAGAGGTTGAGGAGTACCAAGACAAAATCTCAAAGCGTTGTGTTGAGTTTTTATTGGATGAGAAAGCTTTAACACCTTATGAAGACAAGCTACTTTCAAAAGAAAAGGCCTTAGTAGAGAGCGAAAAAGTATTTGAAATCAAGGAACTAGAGGTTGAAATTTCGAATATTGGTATTGAACTTGAAATGCTGATTGAAATTGTGAGCAATCTAGAAATAGAGGATACAACGCACACAATCAAGATTATTGATGCTATTTCTCTAATTTATTCTCGCCTGAATCAATTAAAAGCAGCAGCGAAGAATAAGAAACAAAATTTAGGTGGTACAGAAGCTAAAGCCGCATTTGCAACACAGATAAAATTAATAGAACAAAGTGTATTTAACTACTTTGATATGGCAGACACTCCAGAAAAGTGTGATGAATATCAAAACAAAGTCGCTGTTCAACTAGAAGATTTAGAAGCCAAATTTATAGATTTCGAGAACTTCACTATGGAGGTTGCTGAAAAAAGAGAAGAGATTTTCGCCTCCTTCGACAGTAGGAAAAGTGAATTAATTGAAAAGAAGAACCGTCGAACTCTGGCCATAAAAACGACTTCTGAGCGCATCATTAAAGGAATAGTCAATAAACTGAGAAACCAAGAATCGGAACAAGAAATAAATGCACATTTTGCTTCCGACTTGATGGTAAACAAAGTGCGTGACAATATAAAGGAACTTTTAACACTAGAAGACCAAGGAAAAGCAGAGTCTTTGGAAACAGCTTTAAAAGTGGCGAAAGAAGATGCTTTTAGACAACTCAAAGACCGCAAAGATTTATATGAAGAAGGCAATTCTGTTATAAAATTTGGGAAACATAGATTTGGTGTTAATCAGCAAAAATTGGACATCACGCTTGTGCTGAAAAATGAGCAATTGTTTTATCATCTCACAGGAACAGATTTTTATCAGCCTTTAAGCAATCCTCTACTAGAGAAAGGAAGAAGATTTTGGTCGCAAGACTATGCTTCAGAAAATAAAGGCGTTTACAGAAGTGAATATTTGGCCTATAAAGTTTTTAAGAAGGAGAAAGATTTAAGTGAGCTTACTCCGGAAATGTGGGAAGAAAAAGTAAAAGCTGAAAGCAGCACAAACTATTCTGAAGGTTACACAAAAGGTGTGCATGACGAAGATGCTTTACTTATCTTAAATAGCTTAGTAGAAAAACACAAGAGTCTTGGATTATTAACTTACCCTTCAAAATTACGTGCTCACGCTCAATATTTTTGGCATGCTTTGGAAAATGATAAACAAGATAGATTCTTAAGACTAATTAAAACAACAGGTGAAGTTTTCAAGACTTTTCCATCCGCTCAAAACGGAAATTTTGTTGAATTAGAATTACAAAAAGCTATTTCTGAATTTTCTGAATCATCACAACTTTTCGATGCAAAGGAAATGAAGCAAATCGCTAAATACTTGGTGAATGAACTTCAATCTGATGATATTTTTGCTATTTCAATAGAAGCTTTTGATTTGAATGAAGCATTTCAAGAGTCTTTAAAAGACAAAAAACAAGATGTCCGTTATCAACTCACTTTAGATGAAACAGAGAATTTAAAAGAGAAAATTCAAACTGCACAGCAATGGTTTATGGCTTATGTTTCATCTAAATCAGAACAAAACGCAAATTATTTAGAAGAAGCTGTTTGCTTGTCTCTCTTTTCAGAATCTTTTTCTCAGCCAGAAACACATCTTTCCGCAAAAGAGGTCATTAATGGATTCAAAGGAAATCACAATGTATTAGAAGATGGAAAATACGAGTTTGATTATCATAAATTCATTAAAAAATTAGAGGATTTCTCTAACAATGAAATTCCAGCGTATCTTAACTTTAGAGAAACACGTCACCAAGTCCTTGAAGATTTAAAAGAGCAACTCAAACTCAATGAGTTTATACCAGTTGTTTTGTCTTCATTCGTAAGAAACAAATTAATCGACGAAGTTTATCTTCCACTTTTCGGTAGTAATCTCGCTAAACAAATGGGAACAGTTGGTGAAAACAAACGTGTTGACCGAATGGGTTTACTCCTACTTATTTCTCCTCCAGGTTATGGAAAAACCACTTTAATGGAATATATCTGTAACCGATTGGGCTTGGTTTTCATGAAAATAAATGGTCCAGCAATTGGTCACGAAGTTACTTCAGTTGACCCAGAAGCTGCAACCAATAGTGCTAGTAGAGAAGAATTGAAGAAGCTTAATTTAGCTTTCGAAATGGGAAATAATGTGATGTTGTATTTAGATGATATTCAACATTGCAATCCTGAGTTTCTGCAGAAATTCATTTCTCTTTCCGATGGAACCAGACGAATCGAAGGAGTTTACAATGGGAAACCAAAAACCTATGATTTAAGAAGTAAAAAGTTCAGTGTGATCATGGCAGGAAATCCATACACTGAAAGTGGTGAACGTTTCAGGATTCCAGACATGTTGGCCAACAGAGCTGATATTTACAATTTAGGAGACATTATTGGCGATACAAAAGATTTATTCGAGCTCAGTTTAATTGAAAATTCATTAACTGCCAATTCTACGCTAAGTCAATTACGAAATAAATCGATGGAAGATTTGTATGCGCTCATTAGACAAGTTCAAACCGGACAACAAGCAGAATTTGAAGCTTCACATAGTCAACAAGATCTTCAGGATTACGTTTCTGTACTTGAAAAGGTCATCAAAGTAAGAGATACGGTATTGAAGGTGAATGAAACCTACATCAAAAGTGCGGCAATGGAAGATGCTTACAGAACAGAACCAGCCTTTAAACTCCAAGGTTCTTACCGTGACATGAATAAATTGGTAGAAAAGATTGTCTCAATAATGAATAAGGATGAATTACTCAGATTGCTAGACACACATTACGAAAGTGAATCTCAAACCCTGACAGGTCAAGCAGAAGCCAACTTGCTAAAGTACAAAGAGTTGAGCGAAACTTTAACAGCAGAAGAGGAAAAACGTTGGGAAGCAATTAAAGAAACCTTCTTAAAAAACAACAAGTTAAAAGGATTATCCAACACGAATGAAATGGGGCAAATTATATCACAATTGATGGATTTTAATGAAAATTTAGGCGGGATTCAGAAAGCATTGAAAAATGATGGATTATGAATGTTGAATTATGAATTCGTAGGAATTGTTGGAATTCTTGGAATTGTAAATTAACATTTGGGTATTCCAAGAATAATCATTGTGCGGAGATAAATGTAGGGACGATTTGTAAATCGTCCATTACGTTGGTCGAATTTCATGTAGTTCAATAATATAAACGAATGCAATCCCCATTTCTATTGTTACATTTAATTCGAAAATACAGAATGAAAAATTAAAAAAATCATAATTTAGTTTCGTAATTTTAATTCCCTGTAAAAGAGGAAACATGAGAAATAAAGATATGAATTACAGCTACTGGGAATTAAAAGAATGGTTTACCAATATCGACTTTACGATTGTTGGAAGCGGCATTGTAGGATTGAATTGTGCTTTGCAATTGAAAAAAAAATATCCCAACTCAAAGATTCTAATTCTCGAAAAAGGAATGTTGCCTCAAGGTGCCAGCACAAAAAACGCAGGATTTGCTTGTTTTGGGAGTTTATCGGAATTAATCGAGGATCTAAAGACGCATACTGAAGAGGAGGTAGTTAGTTTAGTAGAAAAACGTTGGCAAGGATTACAGCTCTTAAGGAAAAACTTGGGTGATAAAAACATCGATTTCCAACAAAACAATGGTTTTGAATTATTTCAAAGTGAGGACTTTTATGAGGAATGTATTTCGAAAAAGAAGAACATTAATCAATTGTTGAAGACCATTTTTAAGGCTGATGTTTTTTCAATTTCTGAGAATGTATTTAATTTTCAAAAAATACATGAAAATTACATCAAAAACAGTTTTGAAGGACAAATTGACACAGGTAAAATGATGTTGAAGTTACTGAATGTAGTTCAAAAACTAGGGGTTAAAATTCTAAACAACATTGCTGTTGAAAACTACCTAGAAAATCAAAATCATGTTGAAATAGAAACCAATCAAATTGCTTTTAAATCGAATAAATTAATCATTGCTACGAATGGTTTTGCAAATCAACTTTTAAAAGAAAATGTACAGCCCGCAAGAGCTCAAGTCTTAGTTACAAAACCAATTGACAATCTTTCCATAAAAGGCACATTCCATTTAGATAAAGGTTATTATTATTTTAGGAATATCGATAATAGAATTTTATTTGGTGGCGGAAGAAATCTCGATTTTAAAACTGAAGAGACAACTGAATTCGGACACACAGAAGTCATTCAAAATGAATTAGAGAGAATTTTAAAAGAAATTATTTTACCCAATACAAGCTTTGAAATTGAACACAGATGGAGCGGGATCATGGGAGTTGGAGAACAGAAAAAAGCAATCGTTAAACAGGTTTCAAACAATGTTTATTGCGGGGTCCGTTTGGGAGGAATGGGAATTGCCATTGGAAGTTCCGTAGGCAAAGAATTAGCAGACTTAATAAGTCAATGATATACTAAAATAGCGAAGAGCAAAAGTGCAAAACCTTCCAAGCAAGACCTTTTAGTGTTAGTTAATAAGTTGCAAACCGGCTGTTTACTGCCCCAATTCCTGATCATTGTCAGTTTTCAGTCATTGTCCATCTTATATATCCGAAATATTCTCTTCTCAGAACTATAAATATTATATTTGCAGTCTCAAAAAAATTGTAACAAATGAGCGCATTTTCAAAACGACACATAGGTCCTACTGAGGACGAGAAATCGGCAATGTTAGCTGAGATCGGAGTAAATTCAATTGACGAATTAATGGAATTAACAGTTCCTAAAGATATTCGTTTAAAAGAAGAGTTAAAAATTGATACTGCCCTAACGGAAAAGCAGTATTTAGATCATATTGGCGAATTAGCCCAGAAAAACAAAGTATTCAAGTCTTATATTGGATTAGGATACAGTGAAACTAACGTTCCACCAGTTATCCAGCGTAACGTCTTGGAGAATCCAGGATGGTACACTGCTTACACACCTTACCAAGCAGAAATTGCACAAGGAAGATTGGAAGCACTATTGAACTTCCAAACGATGATTATTGATTTGACAGGTTTAGAGATTGCAAACGCATCTTTACTTGACGAATCAACTGCAGCATCAGAGGCGATGATTATGTTCTACAATGCTAGAACTCGTGCTGATGTAAAAGCAGGTAGAAATAAATTCTTTGTTTCTGAATTCACTTATCCACAAACGATAGACGTTGTTAAAGGAAGAGCGAAGCATTTGGGAATCGAATTGGTTTTTGGAGATCCAACGAATTTCGATTTAACGGATGATGCGATTTTCGGAGCATTGGTTCAATATCCTGATGTATATGGGCGCGTTAAAGACCTTAGAGGATTTGTTGAAAAATTAACTGAAAAAGATATAAAAGTTGCTGTTGCAGCAGATGTTATGTCATTGGTGTTATTAGAAGCACCAGGAAAAATGGGAGTTGATGTGGTTTGCGGTTCTACTCAACGTTTTGGTGTTCCAATGGGATACGGTGGACCACACGCAGCATACTTTGCAACACGTGAAGAATACAAAAGACATATTCCAGGTAGAATTATTGGAGTATCGAAAGATGCAGATGGTAATGTAGCTTACAGAATGGCTCTTCAAACACGTGAGCAGCATATTAAGAGAGACAAAGCAACTTCAAATATTTGTACAGCACAAGCTTTATTGGCTGTTATGGCGGGAATGTATGCAGTATATCACGGTCCTCAAGGATTAAAAGATATTGCACAAAACATTCACAACCAAACTGCAACAATTCATAAATCAATTGAAAAAGCAGGATACAAAGTACTTCACAACGATTACTTCGACACTTTATGGGTTGAAACTCCAGCAGGATTATCAACTGATAAACTTAGAGTAATTGCTGAAGATCACCAAATCAACTTGCGTTATGTAAATGAAAATCAATTTACTATTAGCGTTGGTGAAAGAACAAATGATGAAGAAGTTAAAGGATTGGTAGCAATGTTAGAAACTGCTGCTAATGCAAAAGGAACTGAGGTAGAATTTATCTCTTCATCGGTAAACCAAGATTTAGCTCGTAAAACTGCAATTTTAACGCACGAAGTATTTAATACTTATCATTCTGAAACAAAAATGATGCGTTATATGAAATGGTTGGAAAACAAAGACCTTTCTTTGGTTCACTCAATGATTGCTTTGGGTTCATGTACAATGAAATTGAACGCAGCTGCACAATTAATGCCGATTACTTGGCCAGAATTCTCGAACCTTCACCCATTCGCACCGGTAAACCAAGCAGTTGGATACCACGAAATGATTAAAGAATTAGAGAAAGATTTATGTGAGATTACAGGGTTCTATGCAATGTCTATGCAACCTAACTCAGGAGCGCAAGGAGAATATGCAGGATTAATGGTTATTAAAGCATACCACGAATCCAACAATGAGGCAGGTAGAGATATTTGTTTAATTCCTTCATCAGCTCACGGAACTAACCCTGCTTCAGCTGTAATGGCTGGATTTAAAGTGGTAGTAACGAAATGTGATGACGCTGGAAATATTGACATCGAAGATTTAAGAAAGAATGCTGAAAAATACAGTGATAGATTAGGTGCTGTAATGGTAACTTATCCTTCTACTCATGGAGTTTTTGAAGCAGGAATTAGAGAAATTACTCAAATTATTCACGATCACGGTGGACAAGTTTACATGGATGGAGCAAACATGAACGCACAAGTTGGATTAACAAATCCAGGAAACATTGGTGCAGACGTTTGTCACTTAAACTTACACAAAACATTTGCTATTCCTCATGGAGGTGGTGGGCCAGGAATGGGACCAATTGGTGTTGCGAAACATTTAGCGCCATTTATTCCAGGAAGCACACTTGTTGACGGAGTTGGAGGAGAAAAAGCAATTCACGCAGTTTCAGGTGCACCTTATGGAAGTGCTTTAATCCTATTGGTTTCTTACGGTTACATTAAAATGTTAGGAACAAAAGGATTGAAACATGCAACTGAGATGGCGATTGTTAACGCTAACTACATCAAAGCACGTTTAAAGAAACACTATCCAATCTTATATTCTGGAGAAAACAATACTGTTGCTCACGAAATGATTTTGGATTGTAGAGGGTTTAAGCGTACAGCAGGAATTGAAGTAGCAGATATCGCTAAGCGTTTAATCGATTATGGATTCCACTCTCCTACTGTTTCTTTCCCAGTTGCTGGAACGTTAATGGTTGAACCAACTGAGTCGGAAGACAAAGCTGAGATAGACCGTTTCTGTGATGCAATGATCAATATCCGTAAGGAAATTCAATTTATTGAAGACGGTCATGCAGATCAAGAATCAAACTTATTGAAAAATGCACCGCATACAGCAGAGTGTATTATCAATCAAGAATGGAAATATGATTACTCACCAAAAGAAGCAGCTTACCCATTAGATTACTTAGTACGTAATAAATTCTGGGTTCCTGTACGCCGTGTGGATGATGCTTATGGAGATAGAAACTTAATGTGTTCTTGTCCGGCAATTTCTTCATACAACATAGAGGAAGAGGAAGCTTTAGCTTAATATTATTATTTTATACCGCAGAGAAGGAAATAATATTCCTTCTCTGCTTTTAAAAATACAAAATGGACTACGCAATAGAAATAAAGTTTAAGAAATTACTGGCTGAACTCGATGAAAGATTCGGTGGTGGATTGGATGTTCAATCTATCCTATTTCTTATTGGTGTTCAGGAACTGGGAAAAGGTCACCAGAACTTCAATAAAAGACAAAAAACAGAGCTGATGCACGTTGCCGTGTGCACTGTATTAGAGCCTTATGGTTATTATAAAACCATTGGGAGAGACGTGGACAATTGGCCACACTTTGAGTTTCTTAAAGAATTACCACCTTTAGATGACCGTCAACAACAACATTTGATGAAAGAAGCTATTCTTACTTATTTTCTAGCTGAGAATAATGAAAACATCGATAACATTGAGATACCAGAAGTATTGAGGTATTATGAAGAAAGAGAGGAAAGAGGTTAACCCTGTTTTTTAAGATTACTTCCTTCTTTCCAATTACTGGCAAAACTTAAAAACCCACTTATTAAAGGATGAGGCATTTCTCTGGTGCTACAAATTTGGGGAAGACTCATAGAAGCAACACAGAAAGGCCTAGACTTTAAACTAACGATTTCAGGTTCTTCAAATTGATTTCTGGCCTCAACATCCAACACTTCTCTCTCTAAAACCTCTAATATTTGTGGATAAATTGAAAAGCGGGCATTCGTTAATTCAACCCTATTTATTTCATTGTAAAGTGAACGCAATGATTTTGAAATTGGCTTCACTTCTACTTTCTCAAATTGATCCTCAGCAAATAAATTACTCGAAATAACTTTTTCTTGATTGGTATTAAGGTTATACATCTTAACAATGACTTCTAAGAAGGTTTTAAAGGACTCTCCCGTTATTAACAAAGCAACCTGAGAAGCCAAAACTGCCTTTATTATCCCACTGAGGAAAAACGCATTCTCATAAGGACCTGGAGCTATAATTACTCCATGATAATTGTTGAATTTCGCGGGCTTTAAACTAGCAGCTTCGTGCGTTCGCATCCAATAGTAATTTACCTCAATGCCCAATAGCTTAGCTGAATGCTCGATTGCTAAATTTGTAGCATGGTGAGCATTATATGTGAAATTAAAATCTCCAATTACAATAATCTTTATGGCTTCAGTCATAGGCAAAATAAGGATTGTAGTGAAAAGGTATTAAAAAAAAATGGTCATTCCTATAAGAAATGACCATTATCTATTTTTTTAGAATTTTTTATCTTTTAAAATAACCTTCAAATATTGCATCTTCAATCACAATTGTGTCAGATAATATTGGATCTAACAAGTTATCATAAAGCGAAAGATTGAATCGGGCAACGAATTTCATGTACTCTCCTTCATCATCAGAATCTGCTGATAAATTTGTTAATTCAAAATCCTGAGGCAATCCAGAAGTTTCAGAACTCGTCCATACTCTTCCTTGACTGTCTCGAAATACAACCTCTACTCCATCTTCTGCATCTGTTTTATACTCTATAGGCATTGTGATTCCATTATGAAAGAAATCATTGAAATCTTCTATGGAAGGTGTAGCACTGTTGTTTGGACTGAAAATTAATTTCCCAAGTCTGATCTGGATCATATCAGATTTCTGTGTACTCTTCAAAGAAGAATAGTAAGTAATTTTTGAAGGCTGCGGAGTTGGTAAAATCTCTTTAGATTGAGTAGGCTCTAAAAAGAATCCTTTGATGTCTTCAATGATTTCATATTTAGCACCTTGTATCTTACCTGTAAAAGAAACAGGCAGTTTTGCTTCGTAAGTTGGCTTTGGTATCACCTCGTGCTTCACACATGAAGTCAAAAAAGCTACCCCTAATATAATCGATAATGTATTAATGTATTTCATAATAGTTCCTAGTTACGTGGCTAATATACGTAAAGAATAGATAAAAGGTTGCCTTGTTTGGGTATTTTCTTTGTTAAGAAGTAGCTGACAAGCTAAACACAAGGTTTCAAAGCCTAAGTCTAAAAATACTGTTGGCTTATTCGTAAAGAAAATCATAAAATATTCTACGGCCTTTCCAACCATCTCACTCCACAATCAATTTCGATGTATAGCTCTTTTCCCCATCAATCATTTGCAAAGTATACATTCCAGGACTTAATGAATTTACATCAACATGATTATTTGTCGAATTAACTGTTGATTTTAAAACAGATTTACCCATCATATCAATTATGTTTAATTCATAATTCCCTCCATCAGGAAACTCATTTATTTGAAAAGAATTAGATGTTGGATTTGGATAAATTGAAAGCGTTCCTTCTTTTTGGAAGTTTGAGGTGCTGAGGTCGGTGGAAAGTTCTAGGAGCCAAAAGTCATATTGTCCTTTACTTGGTAATGTTTTATCGCCTGAGATATCGGAATTTGAAGTTCCATAGAGCAGTATTGAATTACTTTCAATCTCTAATATCCCAGGAATAAGATCACTATCATCGCCACCAAACATAAATTGATTTTTCAATGATAAATCATTAGTATCTAGAACAATAATCCAAAAATCTGTAGAATTATTATTTGTAGGGATTTGTACTTCCCCTGATACATCGCTGCTAGTAACACACGCTAAAACCAACTCTCCTGACGACGTTAATATTGAATTAATAACTTGGTCAGAATCATTACCTCCATAAGTTTTATCCATTAAAACAATTCCATTTTGACTCATTTTAGTAATCCAAACATCAAACAAACCTCTGGAAGGCTCTGATTTTGTACCTGAAACATCCGAAACTGAATTCCCTAAAATATAGATACTATTATCTGAGTAAATCAGATTACCAGTTAAATCAATACCGTCTCCACCTAGTGTTTTCTCCCAAAGTATATTTCCATTACTATCAATCTTTAAAATCCAAATATCATAGAATCCATAAATATCTTCTGTTTTGTCGCCTGAAACAGGGGAATTTGATCTACCAGATATATAAATATCTTCGTTTTCATCGATTGTTACGGCTTCTGCAAAATCATTCAGATTTCCTCCATAAGCTTTGTCCCAAATAACATTACCATTACCATCAATTTTTACAATCCAAAAATCAAACTGACCATTTGAATCCACAGTTTTATCGCCAGAAATAGGAGAGTCCGAATGACCAATTAGCATCACACTACCATCAGATAATTCAATCATATCCAATAAGATATCATCTCCAGATCCTCCATAAGATTTCTGCCATATTTCATTTCCTTGTCCATCTATTTTAATGAGCCAAAAATCGTTTTGCCCTTTACTAGGTGCAGTTTTATTTCCATTGACCCCCGATATAGTATGAGATCCAACTAACAAATCCCCACCAGAGGACTCTATAATTTTCACAAGATAATCGTCCGCAACTCCACCAAAACTTTTTTGCCAATTTATAGCATTATTATTATCCAAGGAGAGAATCCATGCATCCAATCCGCCAAAGCTCATGGAGGTTTTATCCCCTGAGTTTTCCGACATACTAACTCCCCCGATAACTGTATTATTGTTTATCCTAATTGCATCGCGTGGACTATCATAAAAATCCCCTCCAAAAACATATTGATTTACTATTTGAAGCGTTTGAGCATTGGAAAAGAAAACAAGTGCTAAAACAGAAAGAAGTAATGTTATTTTCATAATGTTTGGTTTAAAAAAATTTAAAGCTACTCTACGAATCTAAGCAATCTAAGCAAGTTTTGCTAAATAAATGGCGCTCATTATTTCATTTCGAATTAAAATATACTCTTAATAAGACAACAAATTCAACTAGTAAGGTTAAAATTAGTTTAGAAAATAGAATCCTCTCCCTTTATCCCCCTCCAGGGATGAAGCGCTCACATTTAGCTACTTACATGTAATTCATAAGACTCATACCTAATTAAGGTCAGTTCCGAAACTTCAGCTCGTTAATATAAACCTTCAACAATCTCACCCCACCATAAACTCAGGCAATGCCAACCCCAATTTCTTGGCGGCATTCTGAAGAATTGCTTTTTGATAAGGAAGCAAAACTTGTTCGCCAGAGACGAATTCAACCATTTTACGGTTAGAAAGAAAGTAATTGCTGTAGTTTTCTCCAAACTCTGCTTTTACTTCTTCTTTAATTGGAATGAAAAACTTGTCTTTTGCTTCTTGAACTCTTCTTCTGTGGTGGTTATTTTTTAATCTTTGTTCGCTCGTCATTGGAGGAATGCTCGACTGACCCATCGTAATTCTGTTTTCTTGAATTTCCTGCTCTGCTTCTTCTAAAAGTGATTCAATTTTCTTTTGAACTTTGGCCACTTTCAATTTCGGGTGAACACCTTTTAATGTTGACCATTCTGAAACTTTTTTGGGAGATTGAGCCAATAATAAAGCGATTTTTTTGTCTAAAACTTTGTATGTTGGCCTACTTAAGGATTCACCCAGCTTTTCGCGGTAATCCATTATTTTTTCAAAGCGAATCCATTCTCTCAATGAAAGCATCTTTTGATCTTTCTTGGTCAAATACGCCACTTTATCTCCTCCAGACCAATCGTAATTTTCAAAGGCTTGCATTTCCTCAGCAAACCAATCTTGGCGGTTGGTCTCTTCCAACATTCTTATAAGCTCATCTTTGAGCTTTGGCAAATGAAAAACATCTTCTGCTGCATAGATATGCTGTTGCTCTGTTAACGGACGCTGAAACCAATTACTTTTCTGCTGACTCGCTTTTGTGTCTATTGGATAATCTTCTCCCAAAACCGCTAAAATCGAATTATTCAATGAAAGCGTTTCGAAATTCAGGAGTCGCATAGCTACACCTAAATCGACAATGTTATTTGGCTGCGATCCCAAGTGATGCAACAAGCGCATATCTTCATTGAAAGCAAAACAAATGATTTGAATATCTGGATTCTCTAGGACAGGGAATATCAACTCTATATTTAAACCATCTAATGGATCGATTAAGTAACATGTTTCTCCATCAAATATTTGCATTAAACAGAGATTGAAACCGTATCGAAAGTGATTCTTATCAAACTCTAAATCAATACAAATTTCACTCTTTTTTGATAATGTTTTTACTACTTCCTCAAAAGCAGTTGTATTATCGATGTATTGAATAGTTGATTTCATTAATTAGTGGTCTCGTGACATTAGGTATTTGGCCAAGTCTAAAAGTTCTTTTTTATTGGCATCAGGAACGTTAATTTCCTGCATATTTAAAAGTGCTTTTTGATAAAACAACTCTTTTTGATCTTCCGCTTTTTGACGAATTCCCAATTGATCAAAAATGACTTTTGCATTGTCTATTTTTTCCTGACCATTTTGATTCTTTAAGATATCATCCAATTGAATCTTCGTTTCTCCTTCAGCCAATTCATAAGCTGTTAAAAGAAGGAAAGTCTTTTTATTAGAAAGAATATCTCCACCAACTTGCTTTCCGAATTTTTCAGGCTCAGCATAAACGTCTAAGATATCATCGTGCATTTGAAAAGCCAAGCCAATATTTACTCCAAAATCATAAACATTTCGGATATCTTCTTGACTTTCTGCTCCACCAATTAAAGCGCCCATTTCTAAAGCAGCTCCTAATAAAACTGAAGTTTTTAAACGAATCATTTCGATATACTGATCAATAGTAATGATATTTGAAGATTCAAAATCCATATCCATTTGTTGTCCTTCGCAGACTTCTCTAGCTGTACGCGTAAAAATACTTAACAGTTGAGGTAAAACTTTTGCGTCGTGTTTTGCCAGTAGTGAATACGCTTCAACAAACAAAACATCGCCTGAAAGAATTGCAATATCTCTGTCCCATTTTTCATGAACAGTTGGTTTCCCTCTTCTCAATGGTGCATCATCCATAATATCATCATGAATCAATGTGAAATTATGGAAAAGTTCAACTGCAAGTGCAGCATTTATTGCTTTTAAACCTGGCGAACCAAATAAACTAGAGCCCAGCATTGTTAGGGAAGGACGTGTACGCTTGCCCCCTAATGTTAAGAAATAACGAAGTGGATCATATAGATTCTTTGGCTCTTTTGGGAATTCCAAAGCTTTAATTCGTTTTTCTAAAAGTTGCTGATACTCTTGAATTTGCTGCATTTAAAATACTGTTTTCTTAGTTCTTTTAATTTCCATTAACATATCTGATGTTGAGTCAAAATCAACTTTTCTTGTCCTCCTCTTCATCAGGATTATAATCTATACGGGTTCTAGGATCAACTTCAAGTTCTGATAATTCTATATCAATTTCCTCATCATATATATTGATAAACGGCTCACGGAATGCTTTGGTTGCAATTCTGTTTTCTAAACTTAAAAGCAATGAAGGAAGAACAGTTAAGTTGGTCAACATAGCTACCAACATCGTAAGTGACACCAATAATCCTAACGCTTTTGTTCCACCAAATTGTGAGAAGGCAAACATTGAGAATCCGAAGAATAAAACTATTGAAGTATAGAACATACTTAATCCTGTGTCGTGTAATGCATTAATTACACAAGCTCTTTGGTCATAACTACGCACTTTTAGTTCTTGTCGGTACTTGGCTAAGAAATGGATGGTGTCATCGACTGAAATACCAAATGCTATACTAAACACCAAGATTGTTGATGGTTTAACAGGAATAGCAAAGATTCCCATAACTCCTGCTGTTACAAGCAATGGAATAAAGTTAGGCACCAATGAAATGACAACCATTCTCCAAGAACGGAACAAGAACGCCATTAGCAATGCAATAATGAAAATCGCGATGGTTAAACTTGTAAGAAGGTTCTTAATGAGATATTGTGTTCCTTCAGCAGCAACAACAGAAGTACCTGTTACAAGATAAGTTAATTTCTCATCATCAATAGATTGTTCTAATGCTGTTTTAAACTCCTCTTTTCCATAGTAAGAAGAAAGTAACTCTGGGTCTAAATCAAATTGAAATAATAATGAATCATTTCCATCTGCAATTATAAAACCAGCATTATTTCTGTAGGCGTTTGATAAAGAGAAAATAGAGTCTGCATAATTTAATTCCCCGTTAGCGAATTTCTCAAAATATGCCATCGCTTCTTTGTGATTTGGATTCAAAACTGTATCCATCATTGCAGAAACACTCTTGATTTTCTCATCTATTTCGTAAGAACCTAAGTCGAGAATTTGCATTCTCACACGATAAGTTGTGTTCGTTGTGTCAATCAATTCTTTTAAAGAAAGTCCTACAGCTGTAACAGGAAACATTCTCTCAGAGACTTCTAAGACCTCAGCACTTACGTCATTGTTAGCGAGAAAAGCATTGATTTCAACAGATGAAGGGTATTTAGAAGGCACAAGTGAATCCAAAGAATCAGCAAGCGGTTCGTAGTCCATTACGCGTTTTGCTAGCTTAGGATTATTCAACAATAGTGAGTCTGCATAGTTTGTTTTACCAGCTCTCAAAGAATCTTGATAAACATAAACATGTTGACTTCTAACAATATCACTTTGGAATCCTTCAACATATCCTTTTAAGCGCAACATATCTTTACGTTCAATCAGTTTATACATATCAGGATTATTTCCATAATATGCCATGTTGATTAATTTCATAAAGTTGACCAATGAAATCGATTTACTAAAGACAGTATCTGCTTCAATTAAAGCTTGGATAGTTTCAACTTTTTGGAGCGTTGTTTTATCAAACTTTCTACCGTCTTTTTTGTAATTAATCAAAATTTCGAACGGAATTGCTCCATTAAAATTTTCTTCAATAAACCTAATGTCTTTTAGAATAGGGTCTGAATCGGGTAAATCACTTGTTAAATTCCCTGTGGCCTCCATCTTTGTTGCTCCAAAAATAGCAATTCCAACAACTATAATTGTAGTCGCATAAATACGCTTACGGTGTGTTGTTGTAACCCAAACCAATTTATCGACAATAGCTACTGAGAATTTCTTCTCTAAATGCTTAAGATGTCTTGGTTTTGGATGTTTCGAGAAAGAAAATAGAATTGGAATAATACAAATCGACAAAAGAAAAACGAAGAGAATATTTAAAGATGCCGTTGTACCAAACTCAACCAATTTTTCGGAGTTGGTAAACATAAAGGTAGAAAAACCTAATGCTGTAGTAAGGTTCGTTAAGAAAGTTGCATTTCCTACTTTCGCAATAACACGAGAAATAGCTTTGATTTTATTTCCGTGGTCTTTTACTTCTTGATGAAACTTATTGAGGAGGAATATACAGTTGGGAATTCCAATTACAATCATCAATGGTGGAATCAATGCCATCAAGATGGAAAGCTTAAAGCCCATTAACCCGATACTTCCTAGCGACCAAATCACTGCTGTAAATACAACAAGATTACAGAACATTACTACTCTAAACGAGCGGAAGAAAATATAAAGCAATAATGAGGTAACGAAAATTGCAAGTCCAATAAAAATAAACATTTCATTGACTACTCTTTTCCCCATAACAACGCGGATATGCGGCAATCCTGCGAAGTGCATTTTTCCGAAAACATGTTCGTAACTCAAAGCAATTGCTTCGGCATGCAACACAACATCTGACTTGTTTTGGTCACTTAAAAAAGCTTCATCAATGGTAATCATCATCAATGAAACATTCGTAGAGTCGTTATATAAAAGACCGTTGTATAAAGGAACACTTCTTATTTCCTGACGAATCTGTTCTATAGATTTTTCTTCAAAAGTTTCATCCAAGAAGATTGGTTCTACTTCAAACCTTCCTTCTTCGGTATTGTTTTTAATGGTAATTAAGTCGGCCTCTGATAAAACAGCATTTACACCATCCAACTTAGCGATTGAATCACCAAGTTGTTTCCACATTAAGAAATTTTCTTTGGTATAAAGCTTATCAGTTTTGATAGCAAGAACCAAGGCTCCACCGTCTTCACCAAACATATCCTTAAGTTGCATATAATCATCCTGGGCAGGAGATTTTTTAGGCAACATGTTTCCATATTTGTTATCCATTTCTAAACTCGTGAGAGCGAAATAGCCAAAAAACACAGTAAGGGCAGCTATTAAAGAAATGATGACTATCCTATTCCTCAATATAAGCTGAGAGAGTTTAAACCACATAAACTAAATTCTAATTAAACATACAAAGGTAAACAAAATGATAGAAGTCGGAGAGATTGAGCTTGTTTTTACAAAGCAAAAAATTATTTTGTTTCGCCAGCGCATTTTTCACATATTCCTTTTGCTTGAATTTCTTGCTCTTCTATAATAAATCCCGGTACTTTAAGCTGAGGCAATTCATCTATTTCAACACAGTAAACCTCCTCACACTTTCGGCACTGAAAATGAATATGATTGTGTTCATGCAAACCATTATCATGATCGCAAACACCGTCACACAAAGCCAGTTTCTTAACATCTCCGGGCATTACAATCTCATGAATAACTCCTTTATTTGTGAAAGACTTTATCGTTCTATAAAGCGTTATTCTGTCAAACACCTCTAATGCATCTTCAATATCTTGAATCGAGATGGCATGCTCATTTCTTAAAAAAATACCGAGTACTTCTTTTCTAAAAGGAGTGACGCGCAATTTCTTTTTTTTTAAAATATCAACTTTCATAGATGCAATATTGTTGCATTTGTGCTATATTTGTAATTCAGTTCATACAATGAGAGCAAAAATAGGCATTTTAATTTACATTTTATTTTCTTTCCAACTCCATGCACAAGAGATAGAAGGAAGGATAATTAATACAGATACAAAAGAAGCAATTCCTTTTGCAAAGGTTGGTTTTCCTGATATTAATATTTTTACAAGCACTAATGAAAAGGGGGAGTTTTTCTTTGATCACTTACCTGAAACTCTTTTAAAAATAAAAGTTACTGCTTTTGATTATAAAGTACTTGTTAAAGAGGTAAATTTATCAACTCAAGAAAAATTAATTATTGAACTTACTCCGCTTCACACCGTTTTTGAAGAAGTAAAAGTTACTGCAGCTGAAGGAAGAATCCAAAGAGAAAACATTACCTCTGTGGCCATAGCATCAAAGGAAGAATTGTTTCAAACAGGAGCTACAACGCTTGGAGAATCTTTGAATCATATTCCTGGTGTGCAGGCCAGTTCTGTTGGGATGGGAATCAGTAAACCAATCATCAGAGGACTTTCAGGAATGCGCGTTGTTACCTACAATAATGGTCTGCGCATAGAAAACCAACAATGGGGAAGCGACCACGGAATGGCGGCTTCTGAATTAGGTTTGGGGAAAGTAGAGGTCGTAAAAGGCCCTTCTTCTCTTTTATATGGTGCTGATGCCTTAGGTGGTGTAATTCATTTTATTGACGAACCTTATCTTCAAAAAGGGAAAAGTGATGCTTATGTTTCTACAAAATTTGAATCTAATTCTATGGGAACAAGCAACGAAGCTGGATTTAGAATTCACAAAGGAAAATGGCGTGCAAATATTCATGCAAACTATATTAACCACGCTGATTTTCAATTGCCAGATGGACAGTTCATTAAAAACTCAAGATTTTGGGGAACCAACTTCAAAACAAGTTTGGGATACAGACACAAGAATTATCAATTAAATATCCGATACCAAATGTCTCATTCGAGATTGGGAATTCCTGGACATTCGCACAACGAAAATCCTGAAGCATTAGATTTTATTTCCACTCAGAGAGAAAGAAAAGGAACTCTTCCAGCGCAATACAATTTGAATAATTTCCTCTTGATTGAAAATACAATTTTCTTTAGTCGCTCTAGTTTATTGGTAGAATTAGGAAACACGAATAGCGATTTGCAAGAATATGATGAAAAAGTGACTTTGCCTTTTACGCATTTGAATGTCAACAATTCCACTTACAACATTCGATATTCTTATAAATTGACTGAAAACATTGGATTAAAAACAGGAGTTCAAGGAATGGCGAAAATCAACAGAAATCGTTTTCCAAGTTCTTCTATGTTAATTCCTGATGCCAATAGTTTTGACAATGGTGCATACGCTTTAGTGGATTACGAAGTGGGGGATTGGCGTCTTCAAGGTGGGTTGCGGTATGACATTCGCTACCTTTCTGCGCTGAGTTCCGCAGATTTAGATTCCTCTTTAATTTCCAATATCAATCCAAATGCAATGAATAGAACCTTTCAAGGAATTAATTACTCTGCAGGATTCGTTCGCAATTCAAAATTAACTTCTATTCGATTCAATGCTTCAAGTGGTTACAGAGCTCCGCATTTATCAGAGTTAAAAGCAGATGGATTTCACCATGGTTCTCTGCGTTATGAAAGAGGAGATGAAAATTTAAAATCTGAACATGCTTTACAATTAGATTTAGCTTTAGAACTGCATTTCGATCATTTAGAAGTTGTAATTAATCCTTATTACAATCGCATTTCAAACTTTATTTTCTTAAATCAAACAGGAGAATATGAAGGTAGTTTCCCGATTTTCGAATATGACCAAACGGATGTTGCTCATTTATTCGGTGGGGAAATCGGAATTCATTATCATCCACATAGAATTCACCGTTTGCATATCAATAGTAGCTTTTCCACTACAATTGCAGAAACACAAAATGGGGATCCGATCAGTTTAATGCCACAGCCAAATTGGAATACTTCAATTCGTTTTGACATCAAGAACAAACATAAAATTAGCCTGAAAAACATCATTTTAGAACATGTTTATCATTTGCCACAAAACCGTATCGGACCAAATGAAACCTTCTCTGTAGATTATCATTTATTGAATTTAGCGACTCACCTTTCTATAGGAAAAACTGAGAAAATAAGTGTTTCAACAGGAATTAGAAATTTATTAAACACAAATTATCGAGGACATTTATCAGCATTAAAAAACCTAGGACTTTCACAACCAGGCATTAATGCATTCGTATCTTTAAAATATAAAATCAAATAAATATGAAAAGTAAATTAATTTTCAGCGGACTCTTAGTAATTGGAATGGCGTTCACTTCTTGTGAAAAATGTGCAGAATGTCATTATGATGGTCCAAATGGCCAAGTAGAAATAGGAGAATACTGCGGCGATGACTTAAAAGACATCGAAACTTCAGGAAAAACTGTGGGCGGAGTGAATTATGAGGTGCATTGCCATGAACACTAATTAATTGATGATTTTGCAATTGATAATTGATAACACACATTCGCAATTAACTACGTTGAGGGCTAAAGCCCTTCGATATTGACAATTTACAATTGATTATCAATTATCGTTTACGAACGGCGAAGTCCTCTACGAAGGGAAGTACAGAATTGTCAATTATCAATTATCAATTATCATTTCCTATCCTTATCTTTGCAACTAAATTACTTTTAGTATGATCGGTTTTTGCCAAAAGGTTTTTCGTTTACATTTACTTACAATACTTCTCGTCCTTGGCTCTGTTGGATTAATAGGCCAATCAACTATTGCACAAGGCAATATGTTTTCTCACTTTTCGGATATTCAATTGCGAATAGATACCAACATCTACAAATACACTTTAGACAGAATTTTTGTTGAGAATGAATGGAAGCTTCCTTTTGAGTATAAGGAGACAAATCCAGTTGTAGAATTTCGGATTTTTCCTAGAAATAATGAAACACAAAATGGGAGTTGGAAACTAAAAGCTGCGAATGAGTATAAAATAATAGACTCGCTATCTCTGCGTGTGGATGGATATTATCATTTCAAGGTTCAGTTCGCAGATCTTTCACAAGCTGATTTCCTGAATATCAATATTGAGGAAAATGGAAAAATAATTGCTATTCCTATTTTCCCCTATACGCATACTTACGCTACAATCTATCCTGGCGAAAATGAACTCTATATTGGAGATGAAAAAGTTTTTGAATTGGTCACTAATCATCCCGACAACATTGTAATTGATCCATTATGGAAGCAAAAAGAAGGGTATGAATATAGAGTTCACCGCAGCAATGACAAAATTTGGATTTCTATTATTCCAACAGAAACAGGAAACTTAGAAATTGATTTTACGATTCAACTGTACCGCCCGAACATGTCAAACAGAAGACCTAAATATGTTTTGGATCAACAGACTTTTACTTTTAGTGTAAAAGGTTCTCGTTTGAAGTTTTTGACATTCGAAAACAAAGAAGTTATTTGGGAAACAAAAAACCCAAAAGGAGTTGAACTTCAAATTGACAACCACCGATTATTGGCAATTAACAAAACCTATAGATTGGAAGCTACTGATCAATCTGGGGGACCTCTTATCGCTGAAATGTACACTGTGCGAAGATTGAGTAATGACAAAATTCTATGCATGTTCAGGCCTTATAATTACCACAAGATTTCTTCTGGATACTTATACATTAAAGATGGAGATGTTCCGAAATTCATCACCAACATCAACATTCTACCAGAGCCGAAAATCAATCAAGTAAGTATTCTTCGTCAGGGAGGAAGCTGGGTAGAATCTAAACAAGTTTATCCTGGAGAAACCGTTGAAATTCGTTTAGAAGGAGAGGGATTAAGTAGATCTGATTTCAAATTTGAGGATTTAATAAACCTCTCAAACGACAGTCTCATCAAAAATGAATCTGTTGCTCATTATTTATTAAAAGTTCCAATTGATATTCGTAAAAAGAGTATAAATATTTATTCTGGAAACACTAAAACAGGTGTTATGTTGGACATTATAGAGTTTCAACGACCAAAAGAATTAGATTTTGTGATTATAGAATATGGAGGAACTCCTGTAGTAGCAAAGGAAGCTACTCAACCGATATTACATGAAACAACGATTGGAGATGTTAATATTCAGTTTGATAATCAATTTATTGATGATGCTTTTCATTTGTACGGAAAGCAGTTTTTAGAAATAGAAATTCGCATTACTGATGCCAACAACAAACTTGTAGAGAAACAAATAATAGATGATATTGTAGTTTGTCCAGGTTCAAATTCTCCTAGAAGCTTTGCTTACACTAGCTCAACAGGCTGTATGAACGAGGTAATTTCTATTAATGATTATTTATCCAACAAAACCCATAGTTTGGCAAATTGGGCTAAAATCGAGTTAATCATTAAGCACCGTAAAAATGTTTATGGAGGCCAAGGTTACACAAGCCGAGTGGAAATCATCAAAGCGAAATATGTTGCTTTTGACGTGGATTTATCTATACCAGCAGGATTAATTATCAAGAAAGTGGGGGAACCAGGTTTTCCTGGGCTAAGTGGTATTTCTTTATCTATGTTGGCACAATTTTCATTCTACCAAAGAGGAGAAATTCAAAAGTTAAGACCCTTTAAAATAGGTGCTGGTTTCCTAGCGAAGAATGCATTTAACTTTAACGAAAATGCAGAAAGAGATTTGGGAATTGTGATCTTGGGCTCTGTTTATCCAACTAAGAAAAACAGAAGATTCTCCTTCCCTCTTTATGCAGGAATGGGCTATTTCTTAAACGAATCGAAGTTCTTCTTTTTAATTGGTCCAGGAGTGAGTATTAATTTTTAGTCTTCACTTAAAAATTACAGAGTGAGTGCGGAGAGAGTAGAGCGGACTTTAATTTTACTGTCCGACCTGAGACTATTTAGAAAACCTATATTTAAAAATACAATAGATTGCTCTAAAGCCATCTTTCCAGCCAATTTTCTTTCCTTCTTCGTAGGTTCTTCCGTAATAGGATATTCCAACTTCGTAGATTTTTATTTTTGGAATTCTAGAAAGTTTAGCCGTTATCTCCGGCTCAATTCCAAAGCGGCTTTCTTTGATCACCAAGTTTTTGGCTATAGAAACACGGATTAATTTATAGCATGTTTCCATATCTGTTAAATTCAAATTTGTCATGATATTAGACAAACTAGTTAAGAATTTATTACCTATTGAATGCCAATAAAAAAGAATTCTATGTGGGTGATGACCAACGAATCGAGAACCATAAACAACATCTGCATCATCCTTAAATACTGGTTTTAAAAGCAGATTATATTCCTCTGGATCATATTCTAAATCTGCATCCTGAATGATCATATAGTCTCCACTACATTCTTGGATAGCACGATTTATAGCTGCTCCTTTCCCTCTGTTCCTATCCTGTGAAAACAATTGAATCTTAGAATCAGGATTGTTTTTCATGTATTCCTCAATCTTCGATACAGTATCATCGCTCGAACAATCATTCACAATAATGATTTCCTTCTCGATATTGTTAATAAGTTTAACATCCTTTATTCTATCTAAAATTAGATGAATAGTTCTCCCCTCATTATAAGCAGGAATTAGAATAGATAATTTTTGAATACTCATAGCTATAAATTGGCTTTAAAAGTATACTAATTTTGAGAATAACACTTCCAATTATGGAATTTTAATTATTGATTCCTTATGTTTTACTTATAAAAAAAGCAGTATCTCCAACTGGAAACACTGCTTTTTTTATAATTCATATTTCAACTATTTTCTCTTTCTTACAGTCAACTGCTCGATTCTTTTTTCAAATTTATCTCCTTGGAAAATACGTTGTACGAAAATCCCTGGAGTATGAATTTCATTTGGATCTAATTCTCCTACTTCAACTAATTCCTCCACTTCTGCGATGGTGATTTTACCAGCCATTGCCATCACTGGATTAAAGTTTCTTGCTGTTCCTTTGTAAACTAGATTTCCTGCCGTATCCCCTTTCCATGCCTTTACAATAGCATAATCTGCTGTTAAGGCAGTTTCAAGAATATGTGGTTTCCCATTAAATTCACGCACTTCTTTTCCTTCAGCAACTTCAGTTCCGTAACCAGCCGGTGTAAAGAATGCTGGAATTCCAGTTCCTCCAGCACGACAACGTTCAGCCAAAGAACCTTGCGGAATTAAATCAACCTCTAATTCTCCAGAAAGCATTTGACGTTCAAACTCATCATTTTCTCCAACATAAGAAGAAATCATTTTCTTGATTTGTTTTTTTTGAAGCAATAATCCCAATCCAAAATCATCGACACCTGCATTGTTAGAAATACAAGTCAAATCCTTAATTTCCATTTTAACAAGTTGTGCAATTGTATTTTCTGGGATACCGCACAAACCAAATCCACCTAACATTAAGGTCATTCCAGATTCAATTCCTTCGCATGCTTTCTCAACACTATCTACAGTTTTTCTCATTCTTCTTTTCTTTAAAATATTCCAAAATCGGGCGTGTAATCATCACCTGCCCCGCCTTTACCTCTACAGTTATACATTGAGTTTTCGTAACCATAAGGAACCTCAAAATCCTTGGTCGATATATGAATGTTTGGATCTTTGTAAACACCCTGCATCATATATCCGTATATTGGCAATGCCAAACGTGCACCTTGCCCCCATTCCATTGAACGGAAACGAATTGCCATGTCTTCAGCACCTACCCAAACTCCTGTTACTAAATCTGGTGTTAAACCCATAAACCAACCATCTGAGTTGTTCTGAGTTGTTCCTGTTTTACCAGCTGTTGGTTGTGTTATACCTCCCCAATCACCTCTCCAAGTCCCTCTCAAACTTGCTCCTGTACCAGAAGTTATTACACTTTGCATCATACTTAATGTTGCATAAGCCAATTCTGCAGACATTGCTTCACGCGAAACAGGTTGATGTTCATAAATTACATTTCCATGTCTGTCTTCAATTCTAATAATCGAAGTTGGTTCTGTATAAATTCCTCCGTTTACAAAAGCAGATTGAGCTCCTACCATTTCTAATAAAGACAAGTCCATTACACCAAGACACATCGCTGGTACAATATCTTCTTTTCTTACTTCGATATTCAAATTACTCATCAATTTAGCAACGGCATTTGGTCCAGCTACTCCTCCCATTTTCGACATTACTGCAACAGTAATGTTATTCATGGAGTTTGCCAAACCTTTTGAAAATGAAATAGGCTGACCATCCATTTTAGTTCCCGCATTTTTCGGACACCATTGCTTCATGTCTTCCGGTCCAGATCCTGTTTGAACATCCACACAATAAGAAATATTCGGAGTTGTTTCACAAGGTGTAATTACACCAAACTGCATTCCAGCAGAATAAATAAAAGGCTTGATTGTTGAACCCACTTGTCTTTTCCCTTGTGCTACGTGGTCATAAGAAAAATGATTTATGTCTGGTCCACCAACCCATGCTTTGATAAATCCTGTTTGCGGTTCAATTGAAACCAAACCTGCTCGCATTATATTTTTATAATATCGGATAGAATCGTTGGGGGTCAATACTGTGTCAATATCACCATTCCAAGAGAATACTTTCATTGGAACTTTCACATCAAAACTTGCAATTGCATCTTCTACAGAAACGTCATTCTTCCTCAAGTTTCTAAAACGAGTAGATCTTTTCCTTGCACTGTTCATCAATGATTCAATAGTTTTTTCTGATATATCGTAGGCAAAAGGATATTTATCTGTTCTTTGGTTGTTCTTTGTAAATGGCTCTTGAATATTTTTCTTTAAATGTTTTACCAATGCATTTTCAGCATGTCTTTGAATATCCGCATTTATAGTTGTGTATATTTTCAACCCATCATCATAAATACTATAAGGCGCACCATTACTTTTCTTATACCTCAACTCTCCATTATCTAGTTTTTCATTAAGAATATTCGTTATTTTCGCTCTTAAAGACTCCCTGAAATAAGGAGCCAAACCTTCCTTGTGATCTACAGTTTGATAATCTGTCACAATTGGCAGCATTTTCAAACTATCATACTGTTCTTTGGTGAGTTTACTTGTTAAGGCTGGATTATCTTTTTTAGAGTTTTCATACCATTTATAAAGCACAACATTTCGGCGATTAATGGCACGCAAAGAATCGGCCTCTCGCTCTTCCTTCATCTCCTGTTCTGAAACCTCTTCTTTTGAGATGTTGTGTCGTGCAGAAAGACGCCCTGAATAATCTTTAACCGTAAATCCATAAGGATTATAAAGTCCAGGGTTTTTACACATCCCCACAAGAATTGCAGCTTCATCAGGACTTAAATCAGAAGCTTCCTTATTAAAATAAACCCTTGCCGCACTTGAAATACCTACAGCATTCTCCAAGAAATCAAATTGATTCAAATACATCGTTATGATCTCCTTTTTGGTATATCTTTTCTCAAGGCGAAGAGCAATAACGTTTTCTTTTACTTTTTCGTAAAGTCTTCGTTCAATTCCATTCATTTTCTCAATACGAACCTCTTCTTCGGTTTTACCAAGCCCTTCTTGTTGTGCTGCCCTCCTTTCATCCCTTTCTTTCAAGGTGAAGATTAACTTAGCCAACTGTTGAGTAATGGTTGAAGCTCCTCCAGCTTCTCCCATATTCGCCAATGCGCGACCTACCGCTTTTGCGTCAATTCCAGAATGATTTTCGAAACGTTCATCTTCCGTTGAAATCAATGCAGAAACAACATAAGGCGAAATTTCATCATAAGATACACTTGTACGATTAATGGTCCAATACTTCCCTAATTCGGTCATTCCATCATCAGCAAAAATTGTTGTTGCCAATAATTCCTCTTGATTTTCAAGCATGGAAACAGAAGGCAAAGAGTCGCTATCTGTTTGAATATAACGCAAATAAAGGATAAATAAAAAAGGAGTTAAGCCAACAACCCAAAAAGCAACAAGTAAGAAACTAACCATAGGTTTCTTAAAGTGTTCACTTTCATTTTTTGTTTTTGTTTCTTTTTTTGACATTACAAATTTTTATGAAAAGATAAATTTAATCATAATTGCGATAACGAATTAGGGATAAAGATAGAATTATATTTTTTTGTGTCAAGCAGGAACTTCTGACCTTCTCTAAAACATATAATATAGTAATGAAAAAATCGCCTCATTTTCACAAGGCGATTTTAAAATAGGATTTAGAAATAGATTTGGAAGTTTATTTCTTCTCTTTTTTTGCTGCTTTTAATGAATCTTTGATGTAACTTTCAATTGCCATAGACATAGAAGGCATTTGTGGCTGTGGTGCATGAATGTCCAGCCTCAGATTATGGTCTATAACTGCTTTTGCTGTAGTGGGACCAAATGCTGCAATCAATGTTTTATTCTGCTTGAAATCAGGAAAATTCTTCAAAAGAGACTCGATTCCTGAAGGAGAGAAAAACACTAACACATCATATTGAACACTTTCCAAATCAGATAAATCTGAGGCAACAGTACGGTACAAAACAACTTTAGAGTAATTGATTTTCTCTTTATCTAAAGCAGCTGGTATACTGTCTCTCAAAATGTCTGAACATGGCAACAAAAATCTTTCTTTTTTGTGCTTTTTTATTGATTCCATTAAGTCTTCAATACTTGTTTTCCCATAGAAAATCTTTCTTTTTCTATAGGTAACATACTTCTGCAAATAATAAGCAACAGCCTCCGAAATACAGAAGTATTTCATTGATGTTGGAACCTCAAATCTACACTCTTCAGCCATACGGAAATAATGGTCAACCGCAGTTTTAGAAGTCAAAACAACCGCAGTGTGATCTGCATAGTTAATTTTTTGATTTCTAAACTCAGTCTTGTCAATCCCTTCCACGTGAATGAAAGGTCTAAAATCGACTTGCAGTTTATAAGTCTCAGCAAGTGAGAGGTACGGATTTTTATTACTTTCCGGTTCTGGTTGTGATACTAAAATCGTTCGAATACTCAAAATTTAGCAGTACTTTAGTTCATAAATACAATACAATTACCCAATGAAAACAGGCTCTAGAAGTAGGTATCCAACAACTATAGGCCATATTTCCAAGCCGCAAAGGTACAAAATTATGTAATACCACAATGCTTTATTACGAATCGCGAGTAACATTCCTCTGACTAGTCGCATGAAGTAAAACAATATAATCACTGTAATGATAGTCACCACCATGTATTGCGACAGTTGGGGATTTAAAATCCAAACAAATAATATTGGAATAAGTAGAAGACCAGCAATATGGGCTGAGAAATTTAACAAAAGGATATTTTCACGAACGTATTTGAATTCTCCACTTAAAAGTCCAGCAAAAAATAAGGCAAAGAGCTGAAATAAATAAATTATTGTTGGCAATGCTACCAGCCAGTAATCTGTACTTTTATAATAAGCTAATAGCATAAAAACTCCAATTCCCGTTACGCAGAAATAATTAATCAACAATATCCAATTGGAACTTCCTAAAAAACTAAAACTTTCCTTGGCATACGGAACTGTTGAAGGCGGTTTGAAAAAAGCACCTTTAATGTGCACAAATACCATTTCTCTTTGGTGTTTTAAAATAGAAAGTACAGAGATTGTTAACAGCAATGCATAAAGCACCCAATGCGGGAATAATTCTTCACGTAATGTTAACTCCATTTCTTTCATTCAAAAACTATTATAAATTATTTCCACATGTTTCTCGACCAAAAAGACGCTCATTTCAGTCTGCAAAATTACAAAAATATAAGACGCCATCTTTCTCTTCTCTTTATTCTTAATAAAACAAGATTAAATCGTTAAATTTGTCTTCGAATTAAAAAGCAGAAAATGAAATCAGATTTATACACGCACCCGGATTATTATGGAATGGATGATTTATTGTCAGATGAACATAAATTAATTCGTGATACAGCGAGAAGTTGGGTGAAAAAAGAAATGTCTCCAATTATTGATGAACATTATGAAAATGCAACTTTCCCTATGCACATTTTAAGTGGATTAGGTGAAATCGGAGCATTCGGACCTTATATACCAGAAGAATATGGAGGAGCTGGACTAGACCAGATTTCTTATGGTTTAATCATGCAAGAATTAGAGCGTTGCGATAGTGGACTAAGATCTACAGCTTCTGTTCAAAGTTCTTTGGTTATGTATCCGATTTGGAGATACGGATCAGAAGAACACAAACAAAAATTTCTTCCTAAGCTTGCTACAGGAGAAATGATGGGCTGTTTTGGATTGACTGAACCAGATTATGGTTCAGACCCAGGAGGAATGGTTACGAACTTTAAAGACATGGGAGACCATTATTTGCTTAACGGAGCTAAAATGTGGATTTCTAATGCGCCTTTTGCTGATATCGCTGTTGTTTGGGCAAAAAATGAAGATGGAAGAATTCACGGTTTAATCGTGGAAAGAGGAATGGAAGGTTTCTCAACTCCTGAAATGACTGGAAAATTATCTTTACGTGCTTCTTCAACTGGAGAATTGATTTTTGATAACGTTAAGGTTCCTAAAGAAAACTTACTTCCTGGAAGAAGCGGACTTGGTGCGCCATTATCATGTTTAGATTCTGCTCGTTTTGGAATTGCTTGGGGTGCTTTAGGTGCTGCAATGGATTGTTATGACCAGGCATTGCGCTATTCAAAAGAAAGAACTCAATTTAATGTTCCTATCGGAGCGTTCCAATTAATGCAAAAGAAATTAGCAGAAATGATTACTGAAATCACAAAAGCTCAATTGCTAACTCTCCGCTTAGGACAACTAAGAAACGAAGGAAAAGCAACTTCTGCACAAATCTCAATGGCGAAGCGTAACAACGTTGAAATAGCGTTAAACATAGCTCGTGAGGCAAGACAAATGCACGGTGGAATGGGAATTACTTCTGAATACTCGATGATGCGCCACATGGCGAATCTTGAATCGGTTGTAACTTACGAAGGAACACACGATATCCACTTGTTAATTACAGGAATGGATGTTACAGGAATTCCGGCATTTACTCGTGAGATGCCTACTAAGAAATAGTCTTTACAAGAAAAATAACAAATAGTATTATGGAAAGAGCGGAACACTAGTTTCGCTCTTTTTTTTGGTTTGAAAAAACTTTAGTAAATAAAACAGACTTATCACTACCTAATGAACATACGGAACTGATTAATAGCGCCTCCTCCCGATTAAAATCAGGAAGAGGGATAAAGGGGAGGAGTTTTAATAGTATTTTATGAAACGAAACTCATATAACTTTCGATTAGAATTAATTAAATCTATCGGGTACTTTACCAATAGATTAAAAAAACATTAATATCGACTGATTAAAACGTGAGACCCCTTCCAAAGGGTGACTACTAATAATCAACACCCTACAATAAGCAAATTGAACAATTATCCCACAATTACTAACACCTTTTCTCTTCAAATTTATATCAGGAGAAATAGTTTAATAAATTAATAAAAACAATATTTTCATTTCTTATTGCTATTTATGAAGTATAATATTATTTTTGCAGTCGCTTTGAGGTAAAATCAAGGCTTTTAGTTAAAAAAACAGGTCCTATAACTCAGCTGGTTAGAGTATCTGACTCATAATCAGAAAGTCCGCGGTTCGAGCCCGCGTGGGACCACAATCAGTAACGAGTACTGAGTAGAGTGTATTGAGAGAAAAGAGTGAGTACGAAAGTGCTTACTCTTTTTTTATGGAAAATAGTTTAAGAAAACTGATCATTAAGAGTAAAATCTAAAAAAGCAAAACTTTCGCTTTGCTTTTTTCTATTGACCAATCTTGAAGGGGTTCAAGTCAAAATAAAATTGATTTTTACAATTTTTGTTGAGCGGACAGGTTCTCCGTTTTTGCTTCCTGGCTTCCATCTTGGAGAAGCTTTCACTACTCGAATAGCTTCTTTTTGTAAACTTTTAGAGATGTTTTTGTTTTTTACTTCTACATCGGTAATTGTTCCGTCTAATTCAACAACAAAACTTACATAAGCAGTGCCTGACTCATTAAATCTGATGCTTTCTTCTGGATATTTTACTGTTTTCTCTAAATAACTAAGCCAATTTCCTGGAAATTCAGCATCAATATCTGGATACTTAACAATTACACCTAATGTTGGTGCGGCTCCCGGATCAAAAATAAAACTTCCAGCACCAACAATTGGAGTTCCTGTTGATACGACCAATTGTGTTGGCGTCTTCGTGTTTTGTAAAACAGTCAGGTTGTTCAATAAATCAGAGGAGAAAATTGGAGTTGACGGCTCTGTTCTTGTTTGGAGCTTTTCAACTTCAGGAATTTCTAATGGTGGATCAATTTCATTTTCAACCAATAGAATCGGAATATCAACTACGTATTCTATGTATTCCTTTTTATCGTTTAAGTAAACTGGTGTTTTGTAGGTAAATGCCATTAAAGTAGCAGAACCAGTAATAAACAAACCCAGCTGAAAAAATACTTTTCGGCTGGATTCTAATTCGAGTTTTGGATTTTTTCTTTTCATCATGACTTTATATTTAATAGTGATGATGACAAGAATGCAAAAATTTGACCAAACTTTTTATCTCAATGATAATAAGCAATTGGTAAGTTTAAAATTGAGAGAAAATGGTCTTATTGATCTAACAATTTAAACCCTTTTCCATGAATATTCATGATTTCGATTTTATCGTCTTCTTTTAGAATCTTTCTCAATTTAGCAATATAAACATCCATGCTACGGCCGTTAAAATAGTTATCATCCCCCCAGATAGAACGCAAAGCTGCTTGTCTATCTAAAATTTGATTCTTATTCTTCGCTAGCAGTTTAAGCAACTGACTTTCTTTGGTTGTTAATCTACTTTCTTCTCCGTCAATATTGATTACTCTTTTCATTGGGTCGAAAGTAAATCGTCCAATTGTATAGATTTCGTCTAAAGGTGCTTCAGTATCAATAGAACGTTTCAAAATAGCTTCGATTCGCGCAACTAGTTCTTCCATGCTGAAAGGTTTCGTCATGTAATCATCACCTCCAATTGAAAATGCTTCCAATTTGTCTTCCTTCATTGCTTTCGCAGTTAAGAACAAAATTGGTGTTTGTTTATCAATGATTCTGATTTCTTTAGCAACTGTAAATCCATCCATTTCTGGCATCATTACATCCAAAATAACAAAATGATAGTTCCCTTCATTGAACTTCTCAAGTGCTTGCTTTCCATCTCTAGCCAAGTCTACATCATATCCTTTTGCCTTAATGAAAGATTCCAACAACATTCCTAAGTTATTGTCGTCTTCGCACAATAGTATTCTAATTTTATCACTCATTTTCTCTTAATTTATTAATTATTAGAACGAAAGTCGTTCCCTCTCCAAACTTACTTTTTACATTAATTTTCCAACCCTGCTCATCGGCTATAGCTTTAACATAATTGAGTCCCAAGCCATAACCTTTCACATTATGCACGTTTCCTGTTGGAACGCGATAAAGCTTATCAAATATTTTATCTATATGTTCATTTCTAATTCCTATACCTTTATCTTGAACAGTTAAACGATATTCATTGTCCGTTATTTTCTCTGTCCTCACTAAAATGTCAACCTCTTCTTTACTGTACTTTATTGCATTATCGATTAAATTCGAAACCAAATTGGTTGAATGTACTTCATCTCCGATAAAAGGCATTAATCCCGGTGCTTGTTCCAATCGTATTCCTCCTTTTGGAATTCTAATTTTAGACTTTGCTACAACTTTTGAAACGATTTCGTTCAATTCCAATTCATCACGTTTCATCTTAATCTCACCTCTGTCTAATACAGCCGTTTTCAGAATTTGTTCTACCAAGCCTCCTAAACGCTTATTTTCTTCATCAATCATTTTAATAAATGGAGAAACGTTGTCTAGATTGCCTTTGTTCATATCGGAGTCTGTTAAGGCTTCACAAGCTAAAGAAATTGTGCTGATTGGAGTTTTAAACTCATGGGTCATATTAGAAATGAAATCGTTTTTCACTTCAGCCAATCTTCTTTGGTCTAAAATAGTTCTGAACATTACATAGAAGGATAAAACAACCAAAAGAACCAGTAAAATACTCACTGTTAGCGTCAACCACATCTCTTGAAACAAAACAGAGTTTTTCTGTGGAAAAAACACATGAAGTACTAATTCTTCATCGAATAAATTCCCTGGAAATAAGCGTACCTTTTTAGTTATGGTTGTATCTATAAAAAGGTTGTACCTATCCGTATAGGATTGGAATTTCACCATACTTTGTTCCCCATCAAAAATGGCATAATTAAAGCTTGTTTCAAGCCCCTCTACTTCAAATGTTTTTGAAATCATAGAATCTAAAAAGGCTAAATTCACTCGTTCAGATGGCTCTATTTCGTTGGTTTGACTAAATGCAGAAACCATCATTTCATTAATATACTTCGACTTTTTAAACAAGCTATTGATAACGCGTTTATCCAGCTGAAAAGCCAAATCATTTGAGTCCTGTTGCGCATTATCAATACTTGCCCCTTTTTTAATATAAGAAGAAAGCTCACTAATATCTCTGGCTAAAACACTGTGTTTTGCCGTAACATGAGTTAGCGAATCATAAGATTCTCCTGTAATATGAAGGTACTTAACATCTCTTCCATTTTCAAAAATCAAGGTATCTTTTATTGAAACAGATTCTCGCACGGGTACAAGATTTTGAAATTCTTGTTTTAATGCTTGTTTATATTGCCCGCTGAAATCTTTTCCGAAGAAAGAGGTGTAACGCTGAAGATCTGATGCTTTTTCATGGCGAATAACCACTTTTGACAACACATTATCCATGTGGTTACTGAGTTCTTCAGACTTCTTATCATAAAGCTGGAAGGCTTGATACAATTGAAGAATCACCAGTGCAAACAATGCTGTACTGATCAATATTACGATATGTTTTAATCTTATTCTTCTCACTTTAGCTATCTAAAATACTTGTAAACCTGTTCCGCACAAGATGCTTAACCTTTTTTAACACCCCGAAATCATGAATATAAAGCTGGATTTTTGAAGAAATTTTATTCAAACACCTTTTATTGCTATTTAAACTCTAATTGGTAATTCTATCAACTATTTATCATTCCGAAACTAATCGAAAGTGAAAAACACTTGTTTAAAACCAACATGAAGTATCCATATTAAAATGCAATAAACTTTTGCTTTCAGTAGGGTTAAAAGTACTTTGTTAAAATTAGGAAAATAATTAACATTACTCATTATGTAGCAGCACTAATTTACGTCCATACTTTTGCGCCCTCAGAACAGTTTTTACAAATATCAATCTTAGAACGATCGGTGAAAACTTGCTTTCTAAAGGACTGATATCTTGGCGCGTTCCAAATTCGTTCGAAATCATTTTTCAAAACATCTCCTAGAACATGTTTTGCATCTTTATCAAAACAACAAGGAACAACTTTTCCATCCCAAGTTAAAACTGTAGAAGACCACATTCTCCAGCAATGATCACTTAAGGCGTATTTACTTTTGTATGTGCCGTCTTTCATTCGTTTGTAGCGGGCATATTTTTCATTCTTCGGCATCAATGGATTACCGTTTTTGTAGTCGTACAACTGAGCTGTTTTCAGCCTTACTTCATCAACTCCCAGGGCTTTACCTAACTTAAACACATCGTCGATTTCGTGTTCATTTGGCCGAACAACTAAAAATTGAAAAATCAAATGCGGTGTTTTGCTCTTGAACTTTTTCTTGGCTGCGATCATGTATTTTGTTCCTTCAATAACTTTTTCAAGCTTTCCTCGTTTTCGGTATTGCTCATAAGTTTCTTGGGTTAGCCCATCAATGGAAATTATCATGCGGTCTAATCCTGATTGAACAATTTCCTCTGCTTTCTTTTCGGTGATAAAATGAGCATTTGTAGAAGTTGTAGTATAGATTTTTCTTTGGTGAGCAGCCTTAATTAATTCAAGAAAATGGGGATGTAAAAATGGCTCACCTTGAAAATAGTAATTGATGTAAAACAGTTGTTTCCCTAATTGATCTAACATAACTAGATGCTCTTTCATGTCTAGCTTACCTGTTGGCCGTGTAAATTGCTTTAAACCACTTGGACATTCTGGACAGCCTAAATTACACGCTGTTGTTGGTTCTATACTTGCCGCATAAGGAAGCCCTTTGGTTTTAATTATTTTAAAGGATTTTGCAAGAAAATAGGAATAATAGAGTTGAACCAAATTCCATATTCGGACAATTGAAAGCTTAGCAATAATATTTCTCTGGTCTCTCCACATGTAAAGCAAAGTTAAACAGAATATATTGATAGTCGGTGAAGGCTTTCCTTTAAATAAATGTCTGGTCGGAAACACTACAATATTAAACAGAACATTTCAGCAGACTTGTTGTAATCTACTGAAATATAATGAGTTTATAATTTAATGGGGTTACCCATTTAAATTGCAAAAAGTATTTTCGTTTAACTCTATTTATCTTTTTATTTAAAACGCTCTGATTATAAATGGGCAAGAAAAGATCCTTCCCTCAGAAAAATTAAAATTTCTCAAAGGTTCAGGATGACAGTTTCATAGGATGTTCAATCAAAAATCAGGGTTTGGAAGTGATGACGCGTTGCGCCATCACTTCCAAACCCTGATTTTTGCCCTCTAAGACTATTAAACTTGTCATCCTGATGTGGAAATAAAAAAATCTTGGTTTTTTATTTTCCGAAGGATCTATTTTGGTTTATTCCAGTTAACAATCAGAAAGCAAATCTTAGATTATCAGTACGAAATTGTAAATTTGGAGGGGAAGAAAAATAGGCTCTTACGATCTGCGACTTAAATGGGTAGCCCTATAATCTAAAAAGAGTGGCTTTTGAAAGGTCAGAGTTCGTTACAAGAATTTCAATCTTACAGAAACCTTGTAAAAGAAATTGTCTTTTGTTTCAACGAATTCATAAGGTCCGTAACGATAGAAAGCACCCACACCAAAACCAAGTGGCCCCATTTTAAGAAGGTAATCTGAAATAATTCCTGTTTCATAATAACCTTCATCTGGTGTGCTAAAACTGAAGTTTTGGTGATCTCCCCTATTTTGCATTTCCCCAAACCCTGCTGCATTATGTATAACAAATGTCGGCTCAGACCATCCTGATTTATTTTTAATTGGTAGGAAAGTAAAACGAACAAATAAGGCAGAGTATTTATCGCTAAAAAACTCTGATGGCCCCATTGTTTCAAATGTATTGGCTACGGATAAAGTATAGTTCAACCCCGTACCTTCTTGAATTTGCTGCAAAGTAAGTGGCACATTACCTAAGGTCATCCCACTTTTACTCACAACACTCAAAACACCAGCTCCTCTAATTGAAAAGTCTTGGTGAACTTCCAAATTAAAACGGAAGTAATCATAATTCGACTCAAAAACTCCATCCATTCCCTTTACAGCTTTCAATGTTATTTTCGGCCATTTTGTACCTAATGAAACCCTTCTATTTTCAAGCATCATGATTTTTTCACGGATATTCCAGTTGATTACGATTCCTGCTTCAGCAACGTCAAATTGATCATCTGTTCCGTTTTTTGTAAACAAAGGAGCGTACTGGTAATCATCCACAAATGTAAAGCGTCTGTAATTGGCAAAAGCCTGTATTTTAAAATTTTGTCGAACTAATCCACTTAAATTAATACCTGCAAAACGCTCTCTGTCTGCCAGGCTAACAAAGAAATCTCTGTAAATCCCTTGATTCACCAAGTTGAAAGCGTCATCATAAAAGTTGGTGTTTCCACGTTCATGAATATCGTCTTGATAAATTAGCTTTAACTTTATCAGGCGCTGTTTGTTCAAGGTTAGGTTTATATTTCCTCCCCATTTCCATTCCCCATCTCCTATTCCATAAGCAGCATATCCAGCCGCACCAAAAACCTCACTAAAACGACTATTGGTTTCTAATCCTAAACCTAAACGAAGTCCTTCTTGGCGATTAAAATAGGCCAATTGCCAAGAAGGAATATTGAATTTACCAATTGGTAATTTACCTGATGTTCCCACTTTTGCTAAATATACCAAACGGTCTAAATTGGCATCTTTTGCCAAACTGTCAACAAATTTATAAGTTTCACTTTCTTTACCAGAAGCTGTGTTTCCTCTCAATTCTTTAATCGATAAAGAATCTCGCAAAGCACTCTCTTTTACTTCTACAGAAATTGGATTAAAGCTTTTGAACTTGGGTTCTTTAAAAACAACATCGCTTATGTATAAACTACTTCTTCCAATGATATTGAGGTAATCATCTAATTGAATTCCATCAAAACTAAACTCTGTACTTATTTTATATGGAAACCATTTTTTATCGGCAGTAAACTTGTACTCTTGAGTTATTTTAGCATTCATGATTCCACCTTCTCTATGAGGCGAAGCGATTACGCGCTCGATAGCCCAAGTACCAGTGCGAATAAACAAGTAACCTGATAAACCATCGAAAACCTTCCCTTTACGAGGTCGAAACATAACTGTGTAAGTAGTATCTTGAGTCGCGGGATGAAATAAAGTATCTTCTAAGACGAATAAATACCTACGTAATCCGCCCGGTGCAATTGGATTGATGTATTCACTTTGATTCAGCTCAAAATTATTGTCATAGAAAGAAAAAGATTGAAATTGATTGACCAATGTCGCAAATAATGGATCTTTAACCCCAGAAACATTGTAAGCCGTTACCACTTCCTTGTCATAATTTGGTGGAGAAAAAGTACGATTTGCTTTAGTTTCAGTCAAGAATATATATTGTTTATCTAAAAACGCCATGGTCTTAATCATTGAAGAATCGACCATAGTATCTCTTTTTACGCCTTCTTTTAACTCTCCGGTAAAATATAATTTTGAATAGGAATCATAGGAAAAAGCATCATTCCTCAAAGGATCATTTTCCTTTTTGTTATCCATCACATTCTGAATGATTCGATGCGCCGGGTTTTCTCCTGGTCTAATCACAACTTCATCATACACTTGCGCGTCAGGAAACAAATAAACAATTGGATTTTCAATTAATGCCTCCCCTTTTATAATGGTGTCTTTGTAATCAAAAAAACGAAACGAATACAAATGTGAACCAATGATTACCATTGATGCTTTTCCATCAATATCCGTAATTATCGCTTTATTTACTCCATCAGATATTTTAGCAAAAGAAACAGGGTTGTTTGTTTGAACATCAATTACCTGAATTTGAGTTTCCTGTGTTAATATTAAATGGGATAAAAACAGTAAGGTCAGGAGTAGAAGCGATTTTCTCATTATTCTTTGTTAATATTCAAAACTTCAATCCTAAAAATTAAGTCAGCGTAAGCAGCAATTTGTGGTTGACGTCCAGCTTTACCATATCCTAAAAAGTATGGAATATATAGATCAATTTTAGTTCCTTGTTTACTCAATCCAACACCTTCGTTAAATCCAGGGATTAATCCCATTTCCAGATACTTAAACTCCAAAGGCGCATTTCTATCATAAGATGAATCAAACTTTTCTCCGTAAACAGCTTCTCCTAAATAATGTAAACTTATATTATCTCCTCTTTCAGCATTTTTCCCCTCTCCTTCTTTGTGAATGATATACACCAATCCTGATTCTGTCTGAATAGCGTTTGGCTCTATTTCTTTCACCAAATTATAAAAATATGATTTATACTCTTCTTCAGATTTAGCTTGTGCTTCAATTAAACGCACTTTATTTTGCGCTTTTAATTTCTCTACCTTCAATCGTTCTATTTCAGAAACGAGTTCCTTCCTTTCATATTCGCTCTTGAAAATTTTAGAAGGATTATAAAACCATTTATATTTCAATCCTTTCTTTATAATCTTCATACTTTTAATCGTATCTCCTTGTTCAATTGCGTCTACAACATCCTGTCCTTCCATAACCTGACCGAAAACAGTATGCTTGCCATTCAAATGAGGGGTTGGAAGATGTGTTATAAAAAACTGACTCCCATTAGTGTTTGGTCCGGCATTTGCCATAGAAAGTGTTCCTTTTGTGTGTGGAATTCCGTTGTCTGCTTCGTCCCAAAAACGATATCCTGGACCACCATTTCCAGACCCTGTAGGATCTCCTCCTTGAATCATGAAATTTTTGATTACTCTGTGAAACACCACACCGTCATAATAAGGATCATTGATTTTTATAGAATCAAATACTTTAAGTTTACCCTCAGCCAATCCAATAAAGTTAGCCACTGTTAACGGTGCTTTCTCATGGTGTAACTTTAAGAATATATCTCCTTTATTGGTAGAAATGTTAACATACAGTCCTTTTTCTAATTTCAAATCTTTGCTTTGTGAAACAGCAGAAAAAGTAAATATTAAAGCAAATACGGTAGTGAATAATAATCTCATAATATAAATTTAATTGCCCAAAAGTAAGAAAACTCTTTATTTATACCATGTTTTATTATAGACCTTTAACAATGATGGAAATAGGGCTGGGAAATATGTTTGTATTTCATTGGATTAAATAATGGTTTTGAGAGAGTAAGAAATCCCATAATAACAATAACTTATTCCAAATATTAACTTGCCCTTTCACGGTGCAAAACACTCACATCAATTCAGCACAAATTGATTGGCGATATTACCAAGTTTTTCCACTGAAAAAGCAATATAGAAAATCCTTTATGAGAAGAGATGAAGACCAATAAATACGCCCCCGAAAGAGCGGCTCAAAGAGGAAAAGACAACCAAACAATTTCAAACATTCTTTTTAACTAGTCATTCATTATACTCCTAAAACCAAATATGCATTTGAAATAATTACTTTTGTAATAATGAAAGCTAAAAAGATTATTGTTTCGGTGACCAACGACTTGTATACAGATCAGCGTGTGCACAAAGTGTGTTCCTTTCTTTATGAAAATGGCTATGACGTTTTATTGGTAGGAAGAAAGCTAAAAAACAGTCATCCTATCACAGATAGACCTTATAAGATAAAGCGTTTTAAACTCTTTTTTTCGAAAGGAGCTTTGTTCTATGCCAATTACAATATTCGTCTTTTTTGTTTTTTACTTTTTAATCGTTTTGAAGTTTTGCTGAGTAATGATTTAGATTCATTGTTGGCCAATTACTGCGCACATAAAGTCAAAGGAAAATCAAGATTGGTTTATGATACCCATGAATTATTTACGGAAGTTCCTGAGTTAACAGCCCGACCTAAAGTAAGAAAAGTATGGCTAAAAATTGAAGAATGGATTTTCCCAAAATTGGAGACTGTTTATACTGTAAATGAGTCAATAGCTTCAATTTATTCCAAGAAGTACAACAAAAACGTTAGAATTGTTAGGAATGTCTCAAAGCTTTGGAAACCAAAAATGATTTTAAGTAAAGCTGAACTTAATTTACCAGAAGATAAAAACATTATTATTCTACAAGGCTCTGGAATCAACGTTGACAGAGGGGCTGAAGAGGCTGTATTGGCTATGAAGGATATCGAAAATTCATTATTTGTAATTGTTGGAAGCGGTGATGTTATTCCAAATCTTAAAATAATGGTTGCAGAAAATCAACTCGAAGAAAAAGTACGCTTTGTTGGTCGTGTTCCTTATGATGAAATGATGAATTACACCTATCACGCGGATTTAGGATTAAGTTTAGATAAAGACAACAATTCCAACTATAAATTTTCCTTACCTAATAAGATTTTCGACTACATCCATACCACAACCCCAGTAATCAGTTCAGATTTAATAGAATTAAAACGCGTAATTCACAAACATGATGTTGGAAGAATTATTCCAGAACACAGTGCAAAAGGAGTTGCAGAAACCATCAATTCAATCTTAAACAATCCAACCCTATTAGCAACTTTGAAAGAAAATTGTAAAAAAGCGGCATTAATAGAAAACTGGGAAGAAGAAAGTAAGGTTTTGGAAGAAATATACTTGGCCAATGATGAGTTATGATTTTTTCACCCCTCTCTCTCCCTCTCCCTCAAATCTCTCCCCCTCCTACCTCTTCCAAGTCAACAATCCAGTGTTAAAAATTAAAATCATCACATCGAAAAGACACCTAAACATTATCGAACTTTGTAACGAATGAATCAATAGGGAAATTATGCGATTATTATTTGGTGTTTTAGTTTTAGCAATTAGTCTTGGATCTTGTGTTCCAGCAAAAAAATACAATGATTTATTAGCAAAAGAGCAGAATTGCGCTGATGAATTGAAAAAGTATAAAACTTCATCTTTAGATTATGAAGCACAATTAAAAACTGTTCAAGCGAGAGCGGCGTTGATGCAAAAAGATGTTACTCAATTAAAGGCAGACACCTCAGCACTTGGCAATTCATACAGAGCTTTGCAAGCGAAATATCAACAGGCTGTTTCTATGGGTGCATCCTTCGAAGAGCAACTAGACAAAATTAAGGACAGCGATGCTAAACAACTGGCTAGAATGCGAGCAGAATTAGAAGCAAAAACCATAGAGACACAACGAAAAGAAGATGCTCTATTGGCTTTAGAAAGAGAATTGAAAAATAAGCAAATCTTATTGGCAGATCGTGAACAACGTGTTGCTGAGTTAGAAGAGATTATTAAACGTCAGGAAATGGCGGTAAAAGCCTTGGAGACTAAAATTGCCAATGCACTTCGTGGATTCGAAAATAAAGGATTGAAAGTTGAAGAACGCAATGGAAAAATCTATGTAAGCCTTGAAGCGAAACTATTATTTGCTTCAGGAAGTACATTGGTTGAAGCGGAAGGAAAAAGAGCAATTATAGAATTAGCTAAAGCTGTTCAAGGTGATGACGAATTAGAAATTATTGTTGAAGGACATACAGATACAGACCGTTTATCAAGTGCTTCACATCCAAAAAATAATTGGGAACTTTCTGTTTTGCGTGCAACAGCAGTTGTGGCAATCATGACGGGAAACACAAGCATTAATCCAGCGATTCTGTCTGCTGCTGGTCGTTCTGAGTTTCATCCAGTAGATCCAAATGACAAAGCAAAAAACAGACGTATTGAGGTGATTATTGCACCGAGATTGGATGCGTTATTTGAATTGATTTCGAAGTAGTATTTTTTGGTTCTATATGATTCTGTGTGGGTATATTGAAAAAAGTCCGTCGGCTGACGGTCGATTTAATTCGAAAAGGAATACCTATTATCTCAAAGTGATCCTAATTTCAATCACATAAATACCTTTCATCAAAATCAACTTTATATTTCTTTAAAAACGCAAGATACTCTTCTTTATAAGTCTTCTTTTTATGATGGATATGTTGATTACGAATATAATTTATGGGTTATCCATTTAAATCGCAATAAGCAATTTCGTTTAAATCTATTTATCTTTGTTGTGAAAAAGATTGATAATAAATAGATTATAAGAGATTCTTTCCTTAGAAAAATTAAAATTTTTCCAAGGTTCAGGATGACAGTTTCATAGGGGGGGCAATCAAAAATCAGGGTTTGGAAGTGAAGTAAATTTGCTGTTACAATCTTCGACTTAAAGGGGGAGCTCAATATAATTTATAACTATATCCGTTTCAGTAGGATTTACTGAAAACGATCCATATCCACTTTGCCAAGAAAAGTTTTTTAAACTCTCATCTTGCTTTTAATTGGGAATTTACTCTGGAAAAGCTTTACTCTGGAAAAGTACAGTATGTGCCGTCCTTTCAGATACTTTATTGATTACTTTATTAATAAGCCTAGGAGTTACCTCCTAGGTTAACTCATTTCTTCACCTTGAGATTTTGAAGTAATTTTTTTTACTTCATCTCTGAATGCAGAACATGACTATAACTCATGATGAGTCGTGACTTTTCAATGTAAATGATATAAATTCATTATTTAATTGCACCCACACAAATCCATATAGAGCCAATTTTTTTAATTCAAAATGACACAATCTTATTCAGCAGGACAAAACACCTTCTGCTGAGTAAGATTTACATTAACACGATCAAATTAGCCTAAGCATTTCCATAGCATCACAGGATGAATCATTTCAAATTTTTCTTGGGATTAAAAACTAAAAGAACGTTCATTCCAAAGGCTAGTTCTCAACCCTCCAAAGACCATAAAATATGTTTTATAGCTGTCTTGGACCATGTTATTCAGCTCTACTCCTGGACGAACAAAAGCATCAATCATTAATTTTTCGGAAATTCTATATGCTCCTTCAACAGAAAAATGATAACGATTTACTTTGCCATTTCCTCCAATCCTAAACCCATATTCGTAAGGGTAGTTAGTGTAGGGCTGATAGACATCTGAACCATAAGACACCAAATCATCTCCATCAGCTCCACCTTGCTGTGCAAAGAAGAAACGTGCTGACAAGGTGAAATTAGAATTGAAATGCATGCTCGATTCTGTAAATACTTCCACAAAGTTTGCTCCCAGGGGATGTGCTAAAGGATTTCCTTGATTTCCGTAGTTGGTTGCTGGACTAAGGTGAGAATAAGTAAATGGACGTGCAAAATTCAATTCAGTTTGCCATCTTAATTGACCATTAGTTAGATTTTCTTTCCCTTTAACACCAAATTGACCACTGTATTTATTGGCCCACCAACGGGTGCGATTAACCAATTCTTTCAACACAAAATCATCTACAGCCAATTGTCCGTAAATCATAAAACGATCAAACTGGTAACTTGTATTTAATCCAATAAGCAAACGGTCTTGTGAGCCAATTCCATATTCTGTTGGACGATAAAACAAGAAAGGATTCAAGTATGCTACCTCATATCCCCGATTCAACAAGGTGTCTTTTGGGGCAAACACAACTGATTCAAAAATCCCGATTTGGAAACGCTCTGTTGCATTAAAATTAAAAAAATGCGTTGAAGCGAACTTCCTTGTTAAATCTGTACTAGGTCCTTCTTTGAAGAATTGATAGATATTCACTACTTCTAACTTCCATATTTTTGTACGTAATTGAACAAATGGATAAGGCGCTCCGTAATCTCCTAACAGTATCGAACGTTTCCCTTGCCCAACAAAATGCTGGTCAATTCCGGCCTGAATATTCAAGAAGTCATAAGGAGAATAGCTCATTCTAAATCTTGGCTGAAGTGTCATTTTTGTTAATCCGTTTTGCTTCTCTAAGAATTCACTTTTAAAAATACTTGAATGAGCCAAGTTGCTTCCTTCTCTATTAAAGATGTTTCCTGTGAGCAATAATCTGGCATAGAACTTATTGGTCAACTGGGTAGTAATTCCTAATCCTGTTCCAATATTAGCAGAGTTAGTAGAACTTTCATCTGATTTATAAGATCCTAAAAGGTCTATAATTGGAAAAATATGCAAATAATTATCTTGGTATTTCTCTTGTTTAGAAAACCATGGAAGCTTATTTCCTGGCAGGTATGGTTTTGACAAATTCGGTAAAACGGGATTTACACTCAATGAATTATTTTCAAAAAAAGCATCATAATTGAGATAGTTAACCTCTGAGTTGATTTCTGTCTGCGCAATGAAAAAAGAACATTGGAAAAGCAGTGCTATGGTGAGTAATTTTTTCATTAGAAGTCAAAATATTGGTTACTTAATGCCGAACGAATTCCAATTGAAACTGCTCCATAATTCACATTGTTTCCTAAAGCAAAAGCACTCGTTCTATAGTTTAGGTTTAAAAACATACGAAGTCGTGTTGCTTGATTAAATTCATATCCAAACTCTATATTTGTGTTCACCACTTTAGCACTATTCATTATGAAAACATCTTCTTTGGAATTAAACATACGCGTATTGTCTTCTATGGGTTGATCTGCTTCGTAATAAACAACCTTTATATCCAGAAAAACTCCGACAATTTGATAGTTTGCCCGCACAATAAACTCCTTAAATCCATTTCCTAATGTATGTGCCAAAGGAAGGTTAAAATGAGTGTAATTCATTCGTTTATTATTTGCTGCATACAAGTTTGATGTCGCTACGTTTGCTTCTAATTGAAAATTCAAATCTTCGACTTCAAAGATATTCCCTGCTCTGTATCCCAATTGAAAACCGTATTCTTTATTGGTTAAATCGTCACTCACGGCTTGCGCATACAACATGTGTTGCGAATGAAATTGCCATGCCAGATTCACTCCGAAAAGATTTTTCATATCCGCTGTTTCTCCTTCATTTACAATCGAATTTATTCCAATTATAGGTTGATAGAAATAAGGATTTACGCGCTGACTACTTGTTGCCTCATCACGTAAATATACAGTTGATTCGAAAAGTCCAATCGCTAATGAAGGAATGGGTTTATAGGTCAAATAATGCACACCAATTCCTTTTCTTTCATAAGGTGACTCTACCTGATTCGTATACTTTTTTCGGATAAGATTCAATTGTTTCCCCCTCATATAAGTATAGCTTAACCCCTTAACGATTTCCCAATCAATTGAAAGATTTGTATAATTATAAGAGTTGTCAGAAAGTAACATTGATCGGTATCCCCAACCATAAAAACGTGGTGCATTTCCAAATTGAATCGCTAATTTATCTATAGGTGTCAAACGAATATAACTTACTGCTGAAGCATAATCATAAGCGTTTACCTTGAAAGGCTTTGTTCTACCCCCACCTGGAACGACAGCATTTTGTGCGCCATATCCAGTTGCAGTTGGGTACAGCTCACCTCTATCTTTAAAATAAACGCTTTGATAGTCTACAAACCTTGCTTGATTTTCATAAAACGCAGTATAAAATGAAAACTTATCTTTTATCTGACCAATAGCTTGCGCTCCTCTCGTATTTTGGAAAAGTTTATTCGGCGGGATTTGAAGTAATTCATCTCCAATTGACATATTCACAAGCGGATCTATAGCCAAGAAGAAATCCTTGCCTGATTGTTGAATAAAATGTTCAGAGAATAGCTTTCTCATTATCCAATTTCGGGTAGTGTCTTTTTCTGGAAGTTTTAGATTTGCTTCACTATAAGAAACAGGAAAAAATCCATTTCCAACTATATTTTTAGATGAATGAGCGAATATTGCCTTGTCTTTCGCGGCACTTGAAGTTGGAATAAGAATCTCCTGAGACCATGCTACAGAGGTCATAATCAGCAGAATACCGAGTGTTGCTTTTGTTAGATTCAATTTAGTATTATTGAAAAAAGTTCATAGATAATCCCATACTTGCTTTTGAAGCAACAAAATACGGATTCTTCAGGTCTTTTTTATTATAAACGAGAGGTTTTCCTGTTTCAACTTGAATGACTTCTCCACCAATGGCTTCGTAAATGGCTTGTCCGGCGGCAATATCCCACTCCATTGTTGGAGCAAAGCGAGGATAAACATCAGCTGTTCCGTTTACTAATTCAAAGAATTTAAGTGCAGAGCCCATGGCAGTTGAAACAATTTCACCATGTTCTTTTTCTATGTATTGGGCTAAATTTAGAAGGTTTCCAGAATAATGACTTCTTGAAGCAATGATGTGAACAGGAGAATTTACCTCTGGCAATTGGGCTAACTTCCTCCATTTTTCTGGCTGTAATGCATCTTCAAAACTGCATTGAAAAGCTCCGTACTTCTTATTTCCTAGTATAATTTGTTTGTTCACAGGAGAGGCAATTAAACCATAGATTGGTTTCCCATCTTCGATAAGTGCAATGTTTACAACAAACTCACCGTTTTTCTTGATAAATTCCTTGGTACCATCAAGAGGGTCAACACACCAAACTTTTTTCCATTTCGACCTTACAGAGAAAGGTTCTTTTTCTATTTCTTCTCCAGTAATGGGTATATTGGTTTGTCTTAGGTATTTAGCAATTATCTTTGAGGCACTTAAGTCGGCAATAGTTACAGGGCTACCATCGGGTTTCTCTATCCTTTCAAAATCTCCCACATAGATTTCCATAATAGCTTTAGATGCATCTAAAGCAGCACGAATTGTTAATTGATATTCTTCAAAAAGTTTATTCATTCATCAAATTTCTCACAAGTGAACTCGCGCCAATGCGAAGAAAATCTGAAGTCATAAACTCTTCTCCTAAATACTTTTCCACTACTTCGAAGTACTCCAAAGCATCTTCGTAAGTTCTAATTCCACCGCTGATTTTCAAACCAATTTTTCGTGTAGATTTGTTTTCAGAGATAACTTGAGCCATAATCTCTACTGCTTCAAGCGTTGCTCCAGGAAATTCTTTTCCTGTTGATGTTTTTATAAAATCAGCACCTCCTTGAATTGCTAGCTCACTTGCTAAACGAATTCTTTCTGGAGTTTTTAGATAACCTGTTTCAAGAATAACTTTAAGTGTTTTCTTCGGCATTAGTCCTTTGAATGCTTTAATCTCTTCAACAACATGGTCGTGGTCTCCAACATCAAATTCCCCCAAATTTAGAACGATATCGATTTCATCAACACCTGCCGCCAATGCCAATTCGCATTCATTGAGTTTTGTGGAAAGAAATCCTTGAGAGTTGGGAAAATTTCCAGCCACGACAGCAGTTTTAATAGAAGAATCTTTTAGTTCATTTACTGCAAGTGCTGAAAAGTTTGGAAATAAACAAACAGCTGCAACAGAGAAGCCTTTCTTTTCAAAATCTAAAGCTTCACTTAGAAAAGCTTTTACACTATTTAATGAATCGTATGAATTAAGTGATGTTAAATCAACAAAGCTACATATCTCTTTCTTAGTAAATGTCATATCGAAAATATTTAGGGTACAAGTTACAAATTTTTGCTTATAAAAAAATTGTAGCGCCGTAGCAAAGCTACGGCGCTACAATTTTAACCGATATTTTTTTAAATAATATTTCTATTGTAGAATGAAGTTAATTGGAATACGACATCTCGCACGAACAGGTTCTCCGTTTGCTTCTGCTGGCTCCCACTTTGGCATAGAACGAACAACACGACGTGCCTCCGCATCAATTTCACGAGAAACCCCTCTCAAAACTTTCACTTGCTCGATTGAACCATCTTTGTTGACAACAAACTCTATAAACACTCGTCCTTGATCTCCCATTTCCATTGCAATTTCTGGAAACTTGATATTATCTGCGAGGAACTTCTTCATTGCTGCTGCTCCACCAGGGAAGCCAGCTTCTTTATCTGGATAATCAACAATTGGTGCTTCAGGTTGTGGCGCTTCATCAGGTTTAACGTTAATAATAATCGTTTCTACCTTAATTGGCTCGTCTTTATCAACGTTTTTCTTCACTTCAATTTCTTCAGAAGGTGGAGGAGTAACATCAGGCTCTTGAATTTCCTGAACAACAACATCCTCTTTTTCTTCTTCAATAACTTCTAATTCTTCTGGGATTTCAGTCCTTTCACGTCTTTCATTTTCAGATGATACAATTTCAACTTCTTGTTTAAAAGAAAATGACAATGTAACCAAACTTCCAACAATGAAAAAACCTAAGAATATGAGTGGTAATCTCAAACGCTCGTTATCAACTTCTGGATTTTTTTTAATTTCCATAACTTTTTTTCTTTTGTCCTACAAAAATAATACCACTATTATTTGTAAGAATCTTTATAGATTATTTTAAATAAGAGTATTCCAAAAATACAACCAATTCCGTTAGCAATCAAGTCTAATACTTCAAAATATCTGCTAACAACTACATATTCTTGTAGTAATTCAATGATTACGCTTAATGTAAATCCACCAAAAGCACTAATTCGGAGGGCATGTCTACGCAAACCAACATAAATATTCTGTCTTTTTAAACCCACAGCCCAGAACAAACTCAGCAAAGTGTACATAATAAAGTGTGCTACTTTATCTACACCTTTAAACTGAAAGTTATCTAAACTTATATTTGAACTAGGTACAAGGCTTAAAGTTATAACTAACGCAGTCCAAACTAAACTAGGAAGTATAAATCGAAGCACAACTTACTTTCCGATCATTTCTTTGTACGCTTCACTATCCATCAAATCATCTAACCCATCTTTGTCGGTCATTCTGACTTTAATCATCCAACCTTCACCATAAGGATCAGTGTTTACTAATTCTGGATTTGCTTCTAGCTCTTGATTAAACTCTACCACTTCTCCAGCCACAGGCATAAACAAGTCTGATACAGTTTTAACCGCTTCAATTGATCCAAAGATCTCTTCACGGTCTAGCTCTTCACCTTCAGTTTCCACTTCAACGAATACGATATCGCCTAGCTCACTTTGAGCAAAATCAGTTACACCAATTGTAATCATATCACCTTCCACCAAACACCACTCGTGGTCCTTTGTGTACTTTAAATTCTCAGGAATGTTCATAGTTTTTAATTTTAGGATTCAAATGTAAAATTTTTAAGTGAAACTTATTGAATTTTGAGGAAAATATTCGAGTTTACATGGGCTTTGTTTATTAATGTGTAGAATTAAGTGTGTTTGTTTTCAAAAAGCTTGAATAAATTGTAGTATTTTAAAGGAATTGCAATTATCAGAAATAAAAAAATGAGGTTCTATATGATTCTGTGTGGGTGAAATTAAATAATGAATTTATATCACTTTTATTTAATTTCACCCACACAAAGCCATATAGAGCCAAAAATGAACTTTAAAAGATCGGTTTGGCAGTGAAAAAAACCAATTAAATTTGATTTACCTGATTTTTAAGATATGACCTGCTAAAAAACCATAATTTTAATGCGGAATAGCCGCAAAACTTTACTTTTGTAGTCTATGGTAAATAGCGACCAAATAAAATCACTCAAGGAACGAATTAATAACTTGTTCGCCTACTTGTCAATCGACGAGAAAAAAAGAAGTATTCATGAAAACGAATTAGCCGCACAAGACCCAACCTTCTGGAACGATTCAAAAAAAGCTGAAGTACTTCTAAAGAAGAACCGCCAACTTAAATTTTGGGTTGAATCCTCTGAGTCTATTAAAGAAAGAGCAGATGATTTAGAGGTGTTGATTGAATTCTACAATGATGGCTCAGGTACTATAGAGGAAATTGAAGAGTTATACAAAGAAATCATCGTAGACTTAGAAAGCTTAGAGTTGAAAAACATGCTTTCGGGTGAAGAAGACAACCTGAATGCTGTTTTACAAATTACTGCAGGCGCTGGAGGAACAGAAAGCTGTGATTGGGCAAGTATGCTTTTGCGCATGTACATGATGTGGGGAGAGAAAAACGGCTATAAATTAAAAGAACTTAACTATCATGAAGGTGAGGTAGCGGGAGTAAAAACTGTTACCCTAGAGTTTGATGGTGATTTTGCTTTTGGATATTTAAAAGGTGAAAATGGTGTCCACAGATTGGTGCGAATTTCACCTTTTGATTCTAATGCTAAGCGACACACTTCTTTTGCTTCAGTTTATGTTTATCCTTTGGTAGATGATTCTATAGACATAGAAATTAATCCTGCTGATATTTCATTTGAAACTTTTAGATCGGGTGGAAAGGGTGGACAAAATGTGAACAAGGTAGAAACAGCAGTGAGGTTGCGTCACGAACCTTCAGGAATTATAATTGAAAACTCTGAATCTCGCTCACAGTTAGGAAATAAAGAAAAAGCCTTACAACTTTTGAAATCGCAACTTTATGAATTAGAATTACGTAAAAGATTAGAAAAGAGAACAGAAATTGAATCGGAAAAAAAGAATATAGAGTGGGGTTCACAGATTCGGAACTATGTCATGCATCCCTACAAATTGGTAAAAGATGTTCGAACAGGACATGAAACAGGAAATGTTGATGATGTAATGGATGGGGATTTAAATGAGTTTCTTAAAGCCTATTTGATGGAATATGGTTCTTAATTAATCATAAAACGTTGAATGTTAAATTATTATTTTATATTTTGTAGCACTATTTAATAAATAAGTAAAGTATGTCTGAACAAACAAACAATAACGACGAACAAAAGAAATCTAAATCTGGAGTTTGGATTTTAATTACAATAATCGCTTTACTTGGAGCTGGAGCCTTGGGTTGGATGTATTCCAAAGAGTCGAAAGCTTATAAAAGTTGCCAAACAACAAATGCACAACTTGAACTAGAAATGCAATCCATGAACGAAGCACTGTCGGGTTATATAGACGGTACAACGATGGATTTAAGAAAGGATTTTCAATCAATGCTTGACACTTATGACAAGTTAATTGCAAAAGATGCGTCTAAATCAGATAGCCTTCAAGCACAAAAAGACAGTATTAGTGTGCTTTTAGCTCAATTAAAAGATACTAAGAGCAGAAGTTATTACGAGATTAATCAATTAAAGAAGCGAAATGAGCAGTTGCGCCAGATAATGAATCGTTATTTAATAACAATAGATTCTTTAAACACACTAAACATCGATCTAACTTCACGCTTGGATAAAACAAGTTCAGAGTTAGGCTTAACACAAGCTGAGCGTGATGAATTGAAAAAACAAAATGATCAAAACGCTGAATTATTAACTAAGGGAGCCAAATTAAATGCTTTCAACTTTGTTAGCGAGGCGTTGCGCTATCAATCATTTGGTGGAGCAACCAAGGCTGTTAATCGTGCGGCAAGAGCAGAAATACTGTCTAGCACCTTCACAATAGGGGAAAACAAAATTGCCCGGACAGGAAACAAAACGATTTTCATGCAAATTACCGATCCAAACGGCCAGGTGATTTACAAACGACCAAGCGATGTTACTCAGATTGCAGGAAGCGAAATCCTTTATTCGGGTAAACGTGAAATCAATTACCAAGGTCAATTAATAGACATGACTATTGTTTACAACTTGGAAGGACGAGAAATTGCAAGTGGAAACTATGTGGTGAAAATATATGCAGACGGTGCATTAATCGGAAAAGATACGTTTACTTTAAAGTAAATGTGGGGTAAACTCAGTATTATAGCTTACTTAGCATCATTAACAAATTTGTTAATGATGCTTTTTCATTTTAATCCCTTTCACTGGGACTATCAGTTTATTCTATATATCGGAGTTTTTGTAATGGGATTATTGGGGTTCATATTCTCTATCATATCCAACTTTTTTGATGCTTCCAAAAAGGGGAAATCCAACAAGATTCAAACATTTATTTTATACATAGGAATGATCACCATTTTTCTTGGATTATTTTCGTTAATGCAAAAATGGTCTTTCACCTATATTCTATTCGGAATAGGTTTATCAATCATGATCGTCTCGTTTTTCATTAAAATGGAAAAACCTAAAGGAGACGATGACATTCTCGATTCATAAATACTCATTTTCAAAAACCGTCCTGTACATCCGACAAAAGTCAGAGTAGCAATAATTAATTGTTAATGCACGGCATTGAGTAGATATTTGAATATTTTTGTAGTAAAAATAAGGAATATGAGAGTTTTACTGACGTTTATAGTATTGGTTATTGGAATTTTTACTGCGTACTACATGAACAAAACGGCTCAAGAGAGAAAACAACTTCCTGTTATTCAACCCCGAGATGTAAAATCTGACATGGTAAATCCTGAATTGATCAACATGGGAATCGGTCACAGAATCGGGAAATTTGCTTTAACGAATCAAAATGGTGAAACAATTACTTTGAAAGATGTTGAGGATAAAATCTTTGTTGCTGAATATTTCTTTACAACATGTTTAACAATTTGTCCAATCATGACAGAAGAAATGATGCGCGTTCAAGACCGATTTAAAGGAAATGATGAGGTAAAAATACTGAGTTTCACAGTTGATCCAGAAACAGACAATGTAGAAGTGATGAAGGCCTATGCTAAGAAACACAATGCAGTTGATGGGCAATGGCATTTTTTGACAGGAACGAAGGATGATTTGTACAGTTTAGCCCGTAATTCTTTCTTTGTACTAAAACCTGCCGAAGCGAGAAACTTAGGAGATGCTGGTTCAGACTTTATTCATACCAACAACTTCGTTTTAGTGGATAAAGAATTACAAATTCGAGGATATTACGATGGCACAAGCACAGAAGAGGTAAATGTTTTAATGGAAGATATAGAACTTCTATTAAATGAAAAATAGGTATAAAATGAATTATACCTATTGAATATATTGAATGCCCCGCTTTGGTTATTGCTGAGCTAAGTCACTATGTTCAGTTTTTGTATCGACATCTCCATAAGCATCACAACGTGCTTTTGAAGAACCGCATGAAGAGGTAATAGATACAAAAAGTAATCCGACGAAAGCCAAAGGCAGCATTTTTTTCATAACTCTTATTTGTTTTAAAATTTGTTTGATGTCTGTAAATATAGAGAATTACATGTAACTTAAAGAATTTTTTTAATTAGATTTTCTAAACTTGTGAAGAATAAAGAGTTAATAAGTACGTTAAAGTCTGAGATATGATGAGATTAACTACGCTTTATATAGTACTTTTTCCAATTTTCATATTGGGTCAAAAATCTTATTATTTGTCTTTTACTTCACAAGAAAAGAATCCTTTCCAGCCCAAAAAAGAAATAATCCTCGATAGTAAAGAGGAAGTAATTCAATATCTTAACAAAACAAGGAGTAAACACATTAAACAAGGCTATGTTTTAGCTTCTGTAGATTCTCTTTCATTCATAGACAATATTGCTTTAGCACATTATTATAGAGGAGAGAAATTCGAAAAACTGAGTATTTCCTTTGACGAAGAGGACGCTTATATCATTAGCAAGGTGCCAAGAATGAATGAACGAATGATTTCCAAACTCCCATTTAAACCCAATTTAGTAGAACAGCTTTTAAAAGGATTAAACAGTTATTTAAACAACAATGGATATCCATTTTCTAAGGTATTTTTAACTGTAGACGTGATTGAACCAGGTATTTCACATGCCCAACTCCATATAGAAAAAGGTCCACCAGTAAAAATCAAATCTGTTTTTATAAAAGGAGAATCAAAAGTCCAAGACAAATTTGTCATTAACGCAATTGCAATAAAAGAAGGAGATGAATACAATGCTGAATTATTGCGTAACATTTCGAATAAAATTGATCAAATTCAATTCATAAAAGAAATTCGACCGTATGAAATTTTATTTACCCCAGAAGGCGCTGATTTATACCTTTATATAGAAAGTGTTCCTGTTAGCTTAATCAATGGAATTGTTGGACTACAACCCAGTCCAGACGACGACAAAACTGTTGTAACAGGAGATGTTAGATTAAAACTACTCAATATTCTCAAGCACGGAGAAGAATTAGACATCAATTGGAAAAGTCTACAACCAAAAACCCAAGAATTAGACTTGAGTTTTAGTTTTCCTTTTTTGTTCAACACTCCTTTTGGAATTGATACAAAATTTGATCTTTACAAGCAAGACAGTACTTATTTAAGCACAAATGTAAATCTCGGAATTCGCTATTTTCTAACTGGAGGAAGCTATATTAAAGTGTTTTACCAAGCCAATAACTCAAATTTATTGTCGGGTGCCTCATCTGTTCCCAACAGCAATTTATCATCTGTTTCAAACAACAGTTATGGAATTGGACTTTACAGAAACAATGTGGATTTTTTACCTAATCCAAGTAAAGGTTTTCGATTGTCGCTAGATATTTCTGCAGGAAGAAGAAAAAGCCGACCAACACAAGAAGACAGCACAACAATTTCAACAACTTTTAAAGGGAATTTAAATATGGAGATTTTCTTTCCGCTTGCACGAAGACATGTTTTGAGATTGGCCAATACAACCCGTAGTTATTACGCTCCAAAAATATATCAAAATGAGGTTTTTAGATTTGGTGGATTAACAAGTCAACGTGGGTTTAACGAGGAATTACTATACGCTACTACCCTTTCAACCTTCACTGTTGAATATCGGTTTTTGGTAGACAGAACCTCTCATGCATTTGCATTTTTCGATCAGTCTTTTTATGAAGACAATTCAAGAAACTATGTTAGCGACCAACCTTTTGGGTTTGGAATGGGCTTTAGCTTCGGCACAAATCTGGGGATATTCTCTATCTCTTATGCGCTTGGAAAGCAATTCAACAATCCTATAGAATTGAGAGACGGAAAGGTACATTTTGGGTATGTTACGTATTTTTAAATTAAAAGTCATTAAAAAGCGTCCTCTATAAAGAAAACGCTTTGATGTATTCAATTCAATAATTCTACCTCAACTCCAACAAAACAGGACAATGATCAGAACCCATCACATCATTTAGAATTTCAGCTTTAACAATTTTATCTATTAGAGATTCACTCACTAAGAAATAATCAATCCTCCAGCCTACGTTTCTTGCTCTTGCACCACCACGGTAACTCCACCAAGAGTATTTTATCTCTTCAGGATTAAAATGACGGAAAGTATCGACCAAACCATTATTGGTAAAGGCATCCATTCCATCGATTTCCTCTTGCATAAATCCAGCGCTTTTATTATAGTTTTCTTTAGGTCGTGCTAAATCAATCTCTTTGTGTGCAACATTAAGATCTCCACAAACAATAACAGGCTTTTTCGCTTCCAATTCTTTGATGAAAGTCAAAAATGATTGATCCCAAGTGGTTCGGTAATCCAATCTCTTCAATTCACTTCCAGAATTTGGAACGTAAACTACTATTACGTAATAATCTTTGAATTCAGCAGCAATCACACGGCCTTCTTGGTCATGTTCTTCGATTCCAATATCGTAGATAACGTTTAAAGGTTTTTCCTTACTCAAAATTGCTGTTCCAGAATATCCTTTCTTCACAGCAGAATTAGATACAATATGGTATTCATCGAATGATTTCAGAGCTTCTTGCACTTGGTCATCTTGTGCTTTTGTTTCCTGTAAACACAAAATATCAGGATTTAAAGCCTTCATGTCCGCCTCAAAATCTTTTTGGATTATCGCACGAATACCATTCACATTAAAAGAAACCAATTTTGTCATAATTCTATTTTTTACATTAATCGTTCAATAATGAAATCTTGTCACCCCTTCAGGGTTTGTATCACTACTTTTTAACTAAATCCAAGGATTTACATCCTTGACTAGTACATGTCACCCGTCAGCTAACGGATTCTTTTAGTATATCGAAAACTATCTATCTTGAAGTACTACCTAAGGTATCCTCCCCATTTATCCCCCTTCCCGATTTTTATCGGGAGGAAGCGCTTCGAACTAATATTTTTCTGATTTAAAAAAATACTTTCTCCATGGTTTTGAGCTAGAAAATTGAATAGCAAAGCGCACTTGTTTTTTTATTTTAAGGAGTCCCGACTGTAAACGTCGGGATGACTGGATAAAAAAATAGGTGCAACGCCGATATTCTGTTTTATAGCAAAAATCAATTAGAAGCCGTGGACTCCGTTTACAGTCGTATACTTTAAAATATTCTTTTTATCTGGGTGAATTCTTGCAAAAGCAGACTGAACTGCTATTGTTCCTTCATGGAATCCACATAAGATCAATTTCAATTTTCCTGTATACGTATTTACGTCACCAATAGCATAGATACCAGGGATGTTTGTTGAATAATCAACAGTATCCACTTTAATTGCATTTTTCTCTATTTCTAGTCCCCAATTTGCTATTGGACCAAGTGAAGGTTTTAACCCAAATAAAGGAATAAAGTGATCTGTCGGTAAAACAGTTTTTCCTTCGGTTTTATGTTCAATTACAACATTTTCAACCTTTCCGTCACCTCCAATTCCAACAACTTCTCTATCAGTTAGCAAGTTAATTCTACCTGCATGTGCTAAATCCATTACTTTTTGAACTGAATCTAAATGTCCACGGAAAGAGTTCCTTCTGTGAACTAATGAAACTTTAGATGCAATATTCTTCTCCGTTAAGAAAATTGCCCAATCCAAAGCTGAGTCACCTCCTCCAGAAATTACACATTCCTTTCCACGGTAAAGCTCAGGGTCTTTAATAATATATTCTACCCCTTTATCTTCGTATTTTTCCAAATTCTCAATTGGCGGTTTACGCGGCTCAAAAACTCCCAAACCTCCAGCAATCATAACGATTGGAGCTTCGTGCTGTGTACCTTTATCAGTTGTAACTATAAATTTATCTTCTGCTACTTTCTCAATATCAACTGCAGCTTCACCTAAAGTAAATTTAGGTTTAAATGGAGCTGCTTGTTCCATCAAATTATCAATCAAATCACCTGCAAGGATAGATGGAATTCCTGGTATATCGTAAATAGGTTTCTTTGGGTAAATCTCTGAACATTGTCCTCCTGGTTGCGGGAGGGAGTCAATCAAATGACATCTTAACTTTAATAATCCAGCCTCAAAAATGGTAAATAAACCAACTGGTCCTGCTCCTATAATTATTATATCCGTTTTTATCATATTTCTAGTATAAATCGTATTGTTTTACAAAATTAACTATTCTTTGTTTAACACCCCATGCCAAAAATTGTTTTCCTTTCAAATGATGATAAAACTCATTGTTTCTATACTTAAGGATGGAGGAAATTGAGAAACCAAGGATTAAACGATTAACTACGTTGAGAGCCTCGTTGTTCGTGAAGTCGTGATCCCGATGGCTATCGAATCGTTTTTTGTGAGGAGATTCTTGCAGTTTTCAAATTGAAAAGAAGTTAACTTTATTAATGGTAGATAAGGCTTATGGCATATAGCTTACTGCATACAGCCTTCTACTTAAAGTTAATTACTCGAAAATTGTTTGCATTACACTTAGGGATTTTGGTGTTTTAAAGCCGTTAATGTGTAATCTAAAATAGTTAATTAAGTGTTCTGTAATTTGTCTTCTATGGGTTTTATGAATGTGCGTAGCTAATAAATCATTCTTCTCGCTTTTTAAAAGTTCTACAAGAATTGGGACTACCTCATCATTCACAAACAAATGACTACTTGGTGTTTGGTTGGCAATTACACCATCTTGAAGATCGAAAATCAATCCTTTTGGATCCCTCACATTGATTCCAATTCCTATTTGATGTGCCAATTTTAGCAAAAACCAAATAGGGTAATTTGTAAATTCATCAGAGTTGTCTATCCATTTAATTTCGTGTTCTAAAAAAGTAAACATATCAGCGTCTTTATCACTGCTTTTCAAAACCTGTGCAAGCACTTCGGTAATAAAAAACGCCAACCCACTCTTTAGAGGATGATAGGGAATACTTTGAGGAACAAAGGTTGGATTGATTTCAGTGATTTTCCCAAGTTCACTGTCTTCACGGCGGTAGGCAGAAATTTCTACTAAACTCAAAGCCTGGAGAATATTTCCTTTCTTTTTCTTTCCACCTTGAAAAATATAAGCTTGAAATCCGTCTTCGAGCGTAAAGAAATTTAAGATAAGGCTGGTTTCGCTATAATTGAGTTTCCTCAACAAAACACCATGCTGAATTCCTTTCATTTATGTTAATTAATCAACACCACTTTCCCCACCTGTCTTCCTTTAACTTCGTGATCATCAACACTTGTCCATATCAAATAAACGCCTGTTGCAGCGCGTTCACCGTCAAGTGTTTTGCCAGACCAAGTTGCTGTTCCGCCATTAGAAATGGTTTTATACACCAGTTTCCCAGAAATATCTGTGATTTTCACATCAGAATTATAAGCTATTCCCTGAATTGTGATTGGTCCAGAATATTCTGGATGCACAGGATTTGGAAAAACATTTACACTTTTATATTCTAAATCACCTTTTGAAGCGTCGGATCTATAAGAGATTAAACCATCTTCTGTAACGAAAAACACTTCGCCATTGGTTTGATTAATGCTGATATCTAGTATGGCATTATTAAGTAAAGGACTGTTTTCAGCGGTGAAATTACGTTCCACATCCAATCCATCAGGAGAAAGCAAAAACACTCCCGAGCTTGCTGTTCCAATCCACTTCCTATTGGCTCCGTCAATTGCTATTGAAGTGATGTGGGTTGTTCCTAAAACAATCTCCACATTTTCTCCATATTGAATCAATAATTTTTGGAAATCATATTTGCCAGGATCAGCATCAAAAACATTAGTTGCACTGTATAAAACCCGCATTCCTTCAGGCGTTCCTATCCATATATTCCCTTCAAAATCTTCTGCAATCGCTTCTACAGTTGAAGAAGGAAGTGCTCCACTATTGGTTGTTGTTGTTAATAATCTATACTTATCGTCACTTGCGTCATCAATATTATCTCCTTCATTAAAGGCTAATAATCCTGCTCCATCAACTGCCAACCACTTTGTGTTGTTATTGTCAATCAAAAGACGTTTGGTGATTCTGTTTTTCACTCCGTTTCCAACATCAAATTCGTACCACAATCCACTTTCTGTGCGTACTTTTAATGGTTTATTTGCGTTTGCATTGGCTACCCACAAATTTCCTTTGCTATCATATTCAACATCTGAAACATATCCCCAGCCAACGTTTCCAGTTTCTTCAATTAAACTATTCGAGAAAACAAAAGTATCCGTTACTGTACCTGCATTTGTTATAACTAATGGAATTGCAGAGTAGCTTCCATAGGCAATTTGTTTGGTGTTTTTCGGATTAATTGCAGTTGAAATAAAATCCCAAGTATCGGTTCCATGCAACATTGTTTGTTCGTTTATAACTGTTGAAGTCCATTTCTCTTCTTGCATTGCAGCACCACCTTTTCTATTAAAAGAAGGAGATTGACCATTAAGTCCACCGCTTGCTACAGCCAAAGTTCCCGATTTCCATTTCGAACGGTAAATAGAATTATAGCGAGGACCTCCAAAACTAATGTCATTAGAATCAAATGCGTTTTTAGCTTTTATCAAGCCCCATTTTCCATCAGCTATAAAATAGTCGCTGCCAACAATACAAACATGTTGAGGATCCGGAAAGCCTCCATTTTTATATTGATAAATATTATCAATTTGCGTTAATGACTGGTCAAAATTTAATACAGAACCTGCTATAGAGACTAAAAAACTCTCTTGCTCTCCATCTAGACCATTGATTTCATATTCATCAAGAAATACTGTTGGAACACCATTTATTATTTGAAAAAGGGTATCGCCACCATAAAATTCATGGTCAAAAGCCAAAAACAACTTATCTCCGAAAACCTCCAATTCATTATAAGCACCTGAAGAACTATAATCTTTAACATTTGGCATCATTTTCCATTGTCCAGCATCAGCAAGAAAAGAATTATTAGCATCACCAACATAAACTCCATCATCAGTTAAAACATAAATACTGTCTTGGAAGAAAACGAGGTCTAAATAGTTTTTCTCTGTATATGAAGGGTTATAAGTATCGCGAATTTCCTTTTTACTTAAGTTTACAACGACAATTCCAACCCCAGTTGCCAAATACGCAAAACCATCTTTAATGACTATTCTATTAATTTTTTTCAGGCCATTAACTGTAGATTGTACAATAGCTGGCAAATTGTAAACAGCATTTTTATTTATTATATCGAGATTTCCATTCTCATATCCCACCAATAAATTAGCAGAACCTTTATCATACGCTATGGCAGACGGAGAAACATCCGACAAATAATTGGCAACAGTCCAGATTGACTTTTCACCTTCCTCAAGGTCATATTCCAACATTCCATTTTCCATAATGGCGTAAACTGCCCCCTTTCCTCCCACTACATCAATGGCTGAATTAGGTGAAATATGCATTCTCCATTCTCCCATACCCAATTGTGTAAAACCAGTTAAGGAAAAGCTCAATGCTATTATTAGTGTTCCGATTTTTCTCATGCTGAATATTTAACGCTTAAAATCAAAGTTTATTTGAAATTTCGGTTTAAATATAAGTAATCATAAGAAGGAAAAATGAAAATCCGATAAAGATCTGATGAAGATCCGATAGGATGAAAAATTAAAAAATCCAAAGAATGAAAAATCAAGGATTCAAGGGTTGAAATCAGAAATACAATGTAGGGACGATTTGTAAACTTAGCGAAGCAGTCTCATGACCAAAGGGAGTAATCGTTCGTTCCATTGGATATGTAATTCAAGGATTAAAAGTTTCGTGATTCCGATAGATTGGAATGTGAAGCTGTTAATTCGTTAAGTTGAGATTTCGAGCTATCAAATCGTAATAAAAAAAGAGGTTTATTCAACATGATAATAGAAAGTAAAAATTATTCTATTAGTATTTTGTAACTTTAGACCATGAAATTTACAGAACTCGGATTAGACGAACAACTTATAGAGGCAATTGGATACATGGGTTTTGAAAACGCAACTCCAATTCAAGAACAAGCCATTCCAGAAATTATAAAAGGGCGCGACATTATTGGTTGCGCACAAACTGGAACAGGGAAGACTGGGGCTTTTGTATTGCCTATTTTACATAAAATAGCGCAAAACCCAACAGATAAAATAAATACACTAATAATAGTGCCTACGCGGGAATTAGCGGTGCAAATAGAACAACAAATTCAAGGTCTATCCTACTTTGTTTCTGTGAGCTCAAAAGCCATTTATGGTGGTGGAGACGGAAAAGATTGGATAGAACAAAAAGAAGCCTTGGTAACAGGAACAAATATTATTGTTGCTACACCAGGAAAATTATTGTCTCACCTAAAAATGGGATATGCTGATTTTTCTTCTTTAGAACATTTGATTTTAGATGAAGCTGACCGTATGTTAGACATGGGTTTCATTGATGATTTATCAATGATTTTCAAAAGTCTTCCAGAAAAACGCCAAAACTTAATGTTTAGTGCAACAATGGCAACTGAAATCAGAAAATTTGCAAGAACACTTTTAAAAGATCCAGTAGAGATTAATCTAGCATTATCTAAACCTGCGGAAGGGGTAAAACAATCTGTTTATTTCTGTTTTGATGAGCAAAAAAACCCTTTACTAAAATCAATTTTAGAAGAACGAAAAGACTACAAACGAATTATCATATTTTCATCTACAAAAGAGAAAGTGGGTACAATTGTGAAGTATTTAAAGAAAAGCAACTTCAAAGCCAGCGGAATTTCTTCAAATCTAGAACAAGATGCACGTGAGGAAGTATTACGAGGTTTTAAATCTGGAAGAATTTCCTTACTTGTTGCAACAGATGTGATGAGCAGAGGAATTGACATCAAGGAAATCAACATGGTTATTAATTATGATGTACCAAGAGATGCAGAGGATTATGTTCACCGTGTTGGGAGAACTGCTCGTGCAAATACCAAAGGTGAAGCAGTTTCTTTAATCAATCCAAAGGACATGCCAAAACTGTCGAAAATTCAGAAGTTGATTGGATCAGAAATTCCTGTAACACCTCTTCCTGAAGAATTAGGTGAAGCACCGCAATGGAAAGAAAAATCTAAACCAAATAATACGGGTGGGAACAACAAGGGCAAAAAGAAATGGACGAAGAAAAAACCAAGTTCTAAAAAGTCAGGCCAACCAAACAAGGGGAATCCACGTAAAGAGAGTCAAAGTAAGGAAAAACAGAATAAAGAATAGTGAAAATGAGAAATGTTGCCTTTTTAATTAGTGTTGTATTTTTAACCTTTTCTTGTACAAGCGAAGAAATTCCAAAATCAAAAGAAACTGATTCAATAACTCAAGAAAAAGAAACACCTGCCGACAGTTTACCTGATTCAGAGTGGAATGGTGAATACATGAGAATTAAAAACGAAGAAGAGCCGAAGATAAAAAGAAAAAGTCAAGGTTCTGATTTCTATAGCATGGGGAGAGTAGATTTAAAAATCGGAAACAACAAAGTTGATTTTAATCTATTTGAACGCAAGAGAAACTCTCTTACTTTCACCAATGAAAGCATCACTGCTTTTATAAAAAGTGCCTTTGACGAAGACATCAAAATACAATTTAAAAAGAATGATATCATCTTAAAACACAAAGGAAAATACAAAGCAGACCCTTCAGGAAAAGCACAAAACTCTTTCTCAATGACGATTAAAGCAGGTGAAGAGAATCAGCACAAAGAGTACACCATAGAAAGTGGTGAAGCTGAAATCATTAGTTTCTCTCCACGTTTAGGAACACTAGAAGTGAAAATAAATGGCTCTTTCCTGAAAAAAGATGGCTCAAAACAAAAAGGTGAAGGAATGATTAAAATGAATTTTGAAGAAGCAGTAATGACAGCTATATAAATTCTACAATAGACCCTTGCTTCGCTGGGCATATTGTAGAATTTATAGTTTTGAGGGTGAGTATTGAGTATCGAGGCGAAATCAAATGAGGTTTTGCTATTATAATAAAGTAGCTACAGATTTGACATTAAATCGCTTAAATCAGACTCAAATCGCAATGGTTTAGTTGTTCTCGTGAGCTTGCTTCGCTTCGGTACTTTTCAAGAAATGAAATGCTGCATTAAAACCCATCCTAGGTTGTGGAATCTCAGGTGCTTTAATTTTAATATTTTTGAAAAACGAAGCAAAAGTTTCAAAAACTTAGTATGTTCTCCATTATTAGCAAAGAACTTTAAACAATTAAAAACCTTTTATCAGTCGGTTTTGATCAAGATTTTAAAACCAATTGAAATACCAACTGGAGGCAATTCACCGGATAGAGAAACGTAAGGGTTATCTATTAATTCTTGATAATACGCATTAAATCCTTTGCTACGAAACGGCAGGATGGCTCCAATTTGCCAAGCATTTAATTTTTTAGTTTTTATTTCTATTCCTGCTCCGAGAGAAAAACCGTAGTCTGTTCTGTTAAATTGATTTGTGCCTTCTATTTTAACTGTGGCTGTATATCCGTACATGCCCTGAAAATAAGGAGTGACTTGTCTCTTTGCCAAAGGTTTAATTACTACTCCTCCGTTTACTCCTAGCCCAGTTAGGTTGTAGCCTAATCCAAGAAAAATTCCTGCATAGTCAACTAATATATATTCTAATTTACCCCCAAAGCCTCCATAATCCAGCCCCAAACCAAAACCGACGTATGAGGGGTTTTTGTGGTAAAACTCATATTCTTTTTTATCTATTTGTTGGGCTTGAGTTATGATAGAAAAACTTAAAAATATTATTGGGAGTAGTTGTTTCATCTTCTAAAATTTAAATTTAATACCGGTTCTATTTTGAAATACACATAAATTTATTTCACTCCTTTCCAAAAAGGAGGTGTTATTATTTATACCTCTGTTATAAATTTCCGTAGATTTTTTGAGGTTATAACTAGATGATCTTTTAATTGGAATATGAACTATTAATATTGCCAACCCAGCAACTCCAATTACAAAGTTCGGTTCACCGCCACTTACCAAACTTCCCAAAGTAAAACCGATTGCGCCACCACCAGTAATTACCATAAGGGCAGACAAAATATTCAAATTATTTCCTTTTCGGAAAAATACATTCGCTTCAGAATTTGTTCTGATAACATCATTGAAATACCTTTTTTTTATTACGCTATCACCTACTACGAATATATTTTCGCCAAGCAAACCTTTCACTATTAGTAAAGAATCTTTATTGTTTGAAACTTCTTGTGATTTCCCCAAGTAGGAAAGCATTATAAATAGCATCAAAATAAAATGTTTTAGTTACATAATTTCTGTGTATTTTAATTCAATCGAGAGTCCTCAAAAACTGTGTCATCTTACTTTTCATTACAAATGTAGTTTTCTGTTTCCATATCTTAAAATCTTCATAGGTGTTTTTAAAAATATAAAATGGAATCATTGTTGTCCGATAAAAAAAAATATAAAGAGAAGTCAGCGAGGCTGACTTCTCGATAAATCGTAATTTTGATTTCGCAAAAAGTCAAATTAAC
>Ga0265293_10000717_pt1 | contig 76603 bp, 63 predicted proteins | sample Munlanlewell138R_FD_192505 | JGI IMG/M metagenome (GOLD analysis project Ga0265293, IMG submission 192505) | Leachate microbial communities from a municipal landfill in Southern Ontario, Canada - Leachate well 138R | ecosystem: Engineered > Solid waste > Landfill > Unclassified | place: Canada... | reverse complement strand
CCGATCATTCGATTGATATATGTCAAGTCAAGGGGCAGACCCATTGCGTAGCCTATTGACTTTCAAACACATCCGACAGGAGCGAACCTATGTACAAGCGAATCCTCGTGGCCACCGATGGATCCAAGTTGTCCAAGCAGGCGGTTGACCATGCCATCAACCTGGCCGATATCACCGGTGCCGAGGTCGTCGCCCTGAAGGTGGTCCCCCGCTATCCACAGACCTATTTCGAAGGCGGTGTGGCATTGGCAGCCAGCGAGGTCGCCAAGATCGAGAAACAGTGGCACGAAGAGGCCATGGCAGCGGTCAATGCGGTCAAGGACGCCGGCCAGAAACGCGCTGTCAAGGTCAAGCCGATCACCGTCAAATCCGACCTGATTGCCGAAGCCATCATCTCGGCAGCCAAACGCAACAAGTGCGACCTGATCGTGATGGCATCGCACGGTCGCAAGGGCCTCAAGCGCCTGCTGCTGGGCAGCGAAACCCAGCAGGTGCTGACGCACTCGCACACCCCGGTGCTGGTGCTGAGGTAAGACCGGGTGACCGGCATGCGGCGGGGGCTCTCCACCGCCGCACACAGTTTGGTCGGGCCGGCCACGAAGGGCTGCCACACCCTGCGTCAGACGAACAAGTGCCTGTACTCTTCGCGCAGAAGGTTCTTCTGCACCTTGCCCATGGCATTGCGCGGCAATTCGGGCACGACGCGGCAATGCTTGGGGATCTTGAAGTTCGCCAGCTGCCCCTTGAGAGCGGCGATCACTTGGTCGGCGTCGATCTGTGCACCGGGCCTAGCAATCACGAGCGCCACGCCAGCCTCGCCGAAATCGGGGTGCGGTACACCCACCACGGCGCTCTCGGCAACGCCCGGCATCTCGTTGATGAAGCCTTCGATTTCGGCCGGATAGACGTTATAACCGCCCGAAATGATGAGATCCTTGCTGCGGCCGACGATGGTCACGTAGCCATCGGCGTCCAGACGACCCACGTCGCGGGTCCTGAAGAACCCGTCGGCCGTGAACTCCTCGGCCGTCTTTTCCGGCATGCGCCAGTAACCCTTGAACACGTTGGGCCCGCGCACCTGGATGCCACCAATTTCGCCAACTGGCACCGGATGACCGGCATCGTCCACGATGCGCAACTCAACACCCGGCAGGGGAAAGCCCACCGTGCCCCCGCGACGCTCGGCCGCATCTCCGTGCCGGGCATCGGGCAGGCAGGGATTGGAGGTGAGCATGATGGTCTCGCTCATGCCGTAGCGCTCCAGGATGGTGTGCCCGGTGCGCTGCTGCCAGTCACGGAAGGTTTCGATCAGCAAGGGCGCCGATCCAGAGATGAACAGACGCATGTGTGCGGCCTGCGCTGGCGTGAGCGCCGGCTCGGCGAGCATGCGCACATACAGCGTGGGCACCCCCATGAACACCGTGGCCCGCGGCAGCAGCGCCACCACCTGGCGCGCATCGAAGCGGTTGAGCCAGAGCATGGGACTGCCGTTGATGAGCGCGCCGTGGATGGCCACAAACAGGCCATGCACGTGGAAGATGGGCAGCGCGTGGATGAGCACGTCGTCCGGTTTCCAGTCCCAGTAACGCTGCAGCATGCGCGCGTTGGAGAGCATGTTGCCGTGGGTCAGCATCGCGCCCTTGCTGCGTCCGGTGGTGCCGCTGGTGTAGATGATGACGGCCAGATCGTCAGCCGCCCGCACCACGGGTTCATGCGCATCGCGGTGATGGGCGGCGCGATCGAGCAGGCTGCCGCTGCGGTCGTCACCGAGCGAGTAGACGTAACGCGTGCCGCACGAAAAGGCGATCTTGGACACCCAGCCGTGGTTCTGCGGGCTGCACACCACCACCGCGGGTTCGGCATCGCGAATGAAATACTCGATTTCCACGCGCTGGTAGGCTGTATTGAGCGGCAGGTAGACAAGACCTGCACGCAGGGTCGCCAGATAGAGGATCAGCGATTCGACCGACTTTTCCACCTGCACCGCGACCCGGGCCCCCCCGGGCAGTTCGAGCGAGGCCAGCAGGTTGGCCATCATGGCCGAGGCCCGATCCAGGTCGCGCCAGGAATAGCGCAACCCGGCACTGGGGCCGTCGATCACCTCGACGGCCATGGCATCAAGGTCGGCGGGAAAAGCCTGACGGAGATGGACATACAGGTTGCTTGTGCTCATGGCAGTCAACACGGCTCCAGCGGGGAAAGTACGGAAGAAGTGGGTCAGCGGAACACGGGGGCCCGCTTGCCGATGAAGGCCTCGATGCCTTCACGGTGCTCGTGCTCGCCTGCATAGTCGTAGGCCCCGGCCAGCAACTGGTCCATCGGTGTACCGGCCGCCAGGTCTCGAAACAGTTGCTTGTGCAAACGCGCTGCCAGCGGGCTCAGGGGTGCCATGTTGGCCAGCAGACGATCCAGCGTCTGGGGCAAGCCGTCCGCCGGCACGATCTGGTGCAGGGCACCACGGGATTTGAGTTCGGCGGCCGACAACACCGCGGCGGCCAGCAGCATCTCGCGAGCGGTGGCCTCGCCCATCACGCGGGCGACAAGTTGCGCCTCTCGCGGTGCCATGGGAAAACCGAGCTTGGCGATCGGTGCGCCAAACCGGGCATCGTCGGCCGCGAGGCGGATGTCGCAGACACTGGCGATCTCCACACCGGCTCCCATGCAATTACCCCGGATCAGCGCGATCACCGGTGCGTCGCAATCGAGCACGGCCTGCAGTCCGCCCCAGACCTCCTGCTCGTGGAAATGCCGCAGCGAGGCTTCCTCGAAACGGAAGGCCGGGTACTCCGAGATGTCCCCGCCGGCGCAGAAATGGGCACCCTCCCCTTCCACGACCACGGCCGAGAGGCTGGCGTCGCCGCGCAGGCCGTCAAACACCCGGCGCAGATCGCGCCACATGGCACGCGACATGGCGTTGAACCTGGCCGGATGGCTGATGGTCACCCGTGCCACCCCCTGCGAGACAACACAAAGCACGCGCCCGCTCATGCTGCCCCCCTCTCACGCCGGCCCGCCCACCACCACAGGGCGATGCCGGCCAGGATCATCGGCACGCACAGCCACTGGCCCATACTCATGCCCAGCGACAGCAGGCCCAGGAAATCGTCGGGCTCGCGGAAGAACTCGGCAATGAAACGGAACACGCCGTAGCCAACGAGGAAGGCACCGCTGACCTGCCCGGTAGCGCGCGGCCGGCGCGCGTACAGCCACAACAGCACGAACAGCAGCAACCCCTCCAGAAGGAACTGGTAGATCTGCGAGGGATGGCGCGGCACGTCACCGGCGCCGCGAAACACCATGGCCCATGGCAGGGAGGGATCGGCTACGCGCCCCCACAACTCGCCGTTGATGAAGTTGCCGATGCGACCCGCGGCCAGACCCGTCGGCACACAGGGCGCCACCAGATCCATCACCTGCAGCCAGGGCCGGCCGCGCGTGCGCGCGTACCAGACCATGGCCAGCAGAACACCGACAAGGCCGCCGTGGAAGGACATGCCGCCCTGCCAGACGGCCAATATCTCCAGCGGGTGGCTCAGGTAGTAGCCCGGCTTGTAGACGAGGCAATAGCCCAGGCGCCCCCCCAGCACCACCCCGACGACACCGAGAAACAGGATGTCCTCGATGTCGCGGCGCGTCCAGGGCGCGGGTTCGCGGATGGATGCGAACGGCTCATGGCGCACGCGCAGCGAACCGAGCAAGAAGAACAGGCTGAAGGCTACCAGGTAGGTCAGCCCATACCAGTGGATGGCCAGCGGCCCCACCTGCAGGGCCACGGGATCGATGGCGGGATGGATCAACATGCCCGCCATTCTGCCGAAGTTCTGCGGCGCTCCCGCCGGAACCCGGCCCTGTCAGGTGCTGTCAGTCCAGTTTCGACAGATCGCGCACGGCGCCCTTGTCCGCCGAGGTGGCCAGCAACGCATAGGCCTTGAGCGCGGCCGAGACCTTGCGCGGGCGCGGCTGCGCCGGCTTCCAGCCGAGCCTGTCCTGCTCGGCACGGCGGCGCGCCAGCTCCTCGTCGGACACCAGCACGTCGATACTGCGGCTGGGGATGTCGATGCGGATGCGGTCGCCGTTGCGCACCAGGCCGATGGTGCCGCCGGCGGCCGCCTCAGGCGAGCAATGGCCGATGGACAGACCCGAGGTGCCGCCCGAAAAGCGGCCATCGGTCAGCAGCGCGCAGGCCTTGCCCAGGCCTTTGGACTTGATGTAGCTGGTGGGATACAGCATCTCCTGCATGCCCGGACCGCCCTTGGGACCTTCGTAGCGCACCACCACCACGTCGCCAGCCTTGACCTGGTCGCCCAGGATGTGCTCCACGGCTTCGTCCTGGCTCTCGACCACATGGGCCGGGCCCTCGAACACCAGCAGGCTGTCGTCCACACCTGCGGTCTTGACCACGCAGCCATCCAGCGCGATGTTGCCGCGCAGCACTGCCAGGCCACCCTCTTTCGAGAAGGCGTGCTCGAAGGAGCGGATGCAGCCCTCGGCTCGGTCGATGTCCAGGCTGGGCCAGCGCGTGTTCTGGCTGAAGGCCACCTGCGAGGGGATGCCGGCAGGGCCCGCCATGTAGAAGGTCTTCACTTCCTCGCTCGGGTTGCGCGCGATATCCCAGGTGTCGAGCGCCTCCTGCATGGTCCTGGCGTGCACGGTGGGCACGTCGGTGTGCAGGCGACCGGCGCGATCCAGCTCGCCCAGGATGCCCATGATGCCCCCGGCACGGTGGACGTCCTCGATGTGGTACTTGTTGGTGTTGGGCGCCACCTTGCACAGCTGCGGCACCTCGCGCGAGAGCCGGTCAATGTCGGTCATCGTGAAGTCGATACCCGCCTCCTGCGCAATCGCCAGCAGGTGCAGGATGGTATTGGTGGAACCACCCATGGCGATGTCCAGCGTCATCGCATTCTCGAAGGCCTTGATACCGACGGAACGCGGCAGCACGGTGTCATCGTCCTGCTCGTAGTAACGGCGGGCCAGCTCGACGATCAGGTGGCCGGCCTTGCGGAACAGCTGCTCGCGATCCGCGTGCGTGGCCACCACGGTGCCATTGCCCGGCAGGGACAGGCCCAGGGCCTCGGTCAGGCAGTTCATGGAGTTCGCCGTGAACATGCCCGAGCAGGAGCCACAGGTCGGGCAGGCCGAGCGCTCGACCTCGGCCACTTCCGCGTCACTGACCTTGTCGTCGGCGGCCATGACCATGGCATCGATCAGGTCGAGCTTCCTGATCTGCACGGTCTGTGTACCGGGAACGGCCAGACGTGCCTTGCCCGCTTCCATCGGCCCCCCGGAGACAAAAATCACCGGTATGTTCAGGCGCATGGCAGCCATGAGCATGCCCGGGGTGATCTTGTCGCAATTGGAAATGCACACCAGCGCGTCGGCGCAATGCGCATTGACCATGTACTCGACCGAGTCGGCAATGATGTCGCGGCTGGGCAGCGAATACAGCATGCCGTCGTGCCCCATGGCGATGCCGTCATCGACCGCGATGGTGTTGAACTCCTTGGCCACGCCGCCCGCGGCCTCGATCTCGCGCGCGACCAGCTGCCCCAGGTCCTTCAGGTGCACGTGCCCGGGCACGAACTGGGTGAAGGAGTTGGCAATCGCGATGATGGGCTTGCTGAAGTCGCCATCCTTCATGCCGGTGGCGCGCCACAGCGCGCGGGCACCGGCCATGTTGCGGCCGGCGGTCGAAGTCTTGGAGCGGTAGGCTGGCATCGTGGGTCTGGGTGTCTGTTGAGAAAGGTACCTGCCAGTATGCCGGTGGATCTGTTATTTGATCCAATACCTTTTGAATTCCTGATTAATATGCTGCATGTATGAATCCACCACACATGCTGATTGACGTCCGGGTCTGGCGCCAGTTCGCCATGGTGGCCGAAGAACTGCATTTCGGTCGTGCAGCACAACGTTTGAACATTACCCAGCCCCCGCTCACCCAGGCCATCGCCAACCTGGAGCGGCAACTGGGTGTGGTGCTGTTCGAGCGCAGCAAGCGCCATGTTCGGCTGACACCCGCCGGCGAAGCGCTGCTGCCGCACGCGCAGGATCTGGTCACCCGGGCATACGCCTTGCCAGAGCAGGCCCGCGCGGCTGCCCATGGTGAGGTGGGGCGTTTGCGGCTGGCCTTCGTCTCCACCGTCGGCTTCGGCGGACTGCCCCAATGGGTCCGGGATTTCCGCGCCACCAGCCCTGGTGTACGCCTGGAACTGACCGAAGCCACCAGCGACGTGCAACTGCAGTGGTTGCGGGAGGGACGCATTGATGCCGGTATCGTGCTGCACGCGCATGACGAGCCACCGCCGCCCGGGACGGAGCGGCAAACCGTCGGCCAGGAACCCCTGCTGTTGGCGCTGCCTCAGCGGCATCCATTGACCCAGGCACGCTCGCTGCGTTTTGAGGACGTTTGCGATGAGCCGCTGGTCCTGTTTCCCCGGTCCATCCTGCCCGCCATCCACGATCAGTTGCATGCCCGCTATGCACTGGCCGGCCGTACGCCGAAGGTGGCGCAGGAAGCCATTCAGATGCAGACCATCGTCAACCTGGTGTCGGCCGAGCTGGGAGTGGCCTGGGTGCTGCAAAGCGTCAGCCAGTTCCAGCGCATGGGCGTGGCGTACCGGGCCTTGCAGGTGCCTCGGGATGGCCCGGCGATGCCGGTTGCCCAGACCAGCGTCATATGGGACAGCAGCCGCGACGTGCCGGTTCTGCAACGCTGGCTGCGCATGGTACGGAACCAGCCGGGCGTGTGATACGAAACGCCTGCCTCGCGCCGTTGATCAGCGCCGCCGGGAACCTCGCATGCCCAGTGCCTCGCGCTGCTTCTCGAGGCGGTCCTTGCGTTTTTTCTCGATCTGTTCAGCGGCCTTGCGTTTGGTATAGCCCGATGTATCCGCCCACGCCCACCACAGCGCCGCCGCCGCGTAGGGCGCCAGAACCCACCACCAGGACCATCCGGCCACGAAACCGATCTCGAAATACTTGAGCAGTGTCAGCAGCAGGCCAATAAGCAGGAAATACATCACACCCCCGGTAAAGCACCGATAAAGCAGGAAATATTCTGTGACTCTCCGTCTCCCCACCTTGGGTCTCGGTAAAATCGGCCCTGTCAACCTCTTACCATTCATCCCACGAGGAGAGTCTGCACATGAAACGTGCTCTGCTGATTATGGCCGCTGCGGCCGCTGTTTCTGCCCCGGCCATGGCCGATGAAGCCCTGGCCAAGAGCAAGAACTGCATGGCCTGCCACGCCGTGGACAAAAAGCTGGTTGGCCCGTCCTACAAGGATGTCGCCAAGAAATACGCAGGAGACGCCAAGGCCGCGGACATGCTGGCCACCAAGGTGATGAAGGGTGGCTCCGGTGTCTGGGGTGCCATTCCGATGCCTGCCAACCCGCAGGTCAACGCCGCTGAAGCCAAGAAACTGGCCACTTGGGTTCTGGGCCTGAAGTAAGGCCGGCAACGGGTCTTTTCCCAGATAAAAAGGCCGCTGCGGTTCCGCAGCGGCCTTTTTTGTGGTGCGCCGGCCCGCAGCGCCTTGCGGCGCCCGGGCCCGACCCGGCTCAGTTGGTCTTGGCCAGTTGCTCGAGGATCGCGGGGTTTTCCAGCGTGCTGGTGTCCTGCGTGATCTGCTCGCCTTTGGCGATCGAGCGCAGCAAGCGGCGCATGATCTTGCCACTGCGCGTCTTGGGCAGGTTATCGCCAAAGCGGATGTCCTTGGGTTTGGCAATAGGCCCGATTTCCTTGCCCACCCAGTCACGCAGCTCCTTGGCGATGGCCTTGGCTTCGTCGCCCTCGGGACGGCCGCGCTTGAGCACGACAAAGGCGCAGATGGCCTCGCCCGTGACGTCGTCGGGACGGCCGACCACAGCCGCCTCGGCCACCAGATCGGTCTTGGCGACCAGGGCCGATTCGATCTCCATGGTGCCCATACGGTGGCCGCTGACGTTGAGCACGTCGTCGATGCGACCGGTGATGCGGAAATAGCCAGTGCGGGCGTCACGCACGGCCCCGTCACCCGCGAGGTAGGTGCGGCCGCCCAGTTCCTCGGGGAAGTAGCTCTTCTTGAAACGATCCGGATCGCCCCAGATGGTGCGGATCATCGAAGGCCAGGGCCGCTGGATCACCAGCATACCGCCCGAACCGTTGGGCAGCTCCTTGCCGGTTTCGTCGACGATGGCGGCCTTGATGCCCGGCAGCGGCAGCGTGCACGAACCCGGCACCAGCGGCGTGGCGCCTGGCAAGGGTGTGATCACGTGGCCGCCCGTCTCGGTCTGCCAGAACGTGTCCACGATGGGGCAACGCTCGCCACCGACATGCCGGTAGTACCACATCCAGGCCTCCGGGTTGATGGGCTCGCCCACCGTGCCCAGGATGCGCAGGCTCGACAAGTCGGAATTCTTCGGGTGCACGGCCTCGTCGGATTCAGCCGCCTTGATGAGCGAGCGGATGGCCGTGGGCGCCGTGTAGAAGATGGAGACCTTGTGACGCTCGATCATCTGCCAGAAACGGCCTGCGTTCGGATAGGTCGGCACGCCCTCGAACACCACCTGGGTCGCACCGGCCGCCAGGGGGCCATAGGCCACATAGGTGTGGCCGGTGATCCAGCCGATGTCGGCGGTGCACCAGAATACGTCTTCGGGGCGGATGTCGAAGGTCCACTCCATGGTCTGCTTGGCCCAGAGCAGATAGCCACCCGTGGCATGCTGCACCCCCTTGGGCTTGCCCGTGGAGCCTGAGGTGTAGAGCACGAACAGCGGATGCTCGGCGTTCACCAGCACCGGGGCGCATTCTGTGCTCTGGCCTGTCAACGCCTCGGTGAACGACACATCGCGGCCGGCCACGCGGTTCCAGGCCGAGGGCGTGCGCTCGTACACGAACACCGTCTTGACCGACTCGCAGCCGCCCATGGCAATGCCTTCGTCCACGATCGACTTGAGCGGCAGTTCCTTGCCACCGCGCAACTGGAAGTTGGCGGTCACCACGGCCACGGCGCCGGCGTCCTGGATGCGCTCCTGCACCGCCTTGGACGAGAAACCGCCAAACACCACGCTGTGGGTGGCACCGATGCGCGCACAGGCCTGCATCGCCACCACACCCTCGATGGTCATGGGCATATAGATGAGGACGCGATCGCCCTTGCCGATGCCTTTGGCCTTGAGGGCATTGGCAAACTGGCTCACACGCGCCAGCAATTCCTTGTAGGTGATCTTGGTCACCTCACCGCCATCGGCCTCGAAGATGATGGCGGTCTTGCTCTCGACCGGCGTACCCATGTGCTTGTCCAGGCAGTTGGCACTGGCATTGAGTTCGCCGTCGGAAAACCACTGGTAAAAGGGCGCGTTGGATTCGTCCAGCGTCTTCGTGAACGGCTTGGTCCAGATCAGGTGCTCACGGGCACGCTTGGCCCAGAAGCCCTCGAAATCCTTGTCCGCCTCGTCGCACAGGGCCTGGTAGGCGTCCATGCCCGAGATGCGCGCTCCCTCGCGCGCGCGGTCATCGGGTTCAAAAATGCGGTTCTCGACGAGGATGGATTCGATCGCTGACGAGGGATTCGACATGGCAAGTCTCCTGCAATGTTGTGAAGGTGGATGACCCGGGGGAATGTGCGAAAAAGCTCTTACGAGCCACTTACACCTGCCGCGAGGCGCCGCAGGGCACCGGCACTCGGGTGGTGCTCCGGAACTCTAAAATCCTACTCCCGCGACGCCTGTTGGCGTCGCCGGCACCGACATTCTGTCCCACACCCCATGACTCAACCAACCTCCAACCAAGGGCGCGGCGCGGCGCGCGCACTGCCCAACCTGATCTTTGCCAGCCGCTGGCTGCAACTGCCGCTGTATCTCGGCCTGATCGCAGCCCAGGCCATCTATGTGTTCCATTTCTGGGTGGAACTCGTGCACCTGATCGAGGCGGCCTTCGGCAACCACGAGGCCCTGGTCAAGCTCGTCGAGGGCATTGGCTACAAGACGGACACGGAACTCAAGGGCCTGAATGAGACCATCATCATGCTGGTGGTGCTGGCCCTGATCGACGTCGTCATGATCAGCAACCTGCTCATCATGGTCATCATCGGTGGCTACGAAACCTTCGTCAGTCGCATGAACCTGGAGGGCCACCCGGACCAGCCCGAGTGGCTCAGCCACGTCAATGCGTCGGTGCTCAAGGTCAAGCTCGGCACGGCGATCATCGGCATCAGCTCGATCCACCTGCTCAAGACCTTCATCAACGCCGGCAACTACGACGAGAAGGTGCTGCTGTGGCAGACCGTCATCCACATCACCTTCCTGCTCAGCGCCATGGCCATCGCGGCCACGGACCGGATCATGCATCCGGTGGAGGACGCAAGCGGCCATTGACGTGATGCCTTCGGATCACGCCGGCCCTGGCCTCACCGGACAACAGCGCCGGGTTCAGCGCCCGACCATCTGCCGGGGCTCTACCCAACGGTCGAATTGCTCGGCCGTCAGGTAGCCGGACGCGATGGCCGCTTCGCGCAGGCTGGTGCCCTCGCGGTGCGCCTTCTTGGCGATGTAGGCGGCCTTGTCGTAGCCGATGTGAGGATTGAGTGCGGTCACCAGCATCAGCGAGCGCTGCACCAGCTCGTCGATGCGCTCGAGGTTGGGCTCGATACCCACTGCGCAGTGGTCGTTGAAGCTGCGCGCACCGTCGGCCAGCAGGCGCACGCTCTGCAGGAAGTTGTGCGCCACCATGGGGCGGAAAACATTGAGCTCGAAGTTGCCGCTGGCGCCGCCGACATTGATCGCCACATCGTTGCCAAACACCTGGCAACACAGCATGGTCAGGGCCTCGCTCTGCGTCGGATTGACTTTGCCCGGCATGATGGATGAGCCTGGTTCGTTCTCGGGAATGCGTATCTCGCCGATGCCGCTGCGCGGTCCGCTGGCCAGCCAGCGCACATCGTTGGCGATCTTCATCAGGCTGGCCGCCAGGGTCTTGAGCGCGCCGTGGGCGAACACCAGGGCATCGACCGACGCCAGCGCTTCGAACTTGTTGGGCGAGGTCACGAACGGCAGCCCCGTGATCACCGCCAGCTCCCGCGCCACGCCCTCGGCATAGCCCTTGGGCGCGTTGAGACCCGTGCCCACGGCAGTGCCACCCAGGGCCAGCTCACACAGGTGCGGCAACACCTGCTCGACATGCCGGCGCCCGTGCGCCAGTTGGGCCACCCAGCCCGAGATCTCCTGCCCCAGCGTCAGCGGCGTGGCGTCCTGCAAATGGGTGCGCCCGATCTTGACGATGCCGTCGAACGCCTGCGACTTGGCCTGCAGCGTGGCCTGCAGCGTCTCGCTGGCAGGCAGCAGCCGACGCGTCAGCGCGTCCACCGCCGCCACATGCATGGCCGTGGGGAACACGTCGTTGCTCGACTGGCTCATGTTGACGTCGTCGTTGGGGTGCACCAGACGCGCCTGCCCTCGCTCGCCGCCCAGCAGTTCGCTGGCGCGATTGGCGATGACTTCGTTCAGGTTCATGTTGGTCTGCGTGCCAGAGCCGGTCTGCCAGACCACCAGCGGAAACTCGGCATCGTGCTGGCCGTCGATGACCTCCTGCGCGGCCGCGACGATGGCCTGCGCCTTCTTCGCCTCCAGCAGGCCCAGCCGCTGGTTGACCGTGGCCGAAGCGCGCTTGACCTGCGCCAGCGCCCGGATCAGCTCCCTGGGCTGGCGCTCGCCCGAGATGGCGAAGTTCTGCAGCGAGCGCTGGGTCTGCGCGCCCCAGAGCCGCTCGGCCGGGACTTCGATGGTCCCGAAGGTATCCCTTTCGGTGCGTGTGGTCATGGCTGCGCTCCCGTCGATGAGATCCAAGGATTGGGCACGCCTGGCGGCATGTCGCGAACGCCCAGTCTACCCACTGTGAACGATTTTCATTGACCCGCTCGCCGGCGTGACCGATGACCAGCGGCGATAATCCGGGGGTTCCCTGTCATCTCATCACCCATCGCCCCATGACCACGACGATCCGTTACAACGACCTGGTGGAGTCCATCGCCGCTGCGCTGCAGTACATCAGCTACTACCACCCGTCGGACTACATTGAGCATCTGGCCCGCGCCTACGAACGCGAGCAGAGCCCGGCGGCCAAGGACGCCATGGCGCAGATCCTGACCAACTCCAAGATGAGTGCCACCGGTCAGCGGCCGATCTGCCAGGACACCGGTATCGTCAATGTGTTCCTGAAGGTCGGCATGGACGTGCGCTGGGAAGGCTTCCCAGCCGGCCAGGGCCTGGAAGACGCCATCAACGAAGGCGTGCGCCGCGGCTACAACCACCCGGACAACCAGTTGCGCGCCTCGGTCGTGGCCGACCCGCAGTTCGCCCGCAAGAACACCAAGGACAACACCCCCGCTGTCATCAACGTGCAGATCGTGCCCGGTGACCAGGTCGATGTGACCGTCGCTGCCAAGGGTGGCGGTTCCGAGAACAAGTCCAAGATGATCATGATGAACCCCAGCGACAACCTGGTCGACTGGGTGCTCAAGACCGTGCCGACCATGGGCGCCGGCTGGTGCCCGCCGGGGATGCTGGGCATCGGCATCGGGGGCACGGCGGAAAAGGCCGTGCTGCTGGCCAAGGAAAGCCTGATGGAAGACCTGAACATGTACGAGCTGCAGGCCAAGGCTGCCCGCGGCGAGAAGCTCGATCAGGTCGAGGAGATGCGTCTGGAGTTGTACGAAAAGGTCAATGCCCTGGGCATCGGTGCGCAGGGCCTGGGTGGCCTGACCACCGTGCTGGACGTCAAGATCAAGATGTACCCCACGCACGCGGCCTCCAAGCCCGTGGCCATGATCCCCAACTGCGCCGCCACGCGCCACGCGCACTTCGTGATGAATGGCTCCGGCCCGGTGTACCTGGAAGCGCCCTCGCTCGACCTGTGGCCGAAGATCGACTGGGCGCCGGACTACAACAAGTCCAAGCGTGTGGACCTGAACACCCTGACCAAGGAGGAAGTCGCCTCCTGGAAGCCCGGTGACACCCTGCTGCTCAACGGCAAGATGCTGACCGGCCGCGACGCCGCCCACCAGCGTATCCAGGACATGCTGGCCAAGGGCGAGTCCCTGCCCGTGGACTTCACCAACCGCGTGATCTACTACGTCGGCCCCGTGGACCCCGTGCGTGACGAAGTGGTCGGCCCTGCAGGCCCCACCACCGCCACCCGCATGGACAAGTTCACCGACATGATGCTGGAAAAGACCGGCCTGATCGCCATGATCGGCAAGGCCGAGCGCGGCCCGGTCGCCATCGAGTCCATCAAGAAGCACCAGTCGGCCTATCTGATGGCCGTCGGTGGCGCAGCCTACCTCGTGTCCAAGGCGATCAGGGACGCGAAGGTCGTGGGCTTTGCCGACCTGGGCATGGAAGCCATCTACGAGTTCGACGTGGTCGACATGCCCGTGACCGTGGCGGTGGACGCCGGTGGCACCAGCGCCCACATCACCGGCCCCGCCGAATGGCAAAAGCGCATTGCCACTGGCGAGTTCAAGGGTATCGACGTCACGGCCGCTTGAAAACCGTCTGCGTGTTTGACAGCGGGGTGGGCGGACTCAGTGTCCTGCGTGCCCTGCTGGCGCACCTGCCGGACGTCCGCTTCGTCTACCTTGCCGACAGCGGCCATGCGCCTTACGGTGACCGCTCACCCGACTGGGTGCAAGAGCGTGCCCACCAGATCACCGCCGGCCTGTGCGATGCCTTCCGGCCGGACGCCGTCGTCGTGGCGTGCAACACCGCCACGGCTCTGGCGATCGACAGCCTGCGGCAGCGCTGGCCGGTGCTGCCCTTCGTGGGCGTCGAGCCGGCGCTCAAACCCGCTGTGGCCCTGAGCCTGAGCGGCCAGATCGGCGTCATGGCCACCAAGGGCACCGTGGACAGTGCCCGCTTTGCCGCGCTGCGCCAGCGCCTGGAAAGCACCCACGCGTGCCACTTTCATGCCGTGGCCTGCCGCGGTCTGGCCGATGCCATCGAGTGGGACGATCCGGTCGCCATCCGGGGGCTCGTGCACCGTTACGTGCAGGCGCTGCGGTCCATGGCACCTGAGGATCAATCCATCGACACGCTGGTGCTCGGCTGCACCCACTATCCTTTCGTCGCCGACATCATCGCCGAGGCGGCTGGCCCCGGCATGCGGCTGGTCGACACAGGCGAGCCCGTGGCACGCCGCACACGCGACATCCTGGGGCTGGGTAGCGCCTGCCATGCGCGCGCGCCACTGCCCAAGTTCTTCAGTACCGGTGATCCGTCCGTGCTCGAAGGCCTGGTGGCGCGCTGGCTCGGTCTGGACACCGCAGCACGGGCCTGGACAGCCTGAGTATCAGGACGCCGGCGAAGCAGCCACCAGCGCGCGCTCGCGCCCGCGATCAAGCCGCAGTGGTACCAGCAGCGCCAATCCGATCACGAACATCAGCGCCGTGAAGGCGATGGCCAGGCGCTGGTTGCCGCCGGTCACCAGCGTGACGAACCCATAGGTGAGCGGCCCCAGGATGCTGGCCAGCCGGTTGGCGAAGGTCCACAGCCCGTAGAACTCGGCCAACCGCTCGCGCGGCGCCAGCAGGCCGGCGATCGCCCGCCCGGCCGACTGGCTGGAGCCCATGCAGACGCCCGCAATCGCGGCGGCGCCCCAGAAGGCACCCTTGGATGTCGCCAGGGCAGCGATGACGCAAGTCAGTGTCCAGCCCACCAGCGTCAGCGCCAGCGCCCGTTTATGGCCAAGGTGGTCCTGCCAGTAGCCGAAGGTAAAGGCGCCGAGCGCAGCGGCAATGTTGAGCACGAACACCATGAGCATGGTCTCCTGCTGCTGGAAGCCGATCACCTGCTGCGCGTAGATGGCGGCCAGGGCTATGGTGACGGCCACGCCGGCCTGGTAGGCCACCGTGCAGCCCAACAGCCACAGGAAATCGGGGTAGCCCTTGGCCAGGTGCCAACTGGCCACCTGCCGCCGCCAGAACGAGGACCAGCCTGCGTCAGCCACCCGGCGGGCCCCGGCCGTCCGCTCCTTGAGCAGCACAAGCGTCACCAGGGCTGCCACGCCGAACACCACCGCGGTGATCCACATGGTGACCGGCACGAAATCACTGGCGGCCTCGCCACGCGCCTGTGCACCAAGCACATAGACCAGACTCAGGCCCAGCGTCAGCATGCCGCCGACATAACCGAAACTCCAGCCCCAGCCACTGACGCGGCCCAGCGCCCCGGGCTGCGCGAGCTCGGGCAGGAAGGCGGCGATCAGGGATTCGCCCCATGCGTAGCACAGGTTCGACAGAATGATCAGGACCATGCCCAGCACCACCATCCCGGGGCCGACCCAACCCAGTGCGGCCGTGCATGCCACGCAGCCCAGCGTGCTCACCCACAGCAGGCTTTTCTTGCCGCCGTGCGCATCGGCCCAGGCCCCGAGCACCGGTGCCGTCATCATGACCAGTACGTTGGAGATGGCCAGCGCCGCTGTCCATGCGAAAGTAGCCCAGGTCGCGTCCTGGGCCGCCACCGACACAAAATAGGCAGCGAACACGGCCGTCAACACCACCGTGGTGTAGCCGGAGTTGGCAAAGTCGTACATTGCCCAGCCGAACACCTCGCGCTTGCGCACACCGGGTTGCAGGGCTTCGGAGGTAAACAGGCGCATGTCGTCTCCATCAGGGTGGAGGCAGACCAGCCCCCTCGGGCCGCAGTCTAACGGCCCGGGACGGCGGACTCAGTGCAGATGGCGCGGTTTGCGCGGCCCGCCGTGACCCGAAGGGCCATGGCCACCACGCGGCCGGCCGATCTGCATCGAGTTGACCAGATCGTCAAAGCGCTGCGTGAACAGGCGGTCGACGGCGGCGACCACATCGCCCAACTCCGATGCGTCGAAGTGCCGCTCCATCAGGTGCACCACGTCTTCAACCAGCAGGTCGCGCTGGACCTGCATGATGGCCGCCGGCGTCGGACCGACGAAGCACATCATGAAATCATCGCGGGCCTCGGCATCCTCGGGTGCCTCGTCTTCGTCGAACTCCGTGTCGTAGAACGACACCTCCAGCGGCGCGCCCGCGGCAGCGATGTCGTTGAGGCCCATGCAGGCCTCTTCCATCACCTGACGGAAATCCTCATCACCCGACACCGTCCAGCAAATCTGCAGCATGTGCGCCGGTGCATCGAAACGGATGCCCGGCTCGTCCTCGTAGCTGCTCTCGGCCGCCGCCGCCAGCGAGCGGCCGCCCGCGTACTGCCACAGCGGCCGCAGCGCTTCCTGGATTTGCTCGTACCCGACATCCTCCCGCAGGGGGACATCCCCATGCACATGGATCTCAAAAGGGGCGTTGTATCGGGTCATGGGAACTCACTGTACCGGTCTCACCGGAAAAAAGCCAACAGTTGGTACCTCGAACGGGACTCGAACCCGTAAGCCGTGTGAGCGGCGGCGGATTTTAAGTCCGCTGTGTCTACCAATTCCACCATCGAGGCCAAACCTCAATTGTCGCAGGTCGCGCGCCCGCCCGGCCGTCGCCGGCCTGTGCCTTAACGGGCACGGTTGTTCCGGACTGTCGCCGGCTTCGTCGACACCGGCCGGGCGATCTGGCAGCATGACCTGGTCTGGACCGACCCGACAGCCCGCCGTCCCGGTTCCCCTTTCATGCCACAGGAAACCACGCCATGAACGCATCCGACATGACCTTGCCACACCAGGCCTGCCTGGCCGACACCCATGAGCTGGTCAATATCGGCAGCGAGCTCGCCGACTACGACATGTACCGGCAGGACGCCGCCCTGGTCGAGGCGGTGCACCGTGAGGGCGCTGCCTGGGCCGATGGCGCACTCGGAGCATTCGGGCGGCTCACCGGTTCGGCCGACTACCTGGAGCTGGGCACCCTGGCCAACCGCCACCCACCCGAGCTGGACACGCACGACCGGTTCGGGCGTCGCGTGGACCTGGTGCGCTTTCATCCGGCCTACCACCAGCTCATGCGTTCGGCGATCGAACACGGACTGCATTCCGCGCCCTGGACCGACCCCAAACCGGGCGCCCACGTCGCGCGCGCCGCCCATTTCTACCTGCAAAGCCAGGCGGAGGCCGGCCACGGCTGTCCGATCACCATGACCTTTGCCTCGGTGCCGGCCCTGCGGACCACGCCCGCACTGGCCGAGGCCTGGGTGCCGAAGATCACCGCCCGCCACTACGACCCGCGCAACGTGCCCGACGCGCACAAACAGGGGTTGACCATCGGCATGGCGATGACCGAAAAACAGGGCGGATCCGACGTGCGCGCCAACACCACGCGCGCTTTCCCGGTGGATGCCGCCACCGGACCGGGCGCTGCCTACGAGCTCGTCGGTCACAAGTTTTTTGTCTCGGCGCCCATGTGCGATGCCTTTCTGGCCTTGGCTCAGGCGCCAGGCGGTCTGTCCTGCTTCCTGTTGCCACGCTGGCGCCCCGACGGCAGCAAGAACCCGCTGCAGGTCTTGCGCCTCAAGCGCAAGATGGGCAATGTGTCCAATGCCAGCAGCGAAACCGAGTTGCGCGGGGCGTTGGCCTGGATGGTGGGCGAGGAAGGCCGGGGCGTGCGCACCATCATCGAGATGGTGGCCATGACGCGCTTCGACTGCATGATCGGCTCCAGCGCCGGCCAGCGCATGGCCGTCTCGCTGGCGCTGCACCACTGCCAGCAGCGCTCGGCCTTCGGTCGCGTGCTCAACCAGCAAGCGTTGATGCAGAACGTGTTGGCCGATCTGGTGCTGGAGCATGAGGGATCGCTGGCCCTGACCATGCGCCTGGCCCGCGCCCTGGATCACCGCAACGACCCGCACGAAGATGCCCTGGTGCGGCTCGTCACCGCCGTCGGCAAGTACTGGATCTGCAAGCGCACGCCGCAGCATGCCTACGAAGCGATGGAGTGCATTGGCGGCAGCGGCGTGATGGAGGACAGCCCCTTCCCGCGCCTGTACCGCGAGGCACCGGTCAATGCCATCTGGGAGGGCAGCGGCAACATCCAGTGCCTGGACGTGCTGCGTGCGATGCAGAAAACACCCGCGGTGGTCGAGGTTTTCTTCGCCGAACTGGCCAAGGCCCGCGGCGGCAACGCGCTGCTGGACAAGGCCGTCGCCGGGCTCAAGAGTGAATTCACCGACCTGTCGGACATGGAGTACCGCGCGCGCCATGTGCTCGACCGCATGGCGCTGGCGATCCAGGCGGCCCTGCTGGTACAGCACGCCCCCGCCATGGTGGCCGACGCGTTCTGCGCCTCCCGTCTGGATGGCACCAGCGACCGCCAGTACGGCACGCTGCCGCGCGGCGTCGACTGCCCGGGCATCATCGCCCGGGCAACGCCTTCGGCGTGATCCGTCCGCGACGGACGAAAAAAAACAGGGCCCCTGGGGGCCCTGTTCTCATATCTGGAGCGGGAAACGAGGCTCGAACTCGCGACCTCAACCTTGGCAAGGTTGCGCTCTACCAACTGAGCTATTCCCGCACAACGTGCAATCAACGTTGGACGGTATTGTAAAGCAAAAATCGCCCCCTTTCCGGGCGACTGCTCCACTTTTTCTTCACGCCATCAAAGGCAGGCGGCAGATACTCCATCCGGTATAACATCATCCGAACCGATCCGAACCAGCCCTGTGGCGGTCCGGTCCACATGGGCGTGTGTTGCGGGACAATCGTATTCATGTTCACCGAACTGCACCTGACCCAATTCAAGGCATGGCAGCACACCGGCGCGCTGTCACTCAAGCCGGTCACCATGCTGCTGGGCGCCAACTCCTCGGGCAAATCGACACTGATCCAGAGCCTGTTGCTGCTCAAGCAGACGGTGCAGTCGCCCGACCGGGCCGTGCACCTGAACCTGGGCGGCGATGAAGTCAACGACCTGTTCAACTTCGGTGGTTTCGACGATGTCCTGCATCTGTCCGGCGGTACTGCCCCCCGCCAGTTCTCCATCGGCTTCGACTTTGTCCGCCCCGACTCCGACCGTGCCAGAGAAGGCAGCTTCCGGTGCACCTACGCCAAAACATCGTCCGGCAGCGTGGTGGTGCAGGCGCTGAGCCTGCGCACGCAGGCGCGGCATCTGCAGGTGCTGCGCCGCGAAAAGGGGGCCTATGCGGTGCGGGTGGGCGATGAAGCACAGCCACGCATCAAAGGCCGCCACTGCACGCCCGAGCGCTCCATTGCCCTGCCGGCCGAGGCCATTGCCGCCCTGGGCATCGATGGCCAGTGGGTCGAAGACCTGAGCCTGGCCATCCGCCGTGAACTGGAAGGCATCAGCTACCTGGGGCCGCTGCGGCGCAAGGCCGAGCGTGACTACGCCTGGAACAAGACCAAGCCCGGGGAGGTGGGTGTTGACGGTCGCGCGGCCGTCGACGCCTTGCTCGCCAGTGCCCTGCTCAAGGGCGAAGACCACAACCAGGTGGTCGATGGTGCCTCGAAGTGGCTGGCGCGGATGAAGGTGGCTGATCGGCTGGAAGTTCGCCAGCAAGGCCGCTCCAGCCGCTACGAGTTGGTCATCCACCGCGACGGCGTGGCCTGCAACCTGCATGACGTGGGTGTCGGCGTTTCCCAGGTGCTGCCGGTGCTCGTGCTGGCCTACTTTGCCCCCCGTGGCAGCACCATCGTGCTGGAGGAACCGGAGATTCACCTGCATCCGCTGGCGCAATCGGTGCTGGCGGAGCTGTTCGTCGAGGTCGGCCGCGAGCGCCAGGTGCAGTTCCTGGTCGAGACCCACTCCGAGCACCTGTTTCGCCGCATGCAGACCCTGGTGGCGCGCCAGACCGTGGCGACGCAGGATGTGGCGCTGTACTTTGTCGAGCGCCAGGGCCATGCGGCAACGCTGCGCGAACTGGGGCTGGACGACTTTGGCCGCCTCACCAACTGGCCGCAGGGCTTCTTTGGCGATGCCCTGAACGAAACGCGGGAACAGGCGCGTCTGATGTTCGAGCGCCAGCAAAAAGCCCTGCAGCAGGCCAGGCAAGGCGCATGAGGGCACGCTATGTGGTGGACACCAACGTGCTGATCGCGGCCAGCGCTGCCGATCCGCTGCACCCCAAGGACATCGATGCAACGCCCCCGGACCCGCAGCTGCGCCAGCAGGTGTGGGCATGGCTGCATGCGTTCGAGCAAAGCCCATCCCACATGGTGCTGGATCTGGCCAACAAGATCTACGACGAATACACCCACAAACTGGGGTTCAGCGACTATGGCATCCAGGTCGTGATGCACAAGTGGAGCACCGCCGCCGTCGATTTCGTCGACGTGGCCTACGACGCCAATGGCAGCGGCGTACTGCCTCCTCGCCTGGCGCGCGTCGTGCACGACGAGGCCGACAAGAAGATGGTGGCCGCCGCCCTGGCGGCTCAGCAACAATATGGAGAAGGCTGTATTGCCTTTGCGGGTGATACCGACTGGCACGACTGGGAGCAGGAACTGGCGGCACACCAGGTACTGCTCGAGCCCATCATTGAAGACTGGTCGCGCCGCAAGCATGCCGAAAAGAAGCGCCGCTGAACCGATGAACACGATGTCCGACATGACCGATTTTTTCCGCTTTCCCCAAACCCCTCATCTGGACTGGCTGGGCCAGGGCGCCCCGCGCGACGACAAGTTGCTCACCCCCGAAGAAGTGGCCGAGCTGCTGGCTGACGAGGTGGTCGTGGAGGAAAAGCTCGACGGTGCCAACCTGGGCATCTCGCTGGCGCCGGACGGCCAGTTGCGTGCACAGAACCGGGGCCAGTACCTGACCGAGCCTCACACCGGCCAGTTCTCGCGGCTGCCCACCTGGCTGGCCGTGCACGGCGACGCACTGCGGCAGGTGCTCACGCCCGAGCGGATTCTGTTTGGCGAATGGTGCGCCGCCCGTCATTCTCTGGACTACAGCGCCCTGCCCGACTGGTTTCTGCTGTTCGACGTGTACGACCGCAGCGCCGGGCGCTTCTGGAGCACGCAACGGCGCAATGCGCTGGCGGCATCGGCCGGCCTGATCACCGTACCCCGTGTGAGCCAGGGCAAGACCAGCGTCGCCGAACTCAAGCAGCTGGTGACCTCCTCCACCAGTCTCTTTCGCCAGGGCCCGCTGGAGGGCGTGGTGGTGCGACGCGAGTCCGACCAGTGGTGCGAAGCCAGGGCCAAACTCGTGCGGGCTGACTTCACCCAGGCCATCGAGACCCACTGGCGCAAGCGGGCGATCGAGTGGAACCGGGTCGATTTTTCGGGCCAGTCGGGTGCGCTATGACGGACAGCAATCTGGACAAGCGATCAGGTGGCGAATTTTTTGCGGGGCTTGAAAAACACCATTTTTTTGCGCTATACTTTCAGCTTCTGACGAACGACGGGTTTTTCAGAAAATGCGGGAATAGCTCAGTTGGTAGAGCGCAACCTTGCCAAGGTTGAGGTCGCGAGTTCGAACCTCGTTTCCCGCTCCAGATGCACGAAAAAAGGGAAGCCCGGCTTCCCTTTTTTGTCGGATGAGATGAACCGGCCATGCCGGTGCATCACATGAGGCGCGTTAGCAAAGCGGTTATGCAACGGATTGCAAATCCGTCTAGGGCGGTTCGACTCCGCCACGCGCCTCCAGAATTTTCCCGGTCAACAGGTCAGCCCGCTCACATGCGGGCTTTTTCTTGCCTGCAGCACGCCAGCGGTCAGTGCAGGAATGCGTAGCCCACACCCACGGCCGCAACCAGCCCGACAGCGTCGGCCAGCAACGCGCACGGCAACGCATGGCGCGTGTGCTTGACGCCGACGCTGCCGAAATAGACCGCCAGCACGTAGAAGGTCGTTTCGGTCGAACCCTGGATGATGGCGGCCAGCTTGCCGGCGAAAGAGTCGACACCGTGCGCCTGCATCACATCCACCATCAGCCCGCGCGCACCGGAGCCGGACAGCACCTTCATCAGCCCCACGGGCAAGGCGGGCAGAAAGTCGGTCGGCAGGCCCAGGGCGGACACCGCCCAGGCAATGGCGCCCATCAGCAAGTCCATCAACCCCACCGAGCGGAAGGCGGCGATGGCCACCAGCATGGCAATCAGATAGGGGATGATGCCGACGGCCACGCCAAAGCCTTCCTTGGCGCCATCAACGAAGGCCTCGTACACGTTCACGCGCCGCAAGGCACCGGCCGCCAGAAACAACAGCACCACCGAGAGAATGGCCCCACTGCCGATCAGCCCCATCCAGCGAGCGGCATCCGCTGCCGGCAGGCCTGCCAGCCACCAGCTCAACCCACCCGCGCCAGCGGCCAGCACGCCCAGAGGCACCAGCAAGCCTCTGCGCAGCAGCGGGATGCCCTGCACCAGCGCCACCGTCACCAGCGCGCACACCAGGGTGATGGCCGTGACCAGCAGGGTCGGCAGAAAGATGTCGGCAGCATTGAAGCCCGCGAGCCCCTGCTTGGCGGCCAGCGTCTGGCGAATGGCGATCACCGAGGTGGGGATCAGGGTCAGCCCGGCGGTGTTGAGCACCAGAAACATGACCTGCGCATTGGTGGCCACGTCGGAGCGGGGGTTGAGCGACTGCAACTCCTGCATGGCCTTCAGGCCCAGCGGCGTGGCCGCGTTGTCCAGACCGAGCAGGTTGGCGCTGAGGTTCATCGTCATCGCACCCTGTGCCGGGTGGCCGGCCGGCACGCCGGGAAACAGATGGCGCATGAGCGGGCTCACGCCACGCGCGAAGGCGTCGATCATGCCGGCACGCTCGCCGATCTTCATGAAGCCCAGCCACAGCGCCATCACCCCCGTCAGGCCCAGGGCGATGTCAAAGCCGGTACGGGCGGCATCGAACAGCGCCGTCATCAGGCGCGGAAACACGCCGAAGTCGCCCAGCAGGGTTTGCACCAGCGCCGCCGCAAAGGCGCTGACGAAAAAGCCTAGCCAGACGACATTCAGAACCAAGCCGGCTCAGCCAGTCGTCAGTGCTTGACCGCGTCGGGTGCCGGTGCGCTGGCCGCCTGCGCTGCCGCCACCTGCGCCGCCACCTCCTCCTCGGTCAGCGGCACGGGCTGGCGCTCCAGCGCGATCGACAACACCTTGTCGATCCACTTCACGGGCACGATCTCCAGCCCTTCCTTGACGTTGGCAGGGATCTCGGCCAGGTCCTTGACGTTCTCTTCCGGGATGATGACGGTCTTGATACCGCCGCGCAGCGCAGCCAGCAGCTTTTCCTTCAGGCCACCGATGGCGGTGACCTCGCCGCGCAGCGTGATCTCGCCGGTCATGGCGACATCGGCACGCACGGGAATGCCGGTCAGCGCCGACACCAGGGCCGTGGCCATGGCGGCCCCCGCACTCGGGCCATCCTTGGGTGTGGCGCCGTCGGGCACGTGGATGTGCACATCGCGCTTGTCGAACACCTCGTCCTTGATGCCCAGCATGCGGGCACGGCTGCGCACCACCGTGCGGGCCGCCTCCACGGATTCCTTCATCACGTCGCCCAGCGAACCGGTGCGGGTGGTGACACCCTTGCCGGGCATGGTGGCCACCTCGATGGTGAGCAGGTCGCCCCCCACCTCGGTCCAGGCCAGACCCACGACCTGACCGACCTGGTTTTGCTGCTCGGCACGACCGTAGCTGTACTTGCGCACGCCCAGATAGTCGCTGAGGTTGTCGGCGGAGACGACCACCTCGGGTTCGAGCTTCTTGAGCAGCAGACCCTTGACCACCTTGCGGCAGATCTTGGACAGCTCACGCTCAAGGGAGCGCACGCCGGCCTCGCGGGTGTAGTAGCGCACGATGTCGCGCACGGCGTCCTCGGTCACCTGCAACTCGCCATCCTTGATGCCGTTGTTCTTGATCTGCTTGGGCAGCAGGTAGCGCATGGCGATGCTGGTCTTCTCGTCCTCGGTGTAGCCCGAGAGACGGATGACCTCCATCCGGTCCAGCAGCGCCGGCGGGATGTTCATCGAGTTGCTGGTGGCCACGAACATCACATCCGACAGATCGAAGTCGACCTCGATGTAATGGTCCGCGAACGTGTGGTTCTGCTCGGGATCGAGCACCTCCAGCAGCGCGCTCGAGGGATCACCGCGGAAGTCGGTGCCCAGCTTGTCGATCTCGTCCAGCAGGAACAGCGGGTTGCGCGTGCCGGCCTTGTTCAGGCTTTGCAGCACCTTGCCCGGCATGGCACCGATGTAGGTACGGCGGTGGCCGCGGATCTCCGCTTCATCGCGCATACCGCCCAGCGCCATGCGCACATACTTGCGGCCGGTGGCCTTGGCAATCGACTGACCGAGCGAGGTCTTGCCCACGCCCGGTGGCCCGACCAGGCACAGGATGGGTGCTTTGACCTTGTCGACACGCTGCTGCACCGCGAGATACTCGAGGATCCGGTCCTTGACCTTTTCCAGCCCGAAATGGTCTTCGTTGAGCACCGCCTCGGCATAGGCCAGGTCGTGCTTGATCTTGGTCTTTTTGCTCCAGGGCAGACCCACCAGCGCATCGATGTAGTTGCGCACCACGGTCGCCTCGGCCGACATCGGTGACATCAGCTTGAGTTTCTTGAGCTCGCCCTCGGCCTTCTTGCGCGCCTCGGCCGGCATCTTGGCCAGCTTGATCTTCTTCTCGATTTCTTCGAGATCGGCGCCCTCCTCGCCTTCGCCCAGCTCTTTCTGGATCGCCTTGACCTGCTCGTTCAGGTAGAAGTCGCGCTGGTTCTTTTCCATCTGGCGCTTGACGCGACCACGGATGCGCTTGTCGACGTTGAGGATGTCGACCTCGCGCTCGAGCTGCTCGAACAGATTTTCCAGGCGCTTGGCCACCGGGTCGAGGTCGAGCACCACCTGCTTGGACTCCAGCTTGAGCGGCAGATGGGCAGCGATGGTGTCGGCCAGGCGACCCGGGTCATCGATGCTGGCGATGGACGTCAGGATCTCGGACGGAATCTTCTTGTTGAGTTTGACGTACTGGTCGAACTGCTGCATGACCGCGCGCCGCAGCGCTTCGATCTCGGTGCCTTTGGCGGACTCGCGCTCCTGGGCCACGTCCAGCGGCGTCACATGGGCAACGAAGTGGCTTTCTTCCTCGCGAACAGCCAGCACCTTGGCGCGCTGCAGACCCTCCACGAGCACCTTCACGGTACCGTCGGGGAGCTTGAGCATCTGCAGGATGGTGGCCACGCAGCCCATCTCGAACATGTCGTCCGTGGACGGCTCGTCCTTGGCCGCGGCTTTCTGGGCCACCAGCATGATCCGGCGCTCGGCCGCCATGGCCGACTCCAGCGCCTTGATGCTCTTGGGCCGCCCCACGAACAGGGGAATGACCATGTGAGGGAACACCACCACGTCGCGCAAGGGCAACAGCGGCAGATCCACCGGAATACTGGGCAATGGGGATTGACCGGACATCTTCAACCTCGACAAAAAACGCACATGGGGGCGATGCGGCACCGTTCAACCCGGCACCGGCTCATCGGAACCGCGCCAACCACCATGCCAAGAACACCGGGCGGATGCCCTGTCAGGCCTGCTTGGCCGCCTCGCGGTACACCAGCAGGGGGGGCTTGTTTTCCTCGATGGTGGACTCATCGACCACCACCTTCTCCACGTTGCCCATGTCTGGCAGGTCGAACATGGTGTCGATCAACGCGTTTTCCAGGATGGAGCGCAGGCCGCGCGCGCCCGTCTTGCGTGCCAGCGCCTTGCGTGCGATGGCCTTCAGGGCGGCCGGACGCACCTCCAGCTCCACCCCTTCCATCTCCAGCAGGCTGGTGTATTGCTTGACGACAGCATTCTTGGGGGCGGTCAGAATTTCGACCAGCGCGTCCTCACTCAGTTCCGTCAGGCTGGCGATGACCGGCAGGCGCCCCACCAGCTCGGGGATCAGACCGAACTTGATCAGATCTTCGGGCTCGATGTCCTTGAAGGCATCGCTCAGGCTGCGCTGCTGCTTGCTGCGCACCACGGCGCCGAAGCCCATGCCGGAGTCCTCGGTGCGGTTCTCGATGATCTTTTCGAGCCCGGCGAACGCGCCACCGCAGATGAACAGGATGTTGGACGTGTCGACCTGCAGGAAATCCTGGTTCGGGTGCTTGCGCCCGCCCTGCGGCGGCACGCTGGCCATCGTGCCCTCGACCAGCTTGAGCAAAGCTTGCTGCACACCCTCGCCCGAGACGTCGCGGGTGATCGACGGGTTGTCTGACTTGCGGGTGATCTTGTCGATCTCGTCGATGTAGACAATGCCCTGCTGCGCCTTCTCGACGTCGTAGTTGCAGCTTTGCAGCAGCTTGGCGATGATGTTCTCGACGTCCTCACCCACGTAGCCGGCCTCGGTCAGCGTGGTGGCGTCGGCCATCACGAAGGGCACATTGAGCATGCGCGCCATGGTCTGCGCCAGCAGCGTCTTGCCCGAGCCGGTCGGGCCGACGAGCAGGATGTTGCTCTTGGACAGCTCGACCTCGTCCTTGCGCGCCGCGCGCTTGTGGCGCAGGCGCTTGTAATGGTTGTAGACCGCCACGGCCAGCGCACGCTTGGCGGCCTCCTGCCCGATGACATAGTTGTCCAGGTTGCTCTTGAGCTGGGCCGGCGTGGGCAATTCGTCGCCGCCGCCCTTGACGGCGTCCAGGCCGGGCAGCTCATCACGGATGATGTCGTTGCACAGCTCGATGCACTCGTCGCAAATGAACACGGAGGGACCCGCGATCAGTTTCTTGACCTCGTGCTGGCTCTTGCCGCAAAAGGAGCAGTAGAGCGCTTTCTCACCGGAGACGGCTTTTTTGTCGGCCATGGATTCTGGGTATGTGCGTGAAGCGGATGGGAACCGGGATCAATGATAGAGCAATGGCGCGCCGCTGCGGCCCTGGGACAAATCGGGGGCAACCGCCCCTCAGGCAGCGGTGGCGCGCTTGTCGATGACCTTGTCGATCAGGCCGTACTCGGCCGATTCGGCCGCGGACAGGTAGTAGTCGCGCTCGGTGTCGCGCTCGATCTTTTCCAGTGGCTGGCCAGTGCGCTCGGCCAGGATCTTGTTGAGCTGCTCGCGGGTCTTGAGGATCTCGCGCGCGTGGATCTCGATCTCGGTGGCCTGGCCCTGGGCGCCGCCGAGCGGCTGGTGGATCATGATCTTGGAGTTGGGCAAGGCAAAGCGCTTGCCCTTGGCACCGGCGGCCAGCAGGAAGGCGCCCATGGAAGCCGCCATGCCCATGCACAGCGTGGACACGTCGGGCTTGATGAAGTTCATGGTGTCGAAAATCGACATGCCCGCGCTGACGGAACCGCCCGGCGAGTTGATGTAGAACGAGATGTCCTTGTCCGGATTCTCGCTCTCCAGGAACAGCAGCTGGGCCACCACCAGGTTGGCCGACTGGTCGGTCACCGGCCCGACCATGAACACCACGCGCTCCTTGAGCAGGCGCGAGTAGATATCGTAGGCCCGCTCGCCGCGGCCCGACTGCTCAATCACCATGGGCACCATGCCCAGACCCTGAATGTCCATTGCGCTCATCCGTAATCTCCACAAATCTTGACGGCAATGCCGCTACTGTAACCAACCTGGGCAATGACCCGTTCCCAGACATTGGAAGACCCGCCTTCCCAGATGGCGGCATTACCGCCGACCACAAGTGCCGGCGCAAAAAAAGAGGGCGGGGTACCCCCGCCCTGCTTCGCGACCGTCCGGACAGCGATCAGGCCTGGCCCATCAGTTCGTCAAAGGCGACCTGCTTGTCGGTGACCTTGGCCTTGGCCAGCACATGGTCGGTGACGTTGTTCTCGATCACCACGGCCTCGATCTCGGCCATGCGGCGGTTGTCGCTGTGGTACCAGCGCACCACGTCCTCGGGCTTCTCGTAGGAGGCGGCCAGCTCCTGGATGTGCGCCTCGATCTGCTCGGGCTTGGCAGCCAGGTCGTTGGCGCGCACCAGTTCGGCCACCACCAGACCCAGACGCACGCGACGCTCGGCCTGCTCGCGGAACAGGTCGGCGGGGATCGGGGCCTTGTCGGCGTCCTTGATGCCACGCTGCTTGAGATCGGCTCGGGCGCCTTCGATCAGGCGATCGATCTCGGCCTGGACCACCGACTTGGGCAGGTCCAGCTCGGCCTTGGAGAGCAGCGCGTCCATGGCGGCCTGCTTGTTGCGGGCCAGCACGCGGAACTTGACCTCGCGCTCGAGGTTTTTCTTGATGTCGGCACGCAGGGCCTCGACGGTGCCGCCGTCCACGCCCAGCGCCTTGGCGAAGGCCTCGTCGACCTCGGGCAGGTGGGCCGCCTCGATCTTGTGCAGGGTCACCAGGAAGTCGGCGGTCTTGCCGGCCACGTCCTTGCCATGGTAGTCCTCGGGGAAGTTCAGCGGGAAGGTCTTGGATTCACCGGCCTTCATGCCGCGCACGGCGTCCTCGAACTCCTTGAGCATCTGGCCTTCGCCGACCAGGAACTGGAAGCCCTCGGCCTTGCCGCCTTCGAAGGGCTCGCCGTCGATCTTGCCAGCGAAGTCGATGGTGACGCGGTCACCGTCCTGGGCGGCGTCTTCCTTGCCGCGCTGGGCGAAGGTGCGGCGCTGCTTGCGCAGGATGTCCAGCGTGCGGTCGATGGCGGCCTCGCTCACCTCGGAAGAGACCTTCTCGACCTCGGCGGAGGCCAGGTCACCGATCTTGACCTCGGGGTAGACCTCGAACACCGCATCAAAGGCGATCTCGCCCTCGGGAGCGCCTTCCTTCTCCGTGATCTGGGGCTGGCCGGCCACACGCAGCTGGGCCTCGTTGGTGGCCTTGGCAAAGGCCTCGCCCACCTTGTCGTTCATGACCTCATAGTGGACCGAGTAGCCATAGCGCTGGGCCACGACGTTGAGCGGCACCTTGCCGGGACGGAAGCCGTCCATCTTGACCTGGCGAGCCAGGCGCTTGAGGCGGCTCTCCACCTCGTTCTTGATCACGTCGGCGGGCAGCGTCAACGTGATCTTGCGCTCCAGTTTTTCCAGGGTTTCCACGGTCACGGTCATGATGGTCATCTCCAAAGGGGGAAAATCGGTCGGCCGGCCTGGGGCCAACCGCAAAGAATGTCTGTCTGTTCATCGGTGCTGTGGTGCGCGGGGGGGGACTCGAACCCCCACACCATTGCTGGCGTCAGGACCTAAACCTGGTGCGTCTACCAATTTCGCCACCCGCGCGCCGCGCCGCGCCCCGCTTTCGCCGGACCGGCGTCCCACGGCTCACACCGTTTGACGGCAACCCTCTATTGTAGCGGCTGACAACCCTGCCTCAGCCCGCCAGCCGGCGCCTGAGCAGGCCGACGGCACTGCCCGGGGTGGTGAACACCGGCAGGCCGGTGGCGGAGGCCACGGCACCGGCTGCCCGCGCCATGCTGAACTGGGCCAGCGCGATGACATGGCAGCCCTGCGCCTGCAGCCGTCGGGCCATGGCCACGACCCTGGCGTCATGATCGGCGCCGTCACCCCGGTCAAGGGCCTGCATGGCACCATCGGCCAGGGCCATGTGCAACTGCACACCGGGCGGAAACTCGGGCGGCATCGATTCCAGTGTGGGTCCGAAGGACGCGATCAGGCCCACCGGACCACCCACCCGGGCGACGTCGGCGATCATGGCCTCGTTGGGTTTGAGCACCGGCATGTGCGGGCGCCGGGCCGCCACCGCTTCGATGCACGGGCCGAAAGCCGAACAGGTGAACAGGATGCCTTGGGCGCCGGTGGATTCGGCGTAGGCGGCCAGGGCCTCGAAGCGCCGGTGCATGGCGGCGTCGAGCCCCCTGCCCTCGCGGGCCAGGTCGGCCGAAAGACTGTCGTCGAGCAGGTTCATGCAGGTGGCCTCGGGCCAGGACCGCGCCATCTCGGCATTGATCGGCTCGACCGAATGCGCCAGCGCATGGATCAGGGCGATGCGGGTCACGCGGACGCTCCTGGCCGGCGCATGCGCCATCCCTGGACCAACCACACCATGCCCAGCAGCAGCAGCGCCGGCAGATAGACCCAGTAGGAGGAAGGACGGTCTGTCGGCACCATCACGGCGGCAATGTCCCAGCCGGGCTCGAAGCCGCTCTTGCGCGCCTGGCTGCCGAAGCGCACATTGGCGATCTGCACCATGTCACCCAGGGCCATGATGGTCACGCCGGCTGCCTGCAACCGCTCACGCCCCTGCCCGGGTGCACCGAGTTGCACCGCCACCGTCTTGCGCACCTCGTCGCCCTCGATGTTGGTGCCATGAATTTGCAGTACCAGGCGATCGTTCTCGCCCAGCGATTCGGCGACCTGGTAGATGTCGGCCGCCGGCGCGGGCGCATAGGGTGGCGCGATGCGGTCCATGGCCCAGTCCGGGCGGAACAGGAAGAAGGTCACGGCCAGCAGGGCCAGCACCTCCCACCACAGGCATCTGGTGCGGAACCAGGCCATGGTGGCGGCGGCAAAGGTCAGCGAGGCGATGGTGGCCGTGGCGGCGACCAGCAGAACCTCCCACCACCCGTGCACGTCGATCATGAGCAGCGCCGGATTGAAGATGAAGACGAAGGGCAGCACCACCGTGCGCAGCGCATAGAGGGACCCCTGCACCCCGGTCTTGATCGGGTCTTCCTTGGAAATGGCGGCCGCCGCGAAGGTGGCCAGACCCGCCGGCGGCGTGATGTCGGCCATGATGCCGTAGTAGAAAACGAACAGGTGCACGGCGATCAGCGGAATCACCAGCCCCGACTGCGCACCCAGCTCGACGATGACCGGCGCCATCAGCGAGGCCATGAGCACGTAGTTGGCGGTGGTCGGCACGCCCAGGCCCAGCACCAGGCAGACGAAGGCCGTGAACAGCAGCATCAGGATCACGTTGCCCTGCGAGACCAGCTCGACGAAATCGGTCATGCGAAAGCCCAGCCCCGTGAGCGTGATGCCGCCCACCACGATGCCGGCCGTTGCGGTGGCAATGCCGATGCCGATCATGTTGCGGCTGCCATCGACAAAGCCCTTGTAGACCTCCGAGACACCCTCGGCCCATGCCGAGCCCGGCATGCCGTGACCACGAAAGAAGGACAGCAGAGGCCGCTGCGTGAGCATGAGCGCCACCATCGTGATCGTGGCCCAGAACGCCGAGAGCGCCGGTGACAGCTCGTCCACGCCCAGGCACCAGATGAGCACGCCGATGGGGATGAGGTAGAACAGGCCCGCGCGCACGGTGGGCCAGGCCGGCGGCAGCACCGGGTTGTTGATGTCGATGTCCTGCGGCAGGTCGGGGCTGCGCGCCGCCACGCGCACCAGCCACACGTAGGCGCCGAACAACAACGCCATGAGCACGTACGGCGCGGCGCCGCCCAGCAGCGTGCGCGTACCGATCGCGATCCAGTACACCGCGCCAATGACGATGAAGGTGCCCGAGACCCCCAGCGCCCGGGCGATCCAGCGCTCGCGCGCCGTGCGCACGGCAGCCTGCGCCATCGGCCTGATGCCCAGCTTGAGGGCTTCCAGGTGGACGATGTAGAACAGCGCCACATAGGAGATCACGGCCGGCAGCAGCGCGTGCTTGATGATCTCCACATAGGGGATGCCGACGTACTCCACCATCAGGAAGGCCGCGGCGCCCATTACCGGCGGCATGATCTGGCCGTTGATCGATGAGGCCGTTTCGATCGCGCCGGCCTTGATGCCGCCATAACCGGCCTTCTTCATCAGGGGGATGGTGAAGATGCCGCCGGTGACCACATTGGACACCGACGAGCCGGAAATCAGGCCGTTGAGGGCCGAGGACACCACCGCCACCTTGGCCGGGCCGCCGCGCATGTGGCCCAGCAGGGCGAACGAGACCTGCATCATGTAATTGCCGCCACCGGCGCGGTCCAGCAGCGCGCCGAACAGCACGAAGATGAAGATGAAGGCGACCGAGACGCCCAGCGCCACACCGTAGACGCCCTCGGTGGTCAGCCACATGTGCGACACCATGCGGTGCAGCGACGCGCCCTTGTGCGCGATCACATCCGGCAGGTAGGGGCCCAGGAAAACATAGGCCAGGAACACCAGCCCCAGGATCGTCATGGGCAGGCCCACCGCGCGACGCGTCGTCTCCAGCAGCAGCACGATGCCCACGCAGGCCGTGACCACGTCCATCATGACGGGCTGGCCCGGCCGGGTGGCCAGCTCGCGGTAGAACAGCATGAGGTAGGCCCCCGCAAAGCCGGCCACCAGCGCCAGCACCCAGTCCGCCACGGGAATGCGCTGGCGCGGCGAATGGCGGCCGTACGGGAAGGCCAGGAAGGCCAGGAACATGGCCATGCCCAGATGGATGGCACGGGCTTCGGTGTCATTGAAGATGCCGAAACCCAGCGCAAAGGGCACCGGCGAGGCGTACCAGAGCTGGAACAGCGCCCACCCCAGCGCCCCCAGCGCGATGACCAGGCCGCCCACCCCCTTGGCATTGCGGCCGCCCGTATCCACCTCGGCGACGAATGCCTGCAGGTCCGGTGATGCTTTTTCGATGTCGCTCATCTGCACGCCTCCTGCCCACCGTCACGCACTGTCACGTGCGCCGGGTCGGCGTCCTGTACCTTCCAAGCAAAGAAGGCGGGCGGCCTTCGCAGTCCACCCGCCTCCGCTCAACAGGCCTTCAAGGGCTTATTTCACCCAGCCCTTTTCCTTGTAGAAACGCAGCGCACCTTCGTGCAGGGGGGCGCTCAGGCCATCCTTGACCATGCTCTCGGGCTTGAGGTGGGCGAACGCGGGGTGCAGACGCTTGAAGTCCTCGAAGTTGTCGAACACGGCCTTGACGACCTGGTAGATGGTGTCGGCCGGCACCTTGGACGAACTCACGAACGTGGCCAGCACGCCATAGGTGTCGGTGGCCTGCGGGTTGTTCGGGTACATGCCGGCCGGAATGGTCACCTTCGCGAAGTACGGGTGATCGGCCACCAGCTTGTCCACGACGGGGCCCGTCAGCGGCACCAGCTTGGCACCACAGCTCGTGGTCGGATCCTGGATGTTGGCCGACGGGTGGCCGACGGCATAGAAGAAGCCGTCGATCTTGCCGTCGCACAGGGCCGGGCCATGCTCATCCGCCTTCAGCTCGGAAGCCAGGCTGAAGTCGGACATCTTCCAGCCCAGGGCGTTGACCAGTTGCGTGGACGAGGCCAGCGTTCCCGAGCCCGGGTTGCCCACGTTGAAACGCTTGCCCTTGAAGTCCTCGAACTTGGTGATGCCGGCCTCTTTGCGCGCGACCACGGTAAAGGGCTCGGGGTGCAACGAGAACACCGAGCGCAGGTCGCGGAAGGCGCCGGCGTCCTTGAACTGGCCTTCACCCTTGACCGCGTTGAACTGGACGTCGGACTGGGCCACACCCATGTCCAACTCGCCAGCCTTGATCGTGTTGATGTTGAAGACCGAACCGCCCGTGGATTCGACCGAGCAGCGGATGCCATGCTGCGCGCGGTCCTTGTTCACCAGGCGGCAGATGGCGCCACCGGCGGCGTAGTACACGCCCGTGACACCGCCGGTGCCAATGGTGACGAACTTCTGCTGGGCCTGTGCGGTTCCCAGTGGTGCCGACAGGGCCAGGGCCACTGCGGCCATCGAAAGCACGTTTTTCATTGTCTCTCCTCGGTGAATCGTCTGATGAGTTGAACCACGGGGCCGGTCACCCCACCGTTGCCTGCCGGCCTCCGGTAGGGGCTGCAAGCACATCCAATGCCCGATTTGCCTCTTCGTTCTGGTGCCTCGCGGCCATCGGAGCCCTAGACTACTCCGCAACGCCCATTCGGCATATGGGTAGAACCACCCCCCTGCCTCACGCCAGCGCTCCCGCGATGGCTGCGTCGATCGCAGCGCCGAGCAGCCCAACGATCTCGTCGAGGTCGGCTTCGGACGAGATGAACGGCGGCGCCAGCAGCACATGGTCGCCCGCATGGCCATCGACGGTACCGCCCATGGGATAGACCATGAGGCCGCGCGCCATGGCTTCTGCCTTGATGCGCGCATGAAGCTTGAGCGACGGATCGAACCACTGCCGCGTGGCCCGGTCGGCCACCAGCTCCAGCCCCCAGAACAGGCCCCGGCCACGGATGTCGCCAATGTGGGGATGCTGTCCGAGCACTGCATCCAGACGCCCGTGCAGGTGCAGACCCAGCGCTCGTGCTCGGGCCAGCAGACCGTCGCGTTCGATCACCTGCTGCACCGCCAGCGCGGCGGCACAGGCCACCGCATGCCCCAGATAGGTGTGCCCGTGCTGGAACATGCCGCTGCCCTCGCGCATGGCGTCCACGATGCGCGACTGTGCCAGCACGGCGCCGATGGGCTGATAGCCCCCGCCCAGTCCCTTGGCGATGGTCATGAGATCCGGCACCACACCCTCCTGCTCACAGGCGTGCAGCGTGCCGGTGCGGCCCATGCCGCACATCACCTCGTCGAGGATGAGCAGGATGCCATGGCGATCGCACAGTTCGCGCACGCCCTTGAAATAGCCTGGCACCGGCGTGAGCACGCCGGCGGTGGCTCCGCCGACGGTTTCGGCCACGAAGGCCATGACGTTCTGTGGACCGAGCCGCTCGATGGTCTCCTGCAGCTCGCGCACCAGCCGCTGGCCATACTGCTCGGGGGTCTCATCCGGACGCTGGTCGCGGTAGGCATAGCAGGGAGAAACATGCGTCACGTCGATGAGCAAGGGCCGGAACTGCTGACGCCGCCACTCGTTGCCGCCCACGGCGAGAGCCCCCAGCGTGTTGCCGTGGTAGCTCTGGCGCCGCGCGATGAAGTGCTGGCGCTGCGGCTGCCCGGTTTCGACGAAGTACTGCCGCGCCATCTTCAGCGCCGCCTCCACGGCCTCGGAGCCACCGCTGACGAAGTAGGCGTGGCTCATGCCTGCAGGAGCCGTGCGGATCAACTGGTCGGCCAGCTGCTCGGCCACCTCGGTGGTGAAAAAGCTCGTGTGCGCGTAGGCCAACTGGTCGATCTGCCGGTGCATGGCCGCCACCACGTCGGGGTGCCCGTGGCCCAGACACGAGACGGCAGCGCCCCCCGATGCGTCGATGTAGCGCTTGCCCTGCTCGTCGAACAGGTGAATGCCCTGCCCCCGCACCGCCACGGGCGGGCGCTTGAGCAGCTGGCGATGAAAGACGCGGGTGTCCGGTTGCATGGCGCGATCTCTGGAGTGCTGGACAAGGGAAACGTTAGATGGGCAGTCTAGGCAGTCACACACCGGCGCTGTGATGCTTTTTTGAGGCGGTGCCATAAATTCCGGTTATGTGCGCTGGCTCGATTGGCATGTCCGTCCGGGGTGGGCACGCACTACAGTCCCCGCCATGGCCAAACCACCACCTCTTTCACCCGGACACGTGGTCGTCGTGGGCGCAGGCATCATCGGCCTGGGCATGGCCTGGTGCCTGCACCGCGACGGCTGGCAGGTGACCGTGGTCGACCGTGGGCAGCCCGGGGGTGGCGCCAGCGGCGGCAACGGCGCCCAGCTCAGCTACTCGTACGTCCAGCCGCTGGCCGATCCATCGATCTGGCGGCAATTGCCCAAGCTGCTGCTGAGCAGCGACTCGCCGCTGAAATTCCGGCCGCGTCCGGATCCGTACCAGTGGTCATGGGGCCTGCGTTTTCTGGCCGCATGCCGTGACGATGTGTCCCGCGACACGACCGCGAAGCTGCTGGCGCTGGCCGCCGAGAGCCGGACTGCCTTCGAGGCCATGCTGTCACAGACCGGCATCGATGCCGATTTCTCGGCCACCGGCAAGCTCGTTCTGTATCCGGATTTGGCCTCGTTCGACGCGGCCCGCCGCCAGCTCGATCTGCAGGCACGCCTCGGCGGTCAGCCGCAGACGGCGCTCACACCGGCACAGTGCGTGGCCGTGGAACCTGCACTGGCCGAGTACGCGATGCGGATAGCCGGCGGTATCCACACGCCCAGCGAGTGCGCAGCCGACTGTCTGAAGGTCTGCGAAGGACTGCATCAACGCCTGGTGGCCGCCGGTGTGCGCTTCGAGCTGGGATGCGAGGTTACCGGCTGGGTGCGCAACGGCGACCGCGTGGTGGCCGTCCGCACCACCACGGGCGATCTCGCCGCGGACGCCTTCGTGCTGGCCGCGGGTACGGCCTCGGCTCCCCTGGGCCGTCAGCTCGGCCTGGACGTGCCGGTCTATCCGCTCAAGGGTTACAGCATCACCCTGCCCGTGGACGGGGCCGCCAATGCGGCGCCGCGCATGAGCGTGACCGACATCGCCCGCAAGGTGGTGTTCGCCCGCCTGGGCAAGCGGCTGCGCGTGGCGGGCATGGTGGAGCTGGTGGGCGAAGACCGGCGCGTGCACCGAGACCGCATCGACGCGCTGCTGAGCACCACGCGCAACGTATTCCCGCACATCGGCGATGCTTTGGACCCCGAGCCCTGGAGCGGGCTGCGCCCGGCCACGCCGACCGGTTTGCCGCTGCTGGGCCGAACGCCGGGGGCGCCCGTCAACCTCCTGCTCAACACGGGCCACGGGGCGCTCGGATTCACACTCGCCATGGGCAGCGCCGAGCGCGTGGCCCGGGCGCTCAGGCAGCCGGCTTGACGCCGATGTCGATCAGGGCCTGCTGGATGCAGCGGGTGAAGAAGCGGATGGTCTGCGAGTTCGGTCGCGCGCTGGGCCGCAGCACGTGCACGGGCACGCCGATCGCGGGCTCCAGCCGCAGCACGTCCACCTTGCTGCGGTCGGCCGATGCCGCGGTGCACGATTCGACGAGCGCCACACCCTCGCCATGGTGCGCGAGCGACAGCGCCACGTGGTAGGTCTGCACCGTCATCACGACGTTGAGCCCCGCGCCGTTGTCGCGCAAGGCGTTGGCCAGCAGCATGCCCAGCGGGTCCTGCCCGTCGAGCGCGATCACCGGCAAGTCGGACAACTGCTCCAGCGTGACCTGGCCCGTGCGTGTCACCCGCTCGGGCAGCATGCCCCGGGGGACCACGCACATCACATGCCGGCTGCCCAGCAGCTCCTGGGTCAGCGCCGGGTGCGGCACGGCGTTGAAGGCGTAGCCCACGTCCGCTTCCTGCAGCACCAGCGAGGACACGATCTGGTGCGAATGCAGCGCCTGGTGGTGCACGATGAGCGAAGCATGGCGCTGGCGGAACAGCCGGATGGCCCGCGGCATCACCTCGTAGCTCAGCGCCAGCACCGTCAGCACGCGCAACTCGTTCTGGCTGCGGCCGGCACGCAGATTGGCCGAGAGGCGCTGGACCTCGTCCAGCTGGGCAAACAGCCGCTCCACGTGCGGATACAGCGTCTGCGCCTCGACCGTCGGCCGCAGGCGACCGCCCACGCGCTGGAACAACGGGAACCCGAGCTGCAGCTCGGCATGCTGCAGGGTGCGGCTGACCGCCGGCTGGGTCACGTTGATCATGCGCGCGGCAGCGCTGACGCTGCCGGTGAGCATCACGGCGTTGAAGACTTCGATGTGGCGCAGGCGCATGGGCGCCATTGTTCACGCTTTTTCGTGTGACGGGGCGGTCATCGGTGGCCGCGGCACGGCTGCGCGAACGCACCCCGGCCAGCGATGACCTGATGGCGCGCTGAGCGTGGGTGCGTCCCCTTCAAGCGGCAACCGGTTCCTTCTTCACCCGGAACCAGGCCGCGTACATGGCGGGCAGTGCCAGCAGGGTCAGCACGGTGGCCACGACCAGCCCGCCCATGATGGCCACGGCCATCGGGCCCCAGAACTCGCTGCGCGACAGCGGGATCATGGCCAGCACGGCAGCGGCCGCGGTCAGGGCGATCGGGCGCATGCGGCGCACCGCCGATTCGACGACCGCATCCCACGCGGGCACACCCCGGGCGCGGTCCTGCTCGATCTGGTCGATCAGGATGACCGAGTTGCGCTGGATCATGCCCATGAGTGCCACCACGCCCAGCAGCGCCACGAAGCCGAACGGCCGGCCTGACAGCAGCAACGCGGCGGCCACCCCTGCCACGCCCAGCGGGCCCGTCAGGAACACCAGCATGGCGCGGCTGAAGCTTTGCAGCTGCAGCATCAGCAGCGTGAAGACGATGAACAGCATCACGGGCAGACCAGCGACGATGGACGAGGAGCCCTTGCTGCTCTCCTCGACGGCGCCCGCCGTCTCGATGCGGTAGTTCGACAGACCCCTGGCCTGCCAGCCGGCGGCCAGCTCGCGCATCCGCGGCTGCAGCTCGGCCGTCACGGTGGCACCCTGCAGGCCTTCGCGCACGTCGCTTTGCACCGTGATGGTGTAGTCGCGGTTCTCGCGCCACATCACGCCGGGCTCCCAGTCGAAACGGGGCTTGGCGATCTGCAGCAGCGGAATCACGCGGCCGGCGGCGGTCGGCACATAGGCGTTGGCCAGGTCACTGATCGCGTCGCGCTCTTCCTTGGGCTGGCGCAGCACGATGTCGATGAGCTTGTCGCCCTCGCGGTACTGACCGATCGTCATGCCGCTGAGGCTGGTGCGCGCCGCCTGGGCAATGGCCTGGCTGGACACGCCCAGGGCGCGTGCCTTGTCCTGGTCCACGTCCAGCCGCACGACCTTGACCGACTCGTTCCAGTTGTCGTTCACGCCACGCGTGTTGGGGCTGTCCATCATGACCTGCTTGACCTCGTCGGCCAGTTGGCGCAACGTGGCCGGGTCGGCCCCCATGACGCGGAACTGCACCGGATACGCCACCGGCGGGCCATTGGGCAGCAGCTTGGCACGCGTGCGCACCTCCGGGAACTCGGTGGCCAGCATCGCCGGCAATGCCAGACGCAGACGCTCGCGCGTTGCCAGATCCTGCGGCAACACGATCAGCTGCGACACGTTGGTCTGGGGAAAGATCTGGTCCAGGGGCAGATAAAAGCGTGGCACGCCCGAGCCGATCCAGGTGCTCACGCTCGTGACGCCCGGCTCTGCGGCGATGCGCCGCTCGATGCGGCGGGTGACCTCGCCATTGGCCTCCATGCTCGAGCCTTCGGGCAGCCAGATGTCCACCAGGATCTCGGGCCGCACGGAGTCGGGGAAAAACTGCTGCTGCACCTTCGTCATGCCGGCCAGGCCCAGCACGAAGGTCAGGATGGTCGCGCCGATGGTAAGCCAGCGGTGCTTCACGCACCAGTCCACGACACGGCGGAAGCGGCCGTAGAGCGGACCGTCGAACACCTCGTGCGCCGCGCCCACATGCGGCTTGACCTTGAGCAGGCGCACACCCAGGTAAGGCACGAACACGACAGCGACGATCCACGAAATGATGAGCGCCGCGGTGGTCACGCCGAAGATGGCGAAAGTGTATTCGCCGACCTGCGACTTGGCCATGCCGATGGGCAGGAAGCCGGCGGCGGTGATGAGCGTGCCCGTGAGCATGGGCATGGCGGTCAGCTCCCATGTGGCCGTGGCCGCACGGGCCATCGTGTAACCCTCCTCGAGCTTGCGCACCATCATCTCGACGGCAATGATCGCATCGTCCACCATCAGGCCCAGGGCAATGATGAGCGAGCCCAGCGACACCTTGTGCAGGCCGATGCCCCAGTAGTTCATGACCAGGAAGGTGATCGCCAGCACCAGCGGAATGGTGACCAGCACCACCATGCCCGGCCGCGTGTCGAGATGGTAGGCACGCCAGAAACGCCAGGCCGGCACCGAGGCATCCTTGCGGTGCAGCCCCAGGCTCAGGAAACTCACCGCCAGCACGACCACCACCGCCTCGATCAACACGCGTACGAATTCGTTGACCGAGCCGGCCACGGCCGTGGGCTGGTCCTGCACCTGCACCAGTCGCATGCCTGCGGGCAGCGTCGCCTCGATCGACGCCACAGCCTGTTTCAGCGACTTGCCCAGCGCGACGATGTCGCCGCCCTTGGCCATGGAGATGCCCAGCGCGACGCTGTCATGGCCGTCGTGCCGCACGATGGTCGATGACGGATCGACGTAGCCCATGCCGATGCGCGCGATGTCGCCCAGCCTGAGCTGCGTGCCGTTGCCGGCACGCACCGGCATGGCGCGCAACTGCTCGACCGAGTTGAACGGGCCGCCGACCCGCACCTGCAGCACGTCCTGCGGCGTCTGCACGGCACCCGCCGATTCCATCGCGTTCTGCTGCCCCAGCGCGGCCAGCACCTGCTGCATGTCCAGCCCCAGCGTCGCCAGCCGCTGCTGCGACACCTCGACGTACAGCTTCTCATCCTGCACGCCGAACATCTCGACCTTGCTGACATCCTTCACGCGCAGCAGGGTCTGGCGCACTTCGTCGGCCACCTCTTTCTTCTCGGCCGGCGTGAAGTCATCGCCCTGCAGGGCGTAGATCACGCCATAGACATCGCCGAACTCGTCGTTGAAGAACGGCCCCTGCACGCCCTGCGGCAGGTTCATGCGCATGTCGCCGACCTTCTTGCGCGTGGTGTACCAGAGGTGCTCGACCTGGCCCGGCGGCGAGGTGTCCTTGAGCTGGAAGATGATCAGGGTCTCGCCCGGCTTGGAGTAGCTGCGGATCTTGTCCGCATAGGGCACTTCCTGCAGCGTTTTTTCGATCCGGTCGGCCACCTGGTCGGCCATCTGCTGCGCCGTGGCACCCGGCCAATAGGCCCGCACCACCATGGCACGGAATGTGAAAGGCGGGTCCTCGTCCTGACCGAGCTGGAAGTAGGCACCGATGCCCAGCACCATCAGCACGATCATCAGGTAGCGCGTGAGCGCCGGGTGGTCAAGCGACCACTGCGAGAGGTTGAAGCCCCGGCGGGGCGCGCCAGCGGCCGAGGAGGATTGTGGTGTCTGTGCCATGGTCGGTCGGCCTCAGCGGGTCTCGGCCTGTGGCAGGCTGTCGATGGTGGGGCGCGACGCGCCGAAGCGCGCCACCTGCTGCCCGGGCGTGAGCACGTGCACGCCGGCAGCCACGATCTCTTCGCCGGGCTGCACACCACCTTGCAGCACCACGTCATTGCCATCGGCCATGGCCACCTGGACCGGACGCGGCTGCACGGTGTTGCTCTGCGGATCGAACACCCAGACCACGGTGTCATTGCCCACCCGCGCCAGCGCCGACGTGGGCAGCCGGATCGCCTGCAGCGCTTCACCATGCGTGCCGAAGCGCACCCGCGCGGTGGCGCCGAGCACCACCCGCGCATCCGCAGGCAAGGCCACGCGCACCTGGAAGGTCCGTCCCGCGGGGTCGGCGCTGGCCGCGACCTCGCGCACCACCGCTTCCAGCGGTGCCTCGTGGCTGGCCCACAGCTGCACCTGCACCCGGTCGCCCACGCGAACCGACGCCACCCGGTCCTCGGGTACGCCGAACACCACATCACGCACACCATCGCGCGCGATGCGCACGACCGCCGCGCCGGCCGAGACCACCTGGCCCGGCTCCGCGCCCACCGAGAGCACCACCCCATCGCCATCGGCGCGCAACTGGGCATAGCCGGCCTGGTTGCCCTGCACCGAGGCCTGGGCCATGGCCTGCCGCAGACTGGCTTCGGCCGCGGCCAGCGAGGCCTCCCGGCGCTCCAGTTCGGCCCCACTGATGAAGCCCTGCGCCCGCAGGTCGCGGTAGCGCTTCAGGTCGGCCGCAACCAGGTCGCGCTGGGTCGTCGCCGCGGCGACCTGTGCTTGCCCGGCCTCGGCCGCGAGCCGCAGGTCGGCCGGATCAAGCTCCATCAGCAACTGGCCGGCCTTGACCGGCTGCCCCGCCTCGACATGGCGGCGCAGTACCTTGCCCCCGACCCGGAAGCCCTGGGCCGATTCGACCTGGGCGCGGACCTCGCCCGCGTAGACTTCCTGGGCCGTCAGCCCGGACGGCGCCACCGTCATCAGCTTGACGGCGCGCACCGGCTCGGGCGGCGGCGGTGTTTTCGAGCAGGCCACCAGGGCCAGGGCCACCGATACGACGAAGCCAACGCGCAAGTGTTTCATGGCAAGCAATAATTAATGACTGACCGGTTAGTAAAAATTGTAGTTCAATTGCGGCCGCTGTGCATGTCGCTGCCGACGTCCCTCCCATGACCCCACCCCGCCAGCCGCCCCCGACCCACCGGACCAACGGAGCCGACGATCCACCGCCGGCCGCCCTGACGGGCGCCGTCGGGCACTACGAGAACTTCCCGGTCGCCTCCTGGCTGTGTCCTCCTGCCCTGCGCCCGCCCATCGTGGCCATCTACCACTTCGCGCGCTCGGCCGACGATATCGCCGATGAAGGGGATGCCCCGGCCGAAACGCGCCTGTCCCTGCTGGCCGACATGCGGCGCGACCTGCTGGCCGCCGCCGACGGCCGCTGGCAGGACAGCGCCCGGCCCGGGCTGTTCGAGCCCCTGGCGCACGCCATCGCGACCCATGCCCTGCCCGTGCCGCTGCTGGGCGACCTGCTCTCGGCCTTCGAGCAAGACGTGCGCCATACCGCCAGCGGCCACCGCTACGGCGATCTGGATGAGCTCCTGCACTACTGCCGGCTGTCGGCCAACCCGGTCGGACGCCTGCTGCTGCACCTGTACGGCATCGGCGACGACCGGTCGCTGCGGCAATCGGACGCCGTCTGCAGTGCCCTGCAACTGATCAACTTCTGGCAGGACATTTCGCGCGACCATGCACGCGGCCGCCATTACCTGCCGGCCGACGTGCTGGCGCGGCACGGTGTGCGGATCGAGGATTTCGCACCGCAGTCGGACAACGACCACTGCGCGGCGGTGGTGCGCGAGCTGTGTGAGGACGCGCGCCAGCGCATGGTGCGGGGCGCCCCGCTGGCCACCCGCGTGCCCGGCCGTGCCGGCTGGGAGCTGCGCCTGGTGGTCCAGGGCGGGCTGCGCATCCTCGAGCATTGCGCCGCCCTGCACTGGCGCACCTGGCGCACACGACCACGGCTGCGCAGGAGCGACCTGCCGGTGCTGCTGTGGCGGGCCCTGCGCCAGCGACGCGCCCCGCCAGCCTGATCGCGCGGGCCTGATTACACTCGGGCCAAATCGCCTGAGACATGAGCCCCGACGAATACGCCCAGCAAAAAGCCGCCGCCTCGGGCAGCAGCTTCTATTACGCCTTCCTGTTCCTGCCGGCGGAGCGCCGTTCGGCCATCACCGCCTTCTATGCCTTCTGCCGCGAGGTGGACGACGTGGTGGACGAGGTGCAGGACCCCGGGGTGGCCCAGGCCAAGCTCGGCTGGTGGCGCCAGGAGGTGGCCCAGTCCTTCGCCGGCCAGCCCAGCCACCCGGCCATGCAGGCGCTGATGCCGCATTGCCCGGTCCACGGCATCGAGTCACGGCACCTGCTGGCGGTGATCGACGGCTGCCAGATGGACCTGGACCAGAACCGCTATCTGGACTTCGCCGGCCTGCAACGGTACTGCCACCTGGTGGCCGGCGTGGTGGGTGAAGTGGCCGCCCGCATTTTCGGCCAGACCCACCCGGCCACCACCGAATACGCCCACCGATTGGGCCTGGCCTTCCAGCTGACCAACATCATCCGCGATGTCGGCGAAGACGCCGTGCGCGGGCGCATCTACCTGCCCGTCAACGACCTGCAGCGTTTCGACCTGAAAGCCCATGAACTGCTCAAGCGCGGCGCGGCGCCTGGCACGGATGCCGGCGATTTCGAGCGACGATTTCGCGCCCTGATGGACTTCCAGTGCCAGCGCGCACTCGGCATCTACGGCGAGGCCCTGACCCTGCTGCCACCCGAGGACCGGCGCGCCCAGAAGCCCGGCCTGATGATGGCCAGCATCTATCGCACCTTGCTGCAGGAGATTGCCGCCGACCCGATGCTGGTGCTCACGCAGCGCGTGAGCCTGACGCCGCTGCGCAAGTTCTGGCTCGCCTGGAAGGTGCAGGCGCTGGGCCGCCTGTGAAGGTCCTGGTGGTCGGCGGAGGCTGGGCAGGCCTGGCGGCTGCCGTGCAGGCCTGCCAGGAAGGTCATGAGGTCACCCTGATCGAAGCCACACGCCACTGGGGTGGCCGGGCCCGCGCCCTGGCTCTGCAGGACGCCGCCGGCCATTGCCTTCGGCTGGACAACGGGCAGCACATCCTGATCGGTGCCTACACCGCCACCCTGGGCCTGATGGAAACCGTGGGGGTCGATCTGTCCCGGGCCCTGATGGACCTGCCACTGGGTCTGCCCTTCCCGGATGGTCTGGGCCTGACCACGCCCGCCTGGGCCGCACGCTGGCCTGCGCCACTGGACGCCCTGGCCGCCATGACCACGGCGCGGGGCTGGAGCTGGCATGACCGCCTGGCCCTGCTGCGGCGATCACTGGCCTGGCGGCTGCGCGGTTTCCGGTGCCTGCCGACCGACACCGTGGCGGATGTGTGCCGGGACCTGCCACGGCGAACCATGCAGGACCTGATCGAGCCCCTGTGTGTGTCGGCCCTGAACCTGCCCCCTGCTCAGGCCAGCGGCCAGGTTTTCCTGCGCGTGCTGCGCGATGCGCTGTTCGGCCAGGGACACGGCGCGCTGCGTCCGGCGCACCTGCTGCTGCCGCGCCATGACCTGGGCATGCTGATGCCGGCAAAGGCCGTGGACTGGCTGCGGGCGCGCGGTGTCGACGCACGGACCGGTGCCCGGGCCATGGCACTGCGGCGCGGCGAGGCTGGATGGGCCGTTTCGGTGCGAGAGGACGGTGCCGTGCGCACCGAACATGCCGATCATGTCATCCTGGCCTCCTCGGCCGAAGTGGCAGGCCAGTTGGTCCGCGACGCCGCCACCAGCGTGACGCCCGGTCAGGCCCGCTCCCTGCTCGCCTGGGCCGATCAGGCGCAAGGCCTGCCCCACACCGCCATCGCCACCGTCTATGCCCGGTCGCCCAGTGCCCGGCTGCCCGCTCCCATGCTGGCCCTGCGGCCGGGGGGCACTGCCGGAGACCTGTCTGCCAGCCTGTCGGCCCAGTTCGTGTTCGATCGCGGGCAACTGCATCCCGACGACCCCGTCATGCAAGGGGTGCTGGCCTTTGTGGTCAGTGCCAGCCCCGACGACCGGGTGGCCCTGGAAACCGCTGTCATCGCCCAGGGGCGCCAGCAGTTGGGGCTGGATCAGCTCACGCCGATCCGCACCGTGGTGGAGCGTCGCGCCACCTTTGCCTGCCTCCCCGCACTGGCACGACCGCCCGCGCGGATCGCAGATGGTCTGACGGCGGCAGCCGACTATGTGGACGGCCCCTACCCCGCCACCATCGAGGGCGCTGTTCGCAGCGGCCGGCAGGCGGCCTCGGACCTGGGTCGCCGCCACGGCTTGCCCTGACAGCCCCCATGCCGCATGATGGACATCGCACCATGACCGATCTGCCCCGCCTTCTTCCCTCGCAACTGCGCCTGACCGTCGATCCGGCCAGTCTGGGTTTTGCCGACACCCGTGAGCTGCACGTGAAGTCCCTGCCCTGGATCGGCCAGGAGCGGGCCGAGCAGGCGGCCCGTTTTGGCCTGCTGATGGACAACCCCGACTACAACCTGTTCGTCCTGGGCGAAGTCGGCAGTGGCCGCTCATCCTTGCTGCGTGAGCTGACGCACGCCGTGGCCGCAGAGCGGCCCGTGCCACCAGACCTGTGCTACCTGCACAACTTCGAAAACCCCGAGCGTCCCCGCGCCTTGCGCATGCCCGCGGGACAAGGCCGTGAACTGCGCCAACGGATGCAGCGCCTGTGCCGTACGCTGCAGACGGAAATTCCCCTGCGCCTGGCACGCGATGACTTCAAGGCCGAGAGCGAGCGCCTGCAAGACGCCTACAAGGACGAGGAAAACAAGGCCTTTGCCGAGCTCGAGCAGTACGCCGAGGCGCGCCACTTCAACCTGTTTCGCGAATCGGGCCACCTGGTCTTCACCCTCGTGGGCGACGATGGCAACGCCCTGACCGAAAACGAGGCCCGCGCCCTGCCCCGCGAGCGCCGGGCCGAGATCAGCAAGGCCGAGATCGAGTTGCGCGAGCAGATCTCGCACTTCCTGGAGCAGACACGCCCGATGGCACGGGTGATGAACGAGGCCCTGGCCGCATTGCGGCGGCAGGTCATCAAGCCCTTGCTGGACCATGAACTGCAGGAGATCCGCGTCAGCCTCAAGAAGCAGATCAAGGACAGCGTCAAGCTCGGCGGCTATCTGGAGCAGGTGGCCCACGACGTCCTGGAACACATCGAGCTGTTCGAGGCGCAGGAAACGGGCGATGAAGAACGGCAACTGGCGCTCGAGTCGCTGCTGGCCCAGTACCAGGTCAATCTGGTGGTGGACAACAGCGCGCTGCGCGGTGCGCCGGTCATCGTCGAGGACAGCCCCACGCCGCATGCGCTGTTTGGCAGCGTCGACTACGAGGCCGAAGAAAATGTCCTGCACACCGATTTCTCCCGCATCCGCACCGGCAGTCTGCTGCGCGCCCACGGCGGCTACCTGATCATTCAGTTGCGCGACCTGCTGGCCGAGGATCTGGCCTGGGAGAAGCTGCGCCGTTTCCTGCGCAGCGGCCGCGTCCAGATCGAGGAGCCGGGCATGGGCCTGATGCCGATTCCGGCGGTCTCCCTGCGGCCCGAATCGGTGGATGCGGACGTCAAGATCGTGCTCATCGGGTCGGCCGCGCAGTACTACCAGCTGCAGAAGGCCGATCCGGAGTTCGCCCGGCGTTTTCGTGTCAAGGTGGATTTTGCCGAGAGCTTCCCCGCCACCGAGGACACGCGCAGGGCCACCTCACTGTTCGTGGCACACACCTGCAAGCGCCGTGGCCTGCCGCCGTTTGCGGCCGATGCCGTGGCCGCGCTGATTGAGGACACGCACCGCCAGACCGACGACCAGGCGCGCCAGAGCGCGCTGTTTGCCAGGACCGAGGCCCTGGTGGTCGAAGGATCCGCCCTGTGCCGGGAGCGCGGCGGCACGGTGGTCGAGGCGCGCGACATCCACGCGGCGCTGTCGGCCCGCCGTCTGCGCCATGGCTACCCCGAGCAGCGCCTGCTCGAGTCGATCATCGATGGCGAGCGTCTGATCGCGCTGTCTGGCAGCCGTGTCGGCCAGATCAACGGCCTGACCCAGATCGACCTGGGCGACTGGCGCTTCGGCCTGCCGGTGCGCGTGAGCGCGCGCACCCACGCCGGTGGCCAGGGGCTGCTGAACATCGAGCGCGAGGTTGAAATGTCCGGCCCCATCCACGACAAGGGTGTTCTGATCCTGCACAGCTACCTGATCGCCCTGTTCGGCCATCTGGCGCCGCTGGCGCTCAATGCCTCCATCGTGTTCGAGCAGGAGTATGACGGCGTCGAGGGTGATTCGGCCTCGTGCGCCGAGCTGTTTGCCCTGCTCTCTTCCCTGTCGGGCGTGCCTTTGCGGCAGGGCATCGCGGTCACGGGTGCGCTGAACCAGCATGGCGAGGTGCTGCCCGTGGGCGGCATCAACGAAAAAATCGAGGGCTGGTTCCGTGTGTGCGAGGCGGCCGGGCTCGATGGACAGCAGGGCGTGCTGCTGCCCCGGCGCAACCTGCGGCATCTCATGCTGGAACCGGCCGTGGTCGACGCGGTGGCCACCGGGCACTTTCACATCTACACCGCCAGCCATGCCGGCGAAGGCCTGGCCCTGCTGACCGGCATGCCCAGCGGCATCGACGATCCGGTGACGACGCAGGGCCCCTATCCTTCCGGCAGCGTGCTCAGCCGCTGCGAGGCACAGCTTCGGCAATTCCGGGAAGCATGCCGTGCGGCCACCCGCGGCATGCAAGGCGGCTGCCCCTGACGGACTTGTGCCGTCGCCCGGGGAACCATAAGTTCCTACGGGGCTCCCATGGCTGTTGATCCACCCGGGAAAAGGAGATGACTGTCCCATGTCCGAGAGCACTCAGACCATTCGCCAAGCGCTGGCCATCGCGGCCACCTCCATCCTGATGCTGCACGGTGGCCTTGCTCAGGCCCAGACCATGGTCAGTGTCAACGCCAGCACGCTGAACATGCGCGAAGGCCCTGGCACCCGTCATCCTGTGCTGTGGTCACTCAGCCGGGGTTACCCGCTGAATGTCGTCAACCGCCAGGGCAACTGGCTCCAGGTCAAGGATTTCGAAGGCGACAGTGGCTGGGTGGCACGTTCGCTCACCTCGACCACGCCCCACCATGTGGTCAAGGTTCCGACCGCCCACCTGCGCAGCGGCCCTGGCACGCGTTACCGCATCAAGGGCCGGATGGCGTACGGTGAAGTGATGCGCACCCTGCAAAAGCAGGGCCAGTGGGTCAAGGTGCGACACGAGTCACTGGGCCAGGGCTGGGTCGCCCGGCGGCTGGTCTGGGGCTGGTAAGCGGCCGCGCCTCAGCGCCCCAGAGCGTTCGCCTGTTGGTAGGCCAGGCGCCCGATGCAGCGCTGAAGCCAGCCTTGCACGAGCGGGTGACCGTCCATCAGCGGCCGCGATGATGAACGCACCCAGTTGAGCACGCTGGCCACGCACAGGTCAGCCACGGTGAAACGCCCCGCCGCCAGCCAGTCCATGCCGGCCTGCTGTTGTCGCTGCAGATGCTGCTCCAGCACGGCCAGCGGTACCCTCAGGCGCTGCTCGGCGGTCTCGGCCAGCTCGGGCTTGCGTCGCTCGGCCGGCATGGTCCTGCGATGGGCCAGCATCGTCAGGGCATCGGCTTCCACTTCATTGACCGTCCAGAAGCTCCAGCGCAAGGCCTCGGCATCCTCGCGCACCGACGACGGCGTGATGCCCTGCCCGTCCGGGCGGCCATGGTGGCGCGCCAGGTACAGCGCGCAGGCCATGCTCTCCCAGACCACAATCTCCCGTCCCTCTTCCGGACGGTCCACCACCACCGGGATGTGCCCGTTGGGGTTGAGGTCCAGGAATTCGGGCGTGCGGGTCGCGCCGCTCTGGTAGGGGGTGGCCCGGTGTTCGAACGCCAGCCCCAGTTCGGTGGCCGCCCACAGCGGACGGATGGCACGCGACGCCGCAATGCCGTGGATGGTGATGCTCATGGTGGTCAGCCTTTGTGTTGTTTTCAGACACCCAGCAGGCGGCACAGCGCCAGCAGGTCGGGAACGGTGGTGTGGGGCTGCCAGGGATCGTGATCCCAGACGTGGTCGGCGCGGTTGACCCAGGCCAGTTGCATGCCGGCACGCAGCGCCCCCACACCGTCCAGGAGCGCATCATCGCCGACGTGCAGCACCTCGCCGGGCGCCACGCCGGCCACATCGGCCGCCACATGGAAGATGCGTGCATCGGGTTTGGCCACACCGCACTCGCGCGCGCTGACCGAACCACGAAAGTGCATGGCAATGCCAACCTTGCCGATGTCGGCATTGCCGTTGGACAAGGCCACCACCGGAAAGCGCGCGCTCAGGCGCTGCAGTGCCGGCAGCGCATCTTCGAACAGCTCCACCTGCTGGCGCGCGGCAAAGAAGACGTCGAATGCGGGCTCGGCCAGTGAAGGGTCGTCACCGGCCTGGACCAGCGCGGTGCGGATCGACTCCCGGCGCAGTGCGCTCAGGTCGTGTGCCAGCTCGGGGCGGGAGTGGGCCATGGCCACCCGCACCGCCTTCCAGCGGTCCGTGTCGGCACACCAGTCGGCGGTGGCCGGTGCATGCGCCGCCAGCCAGTCCAGCAAGACCTGCTCGGCACGTGCGATCGTCGGCCAGATCGGCCACAGGGTATCGTCCAGGTCCAGTGTGATGGCGCGCACGCGGCCGGTGTCCAACAACACGGGTGAAGACGGGTGGTGTTCAGGTGTATCCATCGGTGCACGAGAATAGCGCACATGGCTTTCCGACCCGAACCTCCCCTGCCCCAAGACCCCGCCACACGCACGGCCATCGTCCTGTGCAATCTGGGCACGCCCGATGCTGCCACGGCGCCTGCGCTGCGACGCTACCTGGCCGAATTCCTGGGCGATCCGCGCGTGGTGGAAATTCCCGGCCTGATCTGGAAGCCGATCCTGCACGGCGTCATCCTGCGCACGCGTCCGGCCCGTTCGGCCGCCAAGTACGCCAGCATCTGGCAAACGGAGGGCTCACCGCTGAAGGTGTGGACGGAAAAGCAGGCCACCCTGCTGCGTGGCTACCTGGGAGAGCGCGGCCATCGGGTGGTGGTGCGCCATGCCATGCGCTACGGCCATCCGTCCATCCCCGCCGTGCTGGATGCCCTCAAGGCCGAGGGTGTGACACGCGTGCTGGTGCTGCCGGCCTACCCTCAATACAGTGGCACCACCACCGCCAGCCTGTTCGACGCGGTGGCACGCTGGGGTCTGGAGATCCGCCACCTGCCCGAACTGCGCTTCGTCCACCGCTACCACGACGATCCGGGCTATATCGAGGCCCTGGCCCGGCGGATCCGCCAGCACTGGACGAGCCAGGGCCGCGGCAACCACCTGGTGATGAGCTTTCATGGCATCCCCGCGCACTGCGTGGACCTGGGCGACCCCTACCGCGACGAGTGCCGCATCACGGCCGAACGGCTGGCCGACCGCCTGGGTCTGTCGGCAGCGGACTGGACCATGACCTTCCAGTCGCGCTTTGGCAAGGCCAAATGGCTGGAGCCCTACACCCAGCCCACGCTGGAGCGCATGGCCCGCGAGGGGCTCAAGAGCGTGGACGTCGTCTGCCCCGGTTTCACCAGCGATTGCCTGGAGACCCTGGAAGAAATCCGCATGGAGGTCCGGGACGCCTTCAAGGCCGCTGGCGGCCAGCACTTCCGGTACATCGACTGTCTCAACGACTCGCCCGACTGGATCCGCGCACTGGCCGATCTGGCCGAACGCCATCTGCAGGGCTGGTCAACCCGGCCCTGAACCCGGTCAGCCGCCCGCCAGGAAACGTTGCACCAGCTCCAGCTGGTCGGGCACATTCAGGGCCGGCGCGTGGCCACAGCCGTCGATGGTGACCACCAGCGCACGCGGACCGCGGTCGCGCATGGCTTCGGCCGTATCGGCCAGCAGCAGGTCGGAATCGATACCACGCAGGCACAGCACCGGCACGTCGATGCGGTCGTACACCTCCCACAGGTCGTAGTCGTTCGGGTGGTGCGTGAATTGCTGCGCCATGGCCGGGTCGTAGTGGGGGGTCACCCGGCCATCGGGCAGGCGGCGCATGGAGCTCTCGGTCAGCAGCCGCCACTGCTCGTCGGGCAGATAGCCGTAGGGCCGGTAGACCGTGCGGAAGTACTGCTCCAGTTCGCCGATGGTGGCAAAGGCCGACGGGTTGCCGGCGTAGGCGCGGATGCGATCGATCGCCGGCCCGGCCAACTGGGGGCCGATGTCGTTGAGCACCAGACGCTGGATGCGCCCGCGCAAGGCACCGTCGGCGCAGACCATGCCGATGGCACCGCCCATCGAGGTACCGACCCAGTGGCAACGCTCGATCTGCAACTGGTCGAGCAGCGAGCGCGCCAGCCGCTGGTAGAACGCCAGGCAGTACTCGTCACGCGGAGACGGGCTCCACTGCGAAAGCCCCCGGCCGATGGTGTCGGGGCAGATCACACGCCAACCCAGCGCCGCCAGGTGGCGCGCCAGCGGGTCCATGTCGCGCCCGGTGCGGGCCAGTCCATGCCAGGCCACGACCACGCCCTGGGCAGGCGCGCCAACAGCCGGCGCCCAGTCCATGAAGTGCAGTTCGCGCCCCTCGCAGGTCAGGTAGCGGGACGAAGGTTGGATCGCAGCGGAAGTCATGGGGTCTCCTTGAGCCGGGCGAGCGCGGCACGCTCGCGGAGTTTTCCGACGATGCCGGTGGGGAAGTAGTAAACCGACAGCACGAACAGCAGACCCAGCCACAGCAGCCAGCGATCCGGCGTGAACAGCGCGGGCAGCAGCGGAATGCCGGAGGCCGCTTCACCGATCAGGCGCAACAGGTCCTGCAGGTAGCTCTGTGCCACGAGGAACAGCACGCTGCCGATGATGGCCCCGTACATCGTGCCCATGCCGCCGATGACGACGATCAGCAAGACGTCGAGCATGATCTCGAACGACAGCGAGGTATCCGGCCCGTTGTAGCGCAGCCACAGCGCCAACAGGCAGCCGGCCAGCGTGGCGAACAGGGCCGACAGCACATTCGAGAGCGTGCGGTAGACCACCGTGCGGTAGCCCAGTGCCTCGGCGCGAAAGTCGTTCTCGCGGATGGCCTGCAGCACGCGGCCGAAGGGTGAGTTCACGATGCGCAGCATGACCAGGAACATCACCGCGACAACGGCAAAGATCAGGTAGTAGGTGATGAAGCGACCATTGAGCACGACGTCGCCGAACGGGCCGGCGAAGTCGTCTTCGCTCAGCGCGAAGCCGGGCGTGAGCACCTCGGGCACCCGGAACGTCAGCCCGTCCTCGCCACCGGTGATGGCCGACAGCTGAGAGGCCAGCGTGAGAAAGGCCGAGGCCACCGCCAGCGTGATCATGGCGAAGAAGATCGCCTTCACGCGCAGCGAAAACAGGCCGATGACCAGCGACAGCACCAGCGAGATCGCCAGCGCACAGACGACACCGACGGCAACCGCCGTCCAGCTCGGGCCCATGCCATTCAGGGCAATGGCGATGCCGTAGGCCCCGATGCCGAAGAACATGGTGTGCGCGAAGCTCACGATGCCGGTGTAGCCCAGCAGCAGATCGAAGCTGACGACCAGGGCGATGAAGATGAGGACCTTGGCCGCGACGTTGAGCGCCTTGACACCCGGGAACAGAAAGGGCGCGAAAGCCAGGCCCAGCACCAGCACCAGCAAGGTGATGGCCAGCACGCGGCTGCGCGGCAGGTCATTGGAAAGCAGGCGGTGAAACATGGTGTGCACTCCTCAGCGGTTCGTGACCGGGTACACGCCCTGCGGCCGCCACAGCAGGATGGCGACCATGAGTGCGATGTTGGAGAACAGCGCCACCTTCGGCACCAGAAAGCCGGTGTAGTTGGCCATCAGGCCCACCAGCAGCGCCCCGATGAGCGCGCCCAGCGTCGAGCCCAGGCCGCCGATGATGATGACGATGAAAATCAGAATGTTGACCTGGGCGCCCATCTGCGGAATGACCGTCTGCTGGTACAGGCCCCACATCACACCGCCCAGACCGGCCAGTGCGCTGCCGACGACGAACACACCCACGAACAGGCGCCGGATGCGGTAGCCCAGCGACTCAACCATCTCGCGGTCCTGCACACCGGCGCGGATCAGCAGGCCGACCTTGGTGCGGTTGAGCGTCCAGACCATGGCCGCGAACACCAGCAAGCCCACCAGCACCGCGAGCACGCGGTATTTCTCCACGGCGGCGTCGCCGAAGATGAAGGCTCCGCGCAAGGCCTCGGGCAGCGGCAGCGGGCGCTGCTCGGGGCCCCAGACCACCTTGATCATCTCCTCGCCGATGATCATGCCGCCCATGGTGATGAGAATCTGCTTCAGGTGCTGGCCATAGACCGGCCGCACGATCAGGCGCTCGAACACGTAGCCCAGCGCGCCGGCCACCGCCATCGCCACCAGCATCGCCGGCAGCAGCGCCACGAGGTTGAGCCAGAAGCTGCTGGCTGCCACGTAGTTGCCCATGCTGCCCATGACGGTCACGGCCACGAACGCACCCAGGGCAATGAACACGCCATGGCCGAAGTTGAGCACGTCCATCAGCCCGAACACCAGCGTCAGGCCGGAGGCGATGATGAACACGATCAGGCCCATGGCCAGGCCGGCCACGGTCAGCGTCAGCCAGGTCGATGGGCTGCCCACCAGGGGCAGCGCCAGCGCCGCGAGCACCGGCACCAGGGCCAGCGGCTTCCAGTCGAAGTCGGATGTCATTGATGCGCCCCCAGAGACAGGCCCAACAGACGCGCCTGCAACGCCTCGTCCTCGGCCAGCGCGGCCATCGGGCCGCTGTGCACCACGCGACCGTCGTCCATCACGGCCACGGTGTCGCCCAGCTGCCGGGCGAAATTGAAGTTCTGCTCGACCAGCAGGATGGTGGTCTGCGCCGCCTTGAGCTCCCGGAAGGCCGCGATCATGTTCTGGATGATGGCCGGCGCCAGGCCTTTGCTGGGTTCGTCGATGAGCAGCAGCTGGCGCGGCTCGACGATGGCGCGCGAGACCGCCAGCATCTGCTTCTGCCCGCCCGAGAGCTTGCCGGCCGGGTGGTTCCAGAACTTCTTCATGGCCGGGAACAGGCCAAAGATCCACTCCAGCCGACTCGTGTCGATATCGTCAACGTTGCGCGCGCCGCGCGCGGCCAGCACCATGTTCTCCTTGACGCTCAGGTCGGCGAAGATGCCCATGTTCTCCGGCACGTACGCCACACCGGCCTGCGCGATCTCGGGGGTGGGCCTGCCCGTGATGTCGCGGCCGGCCAGCAGCACCCGGCCCTGACTGGCCTTCCACAGGCCCATGATCGTGCGCAGCGTCGTGGTCTTGCCGGCGCCGTTGCGACCCAGCAGCATGGTCAGCTGGTTGGCCGGCACCTGCAGGTCCACCCCGTGCAGGATGTGATAGGCGCCGATGTGGGTGTGAACCCCCTCCAGCCTCAGCAAGGCATCACTCATGCGGCCTCCGTTTCTTCGGGGTTCACGCCCAGGTAGGCCTGCTGCACCACGGGCGAGGCGATCACCGCCTCGGGTTCGCCGTCGGCGACGAGTTCGCCGTTGTGCAGCACGATGATGCGGTCCGACAGTTCACGCACCACGTCCATCTTGTGCTCCACCAGCAGGATGGTCTTGCTCTTGTCGGCCTTGAGCGCGCGGATCAGGTTCAGGATCACCGGCACCTCGTCCACGCTCATGCCGGCCGTGGGCTCGTCGAACATGAACACCCGCGGCTCCAGCGCCATCAGGATGCCCACCTCCAGCTTGCGCTGGTCGCCGTGCGGCAGGCTGGCCACCGTGGCGTCGCGCTTGTCGGCCAGCGCCACCGTCTCCAGCACCACCTCGGCCTTTTGCAGCAGGTCGCGGCGATCGCTCCAGATACGAAAGAAATCCAGTCCCGCGCCCGCCTTGGCCTGCACCGCCAGGCGCACGTTCTCCAGCACCGTCAGTTGGGGAAACAGGTTGGTCAACTGGAAGGCGCGGCCCAGGCCGGCGCGTGTGCGTTGCGGCGCCGCCAGCGGCGTGAGGTCCTGGCCATCCAGGCGGACACGGCCGGCCGTCGCCCTGATCTGGCCCGAGATCAGATTGAAGTAGGTCGTCTTGCCCGCGCCGTTGGGGCCGACGATGGCGGTCAGCGTGCCGGGCGCAAACGCGCACGACACCGCATTGACCGCCACGTGCCCACCGAAGCGGACCGTGAGGTCTTGGGTTTCGAGCATGCGGATTTCCTGTGCCGCAGTGCGGCAGTCGATGGCAGGCCGGGCCGGGCAGCGAAGGCGCCCCGACCCGCCGGTACCCCGCACCGCCCGGGCGCGGGGGCCGCAGCGCATCAGCGCTTGTTCATGATCGGGATGCTCATTTCCTCGGGCTTGATCTCGCGCACCAGCTCGGGAATGGCCCATGCCACGTTCGGATCGACCTTGATCTTGAAGTGGTACATGCTCTGCATGGCCTGGTGGTCTTCCTTGCGGAAGGTCATCGTGCCCTTGGGCGTCTCGAAGCTCATGCCTTCCATGGTCTGGATGAGCTTGTTGGTGCTGGTGTCGCCGCTGGTCTTCTTCAGCGCCTCGACCACGGCCATGGCCGCGCTCATGCCGCCGGCGGTGAAGAAGTCCGGCGGTGCGTTGAAGCGCTTCTGGTGCTCCGTCACCAGCCACTGGTTGGCCGGGTTCTTCGGGATGTCGTAGTAGTAGTAGGCCGCCCCTTCCATGCCCGGGAAGGGCTTGTAGAGTGCCAATGCCGGCAGGATGTTGCCGCCGCTGGCAATCTCGATGCCATAGCGCTCCTTGATCTGCATGTCGGCAAACTTGGAGAACGGGTTGGACGCGCCCGCCCAGACGATCCAGACGATCTTGCGCCCCGGCTTGTCCTTGAGGGCATCCACGATGCGCTGGATGCCGGCGGTGAAGTCGGTGGTATTGGCCGGCAGGTACTCCTCGTGCGTGATCTTGTTGACCTTGAGCGCATCACGGAACGCTTTCACACCGTCGCGGCCGAAGGCGTAGTCCTGCGCCAGCGTTGCGATGGTCACGCCCGGCTTGTCCAGCGCCACCGCGTTGCTGATGGCATCCTGGCTGCTGTTGCGGCCGGTGCGGAAGATGTACTTGTTCCACTTGTCGCCGGTGATCGAATCGGCCACGGCCGGCTCGACCACCAGGATCTTGCGGTATTCCTCGGCCACCGGCAGCATGGCCAGCGCCACGCCGGATCCCGTCGTACCGACGGCCAGATCGGCCTTGTCATCGGCATAGGCCGTCGCCAGCAGCGACTTGCCCAGATCGGGCTTGCCCTGGTCGTCCTTCTCGATCACCACCAGCTTCTTGCCCGCCACCGCCATGGTGCCGCCCGTGGCGTACTCGAGCCCCATCATCAGGCCGGTATGGGTCTGCTTGCCATAGGCTTCCAGCGGGCCGGTTTTGCCGTAAACGTGGGCGATGCGGATCTCCCCGGACTGGGCAAAGCTCAGGGAGGCGGCGGCGCAGGCGAGCGCCATCACCGCGAGGCGGCGGGTGGTCTGGATCATGACATGTCTCCGATAGTTGAAATGGCCGGCAGGCGTGCCGTGCCACCTCCTCTTGCAGAACGCGTGCCAGCTTCCAGATGCCTGATTTTTCAGGAGATTTTTATATCAAGCCACCAAATGCCCGAATTTCATACACATTCATCGATCGCAAAATGTATGGATTTTAGACATTTGACTGAATTTCAGACACCCAACCCCAATCCCTGAGCCGGTCGTACAGGCTGGCCCGCGACATGCCCAGCAGGCGTGCCACCGCCGCACGGTTGCCGCCGCAGCGCCGCAGCGCCGCCCTCACCGCCTGTTGCTCGACCTCGCGCACCTGCTCGGCCAGCGGCCGCAGCCAGCGTTCGGACGGCCCCTGTTCCGACAGCGGTGCACCGGGCAGCGCCATGTCGGCCACTGGCGGCTCGATGCGCTCCACCCCGGCCAGGCGCAGCACCTGCTCAACGGCGGCACGGTCGATCACGCCCGACTCGCTGCGCAGGCTCAGCTGCTCCAGCACGTTGCGCAACTCGCGGATGTTGCCGCGCCAGGGCTGCGCCTGCAGCAGGGCCAGCGCATCGCGCCCCATCTCCGGCTGGGGTTGTGCCCCACGGGCCGCAATGTCCTCGTTCAAGGCCTCCACCAGCAGCGGGATATCTGCCTGCCGCTCGCGCAGCGGCGGCACATGGATGGGCAGCACATTGAGCCGGTAGTAAAGATCTTCGCGGAACTGGCCTTCACGCACCAGCCGTGCCAGGTCGCGCGAGGTGGCCGCCACCACCCGCACATCGCAGCGAACGATGCGGTTGGATCCGAGCGGCTCGATCTCGCCATCCTGCAGGGCCCGCAGCAGCTTGACCTGCACCGCCATCGGCATGTCACCCAGCTCGTCCAGGAACAGCGTCCCGCCATCGGCGAGCTTGAACTTGCCATCGCGCCCTTTGCGGTCGGCCCCCGTATAGGCACCGGGCGCCACGCCAAAAAACTCGGCTTCGAGCAGCGCCTCGGGCACCGCGGCCATGTTCACGCTCACGAACGGGCGGCCGGCCCGTGGCGAGGTGGCATGGATCGCGTGGGCCAGCAGTTCCTTGCCGGTACCGGTCTCGCCCAGCAGCAGCACCGGGCTGGGGGTCTGCGCTGCGCGTCGCGCCTGTCGCTTGACCTCCTGAGCCGCCGCACTGGTTCCGACGAAGCTCGCAAAGGTGTACTTGGCACGCCGCTGGGTGGCCAGCTCCCGCCGGGCCGCATCCAGGTCCTGCTCGAGCCGCGCAAACTTGCTGATCAACGGCTGCAAGGTCGTTCCGGGGTTGTCGAACAGCACGATGCCCAGCACCCCGATCACCTGACCGTCATCGCCGCGCAGCGGTATGCGACTGACCACAAACGTCCCCGCCTTGTTGACCAGCAGGTCGATCAGGATGGGCTTGCCGGTCTCCAGGACCCGGTGCATCTGTGTGTTCTGCACCACGCTCGATACCGGGTGACCGACGAAATCCTCCTCGCGCTCGAAACCGAGCGCCGGCAGGAAATCCCGGTAACGCTCGTTGATCCAGACCACGCGTGCCTGCCGGTCCACCAGCAGCAGCCCGGCACCGGAAAACCAGTCGAAGCTCGATCGTGCGGCCAGCGCCAGGATGCTCTGGGCGTCACGTGGAAGGGGGCTGTCAGCAGGCATGGCAAGCGGTCAGAATCGGGTGGCATCGAACTCGGGCACGCGGCCCCGCACCCTTGTCCAAGGCCGCGCTTCAGTTTAACGTTGGGGCTGCCGGCTGCCATCGGGCGGCCACCCCGGTACCCTGCCACCGCCAGCCACCTGCTCAATGAGCCATCTTCCACCCGCCAAGCTCCCGCCCGCCGAAAAGATCCGCCTCGACAAGTGGCTCTGGGCCGCGCGCTTTTACAAGACCCGCAGCCTGGCCTGCGACGAGATCGACAAGGGCCGTGTGCGCGTGAACGCGCAGACCGCCAAGCCCTCGCGCGAGATTCGGCCAGGTGACGAGGTGGAACTGCGCACCGGATACGAAACACGTACGGTGGTCGTGCGCGCACTCAGCACCGTGCGCGGCCCGGCCACGGCCGCGGCGCTGCTGTACGAGGAGACCGAAGCATCCCGCCTGGCCCGGGAAGCCGCCGCCGAGCGGCGGCGGCTGGCGCCCGAGCCGGCCCAGACCATCAGCCAGGGGCGCCCGAGCAAGAAAGACCGGCGCGACATCGACGCCGCACGCGGCCGCGCCGGCTGGGACGCGCGCTGGAGCGCTTCGATAGACGACTAGGACCTGCGCAAACCCAGCCACATCACCGTGGCCACCACGATCAGGCCACCGGCGACCTGCACCGGCGCAATGGCCTGACCGAGCACCGCCCAGGCCAGCGCCAGCGCGAAGATCGGCTCCACATTCATGATCGCCGAGTTGCCCACCACGCCAAGCCGGGGCAACACCGTGAACATGATCGTGATGCCCGTGCCATACAGGGCCGTGAGGCCGATCAGGCCCCACCAGCCGGTCGGCGTCACCGGCAGCGTGGGGCCCCCCTGAGCCACCACCCCCACCAGTGCCATCACACCGACCAGCGACATCGTCGCGGCGGTGCGCACACGTCCGTCCACGCCGGCCGTGCCATGCTGGGTCAGCACCAGGGCCAGGCCGAAGGCGGCCGCGGCCGCCAGGGCATAGGCCACCCCGGCGCCGATCTGGCTCCAGTGATCGACCGCCCCCATGCCCGAGGCAGCGCCCGACACATCCAGCGCCAGCGCCAGGCCCAGCAACATCACCGGCATCGCCAGCAACGTCCGGCGGTCGGCCCGCTCGCCATAGCACACACGTGCCCACAAGGCGACCCACAACGGGTAGGAGTTGAACGCCAGCAGCGCCAGCGCCACCGGCAGCCTGGCCACGGCCGAATACAGGCAGAGGCTCTGTGCCCCCACCAGCAGGCCGACCCCCAGCAGAGCGCGCCGCTGGCGGGCATCAGCCCGCAGGGGCACGCGGTACACGCGCAGGATCGCCAGCACCACCAGGGCCGTGACCACGCTGCGGAACAGCACCGCGGTGGTCACCGTCACCCCGTCGTTGAACGCCAGACGGGCAGCCACATGATTGGCACCCATCACGAAGGCGATGGTCACCAGCGTGGCGAAGGCCACACCAGACAGGGAACGGGCAGCAGCGGCAGCAGACGGCATCGACGACTCAGTTCAAAAATCCGTTGGTGGTGGTGAAACGGCGACCTTCCTCACCGGGAGCCATTGTCGCCGGCCTCGTCTTCCAGCCGCCGCAGGCGATCAGCACCTTGCTGCAAGGCTTGCTGGAGCTGCTGCTCAACGGCTTGCTGCGCGGCCTGCCCCTGCTGCAGTTCCTGCTGCTTGACGGCCGCCGCGGTGGCCGCGCTGCCTGCCGCCTCCATGCCACACCCGGCCAGACACGCCGCCGTCATCACCCCTATTCCCCATGTCCGGTTCATCACGTGCTCCTTGACGGCCCATGCAACCGAGGGCCTGGCAAAAAAAAGCCCAAGCGCATGCACTTGGGCTTTTCGGTCTGGCGGAGCGAGAGGGATTCGAACCCTCGATGAGGCTCTACACCCCATACTCCCTTAGCAGGGGAGCACCTTCGGCCACTCGGTCATCGCTCCAGAACTGTCTATTATGCCTCAGTTTTTCGTCTCTTTTTCCGAACGCGGCAGCAAACGTGCAGGTTGCTTCAACGCTTGAGGGTGTCGGCGGCCTGGTCCAGATCGAACTCGCGGTGCAGGGCGCGCACGGCCAGCTCCATGTATTTTTCGTCGATCACGACCGAGGTCTTGATCTCCGAGGTTGAGATCATCTGGATGTTGATGCCCTCGTCGCTCAGCGCCTTGAACATGCGGCTGGCCACACCCACGTGACTGCGCATGCCGATGCCCACGATGGAGACCTTGCAGATGCGGGTGTCACCCACGACATCGGCCGCCTGCAGCGCCGGCGCCACCTGGGTCTTGAGCAGATCCAGCGTCTTCTCGAAGTCGTTGCGGTGGACGGTGAAACTGAAATCGGTCTTGCCGTCCTTGGAAACGTTCTGGATGATCACATCCACCTCGATTTTGGCATCGGCCACGGCGCCCAGGATCTGGTAGGCGATGCCGGGCTTGTCCGGCACACCCAGCACGGCAATCTTCGCTTCGTCGCGGTTGAAGGCAATGCCGGAAACAACGGCTCGTTCCATGTCTGCGTCTTCCTCAAAAGTGATCAGGGTGCCGGAGGTGGCTTCTTCGTTCAGGTCGATGTCCCAGGGCGTGAAGCTCGAAAGCACGCGCAGCGGGACCTTGTACTTGCCGGCGAACTCCACCGAGCGGATCTGCAGCACCTTCGAGCCCAGGCTGGCCATCTCCAGCATTTCCTCGAAACTCACGCGCTCCATGCGGCGCGCCTCGGGCACCACGCGCGGGTCGGTGGTGTAGACACCATCGACATCGGTATAGATCAGGCACTCATCGGCCTTGAGCGCGGCCGCAATGGCAACGGCCGAGGTGTCGCTGCCGCCCCGCCCCAGCGTGGTGATATTGCCACCGGCATCGATACCCTGGAAGCCCGTGATGACCACCACCTTGCCGGCGTCCAGGTCGGCGCGCACACGCGCATCATCAATCGATTCGATGCGCGCCTTGGTGTACGCGTCGTCGGTGCGCACCGGCACCTGCCAGCCTGTATAGCTCACCGCGTCGACACCCTCGGCCTGCAGTGCCATGGCCAGCAGCGCCGACGACGCCTGCTCGCCGGTGGCGGCCAGCATGTCGAGCTCGCGGCCATAGGCCCGGCCCGACGCGGCGGGTGCAAGCTCCTTGGCCAAGCCCAGCAGGCGGTTGGTTTCACCGCTCATGGCGCTGGGCACCACCACCATGCGGTGGCCTGCCTTGTGCCACTTGGCCACGCGCCGGGCCACGTTGCGAATGCGCTCGGTGGACCCCATCGAGGTACCACCGTACTTGTGAACGATCAAAGCCATTGGAGACAAAAATAGAGGGGTGCTGCCGGCTCAAGGCCGTCGCGACCGGGTGCCCGTCGCACCCGAAGGACCAAGCAGGCCCGCGAAACAAAACATTGGATTATAAGGTGGGCAGATAACGCAGCACATCCCGGTCGCGCACGGCAAACCCCGCGGCGACCCGTACCCGGATGTCGTGGCCACGCGTGCGGCACGCCCCGATCTGCGACACCAGCTCCCCCATTTGCGCGCTGCTGGGCGCCCACCCGGCCACCTGCTGCAACCAGTGGCGCAGCGCATTGACCCGCCGCTCCGGCGACAGCCGCCGCAGGGCTTCGATGCGAGGCGGATCACCCGCCGCGGCCAGATCCTGCGCAGCCAGCTCTGCCAGCAGGCGCTGGGCTTCGGCCGCATGGCCGGCACTGCGTGCCAGGGTCTCCCGGATGTGAGGAAAACATGCCTGCAGGGTCGGCAGCAGCTCGCGCCGGATGCGGTTGCGGGTGAAGCGCGCGTCGGCGTTCGTCGGGTCCTCGATCCAGTCAATGTCCCGCGCCCGCAGCCAGGCGCGCAGATCCTCGCCCGACACCGCCAGCCAGGGGCGGCAAAAACGCACGCCATGGCGCTCCCACCGGGCCGGCATGCCCGCCAGCCCCGGCAGGCCGGCACCGCGCGAGAGCGCCAGCAGCACGGTCTCGATCTGGTCGTCGGCATGCTGGCCCACCGCCACGTCGAGCACGCCATCGGCCGGCCACGCCGTACGGGCGGCGTCGGCCAGCGCCCGGTAGCGGGCATCGCGAGCCGCTGCTTCCGGGCTTTGCCGTGGCGCCGCCCCGGCCTGCACATGGCAGACCCGCAGGGGTACGGCCCACTGGTCGCAGCGGTCACGGCAATGGCGCTCGAACTGGTCGGCCGCTGCCTGCAGGCCGTGATGCACGTGCACCGCACGGATCTGCCCTGGCCAGCGCTCCACGCAGGCGCGCAGCAGCGCCGTCGAGTCGGCACCACCGCTGTAGGCCACCACCAACGGCAGGCGGGGCTCAAATCCGGCCAACGCGGCCGCCACGGACACACTCATGTGCGGATGCTAGCAGCCCAGCCCAGCCCGGCGGCAGGCCCGCCTCAAGGCGGCCGGCACCGTGCCCGCGCTGCCGTCGGCCTGCGCCTACCGGTTGTCGGCCTTGGTGTCGTTGAAGCGGCCGTAGCCGTCGAGCCGCGCGTAGCGACGGTCGAGCAACTCCTTGACCTTGAGGTCCGACACCTGACGCCAGGCATCGCCCAGCGCACGCTTGAGGAAGGCCGCCATCTGCTTGTGATCGCGGTGCGCGCCGCCCACCGGCTCGCTCACGATCTTGTCGACCAGGCCCAGCGCCTTGAGGCGGTGCGCGGTGATGCCCAGCGCGTCGGCCGCATCGCTCGCCCGGTCGCTGGTCTTCCAGAGGATGGATGCGCAGCCTTCGGGGCTGATCACCGAATACACCGAATATTGCAGCATCACCACCTGGTCGGCCACCGAGATGGCCAACGCGCCGCCGGAGCCGCCTTCGCCGATGATGGTCGAGATGATCGGCACCTCCAGCCGTGCCATCTCGTAGATGTTGCGGCCGATGGCCTCGGACTGGCTGCGCTCCTCGGCATCGATGCCGGGGAAGGCGCCCGGTGTGTCCACGAACGTGAACACCGGCAGCTTGAACTTTTCCGCCAGCTTCATCAGGCGCAGTGCCTTGCGGTAGCCCTCGGGCTTGGTCATGCCGAAGTTGCGCAGCGTGCGCTCCTTCGTGTCGCGGCCCTTCTGGTGGCCGATGACCATGCAGGGCTGGCCGTTGAAGCGCGCCAGACCACCGACGATCGACTGGTCGTCGGCGAAGTGACGGTCACCGTGCAGTTCCACCCAGTGCGTGAAGATCTCGCGCACGTAGTCCAGCGTGTAGGGCCGATCGGCATGGCGCGCGATCTTGGTGATCTGCCATGGCGTGAGATGGCTGTAGATGTCCTTGGTCAGCTGCAGGCTCTTGCTGGACAGCTGATTGATCTCTTCGGAGATGTCCACGGCAGATTCGCTCTGCACGTAGCGCAACTCTTCGATCTTGCTTTCGAGCTCGGCGATCGGCTGCTCGAAATCGAGGAAATTTCTTTTGCCCAAGATGTTTTGCTCCGGGTCTGTTCTTCAGTAGGCCACTGGGACCGGGTCCAGCGAGCGCCAAATATACCAAGTCGCCACGCTGCAATAGGGTGCCCAGGACGCCGCCACTTCGCGCATCTCGCTGCGGCTGACGGGCTCCCCCGAAAAATAGCACTGGCTGATGCCCTGCTGCAAGCCGACATCGTCCAGCGGCAGCACGTTCGGCCGCTTCAGGTGGAAGATCAGGAACATCTCGGCCGTCCAGCGGCCGATGCCCCGGATGGCCACCAGCTCGCGGATGATGGCCTCGTCATCCATCTCTGCCCACTCGTCCGCATGGACCTGGTCATTGGCGAAATGCAGTGCCAGATCCACCAGATACTCGGTCTTGCGCGCCGACAGGCCCGCCGCGCGCATGTCGTCGACCTTGAGCTTGAGCACCTGCGCGGGCGTCATCTTGCGCGGCAGCTTCTCGAAACGGTCCCACACGGATTGCGCCGCCTTGACCGAAATCTGCTGCCCCACGATCGATCGCGCCAGCGTGACAAAGGCATCGCCGCGCGACTGCAGGTATGCGCCCGCATGCGCCGGGATGAGCTTTTTCATGACGCGGTCGCGCCGCATCAGGTGACGGCAGGCGTCCTGCCAGTAGGGCGGCGCGTCCTCGCCCAGCGGCGGCAGTGTGGCAGTGGCCATCAGGCACGCTCCCACGTCGTGCCGGCAGGACCGTCCTTGACAACGATGCCTTGCGCCTGCAGCGCCTGGCGGATGCGATCGGCCTCGGCGTAGTCCTTCGCCGCCTTGGCCGCCGCGCGGGCCGCGATCTGTGCCTCGATCTGGGCGACGTCCGGTCCGCCGGCCGCGCCACCGCCCTGCAGGTAGGCCACCGGGTCCTGCTGCAGCAGGCCCAGCACGCCACCGAGCTGCTTGAGCAGCCCCGCCAGGCGGGCATCCTTGCTGCGGTTGACCTCGGCCGCCAGTTCGAACAGCACCGCCACCGCCTCGGGCGTGCCGAAGTCCTCATCCATGGCCTCCCGGAAGCGGGCGGCAAAGGGCGAGCGCCAGTCGATGGACGCGGCCTCTTCGGCCGGCACGGCGGCCAATGCCGTGTACAGGCGCTTGAGGGCGCCGCGTGCGTCATCCAGGTGGACGTCGCTGTAGTTGAGCGCGCTGCGGTAGTGGGCACGCAGCACGAAGAAGCGCACCGTCTCGGCGTCGTACTTCTCCAGCACCTCGCGAATGGTGAAGAAGTTGCCCAGGCTTTTGGACATCTTCTCGTTGTCCACGCGCACGAAACCGTTGTGCATCCAGAAACGCGCCAGCGGTTTGCCGGTGGCACCCTCGCTCTGGGCGATCTCGTTCTCGTGGTGGGGGAACTGCAGGTCCGCGCCGCCGCCGTGGATGTCGAAGCTCTCGCCCAGCATCTCGCAGCTCATGGCCGAGCACTCGATGTGCCAGCCCGGCCGGCCGCTGCCATAGGGGCTGTCCCACTTGGCCTCGGCCGGTTCCTCGGGCTTGGCCGACTTCCACAGCACGAAGTCCAGCGGGTCCTGTTTGCCATCGTCCACCGCCACGCGCTCGCCCGCGCGCAGGTCGTCCAGCGACTTGCCCGAGAGCTTGCCGTAGCCGGGGAACTTGCGCACCGCGTAGTTCACGTCGCCATTGGGGCTGCGGTAAGCCAGGCCCTTGTCTTCCAGACGGCGCACGATGTCCAGCATCTGCGGCACGTACTCGGTCGCGCGCGGCTCATGCGTGGGCCGCTCGATGCCCAGGGCGTCGGCGTCCTGGTGCAGGGCGTCGATCATGCGGTTGGTCAGCGAGGTGATGGTCTCGCCGTTCTTCAGCGCGCGTGCAATGATCTTGTCATCGATGTCGGTCACATTGCGCACATAGGTGACCCGGTAGCCACTGGCCTTGAGCCAGCGCTGAACGATGTCGAAGGCCAGCATCGAACGTGCGTGGCCCAGGTGGCACAGGTCGTAGACCGTCATGCCACAGACATACATGCGCACATGAGGCGGCTCGAGCGGCTCGAATGGCTCCAGACGCCGTGTCAGCGTGTTGTAGATGCGTAAAGTCATGGGAAGGTGGTGTGTCCGGAGCTGAAACAGCGGCTGTCTGGCGCCATGCGGGCAGACATGCGCTCACCGATGGCCCACGGGCCATTCATACCGGCACCCCTCAGATACAATGACCGCAGTATAGCCAGCCCGCCGGCGCCGCCAGCGCGCCGCCTGGCGGAAATCGCCCGTGCATGCCCGTTTCCTTGACTGATTCGTACCGCCACAGACAACCGAGAGGCACCATGTCCACTTCCATGATTTCCCTTCACTCCTCGACCGGTTCCCTGCATTCATTGCGTCGCCTGCCCGTGGCGGCTGCCCTGGTGGCGGCACTCTGGACCCCCATCGCCGCATTCGCCCAGACCGACGCCTATGCGGAAATCAATCGGCTGCTGCGCGCCGGCCAGATCAGCGAGGCACTGGGGAAGGTTGATCAGCACCTGGCGGCCAAGCCCAATGATCCGCAGATGCGCTTCCTCAAGGGCGTGGTCCAGACCGAATCGGGCAAGACGGCGGACGCCGTGGCCACGTTCACCAAGCTGACCGAGGATTACCCCGAGCTGCCCGAACCCTACAACAACCTGGCCGTGCTCTATGCCAGCCAGAGCCAGTTCGACAAGGCCCGTGCTGCCCTGGAAATGGCCATCCGCACCAATCCCAGCTACGCCACGGCCCACGAGAACCTGGGTGACGTGTATGCCAAGCTGGCCAGCCAGGCCTACAGCAAGGCGCTGCAACTGGACGCCGCCCAAACGGGCGCTGCCCCCAAGCTGAATCTGATCCGCAGCCTGTTCGCCACGGGTGGCCAGCCAGCCGCCGCAGCTCCCGCGCCCGTCAGCGTGGCCAAGGCCCCCGCCAGCGCACCGCCGGCCAACGAGGCGCCAGCCGCCGCCGAGGCAAGCAAGGCGCCCGCACCCAGTGCCGCCGCCGAGGCGCCCAAGACACCCGCGCCCAGCACCCCTGCCACCGCCACCCCCCCTGTCGCCGACAATGCCAGCGAAGCGGTCAAGGCAGCGGTGGCGTCCTGGGCCCGCGCCTGGTCCAGCAAGGACATGCAGGCCTACCTTGGCGCCTACGCGCCCGAGTTCACCCCGACGGGCGGGCAGTCCCGCCGCAGTTGGGAAAGCAGCCGCCGCGCCCGCATCGAGCCGCGCAAGAACATCCAGGTCAGCATCAACAATCTGACGGTCAAGGTGGAGGGCGACCAGGCTTCGGCCCGGTTCCACCAGACCTACCGCTCCGACCAGATCAACGTGTCCAGCCGCAAGGTGCTTGATATGGTGCGCCACGGCGAACGCTGGCTGATCGTGCGCGAATCCACCGGATCCTGATGCCGCCTGCCTTCCGCCCGTTCCAGCCGCAGGATCGTGGCCTGCGAGGCGGGCACATCACTGCCGTCCTGCTGGCCGCCCTCGCCGTCACGGGCTGCACCGCGGCCTATCTGCATTTTCGGCCGGCCCCGCCCTCCATGCCCAGCGTGGAGGCTGGCCTGGTGGTGGCAGCCCCCACCCCGAGGGATGAACCACCCCCTGCGCCCGGCCTGATCGACGCGGTTCTGTCCGGCCCCGGCCGGCACACACCGACAGCCGCTTCGGGCCTGCGCCGTGTTCCCCTGGACGACACGACCATGGCGCAGGTCGAACCGCTGCTGGGGCGTGCCGAGGCGCGGCTCATCCGCGTGTATCAGCACATCCGCGCCGGCGATCACCGCCAGGCCCTCAAGCTGGCCGAGCACCTGGCCCGCGATCATCCCAACTTTCAACTCGCACAACTGGTGCTGGGGGATCTGCTGGCGCTGCGCGCGCGACCGCTGCGCACGCTGGGCGATGTGCCCGACATCCACGGTGAAACGGCGACGGCCCAACTGGCGGCGTTGCGCGAAGAGTCGAACCAGCGCATCCGCGCGCTGACCGAGCGCCCCCCGGAAGGCCATGTGCCGCGCCAGTTTCTGGCGTTGTCACCGAAGAACCGGCACGCCATTGCCATCGACACCTCGCGCTCGCGTCTGTACCTGTTCGAAAACCTGGCCCCGTCCGATCGCAGCGAGTCGCGGCCGGCCACGGCGCCCCGGCTGCGTCTGATCGGCGACTACTACATCTCGGTCGGCCTGCAAGGGATCGCCAAGGAGGTCGAGGGCGACCAGCGCACACCCCTGGGTGTCTACTACATCACCAGCACGCTGGACCCCCGCAAGCTGCCCGATTTGTACGGCGTCGGTGCACTGCCCATCAACTACCCCAACGCACTGGACCAGCAGCGCGGCAAGACCGGCAGCGGTATCTGGTTGCACGGCACGCCACGCGAGCAGTTCGTGCGTGCTCCCCAGGCCTCCGATGGTTGCGTCGTGCTGTCGAACCAGGACCTGGCGTTCCTGCTGAAAACCGTCCGCATCCGCACCACCCCCGTGGTCATTGCACAGCACCTGGAGTGGGTCGTCCCAGACAGTCTCGAGCAGGAGCGCCAGCACTTCACACGGGCACTGGACCGCTGGCGCCAGGCGCGCAGCACGGGTGACGTCCAGGGCCTGCGGGCGTTCTACTCCAAGCGCTTCCAACCCGGTGGCAACGACACCCGCGCCTGGTGGCGCCGCATGGAGGCCGAGTTGCGCCGTCCCCGCCCGGTCCAGCTCAAGGACACCAGCCTGCTCAAGTGGCAGGACAGCGAAGAAACCATGGTGGTCACCTTCGGCGAGGTCCCCGTGGGCCAACGCCGCGGCACCAACCGACGCCAGTACTGGGCACTGGAAAACGGTCAATGGAAGATCATTTACGAAGGAAATACCTGAGCATGCAGCCCACCATCCCCTCCACGTTCCGCGGTTTCCGTCGCCGCGTGGCCATCCAGCTCAGCCTGGCCGCCGTGCTGGCCACGGCCGCCCTGCCCGGCCTGGCTCCGGCCCAAACGGCCGACACCAGCCGTGTGCGACTGAGCACCAGCCAGGGCGACATTGTGCTGGAGCTCGATGCCGCCAAGGCACCCCGAACGGTCGACAACTTCGTGCAGTACGTCAAAAGCGGCCACTACGACGGCACGGTCTTCCATCGCGTCATCGACGGGTTCATGATCCAGGGTGGCGGCTTTACCGCCGACATGACGCAAAAGGCCACACGCGCACCGATTCCGCTCGAAGCTGCCAATGGCCTGAAGAACGACCGCGGCACCATTGCCATGGCACGCACGTCCAATCCGAATTCCGCCACCGCCCAGTTTTTCATCAACGTTGTCAACAACGACGGGCTCAACGCTCCCCGGCCCGATGGCCATGGCTACGCCGTGTTCGGCAAGGTCGTCTCGGGCATGGACGTGGTCGACAAGATCAAGGCCGTCCCGGTCGGCAACAAGGGCATGCACCAGAACGTCCCCGTCACGCCCGTCACCATCCTCAAAGCCACCCTGGAGAAATGAACATGGCCAACCCCCAAGTCGAACTGCACATTGCCGGCCACGGCGTCATCACGCTGGAACTCGATGCCGAGAAGGCACCGGTCAGTACGGCCAATTTCCTGTCCTACGTGGGCAAGGGCCACTACGACAACACCATCTTCCACCGCGTCATCCCCGGCTTCATGATCCAGGGCGGCGGCTTCGCGCCGGGCATGCAGCAAAAGCCCACCGACGCCCCCATCACCAACGAGGCCGCCAACGGACTGAAGAACGAGGTGTACACCATCGCCATGGCCCGCACCAACGATCCGCACTCGGCCACGGCCCAGTTCTTCATCAACGTCACCAACAACAGCTTCCTCAACCACACGGCCCCCAGCGGCCAGGGCTGGGGTTACGCCGTGTTCGGCAAGGTGGTGAGCGGTACCGAGATCGTCAAGAAGATCGAGGGCGTTCCCACGGGCCGTCGCGGCTTCCATGACGACGTGCCCAAGGACGACGTGGTCATCGAAAAGGCCGTGGTGGTGGAATGAATGGCAGCGGCCGCTTTGCCGAGTTGAGCGTACCCACGCACTGGCAGGCGGTCGATGTCATCTCGGACCTGCACCTGCAGGCCGCCGAGCCGGCCACGGCGCAGGCGTTTTTCGACTGGCTGGCGCAACCCGCCGGCGGCCGGGCCGACGCACTGTTCATCCTGGGCGACCTGTTCGAGGTCTGGATCGGTGACGACGTACTCGATGCCCCGTCCGAGACCTGCCCCGAGGCCCCGTTCCTGCGCCGGTGCGCCGATGCGCTGTCCCGGCTGGCCGCATCCATCCCGATCTACTTCATGGCCGGCAACCGGGACTTCCTGCTCGGGCCCGAGGCTGCCCGGCGCTGCGGCATGATGCTGCTGGACGATCCCACCGTGCTGGACTGGAGCGGCAGGCGCTGTCTGCTCAGTCATGGCGATGCCCTGTGTCTGGCCGACACCGACTACCAGCGCTTTCGCCGCGAGGTGCGCAGCGACGCCTGGCAGGCAGACTTTCTGGCCCACCCCCTGCCGGTGCGCGAGGCCACGGCACGATCCCTGCGCGAACGCAGCGAGGCACGCAAACGCGAGCATGGTCATGATGCCTCCCTGTGGGCCGACGCCGACGACGGCGAGACCCTGCGCTGGCTGCGCCAGGCCGACGCGCCGACCCTCATCCACGGCCACACACACCGCCCGGCCTGCCATGCATTGGCCGAAGGCCGGGAACGCTGGGTCCTCAGCGACTGGGATCTGGATGCCGCCCCACCCCGGGGCAATGTGCTGCGGCTCGACCGGCACGGCCGACTTCAGCGCCTGCCATTGAAGCCGGCCTGAGTGGCCCCACGTGCGGTCGATGTCCCGCCTGCTTGCCCGCCTCGTCCAGCCCTGGCTGCCCCGCCGCTGGCGCAGCGCACCCGATTTCAGCGACCGCCTGTGGCAGCACATCCTCGATGGCCATCCGTTCCTGCGCGCACTGACGCCTGCCGAACAACGCTGTCTGCGCCGCCTGTCGGGTCACTTCCTGCAAGAAAAAGAGTTCAGCGGCGCACACGGCCTGCGGGTCGATGACCGCATGGCCCTGATCATTGCCGCCCAGGCCTGCCTGCCGCTGCTGCACATGCCCCTGCCCTCGGGTCGTGCCCCGACCCATGCCGCCGAGCTGCTGGTCTGGTACGACGATTTTGTCGGCATCGTGATCCAGCCCGGTGCCGCGGTGGCCCAACGCGAGATCATGGACGGCACCGGCGTCGTCCACCGCTGGCGCGAGGCCCTGGCCGGCGAAGCCATGGACCGGGGCCCTGTCATGCTCAGTTGGCAGGATGTGGCAGGCGCGGCCGGCATGGCCGAGCACGGCGCCAATGTGGTCATCCACGAATTCGTCCACAAGATGGATATGCGCGGCATGGCCAGGGGTCAGCACCCCGACGGGTCACCGCCGCTGTTTCCAGGCTTCCTGGGTGCCACCACGAGGCAGGCCGCCGCGATGCACTGGCGCACGACCATGGCGCCCGCCTTCGAGCGCTTTCGCGAAGCCGTCTCGATGGCCGAGCGCTTCGGCGCCGCCCCGCCCTGGCTGGATGCCTACGCCGCCACCGATCCGGCCGAGTTCTTCGCCGTGACCAGCGAAGCGTACTTCGTGCAGCGCGAGCGCTTCGGCCAGCACTTCCCCGAGTTGCTGACCTTGTACGACGGCTTCTTTCGCTGCATGCCCACACCGCCGAAGGCCTGACGCGAGCCCCCGCGCAGCGCGTCTGCAGCGACCGGCGGCACAATGCGCCGACACAGACGTGCCGCGGCATGGCCCGGGGCTGTCAGCGGCGCAACAGCGCTTTCAGCGCCGCCTGCAGGCGGCGGGCGGAGGCAGGATCATGGGCCGCAGCCAGGACCTGTGCCACGTCCTGCGCCCAGGTTTCCGCGGGCGATGGATCGTGACGCCGCGTCAGCAGTTGCAACTGCAAGGTCCGGCGTGCGTCGTGGTGCTCGGGTGGTGTCGGAATGTCGGCGGCCACCTCCAGACGCAGCAAGGCTTGCGAGGCGGTACCTGACGGCGCACCTTCCAGGGCTTTTGCCCAGGCCGAACGCTGTCCTGCCGACACCCTGCTGCCCAGGGCCTGCGCGGTGGGCAACTGATCGGCCTGCCGCTGTTCCCAGGCCCCCAGCAGCTGGGTCAGCACCTCGCCATGGGCCTGCGCCGCCAGCCGGCGCAGTGCCGCCTCGGCGTTCTCAATCGCCTGCCTCTGGGCGCGGAACGCCGCATCGCCCAGACGGGGCGCAGCGGCGGCGCGCCGGCCATCGCGGCCCGGGCGCTCGCTGCCGCGCCAGTCGTCGCGCCCACCGCGGCCCTCCCGGCCCGCCGGACTGCGGCGCTCGTCGCGGGCAGCCGGCACCGCCTTGGTGTTGCCCGGACGGTCATCACCGCGCATCGCCACCAGCTTGCGCACGGCCGTGGCCGGCGCTGCCTCGGGTGTGGCATCGGCAGCAGCCGGCGCCGCCACGGCTTCGGGTGCGGATGCCGGCGTCACCGGCGCATGCATGGCCTCCTCCAGCGCCTTTCTGGCATTGCGAATGCCGCCAGCGTCACCGGCAGCCACCGCCTGTTCCAGCACACGTACCGCATCCAGCACGCGCTGGTCATGCGCACTGACGGCCGCTGCCGCCTTTTCACGTTCGCTGCTCTTGCGGGCAAAGGCCTCGTCGATCGGTTTGCGGAAAGCGTCCCACAGCCGTTGCTCCTGTTTGCGATCCAGCGGCACAGCGTGGGCCTCGGCCTGCCAGCGTTGCTGCAAGGCCTTGACCTCGTCAATCCGCCACTGTGCGCTCGCGCTCAAGGCCTGGGCTTCTTCAATCAGCGCCTTGCGCCGGGCCACGCTCTCGGCCTGTGCAGCCTCCAGCCGCGCATGGCCGGCCTGCATGGCCGCCTTCCACAGCGGCTGCAGCTCGGCGAACTGCTTTTCGCCCAGATGACCGGCCTCGCGCCAACGCTCGGAAAAGCCATGCAGTGCCCGGACCTGACCCTTCCAGTCCTCATCGGCGGCATGTGCCTGCGTCCATGCCTTGACCTCTTCGATCAGCGCCAGGCGGGCCGCGCGGTTCGCTTCGCTCTGCTGGCGCACCTGTGCCAGCCAGGCCTCCACCACCTTGTGCGCCTCGTTGCAGGCCTCGTCGAAGCGTTTCCACAGCGCGTGGTTGGGCACCCCACCCTGGTCGGTGGTCTTCCACTGCGCACGCAACTGGCGCAGGGTTTCCTGGATCTTGCGCCCGCCCGGCCGCTGGCCCTCGGGGCCTTGCGTCAGCGCCTCGGCCTTCTTGACCAGCTCCTCGCGCAACTGGTCGGCGCGCCAGCGCTGCCATCCTTCGAGCTCGCCGGCTTGCGCCAGCAGGGCATGCGCCTTTGCCTCCTGCTCCGATGGCACCAGCCGACCATGTGTCTTCAGGAACTGCCGCACATCGCCGGCGACCTTGGGGGTGGCCTTGCCATGCCCCTGGGCCAACTCCTGTTCCAGTGCCTTGAGCAGAACGTCGAGTTCGGCGCCCACCTGGGCCTTGCGGGCCTCGCGCTCGGGATCGGCCACCGCCACGCCCGCCTGTGGCGCCTCGCCGCGCGCCACGCGCAGCTCATCGGCCCACACCGGCACGGCCGGCAGCGGTGCCGATGCGTCCTGGTCGGCTGCCACGGCCTGGGCCAGCGCAGCCTCAAACGCCTCCCACACCAGCCGCAACTGTTGCCTGGACGCCTCGAGCATCGGGGCAAACTTGGCCTCCATGCTCGCCCACTCAGGCCGCTGCGCCATGGCACTGGCCAGGTCCTGCCACTGCTGCACGTCGGCACGCAGGCCATCGGCCGCCGCCGCCGCTTCACGCCAGGGTTTGGTCGAGAGGATTTCGATGCGCTGTGCCAGCAACACCGAGGCCTCGCGCTCCACCTGCACCTGGTGCTGCAGATCCTCGATCACCCGCACGCGTTCGGCCAGCGACTGCTTCAGGCTCGCCAGCGGCTCGCGCGACAGCGGCGCACCCGCCCGTGCGGCATCGCGCTGCCAGGCCAGCGCGTCGGCCAGGTTCAGGCGCGTCTGGGCCAACAGGGCCTCGGCGCGCGCCGCCCATTCGGCCGCCACACTCTCCTGCTGCCGCTGGCGCCTGACCTCGTCCATCTTTTCCTTCAGGGGCTTGGCCGCCCCCCGGTCGCGATGGGACAAATCCTTGAACACCTCGCTCATCAGCTCCCAGGATGGCCCGGTTGCCAGCCACTCGCGCAGGCGGGTCAGCCGCTCACCCGAGGTCGCGGCAGAGAAAACGCCACCCGTTTCGGCATCCAGCGGATGCACGGCAGCAGACGGCTTGGAACTGGAAGAAGCATTCACGTTGATTGGACTCATTCATGGCGCAGGCCGGAAGCTGCCTGCATTCGGGGTAAAACGACAAGACTGTGTATTGTCGCCGCTCCAGAAGGCGGAGTGCCAGGCACAGGACCGAATTCACCCCATACGCAAGAAACCCCGGCAAGCCAGGCTTGCCGGGGTTGACGGCGGGCAATCTGCGCTAGCCGTCGGGGTGGGCAAAGGGAGCGAGTTGTCCCTTTGGCCTGGAAGCAAGAGATTGCTTCCATGAATGCCGGCAGACCACGGAAGGGAACTGCCGACAGGTTGCCTGTATCAGACAGGCGAAACAAGCTTATCGCGACCTGCCGCACGAATCAAGCACCGTGCGTCGGCCTTTCCATGGTGAGTTTCTATCGCGACGCCCAATCCGGCAGCGTACTTTTTGGCACATCTGCCACACCACCCATCCGCCAAGTGCCGATGAATGGGAGAACCGAGCAGTATATGCCGGAAACCCGCATAAATCCTTGACATGTTGCTAGCAATTGCTACAAACCGTCATGTCTTTATGCTTTTTATGACATAAAAAACAATTTTCTATATTTGACTTGACATTAATCAACCCATAACATCCGCCCGATTTTTCTCAGGGCTTACCCCCCAACGCTGCCGAAACCGGCTAAGTCGCGCGTGACCGCCCCACACACCCGCGATGGCGTCCCAATCCAGTCCAGCGGATCGCATCCGCCCCGGGGCAAGAAAGGAACGACGACATGACAGCGCCTGCAAGCATGGCCGCCGCCACGATGGCGGGAATCAAACACAGGGATGTCCTGCGCACCATCTGCAACGACACTGCACGCAGAGTCATGCACATGACCCGCCGCAGCGCCGCGCTGCTGGGCCTGGCCACCGCGGCCACCGCACTGGCCCTGACCGCGCACCCCGACCTGCGCCAGCAGGGCGAGCAGACACTGCTGGGCTGGCTGCAGCAACGTCAGGAGGCCAGCGCAGAGGAAACCATCGCCGCCGAGCCGATGGCGGCCGATCGCGCTACCGCCGCACTGCCCCACACCCTGCCTACGCAACAGGCCAAGGTCGCACAGTGGCTCAGCCGCAAGTACCGCGTGGCCCAGGAACCTCTGAGCGTGCTGGTGGCCGAAGCCTACGAGATCAGCCACATCGTCAAGATCGACCCCACGCTCATCCTCGCGGTGATGGCCATCGAGTCGCGTTTCAACCCCTTCGCCCAGAGCCCCGTCGGGGCCCAGGGCCTGATGCAGGTCATGACGCGGGTTCATACCGACAAGTACCGGGCCTTTGGCGGACAATTGGCCGCCTTTGACCCTGTGGCCAACCTGCGCGTGGGTGCCCGGGTGCTGCAGGAGTGCATCCAGCGCGCCGGCTCGGTCGAAGGCGGACTGCGTCTGTATGTGGGTGCCGTCACCACCAGCGGAGCCGACTACATCAACAAGGTCATGGCCGAGCATCTGCGCATCCAGAGCGTGGCCCAGGGCAAACCCATGCCGACCCGCTTTCCGGTCTACCGGCCCGAGCCGGCTCCGGCCGTGCCGCCTGCCGCCATGGACGAGGCGGCCACCCAACAGGAAGCGCTGACGCCCTTCCCGCCTGCTGAAGCAGCCGCCCAGCAGGAAGCCCTGGCCCCCTTCCCCCCGGCCGAAGCACCCGCACCTGCCGCGTCGCCCCTGCAGTCCTGAGCAGGAAGGACCTGCCGCCGCGCGTGGCAGGATAGAATGCGAACCGTGCGCAACTGGCGATAGGCCTGCCATGCCACCTTGGGTGGAGACGCAGGCTGACGTGGCCCCCCGACGCCCCTCCTCTCGGCCCGGGACAACCACTGGGAAGCGCACCGCCCGATCCTCGATCCGACGGGCGTTCAGCCGTTCGCCTGGGCAGTCCCTGCCGTTCGTGCACGATGCACGCGAACGCGCGGGGTCCATGTCACCCGAGACTGCCAAACCATGTACGACCGCAACATCCTCATCGAGCAGACCGACCCCGAGCTGTTTGCCGCCATCCAGGCCGAGAACGCCCGCCAGGAACACCACATCGAGCTGATCGCCAGCGAGAACTATGCCTCGCCCGCCGTTATGGCGGCCCAGGGCACCCAGCTGACCAACAAGTACGCCGAAGGCTACCCTGGCAAGCGCTATTACGGCGGCTGCGAGTACGTGGATATTGCCGAGCAGTTGGCCATCGACCGCGTCAAGCAGTTGTTCGGCGCCGACGCCGCCAACGTGCAACCGCACTGCGGCGCCTCGGCCAACGAGGCCGTGTTCCTGGCCTTCCTCAAGCCCGGCGACACCATCATGGGCATGAGCCTGGCCGAAGGCGGCCACCTGACCCATGGCATGCCGCTGAACATGTCGGGCAAGTGGTTCAACGTTGTCTCCTACGGCCTGAACGCCCAGGAAGAGATCGACTACGACGCCATGGAAGCCAAGGCGCGCGAGCACAGGCCCAAGCTGATCGTGGCCGGCGCCAGCGCCTACAGCCTGCGCATCGACTTCGAGCGTTTCGCCAAGGTGGCCAAGGAGATCGGTGCCATCTTCATGGTCGACATGGCCCACTACGCCGGCCTGATTGCCGCCGGTGTGTACCCGAACCCGGTGCCTTTTGCCGATGTGGTCACCTCCACCACGCACAAGAGCCTGCGCGGCCCGCGCGGCGGCATCATCCTGATGAAGGCCGAGCACGAGAAGGCCATCAACAGCGCCATCTTCCCGGGCCTGCAGGGCGGCCCGCTGATGCACGTGATCGCGGCCAAGGCCGTGGCCTTCAAGGAAGCACTGCAACCCGGCTTCAAGACTTACCAGCAGCAGGTGGTCAGGAACGCCCAGATCGTGGCCGAGACGCTGACCCAGCGCGGCCTGCGCATCGTCTCGGGCCGCACCGAAAGCCACGTCATGCTGGTGGACCTGCGCGCCAAGGGCATCACCGGCAAGGA
>Ga0265293_10000716_pt1 | contig 76636 bp, 65 predicted proteins | sample Munlanlewell138R_FD_192505 | JGI IMG/M metagenome (GOLD analysis project Ga0265293, IMG submission 192505) | Leachate microbial communities from a municipal landfill in Southern Ontario, Canada - Leachate well 138R | ecosystem: Engineered > Solid waste > Landfill > Unclassified | place: Canada... | reverse complement strand
TGGGCCACATGATGCGGTCCATGTTGACGCCGCCCATCATGATCTTCATGCCGCCGCCCTCTTCGCCCATGAGGTTGGAAACCGGCACGCGCACGTTCTCGAAGAAGATTTCACCGGTCATGGAGGCGTTGCAGCCCATTTTCTTGAGGCGGCGGCCACGGCGGAAGCCGGGCGTGTCGCCTTCCACGATGATCACGGAAATGCCCTTCGAACCCTTGCTCGGATCGGTCTTGCAACCAACCATGAAGAAGTCGGCATCCACGGAGTTGGAAATGTAGGTCTTGGAACCGTTGATCACGTATTCGTCGCCGTCCCGCACTGCGGTGGTGCGGGTTGCGGACACATCACTGCCGCTATCGGGTTCGGTGATGGCGAGCGCACCGCGATATTCCCCCTTCACCATGCCGGGCAGCCAGCGTGCACACTGCTCCTTGGTACCGCAGCGGTGGAGAATCTCACCGACGCCGTCGCCGATGAACGCGGGCCCGACAGTCGCACCGGCCGGGCTGTAGCCCAGTTCCTCGGCGATCACCAGGCGGAACAGGAAGTCGCCACCGGGACCGCCGTATTCCTCGGGGATATCCACGCCCAGAACACCGGCGGCGCCGGCCTTCTTCCAGAATTCCTTGGGAATGCCGTGGTTCTCGGTCCACTCTTCGAGGTTGGGTTCCACTTCCTCGAGAAGGAAACGGCGGAAGGTTTCACGGAAAATTTCGTGTTCGGTATTGTAAAGCCCTGGAGTCGTTTGGTATGGCATTGATACTGTCTCTTGTGATTGTCAGTGGAAAGCAAATCGGTCTAAGACTAAACGGCATCGTCTATGGAGTCAAAGAGAAATGCGACCAGAAGTCAATTATAGCGAAGCCCTCTCAGGACCGGCCACACCCCTCGTCAGGAAAACCCGATTCGGCAGGGAGAACCATCCTGAAAATGTGGTTTTATCAGTTGATAACGGCTATGATTCAAAGGCCCTATATCAAGTAGTAGTATTAAACAGTAGTCGGACATTCAGGCGACAGTCCTGTGAGACGAGGCGAGCTGTAAGCCATAAGCTTTGAGCAGGCGTTCTGGAAGAACGGAGCTCTGTCAGAGTTCAACTCATAGCTTATAGCTGAACTGCAGCGCGCAGCCCAAACTCCGACTTATAAGCAATAAGGCCATCTCGGCCCCAGGACCGCCACATTGGCGGGAATTTAAACAGGATAGGAGATAACGACATGAACGCTCCCGCGAGTAAGGATCTGCCTGCCGGCCCCTATATCCAGGTGGACAGGACCAGAGGCCGCTTTCTGGTCGACAAGCGCGCCTTCATGGACCAGGCCGTTTTCGAAAGGGAAAGAAACTTCATTTTCAACCGCTGCTGGCTGTATGTCGGCCACGAGTCGGAAGTGCGTGAACCCGGCACTTTTCTCACCCGTCAGGTTGGCGGTTACAACATCATTTTCAACAAGGATCGCAACGGCAAGGTCAATGCCTTTCACAACCTCTGCACCCACAGAGGCACGCTGCTGACCACCGAAACCTGCGGCAAGGCGCGCGTATTCACCTGCCCGTACCACGGCTGGGTATTTGGCGATACCGGCGAATTGCTGAACCAGAATACCACCTACGGCTATGGTCCCGATTTCAACGAAGGCGGTTTTTACAATCTGCACGCTGTCGCGCGCCTCGAACAGTACCGCGGCTTTTATTTCCTCAACATGAATCCCCGCGCCATCAGCCTGGAAAAATACCTGGCGGATACCAAGGAGTGGATCGATCTCATCGTCGATCCCCACGAGCAGGGCCTGGAAGTCACACCTGGCGCGCAGGAATTCCATGCGCCGTGCAACTGGAAGTCCATCAGCGAAAACCAGATCGACTCGTACCACGGTATTTCCCTGCACTCCAGCTACTTCCAGTACGCCCGCAAGCGGGCCGCGGAGAGCGCCGAACAACAGGCATCCACCTACGTGGGCAAGGCGTACGGCTTTGGCAACGGCCATGCCGGGTTCGAAACCACGGTGCGCTCCGGCAAGCCCTCGGCGGACTGGATTCCCGCCTTTGGTGAAGAGACGCGGCCACTGATCGAAGCCAAGCAGGCGGAACTCGTCAAGAAATGGGGCCCCGAACGGGGCATGCGGATGGCGACCAGCAACCGCAACATGTTGATTTTTCCCAACACCATCCTCAACGATGTGATGTCACTGTCCGTCCGCACATCCTATCCCCTGTCGCCCACCACCACGCTGTCCAACATCTGGAACCTGGCGCCGGTGGGAGAAGATCCCCTGGTGCGCAAGGTGAGACTGCAGAACCACCTGACCTTCGTGGGCCCCGGCGGCTTTGCCCATCCTGATGACTACGAGATGTTCGAGCGCCGCGCCATTGGCGATCAGCAGTCGCCGGCATTCATGCACGACTACTCCAAGGGCATGGTGCCCGGAGCCGATGAAGACCCGCTGTACGTGCGCGGCGATCATGCGGACGAGGGCCAGCAGCGTGCCTGGTGGACCCAGTGGGATCGCGTGCTGCGCGGTGAAGAGACCTTTGAGGAATAAGGCCGATAACAATGACATTGAAAGAATCTGTGGAGAAATTCCTGTTTGAAGAAGCCGACCTGCTCGATCGCTGGCAGTTGAACGACTGGGAGGCTTTGCTCACCGACGATGCCGAGTATCTGGTGCCCCCCATCGGTTTGAAGGACATCGAGGAAACATCGTACGACACCACCTTGTTCATCATCGCCGATGACAGGGCCATGTTGGGAGCGCGCGTGGAACGCATGAGCGGCAAGAACGCGTACTGCGAAAATCCACGCTCCAACATCCGCCATCTGGTGAGCAACGTGCGCGTCCTGGAGGAAAGCGGCGACACCCTGAGCGCTGTCGCCAACTTCTGTGTCTACCGGGTGCGCCGTTCACAGATCACCCAGTACATGGGGCAGTACCGCTACCTGCTCAAGCGCGACGGCGACAGCTTCAGGATCAGGCGCAAGACCGCCTATCTGGACCTCGACGCGCTGGCTGGCCAGGGAGGACTTGGTTTTATTTTGTGAGGAATGAGTTAACAGTTTTCAGTTGACAGTTATCAGTGGGGCGTCATCCTCACTGACAACTGACTTGAATGGCACTGACTTAAGCCCATGTGGATTTTGATTCATTGTCTACGTTTTTCCCGTTTTTATTCCATTCCCGCTGCTTTGGTGGGTGCCCGTGCTTGTCGTAGGTGATGGTGGTGGGGCTCACCGTAAGGCCGGACACCGCCGGGGGCGTCAGGGTCAGCATCTGGCCGTAGGCGTCGTAGGTGTAGGTGGTGGTCTTGCCGGCGTTGTCGGTGACCGAGACCAGGTTGTCGAGCTCGTCGCGCACTTCCACTTTCTGCTGGTTCTTGCCCGTGATGTCCACCCGCGAGGTGACGGTGAGGCCCCGGCTGGTGGGCCTACCGCCCCTAAATCATTAGACCTAAAAGGCAAAACGCAAGACTTAATCCCCGCCGCTTCATTAGCAGCTTAAAAGCTGGTTATTTTTTAATCCCTCCGTCCCCTTTTGTTGGAGTCGGGCGACCTCCAGGAAGCCCTCACCGCGGCGGCGGCCATCGGCGACGACCGCTTGCAACATCAGGCGCAAGGCACCGTGGTACCGGACAGCTTCACGCATGGCACTTCCGAGCAGCGCACAAGGTGGTTCAAGCGCGGCTTTCAATCGGGCAATCTGGGCAACTGCGATACCTTCGCCGCGCAACAGTTGTAAGCCTGCGCGGTCAGCTCTGAGCCTGCTCCATTCGCAACTTGATGGAAAGCACGATGAATTCCGCGGGCTGGGTCATTGCCACCATGACATTGACAACCATCAGGCCGCTGGCGACATCGGCGGCCGTCATCGTGCTTCCGGTGCCGATCAGCACGGCAAAGGCCTCTTTCGGCGTTGCTCCCATCAGCCCTCCGCGCCGCCAGATGCCTGTCAGAAAGTGCTCGATCTCATGCTTTACCAGGGTCCAGGTCTGCGCGTCATTGGGCCTGGATCTATGGCGCTGGCAGGCGCGGAGGATCGTGTTTTCGAACATGATGGCGGTTCGGCGCACAGAAACATATCGCCATTCATTGTCGTTGCCCGCCAGGGTGCGCGCGCCCCACACCAGCGTACCCTTGCCGGCGAACGTCCTTATGGCGTTGACGGCCTTGCTATCTTTCGGCGTGTTCAAATCCGCCTGTTGCTGATCGTTGATGGCGACAGCCGGCGATTCGACGCCGTGAAGCGCAATATTGGCGGGGGCCTTCCATACTCCCCTCTCACCATCCATCCGCGCATAAACGCCGGCCAATGCAGCGGCGGGTGGCAGCACAGCGAGCCGGGCCCGGCACGCCCTCAGCAGGGCCGCGTACAGGGGGCTTGTCGCGATGGCTTCGTCACTGAACCCGCCCTTGCCAAAAAGCGCATCGGCTTCGTCGAACAACGGCTTGCTGGACAAGCCGCCCCGCGCTCGCGGAAACCCGGTGGATTTTCGCGAGCGCGCACCGTCGAGCGTACGTTCCCTGTGCAGCAGGGTTGCGAGCGTATCGGGGTTGGCGATGTTGCGGTGGCCGATATCCGTCTCCGCCGCCAGCGTGGTGTTGAGCCAGGGGTAATAGACAGCGCCGTAACTCAGATAGGTATCACCGATGCCGGCGCGGAAGCGTTCGATACAGTCGCCGTCGGGATGGTTGCGATTCCTGTCCCCGCTCCTGATATCCAACAGCGCGAAACGACTTTTCGTTTCGCCACAATGCCGCAGACAGGCGCGCTGCACGGCTTGGCAAGCGGGGTCGTCCAACAATACCGCGTCGGGAATGATCACCATGGCCGGCTCCTGTTCACCGGCAAGGGCATCGAGCCCGCCGGTCAGCGCCTCGGCGCTGACATCCTCGTCGTAATTCCCCACCGAAACCACCTGGCAGGTGGAGCCGCCGTTGAGGAAAAACAGCTGTATTCCGTAATAGAGCAGATATCTGCCACCCGCTTTACCCTCGCTTTGGTGTACCCAGTAATCGCGCCCATCCAGCGAAAACGCCGGCTTCTCCCCCGCCGTCGAGGGTTTTTCTTCAATGCTGAAATGCGGTGTCGGCGCCGCGCCGAAAACCCTTTCAAATTCCGCCAGGGAGGAAATCAGCCAAGGCCTGTTGCACACGCTTCCGTCGACGTTATCCGCTTTTTGGGTGTAACCGATGAAGGCGGCAACAGCCGTATCTGCCTCAGTGATGGTATTGGCAACAACCGCGTATTCGGGCTTATAAACACCTGGGGGCTTGATTTCCGGCATTACTCATTACCCTCGATAAGAAAGGCATCCCGCCCATAAGAATGTCCCCGCAATGGTTGGCGATGATATGTCCCAGCCCTTAGAAAGGGGACGGAGGGATTATTTTCTGATCAATCTCTGTCATCGCTCTTCCTCGGTCTTCCTCTCTTCATGTGGCCAACTTTGATTCCATACTTTCTCTCAATTTGCTGGCAGAAGCGGTCGTCTCCCAATGGTTGGCTGTAATGAGCCGACTTTCGAATCGCGTGCAAATCCTCGTCGCTCAATTGATACTTAAAAAGCTCACGATAGGCGAATGCTCGCTCCTCTTTCTCCCTGCCAAGCCGTAAATACTCCTCATGGGGCGTCAGCCAGCTTGCATCACCCCACCCGTTAACACCGTAACTGGACCAGCGATACTCTTCGGGACGATTCACCATGCCAGCCCTGACGGGATTTAGTTCGATATATCGATAGCAGATCAATAGATAGTTTTCACTTTGAACCAAACTGGCTTTGTGTCTTCCTTCCCACAAGGTGCCTGTCCGCTTGTATTTCAAATTCATGTATTGGGCATAACGACTACCCACAACTTTTAGCGTATTTGACAACGACTCCATCCGCCCCGGAGTTGCCAGAAAATGAACATGGTTGGTCATCAGGCAGTAAGCATGGACATCAACACCATACCGACACGATACCTCACGCCATAACTCCAAGTAAAACTGGTAATTTTCTGGTTCGACAAAACAAACCTCCCGATTGTTTCCTCGCTGGACCACGTGATAGGGTTGGTGTGGGACATAATGTCTCGCTCGCCTTGGCATCGCAGCTCCCTTGCATTTGCCTCTGTCAGTAGATTTTACATAACTTTATTAGCCGCTCAAAAGCTGGTTGCTTTTTAATCCCTCCGTCCCCTTTTGCCGAGATCGGCTCCGGTGGGAAAGCGGTAGGTTTGGTGATTTACAGCCTACCACTGGGCCGGTCTTTTTTATAGCTATGTCAAAGACTTGTGCTTAACTAAGTGCCATTCGGGACGGAGGGATTATTTTTTAACCAATCTACAACTGGTTACTTTTTAATCCCTCCGTCCCCTTTTATCCGCGGGCGCCCGCGATCTGTTCCGTGGCCTGGGTGCTACGCCCGACACTGTCGTACACCAGCGTCTTGCTGTAGCTAAAGCTGGTTATTTTTTAATCCCTCCGTCCCCTTTTTCTTTTTTCCTTTTTCCCTTTAATCCCTCCGTCCCCTTTTGCCTCTTTAACCATATGATTTTATGGGGTTTCGACTTAAGTAAGTGCCATTCCCCTCCGTCCCCTTTTGCCTTGATATGACCCCCGCCACTTCTTGTTTTTTCTCACACCGTAATAAATGCGAATCCTATAATTGCGGAAATTATATAGCTTGAAAAATACGCAACAACTCCGCTTCTCGTCTTTCTCCACCCCTGTGGCACTTTAAATATGCTCCAAGCACTGACAAAGAACAATACGATATACACTACAAACCAATACTTGAATAAGTACAGCAAAAGAAAAGTAAAAAAAACAAAGCAGACTACAAACGTCAATAAATCTATATCTTCTTGGATTTTTTTCAATAAAATCATAAAATTTTCCTTAGCGCTCTGAGCCATATATAACACCAACGACAAAGTCATGGCCTTTTTCGAGCGCCGCTGCGCCGTCTCCGATTCCCGCTACTACTCCGACAGGCCTTGTGAGTGTACCTGTAATAAAACGCCCGACCAATTTCCCTATATTGTAGGGAGAGTAATTATTTAAATCCGTTGCACGGTTATACACGGACCTATTCACTTGACTTCTTACATTTTTATTAGTGACATAAACATTTAACGCTGAATCCATAGCCTTGGATTCATTATTCGCTTCAATAGTTCCTGTCCTCAACACCTGCTCACCAAAATTAACAAGGCCTGTTCCGACGGATATAGCACCATCTCGTACTCCCCTACCATAATCAAAAATATCGTTTCTTACTTGGCCAGACATAACACGCCCTAAGAAAACGCGCAATATAAAGAATATAAAGGGACGGAGGGATTATTTTTTAACCAATCTACAACGGGTTATTTTTTAATCCCTCCGTCCCCTTTTGTCCCCTTTTGTCCTCCCTTTTGTCCTCCGTCCCCTTTTTTCTAGCTCGCGCCGGCGATCTGTTCCGTGACCTGGGTGTTGCGCCCGACACTATCGTATACCAGCGTCTTGCTGTAGCTAAAGCTGGTTATTTTTAATCCCTCCGTTCCCTTTTTGATCGCTCTTTAACTAAGTGTCATTCCAATACGACCCCTTTAATTACCCCTTTAATTTTTCGCAAAAATACCAAAAGCTAAACTCGCGACATGGACTATTGGCTGGTAGAAATAACCACAAAACACCAAGAGAATTAAACTTATCGCAAAAGAGCCATACATAACCAATGGAGAATCCTTGCGTAGAGATAGGCCAATTCGATACCAGACATAGCTCATAAGGATTACGAGCCCAGGAGTGATAAGGAAGTTCAGTATAAAGCTCTTAGAGGAAAAATTAGATTGTTTCATGCTCGCCAATGAATCTTCTGACAGCGCCTTCAGCCGCTCGAACTCATCCTCTGACATACTATTATTTCCAATACTATCGATTTCCTGCCTATAACTCGACATTGTACTTGTTACTGGCAACTCGTTTATAAAAGAAACAAAAAACCCACAAGAAATAGCGTATATAGCTACCGAAAATAGAGTACTAATATTCTTGACCATTTAATTCCCCACACACGAAATTGGACAAACCTGAAAATCAACCGGATAAGACCTGATCGCCTGGTTGGACCTCAGCCATTCAGAAGTGTCCGTACTTATCCAAGGGCCATAGTGGTACGGCTCTATTGTTGGAATCTTTGATCTGTCGATAAATATTGCCTCTGCTTTAACTCTCCTAGCCCATAGATCAGACCTAACTTCTTCACCAACAGTTCTCATTTTGAGCTGAATTTCAACTGGCAATGGCAATGGAGCTTTTCTTCCTATTTTTATAACCTGCTCGATTAGTTCTCCACCACCAACTAATGTTTCCCATTGCTCATAATATATTGCTTGCCGGGTAATCAGCCTACCGTTTTCATCAAAAACAATAAAGGGGTCGTATTAAATATTTAGTAAACGCCAAGGGTGGCTGGCCAATAAATATTCAATACGACCCTTTTAATTACCCCTTTAATTGCTTTAATTGACCGTTTTATTTTGTAAGGAATGAGTTAACAGTTTTCAGTTGACAGTTATCAGTGGAGTGTCATCCTCACTGACAACTGACAACTGACAACTGACAACTGACAACTGACAACTGACAACTGACAACTGACAACTGACAACTGACAACTGACAACTGACAACTGACAAACCGCCGTCAATCTGCCGCGCCAATCAGCACTACCGCGTAGCAGGCGATCCCCTCTTCTCTTCCCGTAAACCCAAGCTTCTCCGTCGTTGTCGCCTTGATGTTGAGCGAGCTTCGCGCGACGCCACAGTCCTGCGCGAGGTTGCCGATCATCCGCTCGATGTGGGGCGCCATTTTCGGTGCCTGGGCGACGATGGTCATGTCGGCATTGGCGAGTCGCCAGCCGCGACTTGCCAGCAGCGCCACGACATCGCGCAGCAGCTCGCGGCTGTCGATATTTTTGTAAGCCGCATCGCTGTCGGGAAAGTGTTTGCCAATGTCGCCAAGCCCGGCCGCGCCCAGCAAGGCGTCGCACAAGGCATGAACCAGCACATCGCCGTCGGAATGGGCAACCAGGCCGCGGCGATGAGGAATGGCGACACCGCCAATGGTGACCTGCTCGCCCTCGCCGAAGGCGTGGACGTCATAACCGTGACCGATGCGTATCATGGGGTGCTCTCCTGGGTGTCGGCTTCCTGCCAGCGCAAAATCGCCTCTGCGATGGCGATATCCTCGCGCAATGTGATCTTGATGTTGTCCCTGCTGCCCGCCACCACCATCGGTTTGTGACCTGCGCGCTCCACCGCCATGGCTTCATCGGTGGGCACTACACCTTCGGCGAGGGCGTTGTCGAGGGCATCGCGCAACAGCGCAAAGCGAAACATCTGCGGCGTCAGCGCCGCCCACAGCGACGAGCGATCCCTGGTCGCCTGGATTTCCTCACCGCTGACCTCTTTCAGGGTGTCGCTCACCGGCGTGGCCAGAATCCCCCCCACGGCGGAGGTGGCGACCGTCGCCAGCAGGCGCTCGATGTCTGCCACCCGTACACAGGGGCGCGCCACGTCATGCACCAGCACCCAGTCGTGATCCGCCGCCTCGGTCGCCAGGGCGGCCAGCGCATTGCGCACGGAATGGGCACGCTCGCTGCCGCCCTGAACGACACGAATACGCGGGTGATGGCGAATAGCGAGGTTGTGCCAGAACTGGTCGTCGGGATGCAGGGCAACGACAAGCCCCTGGGGTGCGAGCGACAACAAGCGTTCGAGGCTGTGCTCGATGACCGCTCTGCCATGAAGAGGGAGATACTGCTTGGGGCGATCGCCGCCGATTCGACTGCCGATTCCCGCGGCGGGCACAACAACCCAGAATTTCATTCCTCGAACAGCTCCGGTACCACATCCTGCGCCTCGACCTCTTCCTGTGGATCGACCTCGGATGGCGGCGGCCGCACACGCCTCTGGGGTTCGCGCCGTTTATCCAGCACCAGAAAGAAGGTCTCATCCTCCTTGATCATGCCGAGGTCGGTGCGCGCTCGTTCCTCGATGGCTTCCGATGTGTTGCGCAGGCCATCGACTTCCTCGGCGAGAATGCGGTTGCGCTCTTCGAGACGGTCATTGCGGGATTTCTGCTTTTCCACGGCGCGACTGAGCTCAACCTTCTGGGCAAGGCTGCCCTCGCCGATCCAGATGCGGTACTGCAGCCCCAGAAGCATGAACAACAGGGTAAAGAGCAACCACAGCCTGGGGCGGCGAAAGAGTTTTCTCATCGAGGTGGACCGGTCCTGCCGTAACAGCGCTGAGTGTATACAAAGCCCGGGATGGATCGCAAAAAAGCGGCGTTGCAAGTTAGCTGGCAAGCGAGCTTTAAGCCGTAAGCTTCAAGCCGGAGTCCTGCAAGAACTGCACTCTGACACAGTTCAACTTATAGCTTACAGCTTATAGCTCACACCCTCGCCGACAGCACCCGAGAAGGCCGCGCCCCTCCAGGACTGCTGGCGGCAAGTGCATCCTCAGCGCTTGAATTCGGCAAGGCTGCGGTAAGGCGCCGTTGCGCCCAGCTCCGCCTCGATGCGCAGCAGGCGATTGTACTTCGCAACCCGATCGGAGCGGCACAGGGAGCCGGTCTTGATCTGACCCGCCGCCGTGGCCACGGCGAGATCGGCGATGGTGGTGTCCTCGGTCTCACCGGAACGGTGAGAGATGACCGCCGTGTAGCCCGCTTGCTTGGCCATCTTGATGGCATCCAGGGTTTCCGACAGGGAGCCGATCTGGTTGAACTTGATGAGGATCGAGTTGGCCACACCCTTGTCGATGCCTTCCTTGAGAATTCGGGTGTTGGTGACGAACAAATCATCGCCCACCAGCTGCACGCGCTTGCCGAGCTTCTCCGTCTGGTATTTCCAGCCCGCCCAGTCGGATTCGTCCTGGCCGTCCTCGATGGAAATGATCGGATACTGGTCACAGAGCCCGGCCAGATAGTCGGTAAAGCCCTCGGCGCTGTAGACCTTGCCTTCACCCGCCAGGTTGTATTTGCCGTCCTTGTAGAATTCGGACGAGGCGCAATCGAGCGCCAGCGTCACATCCTTGCCGAGCACATAACCAGCGCTCTCGACAGCTTCCTTGATCACCGCCAGCGCTTCCGCGTTGGAAGACAGATTCGGCGCGAAACCGCCCTCGTCACCCACGGCGGTGCTGAGGCCCTTGTTGCCGAGCACCTTCTTCAGGGCGTGAAAGATTTCGGCGCCGACCCGCAACGCCTCGGAGAACGATTCCACCGCAACGGGCTGGATCATGAACTCCTGGATGTCCACGTTGTTGTCGGCGTGCTCGCCGCCGTTGAGAATGTTCATCATGGGCACCGGCATGCTGTATTGACCGACGCTGCCGTTGACTTCCGCAATGTGGGCGTAAAGGGGGATTTTCCGGGCTGCGGCGGCGGCCTTGGCAGCCGCCAGCGACACTGCGAGAATCGCATTGGCGCCGAGCTTGGCCTTGTTTTCGGTACCATCGGCCTCGATCATCATGCGGTCGAGTTCACGTTGCTCGGTCACATCCTTGTCGAGCAGCAACTGGCGAATCACGGAATTCACATTGCCAACGGCCTTGAGCACGCCCTTGCCCAGGTAGCGGGATTTGTCGCCGTCGCGCAGTTCGAGCGCCTCGCGCGACCCCGTCGAGGCCCCGGACGGAGCGCAGGCGCTGCCCACCTCGCCGCTCTCCACCACCACATCGGCGTTCACTGTGGGGTTGCCTCGCGAATCGAGCACCTCGTAGGCGCGAATATCAACAATTTTTGTCATTTCCATGTCTCCGTTAACAAATAGTTATCCCGCGCCTGATCAGCGGATATCCAGGGCCGGCAGATTTTTCACCAGATCGTCGATTGCCTTCATCTGCTGCAGGAAAGGTTTGAGCTGATCCAGCGGCAAGGCACTCGGCCCGTCGCAAAGTGCGCGATCCGGGTCGGGATGGGCCTCGAGAAACAGACCGGCCAGCCCCACCGCCATGCCCGCGCGCGCCAGTTCCGCCACCTGGCGACGGCGCCCGCCGGACGCAGCACCGGACGGATCGCGGAATTGCAGGGAATGGGTCACGTCAAAAACCAGCGGCACGCCGCCGCTGGCGCCGTTCATGACATTGAACCCGAGCATGTCCACCACCAGGTTGTCATAGCCAAAACAGCTGCCGCGTTCACACAGCATGAGCCTGTCGTTGCCGCACTCGCGAAATTTTTCCACCAGGTTGCCCACCTGGGAAGGGCTCATGAACTGGGGCTTCTTGATGTTGATGACGGCACCGGTTGCCGCCATGGCGGCGACCAGGTCGGTCTGGCGGGCCAGAAACGCCGGCAGCTGGATGATATCGCACACCTCGGCAACCGGCTGCGCCTGCCAGGTTTCGTGAACGTCGGTGATCACCGGCACATTGAAGGTGTTCTTGATCTCTTCAAAAATCCGCAAGCCCTCCTCCATGCCGGGCCCCCGATAGGAGTGGATGGAGGTGCGGTTGGCCTTGTCGAAAGAGGCCTTGAATACGTACGGAATGCCGAGCTCCGCGGTAACCTCGACATACGCCTCCGCGACCTGCAGGGCGAGATCGCGGGACTCCAGCACATTCATTCCGCCCAGCAGCGCGAAGGGTGCATCGTTGGCGAAGCGCAGGTCACCCAACTGGACGGCCTTGTGCATCTGTACGCGGGCCTGTGGCATCACTGCGCTCCCTCGGGATACTGTTCCGCATAGGCCAGTGCACCACGGACGAAGCCGGTAAAGAGCGGGTGGCCCTCGCGCGGCGTAGAGGTGAATTCGGGGTGGAATTGGCAGGCGAAGAACCAGGGATGGCCGGGCAGCTCGATGGTTTCCACCAGATGGTTTTCCGCCGACCAGCCGCCCACCCTGAGCCCCGCTTCCTGAAGGGAGTCGATGTAATTGGCATTCACTTCGTAGCGGTGGCGGTGTCTTTCGCGAATTCTTGTGGCGCCGTAGATTTTTTGCGCCATGGAGTTCTCTTCGAGCAGGGCGTCCTGGGCGCCGAGGCGCATGGTGCCGCCCAGATCGGAGTTCTCGGAGCGGGTTTCCACGCGGCCATCCTTGTCGACCCATTCGGTGATCAGGCCCACCACCGGGTGCGGCGAGTCCTTGTCGAACTCCGTGCTGTTGGCGCCGGCCAGGTTGAGCACATTGCGGGCAAACTCGATCACCGCGACCTGCATTCCCAGGCAGATGCCGAGATAGGGAATACGGTTTTCCCTGGCATGGCGTACAGCGCGAATCTTGCCTTCCACACCGCGGGTACCGAAGCCGCCCGGTACCAGAATGGCGTGGCAACCGTTGAGCAGGCTCATGTCGTCGACCAGATCCTCGGAATCGAGATAACGGACCCTGACCCGCGTCCTGGTCTGGATGCCGGCATGCTCCAGCGCTTCGTTGAGCGACTTGTAGGCGTCCAGCAATTCCATGTATTTGCCGACCATCGCCACAACCACTTCCTTCTCCGGATTCAACTGGTTTTCGGCTACCCACTCCCATTCCGCGAGATCGCCGGGGCGGCACTGGAGGTGGAAGCGTTCCACCACGAACTGATCGAGCCCCCACTTCTGCAGGAACATGGGAATCTCGTAAATGCTGTCCGCGTCCACCAGGGGCACCACGGCGCGCTCTTCGACGTTGGTGAACAGCGCGATTTTCTTGCGCTGGCCCTCGTCGATTTCCACTTCCGAACGGCACAGCAGCACGTCGGGCTGCAGACCGATGGAGCGCAATTCCTTGACGGAGTGTTGGGTGGGCTTGGTTTTGGTCTCGCCAGCGGTGGCGATATAGGGCACGAGGGTGAGATGAATGAGCAGCGCACGGCTGGTGCCGAGCTCCAGCTTGAGCTGACGGATGGCCTCCAGAAAAGGTTGCGACTCGATATCGCCGACGGTGCCGCCGATTTCCACCAGGGCAATGTCCGCGCCCTCGGCGCCGATCAGGATGCGGCGCTTGATTTCATCCGTGACGTGGGGAATGACCTGCACGGTGCCACCCAGATAGTCGCCGCGGCGCTCGCGGCGCAGGATGGTTTCGTACACCTGGCCGCTGGTGAAGTTGTTGTTGCGGGTCATTTTCGAGCGCAGGAAACGCTCGTAGTGGCCGAGGTCCAGGTCGGTCTCGGCGCCGTCTTCGGTGACGTACACCTCGCCGTGCTGAAACGGGCTCATGGTGCCGGGGTCGACGTTCAGGTAGGGGTCCAGCTTGAGGATCGTGACCTTGAGCCCCCTGGCCTCGAGCACCGCGCCAAGAGAGGCGGAAGCGATGCCTTTCCCCAAAGAAGAAACCACACCGCCAGTTACAAAAATAAAACGTGTCATCTGAACCCTTGTGCTAGATGTTGGGTATGCCGAAAAAAACAGTTACGGGAGTGCGGACTTTCAGAGGGACAAATACGGGCCGCCATCTTCCGGAAGATGGGACGCCAGCCTACCAGAAAGGGCTTTTGCGCTCAATGGCAAAAACACCGCCGCGCGCCTCAGCCACTCCCCCAATGGGGCACGAATCCTTCTTCATCGGGGCCGCATGCAAACCCGGTACACACGAAGAGATCACCCGCCGCCGCAAGTTCGCCATCGATGTAAATCAGCGGCAGCCGCTCCCGCAACCAGGGCTCGAGAGCATACTCCTGAAGAATTTTCTTGAGCGGGGCCGAAGCGCTGCGCGCCGCCGGCTGACAGCGCTCGCCGCCTTCGCGAAAGCGGACCTCGAGACGCTGCGCAGGACGAAACCTGAACGCCGCCGCGCCCCTGCCCTGCACAAAGCGCAATGTCGAGCCATCCGGCAACGACAGCGGTGCAGTGATATCCGTCACCGCGAGCGATTCGCTCCGGCTTTCCCCTTGCAGCGGCAGAACGTAGAGGCGGCCGCGATAGCGACGAAATTCGCCGCCAGGCCAGGCCACCTGGGGCGCCGCGTCTTGCCGGGCCGCCAGCAGGTCGCGCGCCAGGGTTGCAGGCAACCTGTGGGGCAGCGGCGCCAGCGCCAGCGTCTCCACCCAATGGCGCAGCAGTTGCTCCTGGCGGGGGCCGCTGAGCGCGGTAAATCCGGCAAGCTCGAAACTGGCGCCAACCCGCTCACCCCGCGGCGCCAGTGCCGCCAGGTCCTCCGCAGCCTGCTCGCGCAGGGCGGCATCCGCACTGGCGCACTGCGCCGCACTGCGCGCCAGACGCTGACGGTAGTCCGGCCAGCGCGTCGCCAGTGCCGGCAACACTTCGCGGCGCAAATAGTTGCGGTCGTAGGCAATGCCCTCGTTGGACTCGTCTTCCACCCATGACAGTCGCAAGGCATGCGCCTGTGCCTCCAACTGGTCACGGCGGTAGTGGAGAAACGGCCGGTACAGGTGCCCTGCTCCAAGCTGGCGGCTTTCAGGCATACCGGCGAGCCCCTTGGGGCCCGCGCCACGCAGCAGGCGCAACAGCACGGTCTCCATCTGGTCGTCCTGATGGTGCGCCATCAACAGCAAGTCGCCGCGCCCTGCCAGCGCCGTAAAACATCGGTATCTCGCCTCGCGCGCAGCCTCTTCAAGGCCCTTGCCGGATGCGCTGACCACAACGCGAAAACTGTCGCAGGGAATGCCGAGGGCACGGCAAACCGCCTCGCAGTGAAGCTGCCAGTGATCGCTGTTGGGAGAAATACCATGATTGACGTGAACGGCGCGCAGCTTGTGGCGCGGCAGCTGCGCGGCAGCCGCGTGGAGAAGGACCGTGGAATCGAGGCCGCCGCTGAAAGCGATGATCAAACGTTTCGCGTCACCGAGCAGTGCGGATGGCGGAATGCGTATCTCGTCGGAGGGACTCGCCATGACTTTCTCGCGGGAAAGCGGGTGTGTCGGTGGTGTGAGAAGTTTTCAGTTCACAGTTATCAGGGGTGGATCACACTGATCCTGTGAACTGTGAACTCCGAATCAGTTACCGTAGGACATCAGGCGCTCGAAGCGCTTGTCCAGCAGATCCTCCAGGGGCACCCGCGACAGCTCGTCGAGCTGTGCGCCCAGCCTCTCCTTCAGGGTTGCGGCCATGGTTTCAATGTCCCTGTGGGCACCGCCCAGTGGCTCGGGAATCGTTTCATCGACGATACCGAGATCCTGCAGTATCTTCGAGGTCACACCCATGGCCTCCGCCGCCAACGGCGCTTTTTCAACGGTTTTCCAGATGATGTTGGCGCAGCCTTCGGGAGAAATTACGAAATATGTCGCGTATTGCAGCATGTTGAGCTTGTCGCCGACGCCGATGGCGATGGCGCCACCGGAGCTGCCCTCGCCGATCACGGTGCAGATGATCGGGGTTTTCAGGCGCGACATCACCGCCAGGTTCTGGGCAATGGACTCACTGATGCCCCGCTCTTCGGAATCGATCCCCGGATAGGCTCCGGGCGTGTCGATCAGAGTCAGTATCGGCAATCTGAAACGCTCGGCCAGTTCCATGAGGCGCAGCGCCTTGCGATAGCCCTCGGGTTTGGGCATGCCAAAATTGCGGTATACCTTGTCGCTGACACCCCTGCCCTTCTCCTCGCCGATAACCACCACCGCACGGCCGCCAAGGCGGGCGAGACCGCCGACGATCGCCTTGTCGTCACCGAACTGGCGATCGCCGTGCAATTCGTCGAATTCATCGAAAATGCGCGTGATGTAGTCCATCGCATAGGGGCGCTGCGGATGGCGCGCGACCTTGACGATATCCCAGGCGCTGAGATTGGAATAGATGGTTTCCGTGAGGCGTCGGGACTTGTCCCTGAGCTTGGTGATTTCTTCCGAAATATTGAGCTCGTTGTCATTGCCTACCAATTGGAGTTCTTCAATCTTTCCTTCCAGCTCAGCAATGGGCTGCTCAAAATCGAGATAATTCAGATTCATTCTTTGTGGGAATCCTGTCCGGCCAAGGGCTTAAAGTGCAGGATATTATACGCAACTTGATCCTGCACCCCAAAAGTTATCGGATTTTCAGTTCACAGTTCACAGTTCACAGTTCACAGTTCACAGTTCACAGTTCACAGTTCACAGTTCACAGTTCACAGTTCACAGTTCACAGGGTCAGTGTGACCCACCCCTGATAACTGTCAACTGTAAACTGTAAACTTTTACAACTCACCGCCCCCTCACCGATACTGAAGGCTCACCGACGACAGTCCATAGCTGTCGCGCAGCTTGTTCAGCAGTTCGTCGTCCGGCACCACGCGCCATTGCTCGGCGAGTCTTACCTCGCCCTCGGCATCGCGGCGCCGGTAGCGAACCACCACCGGGCATGCGCCATTCACGTAAGGCTCGAGGATGTTGGCGAGGACATCCACCGGCTCGCTGGTGAACCTGTCGGCATCGATGTCGAGGCGCAGGCTGTCGACCGCCTGCATGCGCGCCTCGGTAAGGGTTCTGACGCTGTTCGCGCGCATCTTCAGGCCGCCGCTGTAATCATCCTCACTGACCGCACCCTCGACGATCAACACCGCGTCCTTGACGATCTTGTCGCGGTACTCCCGATAGGCGTCCGCAAATACCGCGACTTCGATGCGACCGCTGCGGTCATCCAGCACCATGTACATCATGTTGTCGCCTTTCTTGTTTCTCATGGCGCGCATGGACACCACCAGACCGGCAACCCGCTGGCTTTCCCGCGACGGCTTGAGGTAGTTGATGCGGTCGTTAGCCAGGTGGGAGAGCTCGTCCACATACTCGTCCAGCGGGTGGCCGGTGAGGTACAGGCCCAGGGTGTCCTTCTCACCCGCCAGGCGCTGCTTGACGGTGAAGCGGCGCACCCGGCTGTACCCTTGATAACCGATCTCCGGCGCGCTCGCCGCCACCGACATGCCGAACAGGTCATCGATGCCACTGGCGGCGTTGTGACTCTGCTGCTCCGCAAGGCGTATCGCCTCTTCCATGGCGGCGAGCATGACCGCACGGCCAAAGCCGGGATCGCCCTGGGGGCCGATGCCATCCAGTGCTCCGGAGCGAATCAGGGCCTCCAGCGCACGCTTGTTGACCTTGCGCAGATCCACCCGCGCGCAAAAATCGAAGAGATCCACAAAAGGCTTGCCTGCGCGCGCCTGAATGATGCTTTCTACCGGTCCTTCACCGAGGCCCTTGATGGCACCCAGACCATAGACCACCTCGCCGGCGGCGGACACGGTAAAACCGAACTGTCCCGAATTGACGTCCGGCGGCGTCACCTTGAGCTTCATGTTGCGGCACTCGTCCACCAGCGTCACGACCTTGTCGGTGTTCTGCATGTCGGCGGACAGCACCGCGGCCATGAACTCGGCGGGATAGTGATGCTTGAGCCAGGCGGTCTGATAGGCGAGCAGCGCGTAGGCCGCGGAGTGCGACTTGTTGAAGCCGTAACCCGCGAACTTCTCCATCAGGTCGAAGATGTTGCTGGCCAGTTCATCGTCGATACCGTTTTCCCTGGCCCCGGCCATGAACAACTCGCGCTGCTGGGCCATTTCTTCGGGCTTCTTCTTGCCCATGGCGCGGCGCAGCAAGTCGGCGCCACCGAGCGAGTAGCCGCCGAGCACCTGGGCGATCTGCATCACCTGCTCCTGGTAGAGGATGATGCCGTAGGTGGATTCCAGCACGGGCTTGAGAGATTCGTGCTGGTACTGAGGATGGGGATAGGCCACTTCCGCGCGGCCGTGCTTGCGGTTGATGAAGTCGTCGACCATGCCCGACTCGAGCGGGCCGGGACGAAACAGGGCCACCAGTGCCACGACATCGTCGAAGCAGTCGGGGCGCAGCTTCTTCATCAGCTCCTTCATGCCGCGGGATTCGAGCTGGAACACCGCGGTGGTTTCGGCCCGCTGCGTGAGGCCGTAGACCGCGGCGTCGTCGAGGGGAATCCGGTTGATGTCGAGCAGCTCTTCATTGTTCTTGGCGCGCTTGGCGTTGACCATGGCCACCGCCCAATCGATGATGGTGAGGGTGCGCAGGCCGAGAAAGTCGAACTTCACCAGCCCGACCTGTTCGACGTCATCCTTGTCGAACTGAGTGACGAGACCGCCGCCACTTTCATCGCAGAACAGCGGCGCGAAATCGGTCAGGCGCGTGGGCGCGATCACCACGCCGCCGGCGTGTTTGCCCACGTTGCGGGTGATGCCCTCCAGCTGCAGCGCCATTTCCCAGATTTCCTGCGCTTCTTCATCGCTGTCGAGAAATTCCCTGAGCATATCCTCCTGTTCGTAGGCCTTGTCGAGGGTCATGCCGATTTCCATGGGAATCATCTTCGACAACTTGTCGGCGAGGCCGTAGGACTTGCCCTGCACGCGGGCCACGTCGCGCACCACGGCCTTGGCCGCCATGGTGCCGAAGGTGATGATCTGGGACACCGCGGCGCGCCCGTAACGCTCCGCCACGTAGTCGATCACCCGGTCGCGGTTATCCATGCAGAAGTCGATATCGAAGTCGGGCATGGACACCCGCTCGGGGTTGAGGAAGCGCTCGAACAGCAGGTCGTAGGCAATGGGATCGAGATCGGTGATTTCCAGGGCATAGGCCACCAGCGAACCCGCTCCCGAGCCGCGCCCCGGCCCCACCGGGATGTTGTTCTGCTTGGCCCAGCGGATGAAATCCATGACGATGAGGAAGTAGCCCGGGAAACCCATCTGGGTAATGATGTCGAGCTCGAAGCGCAGGCGCTCTCGATACTCCGCGAACCGCTTGTCGCGGTCGGGCGTATCCTCGGGGAAAATTACCGCAAGGCGTTTCTCCAGGCCTTCGTTGGCGACCGCGGCAAAATAGCTGTCGACGGTCATGCCCTCCGGCACCGGGTAGTCCGGCAGGTAATATTTGCCGAATTCCAGTTCCAGCGTACAGCGCCGCGCGATCTCGACGCTGTTTTCGAGCGCTTCGGGAATATCCGCGAACAGCTCGCACATCTCCTCTTCCGTGCGCAGATATTGCTGGTCGCTGTAGCGGTGTTCGCGGCGCGGGTCGTCCAGCGTGCGGCCCTCGCGAATGCAGACCCGTGCCTCGTGGGCATCGAACTGTTCCTGTTCGAGAAAGCACACCTCGTTGGTCGCCACCACGGGACAGCCCTTGTCCGCTGCCAGCGCCATGGCAGCATGGATGTAATCCTCTTCCCCCGCCCGCCCGGTGCGGCTCAACTCCAGATAAAAGCGCTGCGGAAACACAGCCATCCACTGCTCCAGCAAGGCTTCGGCCACTTGCGTCTTGCCAGACAGCAGGGCGCGGCCAATGTCGCCATCGGCACCGCCGGACAGGGCAATCAGCCCCTCGCTCAGCTCTTCGACCCATTCCCGCTGGACCATGGGCTTACCCTGTACCTGACCTTCCTGATAGGCCTTCGAAATCAGACAGGTGAGATTGTGGTAGCCGCTGCCATTCTGTGCCAGCAGGGTCATGGTGTGCTGGCCGTCGCCGCTGCCATTGATGATCTGCAGGTCGCTGCCACAGATGGGCTTGATCCCGACGGACTGCGCAGCCTTGTAAAATTTCACCAGGGCAAACAGGTTACAGACGTCCGTTATCGCCACTGCCGGCATGGCCATGCCCTTCAGCGCCTTGATCAACGGCTTGATTCGCACGATGCCATCCACCAGAGAATATTCGGTGTGAACGCGCAAATGGATGAAGCGGGGTTCTGCAGACATGGACGGGTTCCGGGACAGGGAAAATGATCGGCCTGGATTCTAGCAAAGCAGGCGCCGATGTAGGAACCTGCCCGCAGGCGACAAATCTCGGTGGTTGTCGCTTGCAGGCAAGCTCCTACAGGAGAGGTGTGGTTTGTAGGAGCCCTCCGCTGTCCTTTCGGAAGCTTTTACGATATTCGCCGGCGCGCCTGGAGAGCCTCGCGAACCGGCCGGAACGACCGGCGGTGCGCCGCGCATGGCCCCAGGCGCGCAAGCGCCTCGAGGTGAGCGCGGGTGCCGTACCCTTTGTGCGCGGCAAAGCCATAGCCGGGAAAATGCTCGTCCAGCACCGCCATTTCGCGATCGCGCACCACCTTGGCGATAATCGACGCCGCACTGATGACCGGCACGATGCTGTCGCCCTTGACCACGGCGATGGCGCGATGACGCCAGCGCGGCAAGCGGTTGCCATCCACCAGAACATTGTCGGGACACCGGGAAAGGCCGTCCACCGCGCGCACCATGGCAAGCATGGTGGCTTGCAGGATATTGATCTCGTCGATTTCGGCGACGCTGGCGCGGGCGACGCTGACGCACAGGCTTTTGTCGAGAATTTCATCGTACAGCGCTTCGCGCCGTTGCTGGCTGAGCGCCTTGGAATCAGCCAGCCCCGCAATGGGCCTGGCGGGATCGAGAATCACCGCTGCGGTGACGACATCGCCGGCAAGGGGGCCGCGCCCGACTTCATCGACACCGGCCACGATGCCCGCGACGTTCTCCCAGGCAAAGAGATCAGCCACGTTCGCCGCGCCGTTTTCGAATCATCGCAGCGAGTTCTGCCGCGGCTGTGGCGCCTGCGCCCAAACGCAGGCTGCGATGGAGCGCCGTAAATTCCGCGATCAGCGAAGCGCGCTTCTCCTGGTCGTAGAGCATGGGTTTCAGCGCCGATACGAGGTTGGCGGAATTCGCGCCATCCTGAATCAGCTCGGGCACCAAAGGCTTGTCGGCGATGAGATTCGGCAGGGAAATGTAGGCCGTCTTCACCAACTTCTCCAACAGCCAGAAACTGAGTGCTCCGGTGCGGTAGGCAACCACCATGGGTTTCTTGAACAGCATGGCCTCCAGGGCCGTCGTTCCCGAGGTGAGCAACACCGCGTCGCTGGCAGCCATTACCTGGTGGGATTGCCCCCGCACCAGCGTGACCGGCAATCCCGGGAACTCGTCTAGCAGTTCACTGAGCTCACCGTGGCGCCGTTCGCTGGCAGAAGGTATCACGAAGTGCAGACCCGGGTTTTCGCGATGCAGCTGCGCGCATGCCTGAAGAAAAAGTGCCCCCATGAAGCGTATTTCCGAGCATCTGCTGCCCGGCATCACCGCCAGCAGTGGCGCGTCGTCCAGGCCGAGTTCCCGACGGGCGCGCTGACTGTCGACGTCGAGCGGTATACGGTCCGCGAGTGGATGGCCGACGAAAGTGACCGGCACCTGGTGGCGGCGATAGAAATCACCTTCAAAGGGAAACAGTGTAATCATGCGGTCGACAGCGCGCGCGATGGTCTTTATGCGCCCCTGGCGCCACGCCCACACGGAGGGGCTGACGTAATGTGCGGTGAGAATGCCGCGCTTGCGCAGGCGCAATTCGAGGCCGAGGTTGAAATCCGGAGAATCGATACCGACGACAAGGTCGGCGCCGTGGGCAAGAAAATGTCGTGCCAGCGCCTTGCGCATGCGCAACAATTCCGGCAGGCGCTTCAGGGGCTCGACGAAGCCCATCACCGAAAGCCGCTCCATGTCGAACAGGCTCGCAAAGCCTTCCGCGATCATCGCGTCGCCGCCGAGGCCGCTGAAACGGGCATCTGGAAAATGACTGCGCAGGTGCCGGATCAGATCGGCGCCGAGCATATCACCGGAAGCTTCACCCGCCACGATACCGATTTTTACGGGTTCATTCACTCGCCATTCCTCGTCGGCCTGTTGACTATGGTTTGAGCGATAAGCCGCAAGCTTTGAGCAACGACGAGTCTGGCAAAGTTCAATCCAAAGCTTACGGCTTACAGCGCTCTTTCCCTAACGAACGATGCCCCGCGATGAGTTGCGCAAAAAATTCGCCAGTGGCGCAATGACATCCTGCTCGCCGCTCATCTGGTCGAGTTCGGCGATGGCCTGCTCCAGGATCAGGCCGCGCCTGTAGATGGTCTTGTAAGCCTGACTGATGGCAGCGATTTGTTCGCGGCTGAAATTGCGGCGCTTGAGACCTTCCACGTTGACCGTGCGCGCTTCAGCGGGATTACCCATGGCCATCACATAGGTGGGCAAGTCGTGGGACAGAAACGTGCCTGCGCCGACAAAGGCGTGGGCTCCGACATTCACGAACTGGTGCACCAGTACATAACCGGACAGTATCGCCCAGTCGCCAACCACCACGTGTCCGGCAAGCGAGGCATTGTTGACCAGGATGCAGTGATTGCCCACCACACAGTCGTGGCCCACATGCACATAGGCCATCAGCAGGTTGTTGTCGCCGATGGTCGTTTCCGAGCGATCCTGAACCGTGCCGCGGTGGATGGTCACGCCCTCGCGAATGGTGTTGTTGTCGCCGATCACCAGGCGGGTGGGCTCGCCCTTGTACTTGAGGTCGGGTGTGTCCTCTCCCACCGAGGCAAACTGAAAAATGCGGTTGTTGCGACCGATTCGGGTCGGTCCCTTGATGATGACGTGGGAACTGATGACGCAGCCATCACCAATCTCCACATCGGGACCGATAATGGACCAGGGCCCGATGCTGACATCGTTTCCAATCGTTGCCGAAGGATCAATAATGGCGCGGGGATCAATCAACCGCCTGTCTCCTGTAGAGGGGTCTGAGTTTTTTCGGGCAGGCGCCCTGCCGATCGAGAGGCATGCAGGCTGGAGAGCCGCTGGACGCTTAATCCAACTCCTGGAGCGCACATAGCAGGCGGGCTTCACAGGCGAGTTGGCCATCCACGGTCGCACGGCATTTGAAGCGCCAGATATTGCGCTTCACCGAATCGATACTGGCTTCCAGCATCAGGCGATCACCGGGAACGACGCGGCGCTTGAAGCGCACATCATCGACACCGGCAAAAAGATAAAGTGTCTTTTCGTCGGGCCGCTTGTCGACCGTGGAAAACCCGAGAATACCGGCCGCCTGCGCCATGGCCTCGATGATCATCACACCGGGGAAAATCGGCGTATGAGGGAAGTGACCGTTGAAGACTTCTTCATTGGCGGTGATGTTCTTGTAGGCGACGATTTTCTCTCCTGGCACCAGTTCAACAACCCTGTCCACCAGCAGAAAAGGATAACGGTGGGGTAGAAACTCTTTAATCTCTCTAATTTCCATCAATAACTCTCAGTAACCCTGCCACCGCCAGCGGCCTGCAATTCCCGTGCTGCCAGCAGGCCGTTCAATGATTGCTGTTCTTTTCCAAGGCCGCGAGGCGCTTGGCGATATCGTCCAGTTGGCCAAAGCGCACAGCGTTCTTGCGCCATTGGCGATTTTCATCAAAGGGGGTACCCGAAGAATACACACCCGGCGTGGTGATGGATTTGGTGATCACCGCGCGACCGGTGATGGTAACACCATCGCACAGCTCAATGTGGCCCACCAGACCCGCACCGCCCGCCATGACGCAGTTTTTGCCGATTTTCGAACTGCCGGCAATCGCGGCGCATCCGGCAAGGGCGCTATTATCCCCGACCACCACGTTGTGGGCAATTTGCACCAGGTTGTCGATGATTACACCATTGCCGATCACGGTATTGCCGAGCGCGCCCCGGTCGATGGTGGTACAGGCGCCGATTTCCACATCGTTGCCGATTTCCACGCTGCCCAGTTGATGGATCTTCACCCAGCTGCCGCGTTCGTTGGCAAAGCCAAAGCCATCCGCACCAATGACGGTGCTGCTGTGGATGATGACGTTGTTGCCAATGAAGAGGCCGTGATACACCGTCACATTGGCGTGAAAATAGCAGCCTGTGCCGACTACCGTATCGTCGCCGATCACGGTGCCCGGCCCGATGTAACTGCCGTCGCCTATCACGACGCGCTCGCCGACCACCGCCCCCGCGGCGATGGCAACGCCTGCGCCGAGTTGCGCCGATGCCGCCACGGACGCCTGGGGATGAACCCCGGGCTCGACATGGTACCTGGTATCGAAGAAAGCACTGAGTCGTGCATAGGCCACGTACGGGTCGGCGGCGACCAGCGTATTGCCCGCATGATCAGCGGCGTCTCGCTCGGTAAGGATGATGGCACTGGCGCGGGTCTCAGGGAGATAACGCTTGTAGGCGGACGAGGCGAGGAAGGTGATTTCACCCTCCCCCGCTTCGCGCAGACTGTTCAATCCGTAGATGAGACAGTCCGGGTCACCCTGAAGACCGACACCCAGATGATCGGCAAGCGCCTGGAGTCGATAGCCCGTCATCGATTATTTTGTCTTGCTGTTGAGGCGCTCGGTAAGCTTGGCCGTGAGATTGATTTCCGGCTTGGCCATCAGCACCGCATCGGCGCGCAGCAATACCGTAATGCCTTCCTCGGCAACCAGCTCCTGGATGGCTTCGAGGGCCTTGGGCTGCAGCTCGCGAACGATATTGTTCTGCAGGGCACGCGCCTCGGATTCCAGCTTGCGGGCAGTGAGTTCGATATCTGCGCGCAGGTATTCCATCTTCTTCTGGAATTCATCCTTCTGGGTATCGGACCAGGTCATGCTTTTGGACTCCGCCTCTTTCTGCATGGCCTGGATATCTGCCGCAGTGCTCTCGTACTTGGCCTGGAGAGCCGCGTATTCCGATTTTGCCTGCAGATCCTTCTGGCGCTTTTGCGCCACATCCGAGCCGAAGATGGCGGCGCCGAGATCGACGACGGCAATCTTGTCCTGAGCCAGCAGAGAAGAACTGAAAAGGGACAGCGCTGTCACCAGCAGTAAAACGACTTTCAGGTTACGCACACAGAATCTCCGTGAGTTTTGGGGTGGTTGAGTTATCAGAAGGTTTGACCCAGAGAGAACTGGAAGAACTCTCTGTCATCATCGTCGCTGTAGTTGAACGCCTTGCCGAAGCTGACGCTGATGGGGCCGAAGCCGCTCAGCCAGGTGGCCGCGATACCGCTTGAATAGCGCAGCTCGCCACCTTCGGGCTTGAAGCAGTTGCTCTGGGTCGGACCGCAATCGGTATCGAAGATGTTACCGGCGTCGAAGAACAGCGATGACTGTACGGAGCGCTGATCCTTGAGGAACGGCAGCGGGAAGATGATCTCCGCACCCACCTCGACCCGAATGTTGCCGCCGAAGGGGTCGGCATCATCGATGTCGATCAGCTCACAACCGGGGTTGTCCTCGGGCAGCGAGTAATCACTGCAGATCTTCGCCGGGGTGTCGCGCGGGCCGAGCGTGTTGCGCTTGAAGCCGCGCACGGAACCAAAGCCACCGCCGTAGAAGTTCTTGAAGAACGGCAGGCGCTCGCTGTCGCCGAAACCTTCTCCATAGCCGAGATCGGATCTCAGCTTGAGGATGAAGTCACCCACGATAGGTTTCAGGTACTGGCTCGCCAGCGATATCTTGAAGTACTCGACATCGCTGCCGGGAATCGCGACATCGAAACTCAGCCGGTGCTGATAGCCACGCGTGGCGAACACGCCGCGGTCGAGGGTCGACTTGACCGCATTGAGGTTGATGGAAAATATGTCGAACTGATCGCCGTTGGTATTGACGAAATCCGCGATTTCCATGGAGGAGAATCGGCCGAGATCAATGCTCAGGTTCTCATAGTTCAAGCCAAAACCGAGGCTCGCGGTCTCGGAAATGGGGTAGCCGAAGTTGATCCCCGCGCCGAGACTGTCCGTCGTATAGTTGGCCAGGTTGAACTCGCCGTAATCCGTGCTGCGGTAGAACACGTTGAAGCCCGCGCTCACACCGTCCGCGGTGAAATACGGATCGGTGTAGGAAAACTGGATGTTGGTCTGGTAGGTACTGCGGTTGAGGCCGATACCCACCCGGTCGCCGGTGCCGAGAAAATTGTTTTCCTGGAGGTTGGCGCCCAGCACCAGGCCGTAACCCTGCGCGTAACCAACGCTTGCACCGATACTGCCCGAGGGCTGCTCTTCCACGGTATAGAGAACGTCGATCTGATCGCCGGTGCCCGGCACTTCGCGGGTCTCCACGTCCACGCCCTTGAAGAATCCGAGCCGTTCGAGCCTTACCTTGGAGTGCTCGATGAGCGCCGTGGAGGCGGCGCCGCCTTCCATCTGGCGCATTTCGCGGCGCAACACCTCGTCGGAGGTCTTGGTATTGCCGCGGAATTCGATGCGCCGCACATAGGCGCGCTTGCCCGGGTTGACGAAAAACGTCACCTTGGCGGTGCTGTTCCCGTCATTCACCTCGGGAAAACCCTGCACTTCCGCGAACGCATAGCCTTCGTTGCCGAGGCGCTGGGTGATCAGTTCATTGGTGCGCGTCATCTGGCGTTGGGAAAAGTACTCGCCCTGTTCGAGCTGGATGAGCCCGCGAATTTCCGATTCATCGACGATCAGGTCGCCCGCCAGATCGATCTGATCGACGGTGTAGACGCTGCCTTCGGCGATGTTGATGGAGATGAATACCGCCTGTTTGTCCGGGCTCACGGACACCTGGGCGGAATTGACATTGAACTGGATATAGCCGCGGTCGAGATACCATGACTGGAGGCGCTCCAGGTCGCCGCTGAGCTTTTCCCTGGAGTATTTATCCTTGCCGGTGATCCAGGTGAACCACCCGGAAGTACTCAGCTCGAACTGGTCGAGCAGTTCGTCCTCGTCGAAGTCCCGGTTGCCGATGATGTTGATCTGCTTGATCTTGGCGACATCGCCTTCCTTGACGCTGACGTTGATGGCAACGCGGTTGCGCGGCAACTCCTCCACTTCGGTTTCGACAATGGCACCGTAACGGCCCTGCGCAACGTACTGGCGCTGCAATTCCTGGATCATGCCTTCGAGAATGGTCTGGCGGAAGATCTGGCCCTCTGCGAGACCATTGTCGCGCAGGGCTTTCATCAGGTCTTCGGTCTTGATGGCCTTGTTGCCCTCGAAGTTGATCTCGGAAACGGCGGGCCGTTCGACAATGGCCAGGATCAGCACATTGCCATCGCGCGCGACCTTGATGTCACCGAAGTACCCCGTGCGAAACAGGGCGCGGGTGATATCCTTGATGCTGCCTTCGTCGATCAGATCCCCGGCTTTGAAAGGCATGGCCGCAAAGACAGTACCGGCGCTGACTCGCTGCAAGCCTTCCAGGCGAATGTCCTCGATCACGAAAACGTCCGCCAGGGCAGAGGACATCAGCAGGGAGAACAGCACTGCCCCTATAACACGCTTGATACCAATCATTCTTCGTTGTTGTCCTTCTCAGTGTCAACAGGCCCTCGGCCGGGAATGTACATCAGATGCTTCTAGAGTCTCGCGACATCATTGTATAAGGCGATTACCATCAAACCAACCACCAGGAACAGGCCCAGTCTGTAGCCTGCCGCCTGTACCCGCTCGGACACAGGACTGCCTTTCACCGCCTCGACGATGTAGTACATCAAATGGCCGCCATCCAGCACCGGGATCGGCAGCAGGTTGAGGACTCCGAGGCTGACACTGAGCAGGGCAAGGAAGCCGATATAGGCTGAAACACCGTGCTGGGCGGAAGCGCCAGCCACTTTAGCAATGGTTATTGGGCCGCTCAAGTGTTTCGGAGAAATAATCCCGGTGACCATTTTCTTGATGGAATCCAATACCATCCTGGTGGTTTTCCAGGTCTGGTGCAGCGCCTGGCTGAAGGCGCCGACGACGCCGTACTCCATGGTGCGCAGATAGGAATCCGGCCACTGGGGAATCACCACCGACATGCCGACCTGGCCGATCACCGAGCCATCGTCCTGGGTCACGCCCTTGGGTGTGATGGTCGTGAAGAAGCGCTCGTCGCCTCTCAGGATTTCCACGTCGATCGGCTCTCCCGGGCGTGCGCGCACGTAGTCCACCCATTGGCTCCAGCCGTCGATTTCCCGCCCGTCCATGGCGAGGATTCGATCGCCTGCCTCGAGCCCTGCCAGATCGGCCGCGTCCCCGGCCATGACTTTTTCAGCCACGGGTTCGATCGCCGGGGTGTACAACCGAATGCCGATATCCGTGATGGGATTGGGCACATCCGGGTCCACCTGCCAGCCATCGAGGTCGGTGTAGAGTTCACGTGGCGCGGACGAGCCCGGCGCGGACACCGTGAAACGGATCACACCCTGCTCGCCGATGCGCATCACGAGCTGCTCGCCCAATGCCTGCCAGGTCGGCGTGGGCTCGCCATCCACGGCGAGAATCTCGTGTCCCGCCGCCAGGCCCGCACGCTCCGCCACGGAACCCGGAACCACGTTGTCGACGATCGGCGCCACGCCCTGTACACCGCCGAGAAAGACGACCCAGTATGCGATGATGGCGAGCAGAAAATTGGCCAGGGGTCCGGCGACGACGATCGCCATGCGCTGCCACACTGATTTGTTGTTGAATGCCTGGGGGGCATCGTGCGCGGAAACGTTGCCCTCCCGCTCATCGAGCATCTTCACGTAGCCGCCCAGCGGCAGTGCAGCGATGACGAACTCGGTGCCGTGATGGTCGTGCCAGCGGGTCAACGGGGTGCCGAAGCCAATGGAAAAGCGCAGCACCCTGACGCCGCAGCGACGCGCCACCCAGAAGTGGCCGAACTCGTGGATGGTCACCAGCACACCGAGCGCGATGAGGGTGAAAAAGATGATCTTGATGATTTCTAGCACTGTGCGGCAACCTCCAGACAAGCCATGGCCATCTCCCTCGCGCGTTTGTCGGCGTGTTGGACAGAGGGAAGGTCCAAGGGTTCACAACCTTGCCAGGCATCGAGCACCCGGGCAACCGTGGTGGCGATTTCCATGAAACCGATGCGCCCCTCAAGGAAAGCCGCGACAGCCACTTCATTGGCGGCATTGAGCGCAACCGGATAGTCCTGCGCGTTTCTTGCCGCCTCTCTGGCGAGAGCCAGACAGGGAAAGCGCTCTTCATCGGGAGCTTCGAAATCGAGGCGCGCGGTGGCCACCAGATCGAGGGGCGCCACGCCGGACGCCATGCGCTCGGGCCAGGCCAGGGCATGGGCAATGGGCGTGCGCATGTCCGGATTGCCCAACTGCGCCAGAATCGAGCCATCCACATAGGAAACCAGGGAATGGATGATACTCTGCGGATGAATCACCACATCTACCTGGCTGGGCGGCACATTGAACAGCCAGCACGCCTCGATGACCTCGAGGCCCTTGTTCATCATCGTCGCCGAGTCCACGGAAATCTTCGGACCCATGCTCCAATTGGGGTGCGCGCATGCCTGGGCCGGTGTCACAGCGGCCAGCGCGGAAAGTGGCGTGGTGCGGAAAGGCCCGCCCGACGCAGAGAGAATGATCTTGTCGACACCACCGCGATCCGCGCCGCTGTAGCCCTGGGGCAGGCACTGGAACACGGCATTGTGCTCACTGTCGATGGGCAGCAGCGTGGCGCCATTGGCGCTCACCGCGTCCATGAAAAGACGCCCGGCCATGACCAGCGCTTCCTTGTTCGCCAGCAGTACCCGCTTGCCGGCACGCGCCGCGGCCAGCGTGGGCAAAAGCCCGGCGGCGCCGACGATGGCGGCCATCACCACATCGACTTCCGGATCGGACGCCACCTCCACCAGTGCCTGCTCGCCCCAGAGTACGGTGACACGGCCGTCGATCTGCGCCTTGAGCTCTTCTGCGGCCGTCTGGCTACCCACGACCACATAGCGAGGCATGAAGCGCCGGCACTGCCTGGCCAGCACATCGATGCGGCTGTGACCGGTCAGGGCAAAGACGCGGAAGCGCTCGGGATAGCGGGCGACGACGTCCAGGGTGCTCTCACCGATGGAACCCGACGCCCCCAGTACGGTAATTCTTGCGCTCATGTCCGCAGGTGAATCAATAGTAGATACATCAAGGAAAATACCGGGAGGGCCGCCGTCAGACTGTCGACGCGATCCAACAGACCACCGTGGCCGGGAAGAATGTTACCACTATCCTTTACCCCCCGGTGGCGCTTCACCATGCTCTCGAGCAGGTCCCCCAGTACCGCCGCCAGCACCGTGACCAGCACCACCACAGCCCACTGCGGCCACAGGTGACGCTGACCGGCGCTGAAAGCGACCACCGCGGGAACGACGATGAGCGCCAGCAATACACCGCCAGCCATGCCTTCCAGCGTCTTGCCGGGGCTCACCCGCGGCGCGAGTTTGTGCCGGCCGAGCGCGCGACCACAGAAGTAGGCGCCGGTGTCCGCACAGGCGACGGTGAGAATGGTCAGAACCACCAGCCAGCGGCCAGTCTCGAGACTGACCAGCCAGCTGATGGCGATCCAGGGGGGCAGCAACACCAGCACGCCCATCAGGGCACGCACTGCCTTGCTGCCCCAAAGGGCGGCACTGGCCGGATATCCCCACACGCACAGCAACGCCAATATCCACCACTGGCAGGTGCCCAGCAACACCAGGCTGACGAGATCCTCGTGCACCTGTGCGCGCGAAAACCCGAGCGCCTCGAACGCCACCACCATCAATACCGAGACACCAGCCAGATACACCGCAGTGCCGCCACGCCCGAGCGCGGACAGCGCTGCCCACTCGCGAAACCCCAGCAGAATAACGGCACCAGCGAACACCGCGAACATCGGCGCCGCCAGGCCGAACAGGGCTCCCAGCAGCAGGGCAAGGAGGATCAGGGCAGTAATGACCCGCTGTTTAAGCAAGATGTGTCTCCGCGTTTTTTATCGTCAACTGCTCCGAGGTCTTGCCGAAACGGCGCTGGCGACTGGCATAGTCTGTAACCGCGGCGTCAAAGGCTCTGGCGTCGAAATCCGGCCAGTAGACCGGAGAAAAATACAGCTCCGTATAGGCGAGTTGCCACAGCAGGAAATTGCTGATGCGCTGCTCACCGGCGGTACGGATACAGAGATCCGGCGGCGGCAGGTCAGCAAGACACAGGAACTGGCCAAAAGACTCCTCGGTGATGTCCTGGGGTCGCAGCACGCCCATCTGCACATTGGTGGCCATCTTGCGGGCGGCCTGGACGATATCCCAGCGCCCGCCGTAGTCCACCGCAATGTTCAGCGTGGTCTTGCCGTGGCGGGTGCGCTGTTCCGCATCGTCGATCAGCTTGCACATGCGCGCGCTGATGCGGCTGCGCTCACCGATCACACGCAGGCGAATGCTCTTTTCCTGGAACTCCGGCAATACCTTTTTCAGATAGGTGCTGAACAGCGACATCAGGCCGCGCACCTCCGCTGGCGGGCGCTGCCAGTTTTCGCTGCTGAAGGCAAAGATGGTGAGATATTGGATGTTGTGGCGGGCGCAGGAATCCATGGCATCCCGCACCCTTTCCACGCCCCGTTCGTGCCCCGCCAGCCCCCCCAGACCGCGACTGCGGGCCCAGCGGTTGTTGCCATCCATAATGATGGCGACATGGCGTAGCGGATACTGTTGTTTGTCTGCGTCGTTGGCTTCTGACATGGGCGTCTCTGCTCCCCCTGCCGGAAGCAATCAAATCTCCATCAAGTCGGCTTCTTTGTCGGCCAGCGCGCTGTCCACCTTGGCGATAAAGCCATCGGTTATCTTCTGCACATCATCCTGGGCCTTGCGTTCCTGGTCCTCGCTGATTTCCTTGGATTTCAGCAACTCCTTTACATCCGACAACACATCGCGACGAATGTTGCGAATGGACACCCTGGCGTTTTCGGCTTCAGCACGCGCCTGGCGGATCAGTCCCTTGCGGGTTTCCTCGGTGAGCGGCGGCATCGGAATACGGATCACATCGCCCGCGGTGTTCGGGTTGAGGCCAAGCCCGGACTTGAGAATCGCTTTCTCGATATCCGGCACGACCTTTTTCTCCCAGGGCACGATGGTCAGGGTGCGCGCATCGGCGACGTTGACGTTGGCCACCTGGCTCAGCGGTGTATCCACGCCGTAATAAGAAACGGTGATGCCTTCCAGAAGCCCGGGGTGGGCACGGCCGGTACGCAGCTTGTTGAAGGTGTGCGCCAGCGACTCAAGGCTCTTGGCCATCCGCTCGCCGGCGTCGCTTTTAAGCTCTTCGATCATGCTCATTCTTCCTCGATGAGTGTGCCTTCATCGCCCCCGACAACGATGTTCAACAGGGCGCCAGGCTTTGACATTCTGAAAATCCGCAGCGGCATATGGTGTTCACGACACAGGCAAATGGCAGTCAGATCCATTACGCCGAGTTTTCTCGCCAACACTTCGTCGTAGGTGAGACGATCATATAGCGTCGCCGTGGGGTTGCTCAGCGGGTCGTCACTGTAGACGCCATCGACCTTGGTGGCTTTGAGCACCAGGTCGGCACCGATTTCGATACCGCGCAGACAGGCGGCGGAATCCGTGGTGAAAAAGGGGTTGCCGGTACCCGCGGCGAAAATGACCACTTCGCCTCTCGCCAGATTGCGCACTGCCTTGCGCCTGTCATAGTGATCCACCACGCCACTCATGGGAATCGCCGACATGATGCGCGCCGCAATGTTCGAGCGCTCCAGCGCATCGCGCATGGCCAGGGCGTTCATTACCGTGGCCAGCATGCCCATGTGATCACCGGTGACGCGCTCCATGCCCGCCGCCTGCAACGCGGCACCGCGGAACAGGTTGCCGCCACCGATCACCAGGCCGACCTGGACACCGATACCCACCAGCTGGCCGATTTCCAGCGCCATCCGATTGAGCACCTTGGGGTCGATTCCGAAGGCCTCACTGCCCATCAACTCCTCACCGCTGAGCTTGAGAAGAATGCGCTTGTACTTCTTGTCCTTGGTCGTCTTGGTATCCGCCATGGGCTCTCCGTATCGAAAATGGCGGCGGGACGTGACCGCCCCGCCGCCACCGGTTCACTTCACTCACTTGCTGGCACTGACCTGGGCGGCAACTTCCGCCGCAAAATCGGTTTTTTCCACTTCAATGCCTTCGCCGACCTCGAAGCGTACATAACCGCTGATGTCTGCACCAGCTTTTTGCACCAGGGCACCGACCTTGACGTCTGGATCCTTGACGAAGGGCTGCTCGACCAGGCTGTGCTCCTTGAGGAACTTGCTGATGCGACCACCCATCATCTTCTCGACGATTTCTGCGGGCTTGCCGGCCATATCGGGCTGGGCGCGGATGATTTCCTTCTCTTTCTCGAGAATCTCCGCGGGCATGTCCTCGGGCTTGTTGACCTGGGGATTGGCGGCGGCAACGTGCATCGCCACATCCTTTGCCAGCTCCTGATCGCCGCCGGTCAGCGCCGTGAGAACGGCGATGCGGTGGTTGCTGTGAACATAGCCGCCAACCACCGGTGCTTCCACCAGGCTGACACGGCGCACGGAAATATTCTCGCCGATTTTCTGTACCAGCGCCTCGCGCGCCTCTCCCAGCTCGCCGGCCAGCAGCGCGTCGACGTCGGACTCGCGGGTTGCAAAGGCCTTGTCCAGCACTTTTTCAACGAATGCCCGGAAGCTGTCGTCACGAGCAACGAAATCGGTCTCGGAGTTCACTTCCAGCAGCACGCCGTAGGAGGCGTCGTCGGCAACGCGGATGGCCACCACGCCGTCGGCAGCGGTGCGGCTGGCTTTCTTGGCGGCCTTCAGGCCACTGGACTTGCGCAGTTCTTCGATGGCCGCCTCGATGTCGCCGTTGGTGTCCACGAGTGCCTTTTTGCACTCCATCATGCCGAGGCCGGTTCTTTCACGAAGTTCTTTTACGAGAGAAGCAGTCACTGCCATGGGTATATCCTCAAAATCCTCTGAATGGTTAATAAAAAGGGGGCATCGCCCCCTTTTCAGTCATACACTGCAAATAGCCGATTGTGGGCGATACGCTGTTCCGCTCGGACTCATTCCTGAGCAGCCGGCGCAGGCGCGGCAGCCACGGCTTCGTCAACCTCGACGAACTCGCTACGGGAGACACCAGCATTGGACTGGGACTTGCCCTCGAGAACCGCATCGGCAACGGCGGTCAGGTACAGCTTGATGGCGCGGATGGCATCGTCGTTGCCGGGGATGACATAGTCGACGCCGTCCGGGTCGCTGTTGGTGTCGACGATTCCGATAACGGGGATGCCGAGCTTGTTGGCTTCCTGGATGGCGATACGCTCGTGATCGACGTCGATCACGAAGATCGCGTCAGGCAGGCCGCCCATGTCCTTGATACCACCGATGGAGCGCTCGAGCTTCTCCATCATGCGGGTGCGCATCAGCGCTTCCTTCTTGGTCAGCTTCTGGAAGGTACCGTCCTGGCTCTGCGTCTCCAGCTCGCGGTAGCGCTTGATGGAAGCGCGAATGGTCTTGTAGTTGGTGAGCATGCCACCCAGCCAGCGATGGCTGACGTAGGGCATGCCGGCGCGCTGCGCCTGCTCGGCGACCGCCTTCTGGGCGGAGCGCTTGGTACCAACGAAAAGAATCTTGTTGCCCTTGACGGACATTTTGCGCACCACTTCCAGCGCATCATTGATGGCGGGAACGGTCTGCTCGAGGTTGATGATGTGAATCTTGTTGCGGGCGCCGAAAATGTAGCGAGCCATTTTCGGGTTCCAGTAGCGGGTCTGGTGACCAAAGTGAACACCAGCCTGGAGCATGTCGCGCATGGACACGGTTGTCATAACGATTACCTTTTGTCAGGAAAATCCGATTTTATGCGGATTTTCATAGGGTTAAGCCTCCACATACCCCAATGGAAGACCCTTGGGCACCCTTTCCACTGTGACGGTATGTGTGTGGTTTCATGGTTTGCTCGCGGCACAACTGGCACCGCGGCGCGCTTTATACCATAGTTCGGCTCGGTTGTCAGTTCACAGTTCACAGTTCACAGTTCACAGTTCACAGTTCACAGTTCACAGTTCACAGTTCACAGTTCACAGTTCACAGTTCACAGTTCACAGTATGAGCGTGGCATCTCCCTGATAACTGTCAACTGAAAACTGTAAACTTCCCGGGCGATTCATCCCGGCCGCACGATTGGTTACAATACCGCCTTTTATTTAAGGAAGCGTCCATGACCGTACAGATCATGAATCCAGAGCAACAGGAAAAGATGCGCATTGCGGGACGGCTCGCTGCTGAAGTTCTCGAGTTGATCGAGCCCCATGTGGTGCCCGGCGTGAGTACCGGCGAGCTGGACGACATCTGTCACGACCATATCGTCAACGTTCAGAAGGCGATCCCCGCCCCCCTCAACTACAAGGGTTTTCCGAAGTCGATCTGCACATCGATCAACCATGTGATCTGCCACGGCATTCCCAACCACAAGAAAATCCTCAAGAACGGCGACATCATCAATATCGACATCACCGTCATCAAGGACGGTTACTACGGCGATACCAGCATGATGTTTCTGGTGGGCAAGGTGCCCGAGCACGCCCAGCGCCTGACGCGGGTCACCCAGGAATGCCTCTACAAGGCCATCGAGCTGGTCAAGCCCGGCTGCCGCCTCGGTGACATCGGCCATGTCATCCAGAAACATGCCGAAGCCAACTTCTACTCCGTGGTGCGTGATTACTGCGGCCACGGCATCGGTACCGAGTTTCACCAGGAGCCCCAGGTACTGCACTTCGGCATTCCCAATACCGGCATGGAGCTGCGCGAGGGCATGACCTTCACCATCGAGCCCATGATCAACGCAGGAAAGTACCAGACCAAGCTCAAGTCCGACGGCTGGACGGTGGAAACGCGCGACGGCCGCCTCTCGGCCCAGTGGGAACACACGCTGCTGGTCACGGCCACAGGCGTCGAGGTGCTGACGGCAAGGAGCAACGAGACATTTGCCCATGGTTGAACTGCAGCCACTGTTTTTCTTCGACGAGCAGCGCTTCCGGCAGCGGCTCGAAGAAGGCAACGCGCTGACAGTATTCAAGGACGCCCTCTCCGCCACCAACCATCATTTCGACAGCCGTTTCATTGAAGGCGAATACATAGACACCCTGATCCACGAGCGCGCCGCGTTCGTGGATCGCCTGCTGTGCTACGCCTGGGACATGTTCACCTGGGACGACGATATCGCCCTGCTCGCCGTCGGTGGCTACGGGCGCCGTGAGCTCCACCCCTTCTCCGACATCGACCTGCTGATTCTGTTGAAGAACAACAGTGCCTCCCGCTACCGGGACAGCATCGAAAAATTTCTCACGTTCCTGTGGGATATCCAGCTCAAGATCGGACAAAGCGTGCGCTCGATCCGCCAGTGCGTGGACGAGGCCAAGGCTGACGTGACCGTGGCCACCAACCTCATGGAAAGCCGCACCCTGACGGGCAACGCCAGCCTGCGCCAGAGCATGCTGAAAAAGACCGCGCCAGAGAAAATATGGCCCTCTCACGAATTCTTTCGCGCCAAGCGCGAGGAGCAGATCGAGCGCCATCGCAAGCACGGTTACACGGAATACAATCTCGAACCCAACGTCAAGGAAGCGCCCGGTGGCCTGCGCGACATCCAGATGATTCACTGGGTGGCACAGCGCCACTTCGGCTGTGACTCACTGGAAGGCCTGGTCAACAGCGGCTTCATCAGCGAGGACGAGCTCAACCTGTTGCGGCGCGGGCGCTCCTTTCTGTGGAAGGTGCGCTACGGCCTGCATTACCTGGCGCGGCGCCCCGACGAGCGCCTCACCTTCGACCATCAGCGCAAGCTCGCCGACATGTTCGGCTACAAGGACAACCAGAAGCTCGCCGTGGAGCAGTTCATGCAGCGCTACTACCGGGTGGTGCTCAACATGCACGAGCTCAACGACGTACTGCTGCAATACCTGGACGAGGTCATTCTGCGCAAGGACAAGGCCAGGAAGGTACGTCTCATCAATGCCCGCTTCCAGGTGCGCGACGACTACATCGAAACCACCCACCCCGGCGTGTTCAAGCAGCATCCAACCGCCCTGCTGGAAATTTTCGTCCTGCTCAGCGAAGACCCGTCGATTCAGGGCGTGCGCGCCGCGACCATCCGCGAACTGCAGCAGTGGCGCCACCTGATCGATGACGACTTCCGCGCCAACCCCGACAACAAGGCACTGTTCATGCGCCTGTTCAGGTGCCGCGGCAAGCTGACCCTGCAACTGCAGCGCATGACCCGCTACGGGGTTCTCGGTCGCTATCTGCCCGAATTCGGTCGCATCATCGGCCAGACCCAACACGACCTGTTCCACAACTATCCGGTGGATGTACACACCCTGCAAACCATCCGCAACCTGCGCCGCCTCGACCGCCCGGAGGTGGCAGCACACTTTCCTCTCGCTGCCCATATCTACAAGAACCTGCCAAAACCTGAACTGCTGTACATCGCCGGCCTGTACCATGATCTCGGCAAGGGCCGCGGCGGCGACCATTCCGTGCTCGGCGCCATCGATGTGGTCGATTTCGCGAAGCGCCACGGCCTGCCGGCGCAGGAGCAGCGGCTTCTCAAGTGGCTGGTGGAGCGCCATCTGCTGATGTCTTCCGTGGCGCAGCGGGAAGACATTTCCGACCCCGACGTCATCCAGCATTTCGCCGGCATCGTCGGCGATCAGATGCACCTGGACTACCTGTATCTGCTGACCATCGCCGACATCACCGCCACCAACCCAACCCTGTGGAACAGCTGGCGCGACTCGCTGATGCTCACGCTCTACAACCAGACGCGCCTGGCGCTGCAGCGCGGCCTGGAAAACCCCGTCACGCGCCATGAATGGCTGGACACCACGGTGGCGGAGACACTGGCGCTGCTCGCCGAAAAGGGCATCAGCGCAGCGCAGGCGCGGGCGATCTGGACCGACCTGGACGAAGAATTCTTTCTCGGCGAGCGCGCTGGCGTCATCGCTCGCAGCACCGAGGCCATCCACAATGCCGGCAACAGCGACGCCCCGGTCATTCTGGTGGAGGATGCAGGCATGGAAACCGCGTCGGCGACGCGTATCTTCATCCACACCAAGGGCCAGAACAATGTGTTTCCGGTCACCTGCGCCGCCCTCGACCAGCTCAACCTCAACATTCAGGACGCCCGCCTCAACACATCGAGCAATGGCCATACTTTCGACGTGTTCTACGTACTCAACGAACATGGCCAGCCCTTTGGCAAGGACGTCGACGCGGTCAACAGGGTGCGCGCCAATCTCAACGCCGCCATCAAGGAGCCGAACAGCGCCATTTTCAAGATCCAGCGCCGCACGCCCCTGAGGCTCAAGCAGTTCAACCTGAAGACCCGCACCTTCATGTACAACGACACGGCCACCGGGCTCACCGCGCTCGAAGTGGTTACTCCCGACAGGCCTGGCCTGTTGGCCCACCTGGGGCGAATATTCCTGCGTTTCGGCATCCGCCTTCACCGCGCCCGCATCGCCACGCTTGGCGAGCGTGTCGAGGACGTTTTCTACATCACCGATCTGGACTACCAGCCCCTGTCCGATCCCGGCTTCTGCCAACAGTTGCAAAACGCCATTTGCAGCGAACTCGACGAGCGCAACATGGAAAGCTCCGCCACCGCGCCCGCCAAAGAACCCATTCCCTGGCAGTAAGAGCGAAAACGAGAGAACACACACCGCAATGAATCCGCACCTGAATCAACTTCAGCCCTACCCTTTTGAGAAAATCCGCACGCTGCTGGAAGGCGTGACCCCACCCGCCGGCATCCCCGCCATCAGCTTCGCCATGGGTGAGCCCAAACACCCGCCTCCGGCGTTCGTGGTCGGTGTGTTGCGTGACAGCCTCACCAAGCTGGGTATCTACCCCGCCACCAGGGGCAGCGATGCCTTGCGCGAAAGCATCTGTCAGTGGCTGTCGCGGCGTTTCGCGATCGCCCCGAAGCAATTGAACCCCGACCGCCACGTACTGCCGGTCAACGGTACCCGCGAAGCCCTGTTCGCATTCGCCCAGGCCGTGGTGGATAACAGCCGGGATGCCCTGGTGGTTTCCCCCAACCCCTTCTATCAGATCTATGAGGGAGCGACAGTGCTTGCGGGCGCGACACCCTATTACGTGAACGCGGTCGCAGAAAACGGCTTCCTCCCCGATTTCGATACCGTTCCCGACGAGGTGTGGCAGCGCTGCCAACTGGTCTACCTGTGCTCGCCCGGCAACCCCACGGGGGCAGTGATGGCCGGCGACCGACTGCAGCGGCTCATCGCCCTCGCCGACCGCCACGATTTCATCATCGCCAGCGACGAGTGTTATTCGGAGATCTATCCCGACGAAGACCAGCCACCGCCCGGACTTCTGGAGGTTTGCAGCGCCATGGGTCGCAGCGACTTCGCGCGCTGTGTCGTTTTTCACAGTCTGTCGAAACGCTCCAATCTGCCTGGCTTGCGCTCCGGGTTCGTCGCCGGTGATGCCAAGGTGCTGGAAAAATTCCTTCTCTACCGCACCTATCACGGCTGCGCCATGTCCCTGCCCATTCAGGAAGCGAGCGCCGCGGCATGGCGCGACGAAGTGCATGTACTGGAAAACCGTCGCCTCTACCGGGAAAAATTCGCCGCGGTACTGGATATTCTGGCGCCGGTCCTGGACGTCAAGGCCCCGGACGCAAGCTTCTATCTGTGGGCAGAAACCCCCATCGCGGATGACGTGTTCACCCGCGAGCTTTACCGCAACAGCCATCTGCACGTGGTGCCGGGCAGCTATCTGGCCCGCGACACCGGCAGCGGCAACCCCGGCACGAACCGTATTCGCATGGCGCTGGTTGCCGGCGCCGATGAGTGCCGTGAGGGTGCCTGGCGCTTGCGCAATTTCGTAGAGAGTCTGCAATGCTGAAAAAAGAACGGGCTGCCTATATTGCCGAACGCCTGGCCCAGCTCTATCCCGCACCGCCCATTCCACTGCACCACAAAGATCCCTACACACTGCTGATCGCCGTGCTGCTGTCGGCGCAGTGCACCGACGAGCGCGTCAACACCGTCACACCGGCGCTGTTTGAGCTCGCCGACAACCCCTGGGACATGCGCAATGTCCCTGTGGACACCATTTACGAGGTGATCAAGCCCTGCGGCCTGGCACCGCAGAAGTCAAAGGCGATTTCCGGGCTGTCGCGCATTCTTGTCGAGCAATACGGCGGTGAAGTGCCCGCTGATATCGATGCATTGGAAACCCTGCCAGGCGTCGGCCACAAAACCGCGAGCGTCGTCATGGCGCAGGCTTTCGGCGTGCCCGCCTTTCCGGTGGACACCCACATCCACCGCCTGGCACAACGCTGGGGCCTCACGGATGGCAGAAGTGTGGCGCAGACCGAAAAGGATCTGAAGAGGCTGTTTCCCAAGGAAAAATGGAACGACCTGCACCTGCAGATCATCTATTACGGGCGCGAACACTGCTCGGCGCGTGGCTGCGATGGCACCCGCTGCGAGATCTGCCGCACCTGTTATCCGCAGCGCAAGAAAGCGAAAGTGACGAAGAAGGCTTAAAAGTTCACAGTTTACAGTTGACAGTTTTCAGGGGGGAGTCACACTCACAGTTCACTGTGAACTGTGAACTGTGAACTGTGAACTGTGAACTGTGAACTGTGAACTGTGAACTCTTCCCTCACTGCACCTTGTCGCTGATCGACAGCCGCAGCGGCGCTTCCGTTTCGGCAATGTCCACCGGGCCGAGTGAGCCCTGGTAATCGCCCGGTGCTGCCGCCGGTTGACCGGAGAGTGAAACCCGCGCGACCACCTCCACCCTGCCCGCTGCGGACAGGGTCGCAGCCGGAGTCATCGCCATACTGTCGTCGAGTACCACCTGCAAGGGCAGATCGGCAACGGTCAGGCGCTTGATGGCGAGCGGCATCGGCGAGCCCTGCCAGGCTCTTGCGTAGACGAAAACGGTGGTATCGGGCGCCACGTCGATATCAGCATCCAGACTTACATCCACACTCAGGGCTCCCGGCGCGACCTGCGCCTGCCCACTGTCGGCCTCTCCGCCAAGGCGGGTCTGGGCTGCGCTGATGCCCGCCATCAGCGGCATCCGCGAAGGCGCGTCGGCGGGCAATTGCGCCAGCGCGAGCTTCCAGTAATCGATGGCTCCCTGATACTCACCCGCCTGAAAGTGAGAAATTCCCATCAAGCCCAGCGCCGTCTGATTCTGCGGCAACAGGCGCAGCGCCATTTCCGTTTCGCGGCGCACTGCCGCGGTGGCCCTGTTGCCGGCTGCCAGAAACAGCGCCTGGGCAAGCTCGGCGCGGAATTCGCCGTCGTCCGGCAGCAGCGTCACGACTCTCGCGTATTGCTCCGCCGCCGCGGCATAGGCCCCGTCCTCCAGATGAAGCCGTGCCAGCAACACCGGATAGAGAGGATCGTCGTCATGGCGCGCAGCCAGGCCGTTCAAGGTGACAAGGATCTCGGCGCTCAACGCCTGATAGCTGGCCTGATCCAGTGGTGAGGAAGAGAGAACGGCTGTGCGCTGCGCCAGCAGTTCGCCGAGCTTCAGCTTCTCGGTCGCACCGATACTGAGATAGATGGAGACGGCAACGAGCGGCGCCAGCAGCGCAAGGACCACGATCAGCCAGCGGCCGCCGCGGCCGGTCACTGCCTGTTGGCGGGGAGCCGGGTTGTCGGCAAGAAACTGGCGCTGCTTCTCCAGCACCATGTCCTGGTACTGCTGCTCGGTGATTTCGCCGCGCTGGCGCTGCTCCGCCAGTGCCGCACTTTCTTCAAGCAGCAGTTCGCGGTTCGCCTCCAGGTCACTGGCGGGAAAAACAGCGACATCCCCGGCGGGAAAAATCACCCGCCAGAGCACGAAAACCACCGCGGCAAGGGCCAGCAGGGTACATAAAAACCACAGAGTCATAGGTGTTCGTCACCGGATTTCGAAGGAGACGACAGCAAGCTGTCGAGGCGGCGCTGCTCTTCCAGGCTGAGCGCCATCGTTCTGTTTTTGGCTCGCTGGTGGCCTCTCACCACCAGCAAGACAGCGATGAGAGCAAGCACGACGAAGGCGGCGGGCGCAAACCACAGCACCAGTGTGTTGGTCTGCACCGCGGGCCGATAGCGCACGAAGTCACCGTAGCGATCGACCAGATAGGCGACCACCTCCTCGTCACTTTTGCCGTCTTCCAGGAGCACCCGTATCTGCTCGCGCAGGTCTGCGGCGATGGGCGAATCAGAATCCGACAGATTCTGGTTCTGGCATTTCGGGCAGCGCAGCTCTTCGATCAGCAGGCGGTAGCGAGCCTCCAGCTCCGCACTCGAGAGCGGCGCAATCTCGATCACGGCCATGGTGTGAGCGGCGCCGAACAGCCAAAAAGCCATGGAAAATGCTTTAAAAAGCTTATTTATCCTGCTGATCTTTAAGAAAAACATCATCGACCTTCACTTTCTTTCACGAGTTGGCGATAAAGCGCTCCCAACTCCTTCCAGACGGTCTCATCGACCACCCCCACATGCTTGGCGCGGATGGTGCCGGTGTGATCGATCAGATAGGTTTCGGGCGCGCCAAACACCCCCAGGTCGATACCCAACGCACCTTCCCGGTCGACGAAAATCTGCGCATAAGGGTTGCCCAGCTTGTCGAGCCACTCCAGGGCGAGAGGGTCCTGGTCCTTGTAATCCATGCCGACGATGCGCACGCCCTTTTCGGCAAGCGCCATGAAGAATGGGTGTTCCACCCTGCATGACGGACACCAGGTGGCCCAGACATTGAGCAGGCTCACATGGCCCTTGAAGATATCCTGGGTCAGTTGCCGCTCCGGGTCGTGCAAATCCGGCAACGAAAACGCCGGCATGGGGCGGTCGATCAACGCGGAGGGCAATACGCTCGGATCGCGCCCCAGCCCCTTGAGCAACAGCACGGCAAGCACTGCAAAAAGAATGAACGGAATGAAAAGCTTGAGATTCTTCATGTCGCAGAACCCGCCAGCGAGGATGCGTCTTGCGCGGCGCGCGCACGGCTCGTGCGGTAGCGCTTGTCGAGCATGGCCAGCATGCCACCGCCAGCCATCAGCAGCGAGCCCAGCCAGATCCAGCGCACGAAGGGTTTGACGTGGACCCGCACAGCCCAGGCGCCCTCCTCCAGCGGCTCACCCATGGACACGTAGAGATCCCGCCACAAGGTGCCGCGAATGCCGGCTTCCGTCATCACCTGATTGCTTGCCAGATAGCGGCGCTTCTGGGGATACAGATCGGCCACCTCGCGGTCCTTGTGCATCACCCTGACATGCGCCTCATCCGCCACATAGTTGGGGCCCTGGACAACACGCAGACCCTCGAATTGAAAGCGGTAGCCCTCCAGTTCAAGCACGGTTCCCGCCTCGATGCGGGCGTCCTTTTCGACGGTGTAGATGCTGGTCAGGCCGGCTCCCAGAATTGCGCAGGCCACGCCCACATGCGCGATCTGCATGCCGTAATAACTGCCGCTCAAGCGCCGCAGCCCCACACTGCGGCCCTTGCTGTGGCCGGATTTTTCCCAAATATCCAGCAGGCTGAAGGCGATGACCCAGAGGAACACGGCCACGCTCACCATCGCGCCCGGCGTGACATGGCTGAACACCGCAAAAGGCAGCGCCAAGCCACCGATCACCGCAGCCGTCAATGGCAACCAGATGCGACGCTGCAGCCAGGCTTTCTCCGTCTTTTTCCAGCGCAGCACACTGCCTGGCGCCATGAAAAGCGCAATCGAGACCGCGATGGGTATAAAGAACAGATTGAAATACGGCGGCCCTACCGAGATCTTTCCCCAGCCCATGACGTCCGCCAGCAGCGGATACAAGGTGCCCAGCAGGATGATCGCAGTGGCGATCACCAGCAGCATGTTGTTGACCAGCAGAAACGCTTCCCGCGACAGCCAGGAAAAGGCCGTTTCCATGCGCATGGTCTGGGCGCGCACGCCGTACAGCAGTAGAGAACCGCCCACCACGACACCCAGAAAGACAAGAATGAATACACCGCGCGTCGGGTCGGAGGCAAAGGCATGCACCGACGTCAGCACGCCCGAGCGCACCAGGAACGTACCCAGCAAGCTCAGGGAAAAGGCAAAAATCGCCAGCAGCAGCGTCCAGCTGCGGAAAATACCGCGCTTTTCGCTCACCGACAGACTGTGTACCAGCGCCGTGCCCACCAGCCAGGGCATGAAGGAAGCGTTTTCCACCGGGTCCCAGAACCACCAGCCGCCCCAACCCAGCTCGTAGTAGGCCCACCAGCTACCCAGCGCGATACCAAGAGTGAGAAAAGCCCAGGCCGTGTTGGTCCACAGCCGCATCCAGCGCGCCCAGGCGGCGTCGAAGCGCCCGGCGATGAGCGCCGCCAGAGCGAACGCAAAAGGTACACTGAACCCGACGTATCCCATATAGAGCAGCGGCGGGTGGAAAATCAGCCCGACATCCTGCAGCAGCGGATTGAGATCAGTGCCTTCCAGAGGAGGAAAAGGCAGCGCCCGTTCGAAAGGGTTCGAGGTAAAGAGCAGGAACAGGCAGAAGCCGACCCCCACCATCCCCATGATCGCCAGCACCCGCGCCACCATGACCAGGGGAATGCCGCGACTGAAAGCCGCCACTGCCAGTATCCAGGTACTCAGCACCAGCATCCACAGCAGCAGAGAGCCTTCGTGGGCGCCCCACACGGCGCTGAGCTTGTAGTACCAGGGCAGCAGCGTATTGGAGTTGTTGGCGACGTAGGCGACACTGAAATCATCGACGAAGAAGGCCTGACTCAGGCACAGGTAACTGAACAGCACGAAGACGAACTGGCCCACCGCCAGCGGGCGGCACAGGGACATCCACAAAAGATTGCCGCGAAAGCTTCCCAGCAGCGGCACGATCGCCAGCAGCCCGATGAGCGCCAGCGACAGAATCAGGGAAAAGTGCCCAAGCTCCGGAATCATTGTCTTTCCCCGCTGCTGTAACCCGGTTTTTGCGAATAGCCGACCCCTTCCGAATCGCTGGACCGGGCCTTGTCGGCGTGCGCCTTGTTCATGCCCTTTTCCATGGCATCAGCCACTTCGGGCGGCATGTAGTTTTCGTCGTGCTTGGCGAGCACTTCGCTGGCATCGAACACGCCGTCATCGCGCAGCGTGCCGGTCGCCACCGCGGCTTCGCCTTCGGCGAACAGGTCGGGCAGAATGCCCGTGTAGGTGACGGCCACCCGTGCCGGACCGTCGGTCAGTTCGAAAATGGCCGTGAGCGAGTCGTCCACTCGGTGCAGCGAACCGTCGACTACCATGCCGCCAACCCGCATACGGGTTCCCTGCGGCGCTTCCCCGGCAACGATCTGCGACGGCGAGAAAAAGAGGTTGATGTTCTGACGCAGGGCGTAGGTCACCAGTGCCACCGCGACGGAGGCGGCGATGACGATGAATGTTACGGCGATGAGTCTTTGTCGTCTTGCGGGATGCATGGCTACCAGAACCTGTATTGCAAATGAGTGAAGGGCGTGTGCGCGGTCATCCGTCCGGCTCCTCGGCACTGCCGCGAGGTTTTGCGAAACGCTCCTGGCGAGCGGCGCCGCGGCGCACGGCCTTGCGTGTGTGACGGCTGGCAACAAGCGGCCACACCAGCAACCACACCATGACCACCAGCGTGATGAGGTAGGACACCCACACGTAGACGCCGTGGCCGTCCATGGTCATGAAATCCGCGAAACTGTCGAACTGAAACATCGTCAACCTCCATCCAGCTCCGCGACCCAGGCGGTACGCCGCTCGCGGTGAAGGATTTCCGCCCTGGTCGCCAGGATCAGTGCCAGCGCGTAAAAACAATAAAATGCCGCAATCATCACCAGCAGGGGGTACAGCATTTCCGGGTGAATGGTGGATGCCCCGGTGAGCTTCAGCGTCGCAGGTTGATGCAGGGTATACCACCAATCCACCGATTTGTAGATGATCGGGATATTGACCGTGCCCACCAGCGCCAGCACTGCGCTCGCCTTGTTGGCCGCATCGCCGCTGCGGTAGGCGTACTGCAGGGCAAGAACTCCCAGATACAGGAAGAACAGCACCAGCATGGATGTGATGCGGGCATCCCACACCCAGTACGTTCCCCAGGTGGGCTTGCCCCACAAGGCCCCGGTGAACAGGGACACGAACGTCAGGGCCGCGCCGAGCGGGGCCGCCGCCTTCATCACCATGAAAGACAGCTTCATGCGCCAGATCAAGCCGATGGCACCCGCCACGGCCATCACGTAGTAGCCCGCCAGCGACAGGAAGGCCGCGGGCACGTGAATGAAGATGATCCGGTAGCTGTTACCCTGCTTGGCATCCTGGGGCGCAAAGCCCAGGCCCCAGACCGTGCCGGCAACCAGCAACACGCCGGTGGCGAGTGCGAGCCAGGGCAGCCATTTTCCGGTCAGGAAATAAAAGCTCTTTGGCGCCCCCAGGCGATGAAACCATTGGTAGAAACTAGCCATGCAAACTGATCCGTAAAGCTCCGGCCGCCGCGAATGGCGTCACCATACAGGAAAATGCGAAAAGCGCGCCGAGGATCGCCAGTGTGCCCGACGCCGAAAAGCCGTCGACGGCCTGTTGCACCGCCGTGGCGCCAAAAATCAACACCGGCATATAGAGCGGCATCACGATCAACGACAGCAGCAATCCGCCGCGCGGAATCGCCACCGTCAGCGCCGCCCCCACCGAACCGATCATGCTCAATGCCGCGGTTCCCATGGCCAGGCTCGCAATCAACGTTACGAAGCCCTCCGCCGGCAGCGCCAGCATCACGCCCAACAGCGGCGCGAACAGCGTCAGTGGCAGGCCCGTGACCAGCCAGTGCGCCAAGACCTTGGCCAACACCAGCAACCACAGAGGTTGCGGCGAAATCACCAACTGCTCCAGGCTGCCGTCGCGGAAATCGCTGAGAAACAGTGACTCCGTCGACAGCAGCGACGCCAGTAGCGCCATCACCCAGATCATGCCCGGCGCCAGCAGCGTCAGCACACTGGACTCCGGCGAAATGCCGAGCGGCACCAGCGTTGCCACCATCAGAAAGAACACCAGCGGATTGGCCAGCTCGCCGCGATGGCGCAGTGCAACACGCAGATCGCGGACGAAAATCGCCGAGAAAGGGCCGCTCCCCAGGCTCGCATCGCCCTCAGTGGACATAGCGCTCGAGCTCCAGAAAGTGCAGATTGTCCAGCGGCAGCGGCTGGTGACTCGTCATGAGTATGCCGTTGCCGGCGGCCAGATGGTTGCTCATGAGCTGCGCCATGACGCCGATTCCATCCACATCGATGGAAGTGAGAGGCTCGTCGAGAATCCACAGGGTCGCGGCACTCGCGTACAGGCGAGCGAGAGCCACCCGGCGCAATTGTCCCGCCGACAAGGTATTGCACGGCACGTCCTCGAACCCTTCGAGCCCGACACGCCGCAGAGCATCGGGAATGGTCACGCCATTGCCAGGAAACACCTGGAAGAACCAATGCAGGTTCTGGGCGGGACTCAGGGCCAGCTTTACGCCCGAGGCATGGCCGATGTAGAGGCTGTCGGCACGAAATTCCGACAGGCGACGGGAAAGCGGCTCACCTTTCCACAGCACGACACCGGCGCTGGCTTGAAGAGAGGTAGAGAGAATACGCAGCAGCGTGGTCTTGCCGACACCGTTGGCGCCCTTGACCTGTATGGCTTGACCGGGCAACAACTGCAGGCTGACTCCGGAAAAGAGAGGAAGGTCGTCCCGCTCAAAGGCGATATCCTTACATTCAAGCAGCGGGGCTGGATTCAACGAAACCTCTCCGGAAAAAAGAGGCTCCATTATGCCTAAAAACGGCGAAAAATGCAGACCATAACCCATGAGAGAACACGGTTATGGTCCTTACTGAAGGGAGTTCAGTCGAGATCGAAATCGTAATCCTGAATCAGCTTGCTGAGCCGTTTCTCCTCCAACTTGGCCTCCAGGCGTCGGCGTGCCTCGAGATCGGCAGTGGGAGAAGGTTTCAATTCAGCCTCTTCAACAGTGTTGTCGTCATCCATTGAGACATCTTCCAGGTCATCTTCATCGCTCATGGCTAACCACCTCCGCAAAAGACATCATTTAAAGAGACAGCCTCGATTTTCACGCGGCAAAAATAGGTCTAAACATTGCCGCAGTCAACAAATATTATTCCTTCGTTTTCAAGGTGTTATGATTTTCAGGAAAGATTTGTCAACGAAGAGAGGAAGGAACGGCTTGTTTCGGCCATTCGCGCATGCGGCGGCGATTGCGCAGCTGCGCACAGACAAGGGAGACAGACGGCAAAAAACAGCAAAAAAAGACGACTCACACCGCGCTCGAGAGCGCGCGCCTTTGTCGCGGCCAGAATGCAAAAAGGCAAGCTCGAGGCTTGCCTTTTCAACAACGGAGTCGAGCTGCCCCGCGGGGCGCCGAACTCAGAGCGGGACAATGTTTTCCGCTTGGGGACCTTTCTGGCCCTTGGTCACGGTGAATTGTACGCGCTGACCTTCCGCCAGGGTCTTGAAGCCCGAACCGACGATGGCGCTGAAGTGCGCGAAAACGTCAGGGCCTGATTCCTGTTCGATAAAACCAAAGCCTTTGGATTCGTTGAACCATTTTACGGTTCCGGTAACTGTGTTTGACATAATGTATTCTACAAATGTAAGGGTATTTACAGCCCGCTGTGGGCCATGATGCAAGAAATCAGACTGATACTTATAGACTACAAACCAGACATTGCGAACAACGTCGACGTGATCTGAATAAATAGAAGACGTACTTTCAAGCACTTTGCAGTCTATAGGCAACGCGACTTTTGTCAACAAAAATTTGGTACCCGCGCCACTTTTCTTCGTGCGCGGCTCCGCGCGTGCCCGAGCCATGCATTCCAGCCACGAACGAAGCCTCCCCTCCTACCACGACGCCTCGCCCGCCAGCTTTGCCACAACCTTGTGATGAACGGCCATCTCGTCCTCTGTTGCGCGAATCACCGGCACTCTCGGGCGATCTGCCGGCAGGCGCCTGATTTCCTGCCCGCCGCCCTGATCGGCACCATCCGAATCCTTGCGCAACAGCAGGTTTACCTGCCCGCCGGTCATGGCCAGATACACGTCGGCGAGAATTTCCGCATCGAGCAGAGCGCCGTGCAGCTGGCGCTGGGAGTTGTCCACGTCGTAGCGCTTGCACAGGGCATCCAGGTTGTTCTTCTGCCCCGGGTGCAGTTGGCGCGCCATCGCGAGGGTGTCGATCACATCGCAGCGGTCCTGGATGCGACCATAGCGCTTGTCCAGCTTGGCGAGTTCGTGATTGATGAAGCCGACGTCAAACGGTGCATTGTGAATGACCAGTTGCGCGCCGCTGACGAACTCCAGAAATTCATCGACGATCAGATGAAACACCGGCTTGTCGGCGAGAAACTCCAGGGAAATGCCGTGCACCGCCTGGGCGCCTTCATCGATGTCACGCTGCGGGTGAATGTAACGGTGAAAGTGGCGCCCCGTGGGTCGTCTGCCTACCAGCTCCACCGCGCCTATCTCGATGATGCGGTGGTCCTGGCTGACTTCGATGCCGGTGGTTTCCGTGTCGAGGACGATCTGTCTCATGCTGTCTCCAGTTCATCGATGGCGCGATTGGCGAGACTGTCCGCAATCTCGTTTTCCCTGTGGCCGCTGTGGCCTTTGACCCAACACCACTCGACTTGATGGCGCTCGGATTCCGCCAGCAGGCGCTGCCAGAGATCGACGTTTTTCACGGGTTTTTTGTCCGCCGTGCGCCAGTTTTTCTTCTGCCAAGCGGCGATCCATTGCGTGATTCCCTGGCGCACATACTGGGAATCGGTGGTCAGCCGCACGTTACAGGGCTCCTTGAGCGCGGCCAGTGCCGCGATGGCCGCCATCAGTTCCATGCGATTGTTGGTGGTAAGAGGCTCTGCTCCGTACAGGGACTTTTCCGTGTTGCCATAGCGCAGCAGCGCGCCCCAGCCACCGGGCCCCGGATTTCCACGGCATGCGCCATCAGTAAATATCTCGACATCTTTGCGCATAATCAGGGCTCGTTCTTGGTGGGCTCAACGGTGGGTTTCTTGGCGGCCAGTTTCACGGGATGCATCGCCTTCACCAGCCATTCCTGCTGGCGAGGGATGGGTCGCAAGCGCTGTTTACGCGCCACGATCACGTAGTAGTTGCCAAACGGCAGATGCAGTTTGCGGGCAGTTTTCTCCAGCCAGGTCATTCTCGCCAGGCGACCGCGCATTTGCAGCGGTGGATTATAGCCGCCGTAAATCAATTTTTCGCATTGAAAGCCCAGCAGCCGCAGCCAGTCGATCACCCTTCCCGCGGACAGGCAGCGGCAGCGCCAGAGCACGTTGGCCGAGAACGGTTTCATGAACCAGCGCAACACGCCCAGCCAACTGAACGGGTTGAAACCGAAAATGACGATCTGCCCCGACGGCAGCACCACGCGCGCCGCCTCCTTGAGGGTTTCATGGGGATACTCGCAATAATCCAGCACATGGCGCAACATCGCCACGTCGACCACCGCCGAGGGCAATGGCAGGGAGTAGTGTTCCGCCACCGCGCCCACGCCCTCCTGCGCCGACTGGGCAATGGCAAAGCGATGCAGCTGCGGCGCATCCTCGCGCAACGCGCTGCTGGTACAGATCAGCAGCTCCATCAGGCGATAGCCGGCGGTTTCCGCCAATACCTCTCTGGCATCCTGCCGTTGCAGCGACAGCAAATGCTGGCCCAGCGGTTCGGCGAACCATGACCGCAAGGCCTTCTCATAAGCGTCCGATCCGGCGGAAACTCTGTCGCGCCGCTCCCCCGCCGGCCGCTGGCTGAAAGCCATAATGCTCCACATGTGACTAATCAGGATTTCCGCTTTATGATGGAGCATATCCCCCAACGACACAACCGAAGACCCCATGAGCATCGATATTCTCAGGGTGCATGCCTTCAAGGATAACTATCTGTGGGTAGGCGCCGACCAAACCAGCAAACAGGCCTTCGTGGTAGACCCCGGCGATGCCCAGCCCGTTATTTCGTGTCTGGAGCAGGCCGGCCTCGAACTCGCCGCCATTCTCGTCACTCACCATCACCCCGACCACACTGGCGGTGTGACGGCGCTCAGCGCGCGCTACGGCTGCGAGATCTACGGGCCTGATTCGCAACATATCCCCCAGGTAACGAAGGTGCTGCGCGAAGGTGATGAGATCGAGGTGCTGGGCTGTCGCTTCAGCATTTACGAAGTGCCTGGCCACACACTGGATCACATCGCCTACTTCAGCACCGCACTGGGCGCTGCGCCCATCCTCTTCTGCGGCGACACGCTCTTTGCCGGAGGCTGCGGGCGCGTGTTCGAGGGCACCGCGGAGCAGATGCTCGCGTCACTGGACAAACTCGCGGCGCTGCCGGCGAATACGCTGGTGTATTGCGCCCATGAATACACCCTGTCGAACCTCCGCTTTGCGGTCGCCGTCGAGCCGGACAACGAAGCCCTGGCGACAAGGCATCGGGAAGTGATCCACAAGCGCGAGCAGGATTTAGCCACCGTGCCTTCGACGCTGGAAACGGAACTGGCAAGCAATCCTTTCCTGCGCACGCGCGTTGCCAGCGTTCGCGAGGCAGCCCGGCAACGGCTGGGGCGCAGCCCGCAAAACGCTGCGGAAACCTTCGCGGCCATTCGTCAGTGGAAGGATGTCTTTTAGAAGCTGTTACGATCTCGCAACTTGGCGTTGTTCGATTGAGTTTCACGTTTCAAGTTGCACGTTTCACGTAGGTGGCTGCGGCGATGGCATCACATTGGCCACGCGCCCAGGTACAGAGAGCTTCAACGACCCACGGGCCGCCCCGTTCTTACGTGGACGTGAAACGCAGAGAAGCAGCAAAAAACCCTGAACAAGCTCTTACGATTTTGATGAAGCTGCTTTAGGCGGATAAAAACAGCGCCCCGCAGGGCGCCGTCAGCAAGCAGGAACCTTGTGCTCAGAAAAGCTTGGCCATGAAGGTCACTCCGTAGGTGCGCGGCGGACCATAGATATTCTTGGTCACCGTACCGGTCTGGTTGGCGAAGGAAATATACAGCTCGTCGGTCAGGTTCTTGCCCCACAGACTGAGGTTGTATTTGCCGTCCAACGATGTCCAGCTGATGGAGCCGTTGATGATGTCCAGCTTGTCCTGCATGTTGTTTTTCTGGCTGCTCGGCGCAATCTGCCCGAGGCCGTTATCCGCATCGAAGAAGTACTCATCGGTGTGCGACCACATCAGTGTCAGATCGAATTCGCCAATATTCGTGGGAATCGCATAACTTCCCGTCAGTGACAGCGAATAGGATGGCGTGTTGATGGTTTCATTGCCCTTCAGGTTCCAGTTGCCTGTGAGCGGATCGTAATTGGGTGGCACGGCCAGACAGTTGGAAGCGTTGCCGGCCACGAAGGCGCAGTTACCGCCGGGGCCATTGGCGTTGTAGACAAAGAACTGGCCGTTGGGATAATCCTTGTATTCACCGTCCTGAAGCTGCAGGGCCGCCGTGATCGTCAGGTTGTCGGTCGGCACCGCGGTGATGTCGACTTCGAGCCCCTTGATCTCCGCTTCCGCCGCGTTGCTGATACGGGTTGCGGTTCCGCCGCCCGGGATCAGCAGCACCTGCTGCAGCTGGAGGTTGGTGTAATCATAGAAAAAGGCCTCGGCGTTGATCCGCAGCATGTTGTCGAAAAACTCGGATTTGAACCCGATGGTGTAGGCGTCGAGCGTTTCGGGATCCACCGGCGGATCGATGTTGTTGCCCGTCGTGCCCGGCACCACGTTGAGGAAATCCGGTGCGATGATGGAGTTGTAGGCGCCGCTCTTGAATCCCCGGTTATAGGCGACATAAGCCATGAAGTCGTCGCTGAACTGGTAATCGAGAGCGATCTTTCCGCTCCAGCTGGACCAGGAATCCTCGTGACCGTTGTTGTTGGCCGGTGTGAAGAAAGTATTGCCATTGGCATCCACATTGCGCCGCCCGCCAAACATCTGGCGGTCATCCGTGGTACGCCGCAGCCCCAGTGTTACGTTCATCTGCTCGGTTACCGGAATCGTCGCCTGGGCAAACGCCGAGAACGATTCGGACTCGATATCCGCCAAAGCACCTTTTCTGTTGTTGCCGCCGCCTGTCAGCAGACCTTCGAACTGGAAGTTGGTTACCTGGCTGCGGTCGTCGTACCAGAAAATGCCCGCGACCCACTGCACTTTGGAATCGTCCAGCGACTGGATCTGCAGTTCCTGGGTAAAGGTCTCTATCTCATAAATCAGGTCAACGTTGAGGCGTGCGATCGGCATGCCATCCTGCGCGAAATACTGCTCGCTCTCGGAGTCACGCAGCGCGGTGATGCTCACCACTCGCATGGTGGGGAAGTCGTGGCTGATCTTGATGCTTCCACCCCACTGTTCGGAAGAGGCAATGGGATCGAGGTTCTCGAAGGTGTCGTACGGGTCGGAGGGCGGCGCGGACAGCGGCCCTGCGTTGCTCAACGTGCCGGGGGCGGGACGGAAATACACCGCCTGCTGGTTGAAATAGTCGTCGTAATCCAGGTTGAGAAGAACCGAGGTTTTCTCGCTGGGTTCCCACAGCAACTTGACGCGGCCGCCCTTCGCATCCTGCAGATAGGTGTCGCTGCCCGTGGTGTAGTTTTTACCCCAGCCGTCGCGCTGATCTTCCGAATAGATGGCCAGGTTGGCGGACAGGGTCTCACTGAGTCCGCCGCTGGCGTAAACCGCACCGGAAATGGTGTCGTAATTGCCGTAGCCGACCTTGATGTCCAGTTGCGGCTCCGGCGTCGGATCCTTGGTTTTCACATGGATCACCCCACCGGTGGCGTTGCGCCCGAACAAGGTTCCCTGTGGTCCCTTCAACACCTCGATACTCTGAATGTTGTTGTACTGGGCCAACATGACGTTGGAGTTGTTGTAGTAGACGCCATCCACGAACATGGCGACCGAGGGTTCGTTGCCCAGCTGGGTGGAAGGGCTGCCCACACCGCGCAGGAACGGGATGATGCCGTTGGTCTGGCGGTCGAGACGCAACCCCGGCACCACCATCGCCAGGTTCTGCGCATCCACCACACCGAGCTTGCCGGCAATGTCGGCAGTGATGGCGCTGATGGCGATCGGCACATCCTGCATACTTTGCTCGCGCTTGTTGGCGGTGACGATGATCTCCTCCAGGCCACGACCACTTTGCGCCATGGCCGGTGCGGCCAGCATCAATATGCACGGTGCAAGAACAGCGCCGGCTCCCATGCGCACACCACAGCTCCGTTGTATTTTCATTTTCTGTGACATGATGATTCCCCTGTATATCGGATCGGCAACGGCTCGCGAATTTCTTTTATGCTTGCGGTAGCCGAGGGTTATTAACGTTATTGGTAACGACCAAGCCAGAGTTGAGATCGGTTTGGCCTTGCCCTCGCCGGCCATCGCTGCTTATCGTTATGGATGGCAGCAAGATGACAGGCCCTTGAGAATAGGCTCAGGACTTGTTGATTGACAAGCAAACAAACAGCACACCAATAAGAATTTTTACGCTGTTACAATGCGTAACAGCATCTGCTGCCGGGCATGTGTAAAAAGGTTCTGTGTTTTCCAGGAAAGTTGCAAAAAAATAGCGCCCGAAGGCGCTACTCAAGAAAGGTGACTCGACCTGAATCAGAACAGATTGGCCGTAAAGGTCAGGCCATAAGTGCGCGGTGGACCATAAATATTCTTGGTCATGGTGCCGGTTTCGTTGGCAAAAGTGATATAGCGCTCATCCGTGATGTTTCTGCCCCACAGACGCACGCTGTATCTGTCGTCCAGTGAATACCAGGTAATCGAGCCGTTGACGAGATTCAGCTTGTCCTGCATATCGTTGCTCTGGCTGCTGGGAGCGATCTGGCCAAGCCCGTTGTCCGCATCGAAGAAGTACTCATCGGTATGCGACCAGGACAGCGTCAGGTCGAATTCGCCAACTTCGGTGGGAATGGCGTAGCTGCCGGTCAGCGTAAAGGCATAGGACGGCGTGTTGATGGTTTCATTACCACTCAGGTTCCAGTTACCGGTGACAGGGTCGTAGCTGGAGGGCAGACCCGAAACGGGGCAGCCGCTGGCATTCCCAGGAACAAGCGCGCAGTTTCCGCCGGTAGCCCCGTTATAAATCATGTGTTGGCCGTTGATGTAATCCTTGTACTCGCCATCCTGCACTTGCAGTGACGCCATGATCGTCAGGTTATCGGTAGGCACGGCCGTGAGGTCGAACTCGATACCTTTGATTTCCGCTTCCGCGGCGTTGGTCAAGAGGGTTGCCGTACCGCCACCGGGAATGTTTTGTACTTGCTGCAACTGCAGGTTCTTGTAGTCGTACCAGAAGGCTTCGGCATTGAGCCGCACCTTGTTATCCCAGAACTCGGATTTGAAGCCAATCGTATAGGAATCCAGGGTTTCCGGCTCGACAGGCCTATCGATGTTGTTGCCCACGGCGCTCGGCACGAAGCTGGCCGGGTTGAAATCAGGCGCGATGATGGAGTTGAAGGTACCGCTTTTGAAACCGCGGTTATAGGCGACGTAGCCCATGAAATTATCGGTGAAATGATAATCGAGAGCGATCTTGCCACTCCAGCTCGACCAGGAATCACTGGCACCGCTGTTGTTCGCCTCCAGGTAATGGACATTGCCGTTCTGATCCACGTTGCGGCGGCCGCCGGTCATGGTGCGGTCATCCGTGGTGCGGCGCAGACCGAGTGTCAGGTTCATGTCTTCAGTGAGGGGGGCCGTCAACTGGGCGAACGTCGAGAAAGACTCCGACTTGAGTTCCGCCGGCGCGCCTCTTCTGGTCAGGCCCGTATTGGGAAAGAAACCCGCCGTCAAAGCGCCGTCGAACTGGAAGCGCGATTGGTCACTGGTATCGTCGTACCAGAACACACCCGCCGTCCACTGTATTGGAGAGTCCGGCAGCGAACTGATCTGCAATTCCTGAGTGAAGGTCTGAAGCTCGTAGACCAGGTCGGCATTGAGACGTGCAACCGATGCCGCATCCTGGGCAAAATACTGCTGTGCCTCCGACTCGCGGTAAGCGGTGATGCTCACCAACTGCAGGTTGGAGAACTCATGGGTGACCTTGACACTGGCACCCCACTGGGTGGAGTCCGCGATGGGATCGATGTTTTCCGTGCTGTCGTACTTGTCGCTCGGCTGAATCGAGTCGGGGCCGGCATTGCTCATGGTGCCCTGGGCCGGGCGGAAGAACACGCCCTGCTGGTTAAAGAAGTCGTCGTAGTCGGCGTTGAAGAGCACGGAAGTTTGCGCGCTCGGCTCCCACAGCACTTTGACGCGACCACCGGTGTTGTCCTGGGTATAGGCGTCGTTGCCCGTGGTGTGGTTTGTCCCCCAGCCCTTGGTCTGATCTTCCCAATACAACGCGACGTTGGCGGAAATCGTGTCAGTGATGGCACCGGAACCGTAGATCGATGCGGAATAGGTATCGTAATTGCCGATACCCGCCGATATCGTCAACTCGGGCTCGGGGGTGGGGTCCTTGGTGTGAATGTGAATCACACCACCAGTGGCGTTGCGGCCAAATAGTGTGCCCTGCGGTCCCTTGAGAACCTCGATACGGTCGATGCTGTTGTAGTTACTCATCAGTGCCTGACCGTTGTTGTAATAGACACCGTCCACGAATACGGCAACGGCAGGCTCGTTGCCCATTTGCACAGAGGGCTGACCGACACCGCGCAGGAAGGGAATGGCTCCGTTGGTCTGGCGGTCGATGCGCAGGCCGGGAATGGTCATGGCCAGGGTTTGCGAATCGACCACACCCATTTTACCGGCCATCTCGGATGTGAGCGCGGTGATGGCAATCGGCACGGACTGCATGCTTTCTGCCCGTTTTTGCGCGGTAACGATGATTTCCTCCAACTGTGCCGCGGCAGGTGCGGACAACGCCAGAAATCCCGGCAAGGCGGCTGCGGCGCAGGTTGCACGCACGGCAGCTGAGACAGAGCATTTTCGTGTTGACATAAGAACTTCCCCTTTCGATGAATGCAGGGCACAGCCTGAGGCATTGCTCTCGCGAGCAGCCAAAATCACGGCCCTTTATGAGTGTTCAGAGGGAACGACAACGCAGAACTACGCCCCTCTTTGGCGCCCTTCCTCCCCCAAATTCATATCTTTTTGATATATAAGGAAATTAGAGCGGCGCAAATACTACATCATTGCTTTTCGTATAACAAGCAAGCAAACAACAAAATGACCACATTTCGCCGGCAAAAGGTTACAAAATCACATATTTAAACTGTCCAGTTCAGAGAAAGCCGGCCCCGTTCGGACTCTCAATCGCGAAACCTCCCGGGCTGGGGCCTCTCCTCGGACAGATGCCCAGATGTCTGGCGAGGGTTCCGTTCCCACTGGCAAATTGCTGCTTATACTAATGAATGACGAAACAGCGAAAAGAAGAGGAGATTTCACATGCTAAGACATCGGCTTGTCGCTCACCGGGGATATCAGCAACATTTTCCGGAAAACACTCTGCGCGCCATGCGGGCGGCGGTGGCGGCGGGCGCGCTCTATGTCGAAACAGACATCCAGTTCAGCCGTGACCTGAAACCCCTTCTCTACCACGACAGCCTGCTGATGCGCGTCAGCGGCCGGGATGGCCGTATCGACGATCTGGATGAAGCAGAGCTTCTCGGCATCCCGGCCCACGAACCGTTCCGCTTTGGCGACACCTTCGCGGACGAAACCATCGCCCCCCTGTCGGCATTGGTGGATTTCCTCCGCGCAACCCCGGAATTGACGGTATTCATAGAAATCAAGGAAGAAGCCATCGCCCACGCAGGCATCGCCAAGGCCTATGAGATTCTTACCTCCTACCTGACCCCAATAGCCAGCCAAGTGGTGTTGATCAGTTTCGACGTGCCTTTCATTGCCCATGCCCGCGCCCAGGGCTTTGCCCAACTCGGTATCGTCTTGAAGAGCTGGGCGCAGATCGACAGCGAAGAAACCCTGGCAATCGCGCCTCAATACCTTTTCATCAACGTCAAACGCATCCCCGCGAACGAGAATCTTGGCCGTATCGAGAGCCTGCTGGTGGTCTATGAAATAGCCGAACCCGAAGCCGCGATCGCCCTCTTCAATCGCGGCGCAGACATGGTTGAGACATTCGACATTGGTGGTATGATCACTGGCCTATCTTCACACACCCTATAAAACCCTACTCAAAACAGGGTTTTGATGTGTTTCACGCACCGGCTCCGCGAGCCAGGTGCGTTCATCAGGCAACAATGCAAATCACTAAAATCGGAGACTACCATGACCATTCAGGTTGGCGACAAAATCCCTGCGAAGACCCTGGCCACGATGACCAAGGAAGGCCCCAAGCCCATCACCACCGACGACATCTTCAAAGGCAAGAAAGTCGTACTTTTCGCCGTTCCCGGCGCATTCACTCCAGGCTGCTCCAACACCCATATGCCCGGTTACGTGGTGCATGTCGACGCGATCAAGGCCAAGGGTGTCGATACCGTGGCCTGCATCGCCGTGAACGATGCCTTCGTCATGGGTGCCTGGGGCCAGAATCAGAACGCCGAACATCTGCTGATGCTTGCCGACGGCTCTGCGGATTTCACCAAGACGCTCGGTCTTGAGCTCGATCTCACGGGTGCGGGTCTCGGTGTGCGCTCCAAACGCTATTCCATGATCGTCGAAGACGGCACAGTGAAAGCTCTCAATGTGGAGCCGGATGGTGCCGGTATTGCGGTTTCCACCGCCGAGAAAATTCTCGAGCAACTCTGAGTGCGAGCTGTTTCGAATCAGTGAAACGGTAAACCATCAGCACCTCTGTTCAAACACAGATTCTTGCTGATGGTTTACAGATCGCTCGACACCCTGCACTTTCAAAGCGCCTTGACCTTCTCGATTCCACAGCGGCGACAGCGGAAAACCGTCACCAGCCGCCCCTGGCGAACATCGAATTTCCTGTCCTGAACAATCGCCCAATCGTGAAAGCCGTGCTGGCACATCCCGAGTTTTTTACCCGGCCGTTTCTTGAATTGCACGATATCACCCATGGTGGTTTTCTCTATTCAGACAACACAACAATTTTATTTCCATGGGTAATCATACCGGTATATCTCATGGATATCCTTGCTGACGAGTGCGAGACAACCTCTTGCTCAGCTGGCAAAACTCTGTTTGTTGATTCTCGCAGCATACCGTAGGGGCAATTCATGAAACCAGCTTTATCGGTTCGCGCAATTGCCCCTACGCACTCGGGGAAACAGGGCTTTGCAACGTAAAAATCATGGCATATAGCTCTACAAACCGCAGCCCAAAACTTCGACTTAGCGCCGGTTGCGACGCCAGTTCGTTTGAACAAACGAGAGTTGCTGTTTTTCAGTATAGAAGCGCCTCACGAAAAATCATGCGCCCATTCTCATTTACGGGAAGCGCGCATAGGAAGCTTGCCCTTCACCCGCACCTTCTCTTGACGAGATAAAAACAACCACGGATACTGTACAAACATACAGTATCTGCTACTACCATGTCATCACCTCCTCCCACTCTAGACGGAATCCTCCACCGCCAGGATGTGTGGCGCGGGCGCCGCCACCAGGGCATGCCACACACGGGTGTGGATTCTGGTTATGCCCTGCTCAACGCCGAATTGCTGCACGGCGGCTGGCCGCGGGGAACACTCATCGAGATTTGCCAAAAGCCCTTTCAGGGTGATTGGCAGCTGTTCCTGCCCGCCCTGCGAGTTCATAACCAGGGTGTGATCGCACTGTTGAATCCGCCGGCACAACCTTTCAGTCAGGCTTTCATCCAAGCGAATATCGATCTCGAACGCCTGCTGGTGATCAATGCGCCCGACAATGCGGATTTTCTGCATTGTTTTAGCGAAATGGCGCGCAGCGACGATTGCGCCGCGATGCTTGCCTGGCAACCCCGAAAAGGACTCAGCTACAGCAACCTGCGCAAATGTCTGTTGGCGGCGACGCTGAGCAACGCCATCCACGCCCTCTTCCGCCCTTGGGCCGCGCAGCGGGAGAGCTCACCGGCAGCGCTCAGAATATCGACAAAATACATTGACAATGAACTGGAATTTTTTATTTTCAAACAGAAGGGAATTCTGAGAAGCCGCCAACCTCAACCTGTCCGGCTTCCTCTGCCAGAGTGCTGGCAAGCCGCTCAGCCCTATTGTGCGCTGGATCATTCAGACATCGCCCGGAATCAAAGCGCTGGCGCGTCCGCCCTCAACCTCAAGGCCGGCACATGAGCAGCGCACGTAATCATTTGTGGCTGGCGTTGAGGCTGCGGGAATTGCCGCTCCATGTTCTGAAAACAGATATCCCGCCCGAGCGCCCTGTCGCCGTCACCGAGCGACGCGTCGTGATCTTCTGCAACGCCGCCGCCCGTGCTCTGGGTGTGACGCGCGGCATGGATCCGACGACAGCGCGGTTCGCCGGTGACTGTTTGCTGGTGCCACGAAAGCGCAACCTGGAAAGCGCCGCTCTCTACCAACTGCGCGATCAGCTCTATCGCTTCACGCCACATATTGCGCTCCACGAAAGTAAAGAGGCTCCACAATCCGGTTTGTTGCTGGAAATTTCCACCTGTCTGCGCCTGTTCTCCGGTGTAAGGAACCTGTGTGATGCAATTTTGAAATATCTCGCTGACGCGGGCCACGACGTGCGTTGGGGCCTGGCCCACACGGCTCCCGGTGCCTGGTTGCTCAGTTTCGCTCACCATGCGCCAAGCGGAGACGAAACCCGGCAAATGTTCATCGACCGCCTCAACGCTCTGCCGGTGCAGGTGCTCTACGATCATCCCGGCGCCGTCGACACCCTCGTGAAAATGGGTTTCACAACCCTCGGCGATGTCGCGCGCCAGATCACCAGCAGTGGTCTGACCAGCTTTGCCAGACGTCTCGGCCCGCAATTTGCCAATGCCCTGGCCGAGATCTACGCCATCGAACGCGATTTTTCCCAGAGAAGCCTGTTCAGTGCGCCTGTGAGCACCCACGTTCCCGTGATTCACTTCGAGGACAGCCTGTCCTTCGATACGCCCCTGGCGTTGATCGAACACCTGCAACCCGCCTTTGAACATTTGCTGCAGAATCTCGGCGCTTTTCTGGACAAACGACAACTGACCTGTCAGCACATTCAATGGCAACTCTCCGATATTTATCAGCACAAGGAAATCGTCGACATTCGCAGCGACATCCCGCAAAGCGGCTGGCAACTACTCTACGATCTCACCCTGATTACCTTTGCCAATCGCCCCATCCCCTTCGAAGTGGATGCACTGACGCTGCTCTGTCACGATCGCCAGCCACGCCAGGACAGCAGCGCCACCCTCGATCTCAACGGCGAACATCGGCAACCCGGCGTCAGTCGCGAACTGGCCGCGACCCTCATGAAATTGAAAACCCGTCTCGGCGATGCCGCATTGCACAAGATCAGCTATCGCGACAGCCTGCTGCCTGAACTGAGCCATGCCATGATCGGCATGGGTGAAAAATGCATACAACAGTTGCCTCGACCGCACCACAAGGCTCTGCGCCCCACCTGGCTTCTCCCCGAACCCGAGGAAATCGCGGAACGCAACGGGCGCCTCTACTGGCAGGGTCGCCTGACGCTGGCCGCTGGCCCCGAACGCCTGACCAGTCACTGGTGGGAAACCTCAGTCGCCAGGGACTACTACCTGGCACGGCGTCAGGACAAACAAATTCTCTGGATCTTTCAGGATTTACACGATGAACGATGGTATGTGCAGGGTTTTTTTGGTTAGGGCGGGCGCGGGATGTCGGACGCTGGACGCTGATGTCTGACGTCTGACGCTTTTGAGGCAGTGGCTTCTCGCAATATGTCTCGTAGCAACCTGTGTTCAGATCTGTGGCCCTCTGGTCTTTGAGATTCTCTGCACCAGGATACGTGGCCAGTGTGACGTCATCGCCACAGGCACCTACTACGTGAAACGTGCAACTTGAAACGTGAAACTCAGAGACAACATCCTCCATCTTTTGCGTCCGACGTCAGACCTACCCTAAAAAAATGCCCTACACCCACCTCTTCACCACAACCAATTTCACCTTTCTCAGCGGTGCATCCCATCCCGGCGAGTACGTGCGGCGCGCCCACGAGTTGGGTTACGACGCTCTCACCATCACTGACGAGTGCTCCCTGGCCGGGGTCGTGAAAGCATTCACGGTGGCTGAAGAGCTCGATTTCAAGCTGATCATCGGCAGCCGTTTTCGTCTCAGCAATGGCATGCATTTGCTCGCCATCGCACCCTGTCGCACGGCTTATGCAGAACTGTCGGGTTTGATCACCCTGGCGCGACGCCGGTCCAGCAAGGGTGAGTACGAGATTCATTTCGAAGATCTGCGTTTTCGTCTGCGCAGCTGCCTGATCATCCATCTTGCCGGTGTCAATCAAAATGTGGATGAAACACTGATTCAGGAATTGCATAATGCTTTCCGGGAACGCTTGTGGATCGGGCTCAATCATCAGCTCCACGGCGGCGAGCAACAGGATTTTTCACGCTGGCTGGCCCTCGGTCGCAAGCACGGTATTCCTCTGGTGGCCTGTGGTGAAGCGCTGATGCACGACAAAATACGCAAGCCTCTGCAGGACACCCTCACCGCCATCCGTCACAATCGGGCAATTCAGGATATGGGCACACGCCTGGAGGCGAACGGCGAAGCCTACCTGAAATCTCTCGCGCAACTCGCCAACCTCTACCCCCGCACGCTTCTCGACGAAACCCACGCCATCGCCGAGCGCTGCCATTTTTCCATGCACGAATTGCGCTATCAGTATCCGCGCGAACTGGTTCCCGATGACCTCACACCCATTCAGCACCTGCGCAACCTGGTGTCGGAAGGCAAGCGGCGGCGCTGGCCCGACGCGGCTCCTGCAAACGTCGAAAAAAGCATTGAAGCCGAACTTGCGCTGATAGAGGAACTTCATTACGAATTTTATTTTCTCACCGTGCACGACATCGTCCGCTTTGCCCGCTCACGCAACATTCTCTGTCAGGGCCGTGGCTCCGCCGCCAACTCCGTCGTCTGTTACTGCCTGTTCATCACCGAGATCGCACCGGGCCAGATCGAGGTATTGTTCGAGCGTTTCATTTCCCGCGAGCGCGATGAACCGCCGGATATCGACGTGGATTTCGAACACCAACGCCGCGAGGAAGTGATTCAGTACATCTATGCCAAATACGGCCGCGAGCGCGCCGCGCTGGCCGCGACGGTGATTACCTACCGGCGCCGCAGTGCCATTCGCGATGTGGGCAAGGCTCTCGGCTTCGAACCCGTGCTTCTCGACCAGCTCTCGAAATCCCTGGCTTGGTGGGACAAGCCAGAGATACTCGAAACGCTAGTAGCCAGCAAAGGGCTGCCTGCGGATGCAAAACTGCCCCAGCTCTTTTTCCAACTGAGCCGGGAAATTCTCGGTTTTCCCCGCCATTTGTCTCAGCATGTCGGTGGTTTCGTCATTTCCCAGGATCGCATCAGCGATCTGGTGCCGGTGGAAAATGCCAGCATGCCGGAGCGCACCATCATTCAATGGGACAAGGAAGATCTCGAAGCCATGCGTCTCCTGAAAGTGGACGTGCTCGCCCTGGGCATGCTTTCGGCCTTGCGCCGCGCTCTCGACATGGTCGGCGCTTACGATCCGAAGATTCGCGAACTCGCGGATATTCCTCGAGAAGACGCCGCCACCTACGACATGCTGTGTCAGGCCGACAGCGTCGGTGTATTTCAGGTGGAATCTCGCGCCCAGATGTCCATGTTGCCACGCCTGCAACCGCGCGAGTTTTACGATCTGGTGGTGCAGATCGCCATCGTGCGTCCCGGCCCCATTCTCGGCAACATGGTTCCACCCTATCTGCACCGCCGCGCAAAACAGGAAGAGATCACCTACCCCGGCGAGGAAATCAAATCCGTTCTCGAACGCACCCTGGGAGTGCCCATTTTTCAGGAGCAGGTGATGCGTATCGCCATGATCGCTGCCGGTTTCACGGGCGGCGAAGCCGACGAGCTGCGCCGCGCCATCAGTAATTGGGGCAAGAATTCAAAATTGCTGCTATTCAGGGACAAATTCATCGACGGCATGATCGCCAAGGGTTATCAGCCGGAATTTGCCCAGGCCCTGTTCGAACAAATCAAAGGTTTTGGCGGTTATGGTTTTCCAGAAAGTCACTCCGCCAGTTTTGCATTACTTGCCTATGCTTCGTCCTGGCTCAAATGCCACCACCCCGCGGCTTTCTACTGCGCCCTTCTCAACAGCCAGCCCATGGGTTTCTACTCTCCGTCACAGTTGATTCAGGATGCGCAGCGCCACCATATCCAGGTGCTGCCCGTGGATATCAACAAGAGTTTTTACGAAAATACCCTGGAAGCGGTTGTGGAAAAAAACGGCACAACAGCCTGGGGAATCCGCCTGGGATTGATGCGAATTTCCGCACTCGCTGAGGAAAAAGCGCGCCGTATTCCCCAACAGCGTGGCTCCAGGCCGTTCATGTCCATCGATGACCTGGCCCAGCGCGCCGCCCTCGGCAGTAAGGATTTGCAAACGATCGCCTCTGCGGATGCCCTGCGTAAACTGGCCGGCAACCGCCATCAGGCGCGCTGGGCCGCCGCCGCTGTCGAGCGCCCTTCACCCCTTCTGCGAACGACGCCCTACCCGCGACAGGAAACCCTGTTGACCCCCGCCCCCTCTCTGATACAGGAAGTCGTGACGGATTATCAGACGTTGAGTCACAGCTTGCGACCGCACCCCATGGCACTGCTGCGCAACGCCCCTCCTTTTCAGCGTTGCATTCGACAGTGCGATTTGCTCCATCAGCGCCACAAGGGTCTCGTACAGGTGGCCGGTATCGTGGCTTCGCGTCAGCGGCCCGGCACCGCCAAAGGTACTCTCTTCATGACGCTCGAAGACGAGACAGGCAATATCAACGTCATCATCTGGCGCGGCACTCAGGAGCATTTCAAAAACATTATTCTCACCGCCAGGCTCGTTCTGATCAAAGGCACACTGGAAATTGTTCGCGAAAATACCGCAACACCAGTGGTACATGTGGTTGCGGGCAGAATCGAGGATCACAGCGCGCGCCTTGACGGGCTCGAAATCAGGGTGCGGGATTTCAGGTGAGGTTTTCGGCCTTGTAGCGCCCCTCTCGTCCAACAGCTACTTGTTGCCGATCCCAAGAGGCCTGGCGCATGTCTCTCCTTCCGCCTCGCTGGTCGGAAAAATGGCCACCAGCGACGACTATTCAAGTAGTGTTAACAGGACCTAACTGCGACGAATTCTTTTTTGCCATCTCTGCCCCGCTCCCTTAATCTATGTCTCCCTCTGTCGCCTACAGCAAATAATTCCTACACTTGCAGAGGATCCAACATTGGAGTTTGCCATGAGTTATCCACTACTGCTGATCCTTCACCTGCTGGCAGCGATCGCCTTCGTCGGCACGGTCTTCTTCGAAGTGTTTCTGTTGGGCGGCATTCACGGCAAGGTCTCGGAGCCCAGTCTGGTCAAGGTAGAGAACGCCCTGGGTATACGGGCGCGAGGGATCATGCCCTGGGTGCTGCTGGTGCTCTACGGCGCCGGTATCGGACTCGCCTGGCACTATCGCGGCGCCTTGGCTGAGCCCCTGACGAGCAGCTTCGCCGCGCTCCTCTCGCTCAAAATCCTGCTCGCCGTCAGCGTATTCGGCCATTTCGTCACTGCCATGCTGTTGCAGCGTCGCGGCCTGCTCAGCGGCGAACGTTCGCGCAAACTACATATCAGCATCTTCTGCCATGTCGTGCTGATCGTTGTGCTGGCCAAGGGAATGTTTTTTATTCGCTGGTGAGATCGACCACCGCGCTCGCCAGCGCCCTCACCGATAGTGGCGCACTTCCCTCCGCCTTATTACTGAGAGTGACGTAAGCGTTCTGACCAGCTCCGACGGTGCCGGCAATCACCCGTGCCAGAGCGGCGCGCGTCTCAACATCCGGGTCTACCAAGCGGTTGTAAGGTGCGTATTCGCGCCGCGCTTTTTCATAGCCGAACGCGCCGTGCAGCGGATTGAGATTCCAGCGGCACACCAACGGCCCCGGCCACAGCGCGCGCAATATCGGCAACTGATCGACGATGCGGGGCATCTTGGCATGGAGAGCCATGCAGTAGGTCGCCTTCGTGTCACGCAGCGCAGCGATAAAATCTGGCCCCAACCATTGTGGATCGCGCACCTCCACAGCGACTGCAACGTCTGGCGCCCGGCCTTGAAAATCGGGGAGCGCCGCCAGCATGCTGTGCAAACGCGATATCAATTCAGGTATCCGCGACAACCACGCCTGCGGCAGAGGACTGATCTGAAACACCAGCGCCCCCAACTTGTGACCCAGCCCCGCCAGCGCTGGCTCGACAAAATCGCGCACCGCCAATTCGGGATCCAGAAAGTCCGCATTGATCTGCTTGCCGCGCCCCGACGAATCTCGCACCAGCGCATCCGTCACCTGACTCGGCGCCTTCACCACGAAACGAAAAGTCTCCGGCACCTGAGCGGCGTAACGCGCATATTGCGTCACGCTCAGGGGACGATAAAAGCCGCGATCGACACTCACGGTGCGAAACAAGGGGTACGCGGCATACGCCGCAAGCCCCTCACCAGCGAGCATCCTCTTTGAATATTCCTGCGCCCACACCAACCCCGCCCAACCGGGATAATTCCAGGACGAGGAGCCAAAATACAGATTGTTCGGCAACCCAGCGGCAAGCTCGACCAGAGCAGCATCGGGCGGCGCAGCCTTTACTGGCTCGCTTTCCGCGTCAGCAGGCTCGGAAAAGAGAGATTTCTGCATAACCGTCTGCCTCCGAGTTTCACGTTTTTACGTTGCACGCAGATGCCTGTGACGATGACATCACACTGACCACGCACCACGGCACACAGAGCTCAAGAAGTATTCCGCCCTTACTTGTGAAACTTGAAACTCAGTCGAACAACGCCACATTGCGAGATTCTGAACAGACTCCCAGGGGCATGCCTTTCTTGTGAAAGAGCTTTCGAGACAGAGACCGCCACCGAACGCCAAGCGTGAACCAGCCATCAATTCTCCGCTTGGACATCAGCTTGCGACGAAGAGTTGCACTAACCCCGCAGATCAGCGCGTTTCGGAAGGAGAAGCCTTTCTCGACAGGCTCAACACGAAGACAAAGAACACCGGCACGAAAAAGACGGCAAGCAGGGTTGCGGAAATCATGCCGCCCATCACACCGATACCGATGGCCTGCTGACTTGCGGCACTGGCGCCGGTGGCAATGGCCAATGGCACCACGCCGAGGATGAAGGCCAGCGACGTCATGATGATCGGGCGAAAGCGCAGTCTCGCCGCCTCTATCGCGGCACTCTGCAGGCTGTGCCCCTGGGCGTGGAGATCGCGGGCAAATTCGACGATGAGAATCGCATTCTTGGCCGAGAGACCGATGATGGTCACCAACCCGACCTTGAAAAAGACATCGTTGCTCAGCCCTGCAATCAACACCGCCATCAACGACCCGATGACGCCCAGCGGCACCACCAGAATCACGGCCAACGGGATGCTCCAGCTCTCGTAAAGCGCGGCAAGCACCAGCACCACCACCAGGATCGACAGCGCCAGCAACATCGGCGCCTGATTGCCGGAAATGCGCTCCTGCAGCGACTGTCCCGTCCACTCGTAACCGATGCCGCGCGGCAGGTCCGCCATGATGCGCTGCATTTCCGCCATGGCTTCACCACTGCTGTAGCCGGGTGAAGCCTCGCCGTTGATGCGGATCGCCGGATAGCCGTTGTAGCGCGCCAGCATCACCGGCCCTTTGCTCCATGAAACCTGCGCCAGGGAAGATAGCGGCACGGGCTCGCCCTGAATGTTCGGCACCGTCAGTTCGAGCACATCTTCGGGCGTCATGCGGAACGACGCATCGGCTTGCACCATGACGCGCTGAATGCGCCCCAGGTTGGTGAAATCATTGACGGTGGCCGAGCCCAGCGCCGCCGACAAGGTATTGGCGATGGCAGGAAAAGCCACGCCGAGAGCATCCGCCTGCGCGCGGTCGACATCCACTTCGAGCTGCGGCGCGTCCTCCAGCCCTTCCATGGAAACGTCCATGACCACCGAACTCTCCTGCGCCATCGCCAGCACCATGTCCTTGGCCGCAAGCAGTGCTGCGTGGCCAGCGCTGCCGCGATCCTGCAGGCGCAGGTTGAAGCCCGACGAGTTGCCAAGCTCGGGAATCGCCGGCGGGTTGATGAATGTCAGCTCGCCGTCGCGAATGCTCTTGTCCAGGGCTCTGTAAGCAATCAGTTGCTCCTCCATGGCGGAGGTCGTGCGCTCGGCCCAATCCTTGAAGGTGATGAATGCCAGGGCCACGTTCTGCCCCATGCCCGAAAACGAAAATCCCTGGATCGCGGTGATGTCTTCCACACCGGGCCGCGACATATAGTGCTCTTCGAGCTGCTTGATGCCGGCCAGGGTACGATGCGCCGTCGCGCCTCCCGGCAGCACGATCTCGGTCACCACGAAGCCCTTGTCTTCATCCGGCAGAAACGCCGTGGGCAGGCGCACATAGAGCGCCGCCATGATCAGCAGGATGAGGCCGTACACCGCCATATAGCGCTTCTTCCCGACCATCGCCGTGACGGTGCCGCTGTAGCGCCGGGTGGCGCGGGCAAAAATGCGGTTGAACCAGGCGAAGAAGCCGGTCTTTTGCTCATGGTGCCCCGCCGCAACAGGTTTGAGCAGCGACGCGCACAGCGCCGGCGTCAGTGACAGCGCAAGGAAGCCGGAGAACAGAATCGAGGTTGCCAACGCCAGTGAAAACTGGCGATAGATCACCCCCACCGAGCCGCTCATGAAAGCCAGGGGCAAAAATACCGCGGACAACACCAGCGTGATGCCGACGATCGCGCCGGTGATCTGGGTCATCGCCTTGCGCGTCGCCTCCCGCGGCGAAAGCCCCTCTTCCACCATCAGGCGCTCGACGTTTTCCACCACCACGATGGCATCATCGACGAGAATGCCGATCGCCAGCACCATGCCGAACATCGTCAGCATATTGATGGAGAACCCCGCCACCAGCATCACGGCAAAGGTCCCCAACAGTGCAATGGGTACGACGATGGAAGGGATCAGGGTATAGCGGATGTTCTGCAGGAACAGGAACATCACGATGAACACCAGAATCATCGCTTCGAACAAGGTGTAGATGACCTTCTCGATCGATGCCTTGACGAAGGGCGCAGTATCGTAAGGCACGGACCAGGAGACGCCCTCGGGAAAATACTGCTCCAGCTCCTCCATCTTGGTATAGATGGCATTGGCCGTTTCCAGCGCGTTGGCACCGGGGGCCAGCTGCACCGGAATGGCCACGGTGGGCTTGCCGTTGAGCCGCGATGAAAACTGATAGCTTTCCACGCCCAGGGAAATCTGCGCCACGTCGGCCAGGCGCACCGCCGAGCCATCCGGATTGGCGCGCAGCATGATGCGCCCGAACTCCTCCGGCGTCTCCATCATGCCGCGCATGATGACGGCGGCGGAGACGGTCTGCGATTCCGGTGCCGGCATATCCCCGATCGCGCCGGCCGGTACCTGGACATTCTGGGCACCGATGGCGCGATTGACATCATCCATCGAGAGGCCGTACCCCACCAGCTTGGTGGGGTCCACCCAGACGCGCATGGCGCGCTCGGATGACCACATCTGCGCACGCCCGACACCGGGAATTCGCTTGATTTCGCTGAGTATGTTGCGCGCCACATAGTCGCCAAGCGACGGCCGGTCGACACTGCCGTCGGGCGAGGAAATGGCGATCAGCAAGAGAAAATTGGTGCTCGCCTTCTGGACTTCGATGCCGCGCTGGATCACCGCTTGCGGCAGGCGCGACTCGACCCGCTTGATGCTGTTCTGCACCTCGACGGCGGCGAGATCGGGATTGGTTCCCGGCACGAACGTCGCCGTGATCCGCGCACGGCCGTAGGCATTGCTCTGGGCATCGAAATACAACAGCCCGGTGGCGCCGTTGAGCTCCTGCTCGATCAGACTGGTGACGGTTTCATCCACCACTTCGGTGGAAGCACCGGGATAGGTCGCCGAAATCTCGACACTCGGCGGCGCCACGGTGGGATATTGCGCAATCGGCAGGTTGGGGATCGCAAGCACGCCCGCGAGAATGATGAACAACGCAACGACCCACGCGAAAACCGGGCGGTCAATGAAAAAATGCGGCATGGTTGGGCCTGGTCAGATCGAAGGGCTGAAGCCCGGTGGTGACAGAGTTAGGGTAGGAGGAATAACGATAAACCGTAAGTTTTACACGCAAGTCGAAAACTCGGACTACATCTGTGGTTTAGCTATGAGCTGTAAGCCCTAAGTTAAACTTTGGCAGAACTCGGTTCTTCCCGTGCCCCTGCTTAAAGCTTACGGCTTATAGCTCGCTTCGCCTCATGCAGGACTGTAGCCCAATTTCCAACTACTGTGTAAAAAAGCCCCGACAAAACCCCCAAAGTCCCACCCAAGGCTTAGAGTTTGCTACCTGCTCATTTACGACAGATTCTTAGTGAACGGAAACCGTATTCATCGCGGTGATGGGCATTTCATCGTTGCCGGGAGAATACCAGGGCACCGCCGCAACCTTCATGCCGGGCTGGACCCGTTGAAGACGGTCCACCATCACAGTATCGCCGGCCGCGAGGCCCTCCTCGACGATCCAGCGATCACCCTGCATGGCACCCACCTCCACAACCTGGCGCTGTGCCATGCCATTGTCGGTAACCAGCATCACCGACGCCGTGCCGTTGGCGTCGCGCTGCACGGCCTGAGCCGGCACGGCAAGAGCATGCTCCTGTACACCCTGCTGGACATCGGCGCGCACATACATCCCCGGCAGCAGCACGCCGTCGGGGTTGGGCACCAGGGCCCGCATGGTCACCTGCCCGGTGGAAGGATCAACGGTGATATCGGAGAACAGCAACTTGCCCGTCTCCTCATAACGGTGACCGTTGCTCAACTGGATGGCCACCGGTGCTTCATCGCCCTGCATGCCGAGGATCTCCCCGTTGGCCATCGCCTCGCGCAACTGCAGCAAATCGTTGGTCGACTGGGTAATGTTGACGTATACAGGGTCGAGCGTCTGAATCGTGGCCAACGGTGTCGCCTCGCCCTGGCCTACCAGCGCGCCCTCGGTTACCAACGCACGGCCTATGCGCCCCGATATGGGCGCTCTCACCATGGCGTATTCGAGATCGAGTTCAGTGCGCTGCAAAACCGCCTCGGCCTGGGCAACCTGGGCCTGCGCCTGCTGACGGCGCGCTACCGCCTGATCGTAGTCGTGCTGGCTGATGGCCTTGCCGACCAGGAGGCTGTAACGTTTCTCGACCAGTTCTTCCGCCGCAAGGCTGGCGCGGGCCTGATCGAGGTTGGCGCGGGCTTGCAGAACACTGGCTTCAAACGGTGCCGGATCGATCCTGAACAACAGCTGGCCCGCTTCGACCTCACTGCCTTCCTCAAAATGGCGTTCGAGCACGATTCCCGCGACGCGCGCGCGCACTTCCGCAACCCGCGTCGACTCGACGCGACCGGGCAGCTCGGAGGACAGCAGCACACGTTCGGGCAACACAGTGATCGTGCCCACTTCAATGGAATCGTCGCCGGCCAAGGGGGCCACGGTGGTACCGCCACATGCCGCGAGGGCAAGGGTCAGGGCAACACCAAGCGACTGAAGCACAGGTCGTTTGAACATAACGGGTTAACTTCCTTTTAACGGATACAGAGCAATGGCTCTGCAGGTGAACTTGGCTAGGACGCACATTGTAACAAAAAGTAACGCTTCTTGGTAAGACGATCCGTTACGTAACGAGATTTCTGCCAAAAATTTTCACAAGAGCTTGTGCTACAAGGAAATTCTTTCGCGCACTAAAAGCAGAAAACGTGCAAACGGAATGATCAGGCGACTTCACGGCTTACTGTAGGGCCAAATCACTTCAGTAAGATGACATCAGGGCGGGCATGGCACGCGTTCGCGGCCAAGGCTGCTTCTAATTGAGCTATAAGCCGTAAGCTTTAAGTAGGCGCACGGGAAGAGCCGCACTACGCCAGAGTTCAACTTAAAGCTTGTCCAGCATCTTTTACTGCCTACGAGCGCCAGACCGCAGGCTCCACGAGCGGTCGAAACAACTTTACGAACGCACCCAAAAACCAAGCCCGGCAAGAAGATATGCAGTCAGCCACCGGCACCCCTGTGAGGTCTCCGCCTGGGGAAGGGTGCCCCAGACCGTCAGCGCCAGGGATGGCGCTGTCGAGCCCCCAGGGATGGGTTCACGGCGCGTCTTGGACACCCTTCCCCAGGCGGAGGCCGGGATACGGAGCACCAAGCATGCGAAGTTGAACTATAAGCCGTGAGCTTCAAGCACGCGCACGGAAAGAGCCGCGCTCCGCCAGAGCTAAACGTAGAGCTTGTTCACGATCTCAGCCGCCCCCAGACCACCCCGTTCTTACGTGAAACCTGAAACTCAGCCAAACAACACCGCAACCCAAATTCCCAACCCCACTAACGCTCGATCCGATGGATATTGCGGTAGTTGCGCGGCGACATGCCCGTCCAGTGGCGAAACGCGCGGGTGAAGGAGCGCGCCTCGGAAAAGCCCACTCTTTCAGAAACAGTCTCCACCGAAAGCCCCTCCTCCACCAGGCAGCGGATCGCGGTTTCACGGCGAATGTCATCCTTGATCTTTTGATAGCTGGTACCACTGCCTCTCAGCTGGCGGTAGAGCGTCTGGGCGCTGACCTCGAGCATCGCGGCCAACGCCTCCAGCGTGGGAAAAACCAGCGGATCGCCGCCGGCCGGTGTCAGGATGCGCTCGATCTGCCACTCCAGGCGATTGTCGGCACCGGGAATGGTCATCACGTCCGCGGGGGCGTTGCGCGCATAAAGGTCCAACTCCTTCTGGCTCCTCACCAAAGGCTTGTCCAGATAGGACGCATCGTAGACGAGGCGATTGGTCTTCTGACCATATCTGAGAATACCGGGAAACATCACCTGCAACTCACCGTGATGGGCCGGGCGCTCGAAACTGAAATGCGTTTCCCGCAAGCGAATCGCCTCACCGATGTACCAGCTCGGAAAGCGATGCCAGATGACGAGAAGAAATTCCCGCAGAAAATGATCCGGATCGCGCTCCTCGCTGCGATGCTCCACGCTGAACACGCAGCGCCCGGCGCTTTCCTGAACGCTCAAAACCAGATCGTCACTGAGCAGACGATAGAACTCCACGGCGCTGTGCAACATGTCTCCCAGGGTGCGGCACTGGCGCACCAGGTCGCACATGGTCTTGAAGGCTCCCACCCGGCAGTGCCCTGCGCTGAACCCCATGAACTCATCATCGAGCTCCAGCTGTACGCTCTTGAAGAGCCGCGCCACCTGCTCGGTATGAACGCGGCGCTGATCATCGGCCACCAGCTGCGGGTTGATGCCGGCACCGATCAACAAGCGCGCCTGGCTGCCGTTGCGAGCCACCGCGGCGCGCATCGACGCCAGCACATGGTGCATACAGATCGTCGCCAAGGATTCAGTCCTTTTCGGTGAACATTTAGGGAGATTCGTTTATGAAAGCCGGCATTATATGATATTTTTTGTGAGTTTTTGTGATAAAAAGCGTCCTTTCTTTCTCTTGTGGGTGGGCGTATGGTGGCGGATTGTCAAGCTATATGCTTTGGGATTGCTTCGTCTCGGACTTGGGTTTTTCAGATTTTCACACAAACCGCCCTGAAGTCTCCTCCGTTCGCGACGACATGCCAGGTGCTGCTACGTCTCCTTGACACTCAAAGCCTGAGCTTACCAAGGGAATTCACATGCACCACAACAGAGACCTCCGACACATCGCGGGAGACAACGAAGATGACCGATTTTCCGAAGAAAACACTGGCGGACTGGCAACAGGCCGCTGAAAAGGAACTCCGTGGCAAACCGCTCGATGGCCTGACCTGGCAGACACCGGAAGGCATCGCGGTCAAGCCGCTCTACACCGCGGAAGATACGCAGGATCTGCCCCACATGGACTCCCTGCCGGGCTTCGCTCCCTTCAAACGCGGCCCCCGCGCCACCATGTACTCGGCGCGCCCCTGGACCGTGCGCCAGTACGCGGGCTTCTCCACCGCCGAGGAATCCAACGCCTTTTACAAGCGCAACCTCGCCGCCGGCCAGCAGGGCCTGTCGGTAGCCTTCGATCTGGCCACCCACCGCGGTTACGACTCGGATCACGAGCGCGTCGTCGGTGACGTGGGCAAGGCCGGCGTCGCCATCGATACCGTCGAAGACATGAAAATCCTCTTCGACAGCATTCCCCTGGACCAAGTCTCGGTCTCCATGACCATGAACGGCGCGGCGCTGCCCATCATGGCCATGTACATCGTCGCGGGCGAAGAACAAGGCGTCACGCCCGACAAGCTCGCGGGCACCCTGCAGAACGACATTCTCAAAGAATTCATGGTGCGCAACACCTACATCTATCCGCCCGCGCCCTCCATGCGCATCGTCGCCGACATCATCGGTTACACCGCGGACTTCATGCCCAAGTTCAACTCGATCTCCATCTCCGGCTACCACATGCAGGAAGCGGGCGCCACCAACGTGCAGGAACTGGCCTTCACCATCGCCGACGGCATCGAGTACGTACGCGCCGCCATGGCCAAGGGCATGGACGTGGACAAGTTCGCCGGCCGCCTCTCCTTCTTCTTCGCCATCGGCATGAATTTCTTCATGGAGATCGCCAAGCTGCGCGCCGCCCGCATCCTGTGGGCAACGCTGATGAAGGAAAAATTCGATCCCAAGAACCCCGGCTCGCTGATGCTGCGCACCCACTGCCAGACTTCCGGCGTGAGTCTCACCAGCAAGGACCCCTACAACAACATCATGCGTACCGCCATCGAAGCCATGTCGGCAGTGCTCGGCGGCACCCAGTCGCTGCACACCAACGCCTTCGATGAAGCGCTGGCACTGCCCACCGATTTCTCGGCGCGCATCGCCCGCAACACCCAGTTGGTGATCCAGGAAGAAACCGGCATCACCAAGGTCGTCGACCCGCTCGCCGGCTCCTACTACATCGAATCTCTCACCAACCAATTGGTGGAAGAAGCGCGCAAGATCATCGATGAAGTCGAAGCCCTCGGCGGCATGACCAAGGCGGTGGAATCCGGCATGCCCAAACTGCGCATCGAGGAAGCGGCGGCGCAGCGCCAGGCGCGCATCGACCGCAAGGAAGAGATCATCGTCGGTGTCAACAAATACCAGCTCGAGGTGGAACCGGACGTCGACGTGCTCGACATCGACAATACCCAGGTGCGCGCCTCCCAGATCGCGCGCCTGGAAAAAGTGCGCGCCACCCGCGATGAAGCCGCTTGCCAGGCGGCGCTCGACAAGCTGACCGAAGCAGGAGAATCCGGCGAGGGCAACCTGTTGACCCTCGCGGTGGATGCCGCCCGCGCCCGCGCCAGCGTCGGCGAGATTTCCGACGCCCTGGAAAAAAGCTGGGGCCGCCACCGCGCCGAGCAGCGCACCATCAGCGGTGTGTACGGCTCCGCCTACAAAGGAGACACCATGTTCGAAGGTATTCAGGCCAGCGTCGAGAAATTCGCCGAGGATCACGGTCGCCGCCCGCGCATCCTGGTCGCCAAGATGGGCCAGGACGGCCACGACCGTGGCGCCAAGGTGATCGCCACGGCCTTTGCCGACATCGGCTTCGACGTGGACATCAGCCCGATGTTCCAGACACCCGCCGAGGCCGCGCGCCAGGCCGTGGAGAACGACGTTCACGTGGTGGGCGTGTCATCCCAGGCGGCGGGCCACAAAACCCTGGTTCCCCAGTTGATCGACGAACTGAAGAAATTGGGCGCCGACGACATTCTCGTGGTCTGCGGTGGCGTGATCCCGCCCAAGGACTACGCCGACCTGAAGGCTGCCGGCGTGGTCGCCGTCTACGGCCCCGGCACCAACATTCCCGAAGCCGCGCAGGAAGTGCTCGACCTGCTCAATAACAACCTCGCGTGACAGATACCAGGAAACAAGCAATGCACGACATCATCCAGCAACTGGAAGAAAAGCGCGAAAAGGCCCGTCTCGGCGGCGGTCTCAAGCGCATCGAAGCGCAGCACGCCAAAGGCAA
>Ga0265293_10000715_pt1 | contig 76675 bp, 65 predicted proteins | sample Munlanlewell138R_FD_192505 | JGI IMG/M metagenome (GOLD analysis project Ga0265293, IMG submission 192505) | Leachate microbial communities from a municipal landfill in Southern Ontario, Canada - Leachate well 138R | ecosystem: Engineered > Solid waste > Landfill > Unclassified | place: Canada... | reverse complement strand
AATCAGTTCTTTGGGAATAGCGGGTAGGTCTCGTGGGGCTTCACGCCCCGGCTTCTTCTTGGTCGGCATACATGCATCCTCTGCTGCAACATGTTATGCCCAAACACAAAATTTATGACACCCCCAGTTTTCCGTAAAGCCGAACGCCAGCGCGATAGCATCGAGGATTCCGGTGACGTCGTTTCGATCAGCCCAAGCACGAATCGCCTGAAAATGCGGACCGGTCTGCCTTACGGTCATACCACCGCGGCCTGATCGATCAGCCTCGTGCCACTCCCTCTGTTTTGTCCCTGTCATTGATGTACCTAGCTTCCAGTCTCCCTTTCACCGAAAAATCTAGTTTATACATCGATTTAAAGCAAATTTTGTACATTTGGCACAAAGAAAGTGTGCCTAAATCATCAGTCTCATAACCGTCGTAGGTTCAAATCCTGCCCCCGCAACCATATTAAAGAAAGGCAGATCAGTCACTTACTGATCTGCCTTTTTTGCGTCTGGGGTGGTTGAATTTCCCTGTGACGCATATGTGACATATGTGTGCCAATCTGTGCGACGCTCATCCGAATGACAAGATGAGTTTGACCGTAAGTCTTCTAGCGTCACACCCGCCAGGGAAAACTCTTCCCTCTTCCCCCTGACCTTACAGCTCACGTTGGCATGCCCAACAGCACGCCCCCATCAAACCTTTCTGAACTACTACTCGTCTTCCTGAAATTCCAGCAGATCGCCTGTCTCGCATTTGAATAATTTGCACAGTGAATCGTACCGGGTTTCGGGAGGCCTCAACTTTTGAGAGGATGATCGCTGCCGTTAATGGAGGGGTGCACGCCCAGTACCTCATCCATACCCGCAGCAAACAGCCGGACAGGTCAGGCTTTACGACACTACCGAGATATATGCCCGGCAGGCAGTTGAATATGCCTTGGGCAGAATTTGAAAGGGATGCTCTGTCAGAGGAGCGGCGATATGACAGTACAGGAACACGTAGACACAATATTTGATGGCTTCCTGCACCGGAAGGGTGTCAAGAAGCATGTGGCAAGCCTGATTCGATACTTGCAGGTGTCCGATATTGATCTGCCCCCTGCTTGACAGCGCCGCGCTTGGGCGCAAGTCTTGCCAGGCGAGATCCAACAACAACCCATTCTGCAAGGAATTCACCATGTTCAGTCATGTCATGCTCGGTGCCAACGATATTCAGGCGTCCAAGGCGTTTTACGATGCGGCGCTGGGCGCTATCGGTATCAAACCGGGTGTTATCGACCCCAAGGGTCGCCTTTTCTACTTCACCAAGACCGGCACCTTTGCGCTGACCAAGCCGCTGAATGGAGAGCCGGCTTCCTGCGGCAATGGCAGCACCATTGGTTTTGCGGTGGACAGCCCGGAGCAGGCGGATGCCTGGCATGCGGCCGGCCTGGCGAATGGCGGTGTGACCTGTGAGGATCCGCCGGGCGTCCGTGAGGGCGGTGGCATGAGGCTGTATCTGGCCTATCTGCGCGATCCGACCGGCAACAAGATCTGCGCGATGATGCGCATGCCCTGATCGATACAGGCTCGCAGGCCGCATGGATCGCAACGGCCTGCGACATACGCCGCTCTCTTGACGACGCAAGACGTTTGACCCGATAGTTAGAGCAATCACTCTAACAACTGGACAATGCCATGCTGCATTCCCCATCCGAGCTGCTCCCCCATCCCGACCTGACGGGATTGCTGCAGACGCAACGATCGAGCTTCATGGCTGACCCCATGCCCTCGCTGGATGCTCGCCGCAGCGGACTGAAACGCCTGCGCGCCGCGCTGGTCAGGCAACAGGAATCTTTGATTGAGGCGGTCAGCCAGGACTTTGGTAACCGCTCCCGGGATGAAACCCTGTTTGCCGAGCTGCTGCCCTCCCTGCAGTCCATTGACCATGTCTCCGGTCACCTGCGCAAATGGATGAAGCCGTCGCGACGCCCGCTGAGCATTGCCTTCCAACCGGGATCGGCGCACGTGGTGTACCAGCCACTGGGTGTGGTCGGCATCATCGTGCCGTGGAACTATCCGATCTTCCTCGCCATCGGCCCATTGGTCGGAGCGCTGGCGGCGGGCAACCGGGTGATGATCAAGATGAGCGAATCGACCCCGGCAACCTCGCAGTTAATAAAGGAGCTGCTGGCCAGCGTATTCCCCGAAGATCAGGTCGCTGTGGTATTGGGTGAAGCGGACGTGGGCGCGGCGTTCTCCGCCCTGCCCTTCGATCACCTGCTGTTTACCGGCGCCACCAGTATCGGTCGTCATATTCTGCATGCCGCAGCGGACAACCTGACACCGGTCACGCTGGAGCTGGGCGGGAAGTCGCCTGCTATCGTCTCGGACAGCGTCCCGCTGGAGGATGCCGCCGAGTGCATCGCCTTCGGCAAGACCATGAACGCGGGCCAGACCTGTGTAGCACCGGATTATGTGCTGGTGCCGGAAACCCGCGTCGAGGACTTTGTTGCCGCCTACCGCCGCGTTATCAGCCGCTTCTACCCCCGACTGGCCGATAATCTGGATTACACCAGCATCATCAATTCGCGCCAGCAGGCCCGACTCAACAGTTACCTGGAAGACGCTCAGGCCAAAGGCGCGCGGGTGCTGCCCTTGTTTGCCGAGGGACAGGAGCGACGCTTGCCCCATACTCTGCTGCTGGACGTCAGTGATGACATGCTGGTGATGCAGGATGAGATCTTCGGCCCGCTGCTGCCGATCGTTCCCTACCTGCAGATCAACGATGCCATCGGCTATATCAATGCCCGCCCCCGCCCCCTGGCTCTGTATTATTTCGGTTATGACCGGGACGAGCAGCAACAGGTCATCGACCGCACCCACTCGGGCGGCGTGGGCATCAACGAGACACTGTTGCATGTAGCTGTGTGTGACCTGCCTTTTGGCGGTATCGGCCCGTCGGGAATGGGGCATTACCATGAGCATGAAGGCTTTCTCACCTTCAGTAAAGCCAAGGCAGTACTGCGCAAGCCGCGCCTGAACGCCACCCGCGTGTTGTATCCGCCCTATGGCAAACTCATGCAGAAGATACTGCGCCGTTTACTGATTCGCTGATTCAGCCCGGTCTGGACAAGGTGCAAGAATAATAATGAATGACACCACACAACCGAGCGGCATCGGCCGCCGCCACCAACTGGAGAACCTGTCGATCCATGACGGCTCATTATTCCCCACCAGCATCGGTGCCAACCCGCAGCTCTCCATCTATGGTCTGACCGCCAAGCTGTCCAGCCTGTTGGCCGGGCGTTTGGCTGGCGGCGAGGCCCCCACCGGCATTCACGCGCAGCAGCACGGCTGACTTTGCCTGCATAAGGTCAGTTGAGGAATAATCCCCGGCTGACCTTTACCGCCCCGATGATGAGTATCCGCATGGCCAACAAACCCAGTACCTCTCAACGCATCCTGCAGGCCAGTCTGCAACTCTTCAATGAACAGGGCGAACGTAACGTCACCACTAATCACATTGCCAGTCATCTGAATATCTCACCCGGCAACCTCTATTATCACTTCCGTAATAAATCCATGATTGTGGCCGAACTCTTCAGCGAGTTCGAACGCAAGATGGAGACCTTCCTCAGGCTGCCGCAGGCCACTCCCCTCACGCTGGAACACAAGGCCCGGTACCTTGAAAGCCTGTTGGATATTCTCTGGCAGTTTCGCTTCATGCATCAGAGCCTGGAGTACCTGCTCGAAGCCGATCCCGCATTGGCCGCACGCTACCAGCAGTTTGCCCAGCGCAGCTTGCGCGGCACGCAAGCTATCTATCAGGCTTTTGCTGACGCCGGCATTCTGTTGCTCAGTCCGCAACAGGCAGAGACCCTGAGTATCAACGTCTGGATAGTGCTGGGTTCCTGGATGCAGTTTCTAAGCACCACTGTTGGAATTCAGGCCAGACTGGACGAGCGGTTGCTGAGGCGCGGTATCTACCAGATTCTGATGCTGGAAGAAGGCTACGTCGCCCCGAATTACCAGGAGGCAGTCAGGGCGCTGTGTGACCGCCTGTACGTGCCAATGGAAGAACTCAGCGCCGCCGGCGGACTGGTGCCCGCCAGCCCCAGCCAATAAGCAGTACCAGAACGACTACTCCATTCGTTCGCTGTGCTTGGTAAGATAACGGCACACATCGTGCTATTGGATTATCCGAATGGACATCAGTCTGGCTCGTACTTTTCTTGAGATTGTCCGCTGCGGCAGTTTTGTTGCCGCTGCCGAACGGCTGCATGTCACCCAGGCGGCGATCACCTCACGCATTCAGAGCCTGGAAAGCCAGCTCAATTGCACCCTGTTTATCCGCAACCGTTCCGGCGCACGGCTGACGGCGGATGGTGAAGCTTTCCTTACGCACGCCACACAGATGACCCAGGCCTGGGATAATGCCCAGCGCGATCTGCCGCTGCTCAAAGGATTCAGTGATGTACTGCATATCGGCGGCGAGGCCAGTTTGAGCACGCCGCTGATGTTGCAGTGGGTACGCGTACTGCGCCAGAAGATTCCCGAGCATTCGGTACGCGCCGAGATCGCCGACAGCAGCTTGCTGATGCAACGGGTGGAACAGGGCACGCTGGATGCCGCTCTGATTTATCGCCCTGAATACCTGCCGGGACTGCAAGTAGAGGAGTTACTGGAAGAGAAGTTGATTCAGGTCTGCCGGCCGGGTCAGCCGGAGCCCTACGTTTATATTGACTGGGGCGAGGAGTTCCGTCGCCAACACGACGCTGCGCTCCCCGACAAGGCCCGCGCACCCATTACTTTCAATCTCGGGCCGCTGGCGTTGCAGTACATTCTCGAGGAAGGCGGTTCCGGCTATTTCCGCAGCCGGGTGGTTCAGCATTATCTGGACAGCGGCATGCTGGAACGGGTGGAAGTGGCTCCGGAGTTCAGCTTCCCTACCTACCTTGTCTACTCACGGCAGCGCACCTCGGAAGTGCTCGAACTGGCATTACAGCATCTGCGTGACCTGGCGCTGATTGAGCAGGACTGGTCGCAACGCTGGGATCCGGTTCCCCTATCCAAAAGCTGAGCGCGCGGCGCAGGGCTCTCAGGCCAGATGACTGACCAGGTCGCGGTGCAACGCTGCAATCACGTCGGTTTGCGTCACCATCCCCACTATCTTGTCGTTTTCCAGCACGGGCAGGCAGTGCAGTCCCTGACTGGATAGAAGAGGAATCATGTCTACCACGTGGGTCTGTCGATCCACTGTGATGACCGGCGCAGTCATGATCCGATGCAGTGGCTGATCCCGCCACAGATTGACCCGGGTCGGCAGAATCCGCCCCATGGGCAGATCCAGTTGTGCCAACAGATCGCTCAAGCTGATGATGCCCTGCACCTTGCCGTCGCTGTTCACCACCGGGAGTGTCTTGACGTGATGATGGCGGAACATGCCTATGGCCTGGCGCACCGAAGTGTCGTGCCCCACCGTGCGGATATCGCGCGACATGATTTGCTCGGCACGGATGTCGCCCATCTTGCGGCGCAGCGCAGAGCTTTCGGTATCCCGAATGATCTGTTCCAGGTCATGGCGGTTGATGTCGACGAAGGAGCCGAACTTATCCAATGCGTGATCCAGATCCTCCTCGGTAAAGCCGACCCGCTGCTCCGGCAGGATATACCGGGTGTTATGCAGATCGACTCGAGGAGCCTGTTTCGGGTAACGCACACCGGTCAGGTTGTTGTACAGCGTGGCACAGAACAGCAAGCAACAGGCATTCAGCATCACCGGCAACACCAGCCAAGCACCCAGCGGCCGCAGTAACTCCCCAGCAAGCACGATCACCACCGTCATCGCACTGGCAGGAGGATGCACGCAACGCAATATCAGCATCCCCAACACCACCACGCCCACCGCTGTCACCATCAGTTGAACCTGACTCATATCCGGTAACGGCAAATGCAGCGCCCCTACCCCAACCAGTGCCGACAGCAGATAACTGCCCAATACCGGCCATGGCTGGGCCAACGCCCCGGATGACACCACAAACAACAACACGGCCGATGCGCCAGCCGGCCCCAGCAGGATCATCGCCGTGGTATTGCCGTACAGCAGACTGGACAGCCAGAACGTACCGACCACCGCCAGCGCAACACCGGTCGCCGCGCGCATCCACTCGCCGGGGCGGGTTTGCACAGTTCGGGGCAACCAGCCGAACAGTCGGCGGGACAGGATCAACAACTGAGGGGACATCTAACGTACTCCTGCCGGTGACAAGTGACGACAGGCGCACATAAGAACCGGTACATGACGGATAAAAAACGAACGTCGGCTATTCTGCATGGCCGCACAAACCAGGAAAATTCAATAATAATCAACGAAACAGCAGCAGTGATTTACAGGTCGCAGGCGGCGCAACGCAGCCGTTACGCCACCCCTGCAATCAATGACTGACCTCCGCCAGACTGGCCTGAGGCGCCCCGGCTCTGGCACCGCGGATGGTCATGGCGCAGTTGAACACCATCAGCAACATACCTGCAGCAAAGATGCCGCCGCCGATCATGCGCACGATATAACCCGGATGGCTGGCTGAAAGTGCCTCGACAAAGGAATAGGTCAACGTGCCATCGACATTCACTGCACGCCACATCAGACCCTGAGTGATACCGTTGACCCACATGGCAACGATGTATAACACCGTGCCCATGCTGGCCATCCAGAAGTGCAGGTTGATCAGCCGAATGCTGTACATGTCTTCACGGCCCCACAGCCTGGGCACCATATGGTAAAGCGCACCGATACTGATCATCGCCACCCAGCCCAGCGCCCCGGCATGCACGTGGCCGATGGTCCAGTCGGTGTAATGCGACAGAGCATTGACCGTCTTGATCGCCATCATCGGCCCTTCAAAGGTGGACATACCGTAGAACGCCAGCGCCACCACCAGAAAACGCAGCACCGGGTCGCTGCGCAATTTATGCCAGGCTCCGGAGAGGGTCATCATGCCGTTGATCATGCCGCCCCAGCTGGGTGCCAGCAGAATGATAGACATCACCATGCCCAGCGTCTGCGCCCAATCAGGCAAGGCGGTGTAATGCAGGTGGTGCGGGCCAGCCCAGATATACAGCGCAATCACAGCCCAGAAGTGCACGATGGACAGGCGATAGGAATAGATCGGTCGTCCGGCCTGCTTGGGTACGTAGTAGTACATCAGCCCGAGGAAACCGACCGATAGAATGAAGCCGACCACACTATGGCCGTACCACCACTGGATCATCGCATCGGTAGCACCGGCATAGACGGGATAGGACTTGATCAGTGAAACCGGCAGATCAATGTGGTTCACCACATGCACCAGACCGGTGACGATGATAAAAGCTCCGTAGAACCAGTTACCCACGTAGATATGTTTGACGTTACGCCGGGCAATGGTGCCGAAGAAGAGATAGGCGTATATCAGCCAGACGACAGTAATCAGCGTCGCCATTGGCCAGATCATCTCGGCGTATTCCTTGCTGGTGGTCAGGCCGCTGGCGTAACTGATAACCAGCGACACCATGATCGCCTGCCAGGCCCAGAACACTACGTTCGCCAGACGATCCGAGATCAGCCGCACACGACTGGTGCGCTGCACCACATAAAAGGACGTCGCGAACAACGCGCCGCCACCGAAGGCGAAAATAACCAGATTGGTATGCACCGGGCGCAAACGGCCGAAACTGAACCAGGGCAGATCGAAGTTTAAGGCCGGCCACACCAGTTGCGCCGCCAGCACGACACCCATGAGCATCCCGAGAGCACCCCAGACCAGCGTCATGATGGTGAATTTTCGAACGACATCATAGTTATAGCCAAGCTCAACTGAGTCTGACGAAGGTGCGAGGGTAGGCATGGGGACTCCGGTAACACAGGGCAGTAAGCGACGACGCGAAACAGTGTGCTCCGGAAGAAACATAAACTCAAATTAATATTAACTGATGTCTAGTTCATATATTTTTATAATTGATCATCGTCAAGGTAGATTCCAGGCATTCCTGCGCCTGATCAACCGACGATTGACAGGCCCCTCGGCACTGCCTGGTTTGAGGGCAGCGTGCTGCTGGAGATGGAGGCGGACTAGTGAAACAACCGCTTGCTCAGCTCCCGGCTGGCTTCCAGCAGCACCGGCAGGAAGCGGATCTGCAGTTCGCCGCGGGTCACCCGGCTGACCGGGGTACCGACGTTCAACGCTGCAACCACCTGCCCGGCAGGATCACGCAAAGGGACCGCCAGCGAACGCAGACCCAGCTCAAGCTCCTGATCGCTGATCACCCAGCCCCGTTCACGGGTTTCCATCAACACCTCATGCAGGGCTTCGACGGTACGCAGGGTACGGCTGGTTCTGACCTGCAGGCTGACATTGGCCAGATACTCCTGCAGTGCGCTGTCATCCAGGCCCGCCAGCAATATCTGCCCCATCGCTGTGCAGTAGGCAGGCAGGCGGCTGCCGATACTGAGATTGACAGAAACCAGCCGCAGGGGAATCGATGAGCGGGCAACATAGAGGATCTCCTCCCCCTCCAGGGTGGCCATGGAACAGGCCTCGTCCAGCTGGTCACTGAGCCGGTCGAGAATCGGCTGCGCCGCTGCGGCCATGGGCGTGGAGGACAGGTAGGCATGCCCCAGGGTCAACACCTTGGGCAACAGCGACCAGATATGCCCATTGTTGGTCACGTACCCCAGCTGCATCAGGGTATACAGACAGCGCCGCACCGAAGCCCTGGGGATTTCCGTGCGGTGACTGATCTGCGCGATGGTCAGATGCCGCTTGCGCTCCTGGAAGGCATGGATCACCGCCAGGCCGCGCGCCAGCGAAGTCATGAAGTCCGGATGACCGGTCAAGGCATCGATACGCCGGGCCGGCGAGGCAATGATCGCAGGCGCATCGCCCACCGGCGGCTTGCTGGACATCCTGCTTACCCCGCCCGCGTCAGGGCTGCGGGCCGCTCAATGACCATGGCACAGATACTCTTTCTGACACGCATGCGGACGACGTCTCTTGTTCTAGTGCAACGGGCATCCCGGGGCCGGGTCACTCAGGCCCTCGGCGGCAATACTGATGACCTGATTACTGCCGTTACGCACTTCCCGTAGATAGATGTTCTGAATGGGGTTCTGTGCGCTGGAAAAGCGCCACGGCCCCCGTGGACTGTCGATGGTCGCACTGCGCATGGCGGCAAACCATTGCTCATGGTCCTGGGTGTTACCATCCACCTGATCCAGCGACTGGGCCAGCAGCAGACCCGCATCGTACCCCTGAACCGCATAGATATCCGCATCGCTGGCAAACTTCTGCTGGTAGGCGCCGCGAAAACTGCGGTTGCGCGGAGTATCAAGGCTGTCAGCGTAGTGCAGTGTGGTCAAAACACCTTCTGCCGCCGCTCCCGAATCGGCCAGCGCACCTTCGGTGACAAAACCCGGACCGATCAAGGGAATCCGGCCATGCAACCCGGCTGCGGCATAATCACGGAGAAAGCTGGGGGCGCCGCTGCCGGCGAAGAACACGAACACGGCATCGGGCTCCAACGCGGTGATTTCGGCCAGCGCTGCATCGAAGTCCAGCTCCGGGAACGGGATGTAGATTTCCTTGCTGACCCGACCACCGGCGTGCTGCAGGCCTTCCTTGAATCCGGCCACCGATTCGACACCAAAACCGTAGCGCCAGGCCAGGGTGACCACATTGCGATAACCGCGCTCAGCTGCTACCTGCCCCAACGGCCAGGCATTCTGCCAGGAACTGAACGAGGTACGAAAGACGTTCGGTGCACACATCTGCCCGGTTGCCGCATTGAACCCGGCATTGGGAATGATCAGCGGCACCGTGCTGTTGCGCATGGCACGCACCGCCATGATGCCGACATCCGAGTGTACCGGACCTATCACCGCGTCCACCCGCTCATTGCGGATCAGTCTGCGCATATTGCGCAGGGTTTCATCGGCTGAGCTGCCGTCGACTTCCACCAACTCCACCGGACGACCACCGAAGCGGCCGGCGTGCTGGTCGATGGCCAGACTCACGCCATTGCTGATGGATTGACCGAGTGCCGCATAGGCCCCCGTCTGGGGCAACAGCATCCCGATCCTGAGCGGCTCGCCTGCCATGGCCACACCCTGCCAAAAGCCTCCCAGCACCACTGCAACCGCAGCCAGAAAGCGAAAAGTATTCCTGTTATCCATATATGAAGCCGACCCTTTTATCGATACTGTTCGAAGGCATGACACGCGCCCACCCGGCTGCTGGTGGGCGCTTTCCTACTCAGAAGAGGGTCCAAGTGTAATTGAAGATAATGCGGTTTTCATTGATGTCGGTTCGGTAATTGGAGCGGGCAGTGACATTGCGTGCGCGTATATTCAGGTTCTTCAGTGCGCCACTCTGCACCGTATAACCGATATCCAGGTCGCGCTCCCATTCCTCGCCCTCGTAACCGCCACCGCTGCCATTGGTGGCCAGCACGTCGACGTTGTCACCCCTGATGTAACGTACCCCTGCGACCAACCCGGGGATTCCTGATGCGGCGAAGTCGTAGTCATAACGCAGTTGCCAGGAACGCTCATCGGCACCGGCGAATTCGTAGGTCGGCACCTCGTTGCCCAGCGGCGATACGTTGCTGAACACCCGCGGGAAGGCATGATCGCCGAACATCGCCTGATAACCCAGATAGACAGTGTGGCCGCCATGGCGGGCGGACAGCATGGTATACAGCGCCTGGTTGTCGATGGCGCCGAGCAGCTGGTTCCCGTCTTCCGTCGAATCATAGAAGCCGAGATTGGCACCCAGCACCCAGGCACCCAACGGCAGGCTGTGTTTCAGGTTGTAGTAGCGCTGTTGGTAGATGTCCTCCAGCTGCGCGTACCAGGCGGCGACCGAGGTGCGCTTGTCACTGAAGGCGTACTCGGCTGCGGCAAAGTTGAAACGATCACTGCTGGTGCCGGCGGCCAGGCGCGGCACATGCCCCAGTTTCGCGTGCATCCGGTCATCCCCTGCTTCGTTGAGCAGACTGCCGGACTGGAACTGGCCGCCCTGCAGGGTCAGGCCGTCAATTTCCCTGGAGACGATGGTGACACCTTGGTAGCTCGGCGGCAGCAGGCGGATGTCACTGAAGGTCAATACCGGCAGGTTCGGCGTCTGCTCACCTATCCTCAACTCGGTCTGTGACAGCCGCAGCTTGAGCGCTCCACCCAGACGGCTGAAGCTATCCGGCGCCTTGCCGTCACTGTTCGCGGGCAGCAGGCCGGTGTTGATACGCCCGCCGCCGCTGTCCAGCTTGATGCCCAGCTGCCCGAGCAGATCGACACCCACACCCAGCGTGCCCCGTGTATAGCCGGAGTTCACCCGCAGAATGAAGCCATGGGCCCACTCCTCGGACCTGGACTGCTGGTTGGCGCCGACGATATCGGAGAAGTCACGGCTGAAATAGTAGTTGCGCGCCTGCAGGGTGGCCGCTGCGCCCTCAATGAACCCTTCGCTGGCGACCGATGCCTGTGCTGACAGCAACAGGGCGGAGCCGATGGTAAGGGCCAGAGTGCAGTATTTGAACGGTATTTTCATGGGGTTTTCTCATTGTTTTTCTGTTTTATCAGTACTTCTTGCTGGTTTTGCCTGGTTGCGGGACGCAACCTGTCCAACCGCAGGCGCGCGGCCTGCAGCGGACAAAAACTCAAAAAATTCAGGGTTGCCTCAGCGTGCGTTCAACTTCTGTGTGCCACCGGGCGCGGGCCTGCGGCGGGATGGGGTCGGTGCAGCTTGAGCATGACATGTGTGGCCAGACCGAAGATCAGGCCCCAGAACGCGGCGGCCAGGCCGAGGAAACTCATGCCGGAGGCCGTCACCAGAAAGGTGATCAACGCCGCCTCGCGGTCCGTCGGCACCGCCATGGCTCCGCTCAGCGCGGCACCTATGGCCGACAGCAGGGCAAGGCCGGCCAGCGCAGCCACCAGTGCCGCCGGAAAGGCGGTGAACAACGACACCATGGTGGCGCCAAAGGTCCCCAGCAGCAGGTAGAACAGCCCGCCGGAGATTCCGGCAACATAGCGCCTGCCCGGATCCTCATGGGCCTCCCTGCCGGTACAGATGGCAGCCGTGATCGCGGCCAGGGTCAGCCCGTGACAGCCAAAGGGTGCCAGCAGTGCCGAGCCCAGACCGCTGTGGGTGATCAGCGGACTGGCCGGTGTGTCGTACCCGCAGGAGCGCAGCAGCGCCACCCCCGGCAGGAACTGCCCGGTGAGTGCCACCATCACCAGCGGCAGAGCGATGTTCAGGGTCGCCTGCCAGCTGAACTCCGGAGTGATCCAGCGGGGGATGGCCACCGCCAGCTCCAGCCCATCGGTACGCAGCTCGCCCATGCCCAGCGCAATGGCCACGCCCACCAGCAGCACCGCCACCACCGCATAACGGGGGAACAGCCGCCGACCCAGCAGGTAAGTGAAGAACATCCCCAACACCAGCACCGGTTGCTGCTGCAGGGACACGAACAGACCAGTACCGAAGCTGAACAGGATACCCGCCAGCATGCCGGCGACAATCGCTGCCGGCAGTCGGCTGACGATGCGATCAAAGCTGCCGGAGACGCCCACCAGCAGGATGATCAGGCTGCTGAGCAGATAGGCGCCGATGGCTTCGTTCAGGCTCATGCCCGGCAACAGGGTGATCAGCAGCGCCGATCCCGGGGCGTTCCAGGCAATCACCACCGGCACCCGGTAGCGCAGGCTCAGGACAATACCCAGTACGCCGCTGCCAATGGAGATGGCCCAGATCCAGGAGGTCAGTACCGACTGGGGCAGGTCTGCCGCCTGCGCCACCTGAAAGATAATCACCAGCGGCCCGGCGTAGGAGATCAGCGTGGCGATGAAGCCGGCCATCACTGCCGATACGGACAGGTCCCGGAACAGGGTTTTCATTGTTCTGCACCATTCAAGCTCGAGTCATGCGCAGAGCCGGGCTCTGCGCACAGGACGTTCCGCTGTCAAGCCTTGGCGGCCAGCAGCGAGGCGGGGGTACCGGACCGCTGGTCGACCGGCTGGCGCTTGCCAACCAGCACGAACAGGGTCATGGCCAACGCGGCAATCGCGCCGGGGATGGCAAAGGCAATGAAGTTCAGCTGCAGCGGCAGGTTGATGCCCAACAGCGCGCCGCCGAGCAGCGGACCGACGATAGCGCCATTGCGACCGATTCCAGAGGCCCAGCCCAGGCCGGTGGAACGTATCGACAGGCCGTAGTACTGCGCTGCTGCCGCATACAACAGGATCTGGGTACCGATCACCGTGCCCCCGGCGATGGTGATCAGGGTATAGAGCACCGGCATCGGCGTCTTGAAGCCGAGCAGACTGATCGAGGCCACCGATACGATGAAGAAGGCCACAACCACCTTGCCCAGATCGAAGCGATCTCCCAGCCAGCCGCCGAGAATGGCGCCGAACATGCCGCCGAAGTTAAGCGCCAGCAGGAACGACAGGCTCGAACCCAGGCTGTAACCGGCATTGGCCATCAACTTCGGTAGCCAGGAACCCAGCGCATAAACCATCAGCAGACAGCAGAAGAAGGCGACCCAGATCGACAGCGTGCCAACCAGCCGGCCGCCGCGGAACAGGTCCAGCACCGAGAATTTCTGCCCACCGGTATCGGCCATGACCAGCGCTGCGTCCTTCGGCAGCAGGACGTCAGGCTGCACTTTCTGCAGCATGACGCGGGCCTCATCGTGGCGGCCCTGACGCATCAGAAAGCCGACCGACTCCGGCAGCAGATGAATGATCACCGGCACCAGCAACAGCGGTACGATGGCCGCAAAGAACATCACCTCCCAGCCAAAGTGCGGCAGCAGGAAGATACCCAGACCGGCCGAACACATGCCACCCAACGAGTAACCGCTGAACATGACCGCGACCAGGGTGCTGCGCAGTTTCTTCGGTGCGTATTCGTTCATCAGGGCAACGACATTGGGCATCAGGCCGCCGCAGCCGAGGCCGGCGAGAAAGCGAAAGATGCCAAATTCGGTGGGCGTGCTGGCAAAGCCATTGGCCACGGTCGCCACGCTGAACAGCATGAAGCAGACGAGGATGCCCTTCCTGCGACCAATGTGGTCAGCCAGGGTGCCGAACAGCAGCGCCCCGAACATCATGCCGAACAGGGCGTAACTGCCCAGCGCTCCGGCCTGCAGCGGCGTCAGCCCCCACTCATCCATGATTACCGGCAGGACCACACCGTAGATGAACAGATCGTAGCCGTCGAAAATCAACAGCAACGCACACAGGCTCATGACCACCCAGTGGAAGCCACTGAAGCGAGCGTTATCGATAACATCGTGAATATCAATTTTGTGCATGACAGCGGTTCTCTTGTTGTTATTAACCGAGACCTGGGAGGCACCGCACTTGGCACCGCACCAGACTGGGGGCCAGCATAGGTAACTTGCGCGACCTGCCCCATAGCCAGCGTCCGATAATCGAACACTTTCGAATCGCCGCGGGCGTAGCTGTAATCTGCCCTTCCTCAATCGGCGGCGGTTCGGACGCGGTACTCAACCCCAGCGGCGTACGGATCGGCACGGCACGGCACGGCACGGCACGGCGGAAATCTACCGGCAGGTGGAGGGTATCGAGGAAGTGCTGGAAGCCGTCGCTATTGGTCAGCAACGACAGGGTGATGTGCGGGTGGTGCTGTGGGCGCAGATCCGCCAGCATGCGACACCGCGCCATATGCCAGCATGCATTCTTGCGGTAACGGATATTCCGCGTACGCGCAGCGGCAAGATAGTCGAACTGGCCGTGCGCAATGTGGTGCACGGCCAGCCGGTGAGAAACACCGACGCTCTGGCCAACCCGGAGGCGCTGAGGTACTTTCGCGACCAGGTTGAACTGCAGAGTTAATCAGTCGGCGGCATTGTTGGGTTGATAGTACCCAACTGCGACCAGGTAATTGCCGACCTTGCGGGCAAAGGCGTGCTTGTGCTCGGTATTACCTGTAATCGGGTGCTTCCACTGGTAATCGAATTCGACCAGGTCCTTGGTCGCGATCTCATCCAGCGCCTTCTGACCGAAGGGCTTGCCGACCCGGTCAGCCAACGCACCGAAGTCACGACCTACCAGCCGCAGGTTGGAGCCGTGGGCAACAAAACGCTGACTGTCCAGCTCGACCACAAAGACGTAGAGATCATCCTTGTAGAAACGCTCGTCCAGTGCGTTGATCGCAGTGAAGGTTTCCCGCGGTTCCTTGCTGACCCCGTCGGCGGCGACGTCCAGCAGCTCCAGTGCCTGCTCGGAGCTGGCCCGCGGCTGGTAATAACCCACCGCCAGCACGGTATCACCTACCCGCTGAAAGTACACATGCTTGGTGATGGTGCGCCCACCCGTGTTCCAGTTACCCCAGGGATAGTCGGCCTCAAGGATCTCGCCACTTTCCGGCATGCGCAGCGCCTGCTGGAACTTGGGCTTGAGCTCATCATCGATGGTGTTCATGACATCCCGCCCGATCAGCATCACCGACGGCCCCCCGCTGGCGAGCATGATGCCATTGGTGTTGATGGCGAACACATACAGGTCATCCCGCACGAAAGGCCCCTGCCTGCTGAACACCGCCAGCGCCTTGTCGCCGTTTTCCTTGTAGTAGTCCACCGCATCGGCGAGCAGAGCGCGGGCCTGGGCTTCTTCCTGCTGGGCCTGCGCCCCTGACGCCACCAACCCCATAATCAGAAACAGGAATACACGAACAGTCGAATTTAATGACATCCTTTCAACCCTCAAGTAGCTGTAGTTATTGTCTTACCAGTATCAGCCAGAATAGTTATAAAAACCACGTCCGGCTTTTCTGCCCAGGTAACCCGCTTCAACCATTTCACGCAGCAGTGGCGCCGGACGGTATTTGCTGTCACCGAACCCGGTGTAGAACACTTCCATAACCTGCAGCAGGGTATCCAACCCGATTAGATCAGCCAGCGCCAATGGGCCTATCGGATGGTTGCAACCCAGACGCATACCCTGATCGATATCCTCGGCAATGGCGATCCCCTCCTGCAGCACGAAAATAGCTTCGTTGATCATAGGTACCAGAATACGGTTGACGGCAAAGCCGGGGCTGTTACGCACACTCACAGCGGTCTTGTTGATGCGGCTGACGAACTCGCTGGCAGCAGCATGGGTATCCGCTGCAGTCTGCAGGCCGGCAATCAGTTCCACCAGCAGCATGACCGGCACAGGATTGAAGAAGTGCATGCCGATGCAGCGCTCGGGCCGACTGCTGACGCTGGCAATACGGGTGATGGAGATGGAAGAGGTGTTGGTGGCAATGATTGCATCCGGCCGCACCACTTCGTCCACCTGACGGATAATGGCCTCCTTGATGTGCAGCACCTCAGTTGCCGCTTCAATCACCAGATCCGCATCGGCAAGGTCGGCCATCGCGGTGGAGGTACGTACCCGGGCCAGCGTTTCCTGTTTCTGATTTTCGGATAGCTGGTTCTTTCGCACCAGTCGGTCCAGACTGCCGGCCATCGTGGCAATGGCCCGGTCCAGCGCCTCGGCAGAAATATCCACCAGAGTCACCGACAGTCCTGCCGCAGCGCATACCTGAGCGATGCCGTTGCCCATGGTGCCTGCGCCAATTACTCCCACTTGCTGCATTGTCATTGTTCTTTCTTCCCGTGATGCGTTCTATCAGATTCGTTCGTAGATGGCGGCAATGCCCTGCCCACCACCGATACACATGGTCACCAGCGCATAACGTCCGCCGGTGCGATGCAGTTCATAGATGGCCTTGACGCTGATGATGGCACCAGTTGCACCCACTGGGTGGCCGAGGGATATACCGGAGCCGTTGGGGTTGACCTTCGCCGGATCCATCTCCAGCTCCTGCATTACTGCACAGGCCTGCGCGGCGAACGCCTCATTGGCTTCGATGACGTCGATATCCTGCAGGCTCAGACCGGTGCGTTGCAGAACTTGTCGCACTGCCGGTACCGGCCCGATGCCCATGTAGTCCGGATCCACCCCAGCATGCGCATACCCCACCAGTCGTGCCAACGGCGTCAGTTTCAGGTCGTTGACAGCCTGCTCCGAAGCGAGCATCAGCGCCGCGGCACCATCATTCAGGCCGGAAGCGTTACCGGGCGTCACGGTACCGTTGTCAGACTGGAACACCGGCCGCATGCCGTTGAGTTGCTCCAAGGTCACATTGGCGCGCACATGCTCGTCGACTTCGAACAGCTGCGTTCCCTTGCGGGACTTTATTTCAACCGGGACGATCTGCGAGGCGAAGTAGCCATTCTCGATGGCCTTGGCCGCGCGGCTCTGGCTTTCGAGTGCCAGCTCATCCTGGGTCTTCCGGGAGATGCCATACCGGCTCGCTATGTTCTCCGCCGTAACACCCATGTGCATGCGCTTCCATGGGTCGTGCAGGATGCCATTCATGTAATCCAGCGCGACGGCATCGCCCAAACGGCCGCCCCAGCGCATTGCCGGTAGTATATAGGGACCGCGACTCATGCTTTCGGCGCCACCGCCGATGGCGACATCGACGTCACCGAGCATGATGCTCTGGGCCGCCGAGACGATCGCCTGCAGGGCTGAACCACAAAGTCGGTTGACGTTGAACGCCGGGGTTTCCTTGGGAATGCACGCATCCATGGCTGCTACCCGGCTGAGATAGGCGTCCTTCGGCTCGGTAGGAATGACATTACCCATGACCACGTGCCCGACCCGTTCGGGAGCAACTCCGGAGCGCTCCAGCGCAGCCTTTACCGCCGTGGTAGCCAGGCTGCTCAGAGCCGTATCCTTGAGGGTACCACCAAAGGTACCTATGGCCGTACGCGCAGCGCCGACCACATAAACTGTTCTTGTCATTCTTTTCTCCCGATACAGATTTACTTGCGAGCTAATCGTTAACATACAATAACCGTCAAGGCGGACTCTATTTTACAGTAGCCCTAGCCAAGCGTACCAGTACCCGGACGCTTATCCATCGTCATTTTCCACAATGCGGAAAATATGAGTATTTTTTCAGCGACTTATTGCAAGCCTCGGAAATTCTGTCCACTATATTTAAAAAGCGGTATGGACTGCTTTATTTGCAGCCATGCCAGATCCAGCCAGAATAACAATGAGGTTCATGCATGTCGCATCGTTTGTCCGCTCTGCTCAACCCTTCTTCGGTCGCACTCGTCGGTGCGAGCAACAATCCGGCCCGGATCGGCGGCATGCCCCTGGATCTGCTCCGGCATTTCAGTTACGCCGGACAGGTATACCCAATCAACCCCAAGTATGACGAAGTCTTCGGCTTCCCATGCTACCCTGATATCGAGTCCGTACCAGCGTCGCCCGAGCTGGCTGTGCTGGCGATCGGCGCTCAGGATGTCACCAGCATGCTCCGCCGTTGTCACGCCCGCGGCGTAAAAGCTGCCATTGTCTATGCAGCCGGCTTTGCCGAGATGGGCGGTGAAGGCGAAAAGCTGCAGGCCGAAATGGAGGCCTTTGTCGAGCAAAGCGGCATGGTGGTTGCCGGCCCCAACTGCATGGGTTTTGCCAACCTCAACCTGAACCTGTATACCGCATTCGCCTCGGTCTTCCGCGCCGTACCGCAGCAGCACACGCCTGGCCGGGTCAGTCTGGTCACCCAGAGCGGCAACGTGTGCTCTGCCGTGTTCGCCTTGCTGCGCGAGCAAGGCATTCCGGTCAGTCATTTCATCAATACCGGCAACGAAGCCTGCGTTGAATACGCCGAGTATCTGGAGTTCCTCGCCCAGGACCAGAACACTGACTGCGTGGTCGGCTATGTCGAACAGCTTCGCAACGGTGAGCGCTTCATCGATGTAGCGCTGCAATTCGCCGCTGCCGACAAACCGCTGATTCTATACAAGGTCGGCGATACCGAAAAAGGCTCCGAGGCCGTGCGCTCGCACACCTCTGCCCTGGCCGGCAACCAAGCCCTGTACAAGGCAGGACTCAAGCAGCTGAACGTAATCCAGAGCAATGACTTCGCACAGATGGCTGATCTGGCGATGCTCAGCGGCTTCCGCCACCGCCATGGCGGAAAGCGTGTGGCCATCATGACCCTGTCCGGTGCACTGGGCGCCATTCTCGCGGACAAGTTCATCGGTGCGGGGCTGGATATCCCCACCCTGCCCGCCGACGTACAGCAGACCCTGCGCGATGGTATTCCGGATTACGGCATGGTTTCCAACCCGATCGACGTGACCGGTAATATTGTCAACAACCCCGACTTCGTACGCTCGGTGTTTGAAGCACTGGCTCAGACCGACTCTATCGATACCGTGGTGGTGTATGCCTCCGGTTCGCTGCTGGATCGCATGGCTGATCCGCTGTTGGAGATATGCGCGAAGTATCCGCGGCTGTTCGTCGCCATCGATACGGGCAAAGCGACCTGCCGTGACAAGCTGGCCGCAGGTGGCGTCCCTGTGTTCACCGATATCGGTCGTGCCGTACAGGCACTGGCGCCGTTCTGCCACTGGCTGGCAGGTCGGGAGCGGGTGGCTCACTGGGCAACACTGCGGCAGACCTCGGTGGCGGTCGAGCCCCATCAACTGGAGCGGCTTAACGAGTATCAGACCAAGCAGCTGCTGGGTCGTTTCGGCGTACCGGCAGTGGCAGAGCAGCCGGCTGCTACGGCAGAGGAAGCTATCAATGCAGCCCGCGCCATCGGCTACCCGGTGGTACTGAAGATTCTCAGCGCCGACATCGCCCACAAGACCGAAGCCGGTGGAGTGAAACTGCGCCTGCAGAACGATGAGGAGGTACGCAGCGCCTTCGCCGACGTCATGGACTCCGCGGGGCGCTACGACCCTCAGGCGAAGCTGGATGGCGTCTTGGTACAGAAGATGTCCACCGGTATTGCCGAGCTCATCGTCGGCGTCACCCACGATGACGTATTCGGTCCTGCTCTGACCGTGGGCCTTGGTGGTGTGCTTACCGAGCTCTATCGCGATGTCAGCCACCGTCTGCTGCCGGTCGACGAAGCCTTTGCCCGGGACATGCTCGACGAGCTCAAAGCCTTCCCGCTGCTGGATGGTTTCCGCGGTCGGCCCAAAGCCGATGTGGACGCTGCCTGCAAGGCGATTGCCGCACTGTCCAACGCTTCCGCTCGGCTGGGCATCGAAGCCGATGAAATCGAAGTAAATCCGCTACAGGTCAAGGCCGTCGGCGAAGGTGCAGCAGCAGTCGACGCACTGCTGCTTGGCCGTAAGACGTCAGCCTGACAGGGAGAACCATCATGTTGCTAGCATCTACCGACCTGCAGGAAATGATCGAGAGTAGCGTGCTCGATTACCTCAAGCATGAATACGACTTCATTGCGCGGGCCAATAGCCTGTCCGCACCCAATGGCGTCCACTCCACCGTGTGGCAGAACTTTGCCGAGATGGGCTGGCTCGGCCTGCCGGTAACCGAAGAGAACGGCGGTATTGGCGGTGGCCCGGTGGAAGCTGGCCTGCTGATGCGCGCCTTCGGCCAGCATCTGGTGGTCGAACCCTATGTAGCTTGCGTACTGCGTGCCACTCGCCTGTTGCAGCTGGTGGCCGATCAGGCACAGAAGGATCAGTGGCTGCCGGCAATGATCGCTGGCAAAAAGCGCCTGGTGCTGGCCCACGAAGAACGCTTCGAAATCGCCCCTTGGGCACCTCGTGCAACTCACGCAACCCGCGATGCTGACGGCTATCTGCTCAATGGCAGCAAGGCACTGGTGGCTGGCGCACCGGGTGCTGATGCACTGATCGTCAGTGCCGAGCTGGAAGATGGCGGCTGCGGTTTATTCCTGCTCGCGCCGGACAGCCCTGGCGTGGAATTGATCATCCAGCGCACCTTGGACAGCGCCCATGCCGCAGACCTGACGCTGAATCAGGTACGGGTGATGGACAGCGCTCTGCTGGGGAATCCGGCCAGCAACCGCCCCCTGCTGAACGAGGTCATGGCATCGGCCATCATCGCCGAGTGCTGGGAGGCCACCGGTGCCATGCAGGCTGCACTTGAGCAGACCGCCGCGTACGTCAGTGAGCGCCAGCAGTTCGGCAAGCCGCTGTCCAGCTTCCAGGTGGTACAGCACCGTCTGGCCGAAATGGCGGTGGCCTGCGAGGACAGCCTGTCCGCCTGCCAGCTGGCAGCACTGCGCACCCAGGACGACCCGGCTTGCGCCCGGCAGATGGCGGCACTGGCTCGCTCCAAAGTCGGTCGCTGCGCCCGCGAGGTATCCCAGGCTGCCGTGCAGTTGCATGGCGCCATGGGCGTGTCCGAAGAACTGATTGTCGCCAGCCTGTTCCGCAAGCTGCTCGCCTTCCATCAGCAACATGGTACTACTGCAGCCTTCAGCTCGGCCTATGGCAACCACATGCTCGATACAGACAGCTGGCGCAACAGCCAGGTGCTGCCGACTCTGACGACAGAATGACGAGGACAACGCGATGAATCTGACACTGACAACAGAAGAACAGGCTTTTCGTGAAGAGGTCCGTGGCTTCCTGCGGGACAATCTGACCGAGGAACTGCGCCAGGGCCAGCGTTTTACCAGCGGCGTTTACCCGGAGCCTGAGACTAGCGGTCCCTGGCAGCGCAAGCTGAACGAGAAAGGCTGGCTGGTTCCGCTTTGGCCGCGGGAGCTGGGCGGCACCGAGTGGAGCGCCATCCAGCGCTTCATCTTCGAGAGCGAATGCGCCTTGGCCGGTGCGCCGTTGGTGCACCCGATGGGCGTGCGTCTGGTCAGTCCGGTGATTATCCGCTTCGGCACCGAGGAGCAGAAGGCGCGCTACCTGCCACGCATCCTGTCCGGAGAGGACTACTGGTGCCAGGGTTTCTCCGAACCGGGCGCCGGCTCGGACCTGGCCTCGCTGAAAATGCGCGCCATTGCCGACGGCGATGATTACATTCTCAACGGCTCGAAGATCTGGACCACCCAGGCCCACCACGCCAACATGATGTTCGCTCTGGTGCGTACCAGCACCGAAGGCCGTCGCCAGGAAGGCATCAGCTTTCTACTGATCGACATGAACACCCCAGGCATTGAAGTACGCCGGATCGACACCATCGGTGGCGATCACGATGTCAACGAGGTGTTCTTCACTGACGTGCGAGTGCCTCAGTCCAACCGGGTCGGTCCGGAAAATGCTGGTTGGGAATGCGCCAAGTACCTGTTGGAGTTCGAGCGTGGTGCCGGTATTTTCAGCGGCCGGCTGCGCTCGCAACTCAAGCGTATCGGCGAAGTCATCGATCAACTTGCCGCGGAAGGACAGGACATCCGCCGCAATCCACAGCTGGTGGGCCGCTTCGGCGAGCTCTGTGCTGACCTGGACAGTTTCGAGATGATGGAGCTGCGCATCATGGGCGGCCTGCAGCCCGGCCAGAATCCGGGACCGGTGTCCTCCATCCTCAAGTTGCGCAACAGCCGCATGAAGCAGGCAATAGCCGAGTTCGGCGCCGAGATTCTCGGTCATGAGGGTCTGCGCTGGCGCGCCGGCGAAATCGACACCTCCTCCACTATGTCGGTGCTGATTCCCGACTACCTCAACAGTCGGGCCTTCACCATTTTCGGCGGCGCCTCTGAAGTACAGCTGGGGATCATTGCCAAATCCGTGGTGGGCATCTGAAGACACTCTGACAACAACAAGAAGGTAGGCATATGAGTCAATTGCAAGGCAAGCGTGCACTGATCATCGGTGCAGCCGGACGCGACAATATGGGCCAGGTGATTGCAAGGCGTCTGGCCGCCGATGGTGCCCGTGTATTCGTCAGCGGCCGCCATGCTGATGAGCTGGCACGCCTGAGCGCCGAGCTGCAGGGTGGCTACGCAGTCTGCGACATCACTCAACGCGCTGATGTCGAGCGCCTCGCCCAGACCTGTGCGGAGACGTTCGGCGGCATCGATATCGCTGTCAACGCAACCGGCTGGGGCTTGTTGAAGCCCTATGAGCTGACCACGGACGAGGAGCTGGAACGTATGTGCCAGCTGCAGTTCATCGGCCCTTTCAAGTTCTTCCAAGCTGTGTTGCCGCACATGCATAATGGCGGCTCGCTGATCCAGATCTCCTCAGCCACTGCAACCATCATGCTGGAAAACCATGCAGCCTACATGGGTACCAAAGCCGGTTTCGACCACGTCATGCGCTGCCTGGCTAACGAGTATGGCCAACGTGGCATACGAGCCAACTCCGTCTCTCCAGGTTTCACCGAAACTCCCATGGCCGCCGGTGCAGCAGCCATACCCGGGGTGAAGGGCACCTACGAGGCGTGCTACCCGCTTGGCCGGGTGGGTACCGCAGAAGACATCGCCGCAGCCGTCAGCTGGCTCTCCAGTGATGAATGTTTCATGACCGGTCAGAACCTGCAGGTCAACGGAGGCCTGACCCTGCGCCGCAACCCCTCTGCCGCGGAAATAGACGCGGCGGCGATAAAAGCGACCGGCAAGCCACGCCCGCGCCCGTGGGACAGCAACAAATAACAACAATGTTAACGGCTGGCAGCTGTTCCCCGAGACAGCCGGCCACTGTATAAACAATCTGGACTGTTTTTAAATATAACTACAACATTGGACTACCCTATGAGCAAAGAAGACCGCATTGATCTCAGTCGCCGCAAGCTGCTGGCTGGCACCACCGCCACCGCCGTCGCACTGGCTTCGGGCGTCACCCTTAGCGCACCGGCAAATGCCGCCACCAGACGTCAGTGGGCCATAGAGACCGATATCATCTGTGTCGGCAGTGGCGCAGCGGCCTGCTCAGCAGCAGTTACCGCTACCAACCTGGGTGATAAGGTCATACTGCTCGAGAAGGCGCCCATCTTCGGTGGTACCACTCGCCGCTCCGGCGGCGTCGCCTGGATTCCGAACAACTTTACTCTCAGGCAGAACGGCCAGGCGGACGATGAAGCTAAGTGCCTGCAGTACATGGCCCGTTATGCCTACCCGGAACGCTATCGGCCCGACGGTCCTACTCTGGGTCTGGAGGCGCGGGAATATGCGTTGCTGCAGGCCTTCTATCGCAATGGTTCAACGGCACTGGATACATTCCAGCAGATCAAGGCCAGCAACTTCATCCGCTTCGAACTGCCTGGTGGTGTCGGCCCTGCCGCCGATTATGCCCCGGGGCTGCAGGAGAACCATTTGCCGAAGGGCCGCGCAGTGTGGCCAGATCCAGCGGTAGGCGGCGGCCGCGGCTCCTCGCTGGTTGATACCATGATTGCCTGGCTCGTTGAACGTGACGCCAAGACGCTGACCGACCACGCAGTAGTCGAACTCATTGAGGAGGAAGGTCGTGTGATCGGCGTAGTTGCCCACCACAAGGGCGATCGTCTGGCTATCCGTGCACGCAAGGGCGTGATCTTTGGTACCGGTGGTTTCGCCCACAACCTCGAGCTTACTCATCGCCATCATCGTGCCATCTATGGTGCCTGCGCCGCAGCCGGCAGTACCGGCGACTTCATCGCTCTGGCCACCCAGGCCGGTGCCGCACTGGGCAAGATGGACAGCGCCTGGCGCAGTCAAGTTGTACTGGAGTCGGCGCTGCAGAACCGTGTAGTAGGTGCTGCTGTCAACATCCCGCCGGCCGACGCCATGATTCTGGTCAATAAGCATGGCAAGCGTGTGGTCAACGAGAAGCGCAACTACAACGACCGCACCCGCGTGCATCAGGCCTGGGATGCCAGTGCGGTGGATTATCCGAACCAGCTACTGTTCATGGTCTTCGATCAGCGCGTCATGGAAGTATTCGGTGGCAACTACCCGATCCCCGCAGACATCCGTGAAGTAAGCTATGTGATCAGCGGCGATACCCTCGAGCAATTGCAGAACAATCTGCAGCAACGCCTGGATTCGCTGACCGACAAGATCCCGGCCTATCCCTTGGCGAAGAACTTCGCCGAAAGCCTGGCAAAGACCCTGGAGCGCTACAACGGCTTTGCCCGTGCTGGTGTCGACGAGGACTTCCAGCGTGGCAGCCATCCCGCCGAAACCGAATGGCAGGCGTACTTCTCACGGCCGCGGGCAGGAATGGAAGATCGGGTCGGCAGCATGCCCAACGCGACCATGCACCCCCTCTCCGAGGAAGGCCCATATCACGCGATCATCATTGCCCCGGGCGCGCTGGATACCAACAGCGGCCCGCTGACCGATGAGCATGCCCGAGTGCTCGATAGCAATGGCCAGCCGATTCCTGGCCTGTATGGTGCGGGTAACTGCATTGCCAGTCCGACAGGCGAAGCCTACATGGGCGGCGGCGGCACCATCGGCCCGGCCATGACCTTCGGCTTCATTGCTGCCCGGACGGCTCATAGCAGCTGATTTACTGATCACGTTGATAACAATAAGCCCCGGCCGCTGAGCCGGGAAGGCAAAGTCGATGACAATGCAACTCCTGAAATCACAACTGGCGCTGGCGCTGTTCGTTTTTACCAGTCTGGGCGAGGTGCGCGCGGAGGCTCCGGCTTTCAGCATGGACATCCTGCCAATCCTCCAGCAGAACTGTGTAAGCTGCCATATCACCGGCGAAGAGCTGGGCGGGCTTGGTCTGGCCCCCTCACTCGCCTACAACCAGCTGGTGAGCAAGCCTTCCGAACAGAGCGCACTGCCGCGCGTGGAACCGGGCCAACCGGCACAGAGCTACCTGCTGCACAAACTCAAAGGCTCGCATCTTGACCAAGGCGGCTCAGGTGGGCGTATGCCACTGGGCTTCGCCGCATTGTCCGCCCCCGAGATCGAGCAGATTACTGCCTGGGTAGCCGCCGGCGCTCCGGACAACTGATAATCAAGGAACTGTCCGCTTGGCGACTCCCAGCGCGGACAGGTTGTAATCCACCATAAGAAGCCGAGCACACAATGAGCACACCGCTGACCGCCACCGCCCCCATCCGCGGCGCCCTGATTCGTCAGGATAGCCATTACGCATGGTATGTGGTTTTTCTGTTGACCACCGCCTATACCGTAGCCTTTATCGACCGCCAGGTACTGAATCTGTTGGTAGATCCAATCAAGTTGGATCTGCTGCTGAGCGACGTCGACATCAGCTTTCTGCAGGGCTTTGCCTTCATGTCCGCCTACGTCATCTGCGGCCCGCTGTTCGGCCGCTGGGCGGATTCAGGTCATCGCCGTAACATCCTGATCTTCGGCGTCACCATGTGGAGCGTCTGTACCGTGCTGTGTGGCATGGCCAACAGCTTCTGGGAATTGTTCTTCGCCCGTGCCGGTGTCGGCGCCGCCGAAGCCAGCTTGGCTCCGGTAGCCTGGTCGCTGATCGCCGACTACTTCACCAAGCCTCGCCTGCCCAGGGCAATGAGCATCTTCCTGCTTGGCCCATCGCTGGGCGCCGGCCTGGCACTGGTCGCCGGGGGACTGGTGATTGCGTTTGCCGCCGAGCTTATCGAGCTGATACCCGCCTTTTCCGGCATGTCCACCTGGCAGGTGACCTTTATGATGGTCGGCTTCCCGGGCTTGCTGCTCGCGATGTTGCTGTTTACCGTGCGTGAACCAGCCAGAACCTCCTTCAGCAGCACGCCCAGCACGGATGATCGCGCCTTCACCGTCCCCGAGATTGCTCAGTATATCTGGCAGGACCGCGCATTCTTCCTGCGGGTATTCATCGGCATGGGCATGCTGGCCATCGTCATCTACGGCCTGCCCACCTGGATGCCCAGCTATCTGATTCGCCATTTCGACGTAAACCCCGCAACCGTTGGCCTGCAATATGGCGTACTGGTTCTGACCTGCGGTGCGCTGGGTATCATCCTCGGCCCGTCCTTTGGCCGCTTGCTCCAGCGTATGGGGTATCAGGACAGCGCCTTGCGCTCGGCCGCCATCTGCTGTGGCGTATCCGCAGTCGGTTGCGCTCTGCTGCCCTTCGTCACCAGCTATGTCGCTACCCTGTGCGTGGCAGCAGTCATCACCTTCTTCTATGCCCTGCCCCAGGCAATGGTCGCCTCTTCCCTGCAGTTCGCTTCGCCGAACCGATTGCGTGGCATCATTTCGACTCTGTACCTGTTCCTGATCTCGGTGTGCGGTCTGGGACTGGCACCCAGCGTCATCGCCTTCGTTACCGACCGGATACTGGGCGGACCGGAACATGTGGGCACCTCTCTGGGCATAGTCGGCTGCATCAGCGCTACAGTGGCTTTCTGGTTGTATGTCCGCGCCCTCAAGCCCTATCGCATCAAGTTGGCGCAACTGGAACAAGAACACTAATCAATTCGAGCAGGGAGTCTTACCATGCCGCAAATCTCTTCACCCACCCGAGCGGACGCTGTGACCCAGTGGGCCCATGAATGTGACATTCTGGTTGTTGGCGCTGGCGTAGCCGGTGTCTGCGCTGCACTGGAAGCCCACCGGGCCGGTGCCAATGTACTGGTCGTGGAACGGGCCAGTGGCGGCGGCGGTGCCAGCGCCACATCGGAAGGCATCTTCTATATGGGTGGCGGTACTGACGTTCAATCCGCCTGTGGTTATGAGGACAGCGCCGAAGAAATGTACCGTTTCATGCGCGCCAGCACCTCTACCGGCGACGATGAGAAACTACGCTTCTATTGTGACAACAGTGTCGAACATTGCCGCTGGCTCGAAGCCCAGGGTGTACCCTTCGAGCGCCGCGCCTATGAAGGCAAGGCAGTAGCGGTCTATACCGGCGAAGGTCTGCTGTACACCGGCAACGAGAAAGCCTGGCCCTACAATGAGGAGGCCAGACCAGCACCGCGCGGCCACCAGGCCCGTGGCTCCATCGAGAAGCACGGTGGTGCCTCAGCCATGGAAGCCCTGCTGGCAACCATGGAACGTGAGCAGGTTCCCGCGATCTACGATACAGGCGTAACCGGGCTGGTGGTCGATGGCGACGGCCGGGTGACCGGCGTGGAAGCCAGACAGGGCGGCAAGACCGTTTATATCCGCGCCCACAAAGCGGTGATACTCGCTGCTGGCAGCTTCAACCTGAACCATGACATGGTCAGCCAATATCTGCCGCTGCTGGCCGAACATGGCGAACCACTGGGCATCCCATCCAATGATGGCGCCGGTATCCTGTTGGGTCAGAGTGTAGGAGCAGCCACCCGCCACATGGAGGGTGCGATCGCTACGGCTTCCATCTACCCACCAGAGAAGCTGATCAAGGGCATCGTGGTGAACAAGGAAGGCAAACGCTTCGTAGCCGAAGATGTCTACCATGGCAAACTGTCATGGATGATCCAGTGCCAGACTGATCATACCGCCTACCTGATCCTTGATGCAGAAACTTTCGACTACCCCCAGCGTGTCAAGCACCGCCTCATTGACGGCTGGGAAACAGTCAGTGAAATGGAGCAGGCCCTCGGCGTTCCAGAAGGCTCACTGCAACGGACTCTGGACAGGTATAACACCGATGCGGCCCAGGGCATCGACAGCGAGTTCCACAAGAAGGAGGAATGGATCACGCCGCTGAACAACTCACCCTGGGCCGCCTTCGACATTTCCACCACCAGCTCAACCTACCGCTTCATAGCGCTGGGCGGCCTGGCCTGCAACATCCATTCACAGGTGCTGGGCAGCAACGACGCCCCTATCCCCGGGCTGTATGCAGCAGGTGCCAACTGCGAGCACTTTCCCACCAATGGTGGCGAGTATGCCAGCGGCATGAGTCTGGGACCTGGTTCGTTCTTCGGACGCATTGCCGGCAAGCATGCTGCCAACGGCAGCTCCGCAATCTGACCCCTGCATGGCGGGAGCTGAATGGGCTCCCGCCATGCTCGCTATCCCTGCGCTGTCTCGACAGCCGGATCAGGCAACAGTAACGCCAATCCAAAGCACACCACCGAAGCAAAACCACAGGCCGCCATGACAATTGCCAGTGCTGCAGGCGTTCCGTCGAACAGCAGGGCGACAGCGATCGGCGCAACTGCCCCCAGCCCGAAGCGCAGACTGCCAGCCACAGCCGAAGCACTGCCCGAAACCGGCCCAAGCCGGTCAAGCACCAGCGCCATCGCGTTGGCATTGATGACCCCTGCAGTACCGATGAACAGCATGACTGCTATCACCAGCAGCAGTTTCGGTTCAGGCAACAGCGCGATGCTGACCAGCAGTACGGTGGACATCAGGATCATGCCCATGGCCATACCCAACATGCGCTTCGGACCATGACGGGTAACCAGACGATTGCTGATGCTGGCCATAGTGATCAGCGTCAGGATATTCAACGCAAACAGGACGCCGTAGGCCTGCTCTGTAACACCGTAATAATCGATATAGACGAAGGGAGATGCGGCAAGAAAGCCAAACATCGCCGCCACGGCCAGCGCCGAGCAGAGCATGTAGCACACAGCCGCTCGGTCACTGAAAACCCGCAGGTAATTGCGCGCCACATTGGTCAAATCAAAGCGGGTACGCTTGCAGACCGGTAGGGTTTCGCCCAGCGTTACCAGATACAGCAGAGCGACGATGGAGGCAGTAGCGGCGAGGACAACAAAGATCATGCGCCATCCCGAAAGCATCAGGATCACACTGCCCAGCAGGGGAGCGACCAGGGGTGCCAGTGCCATGACCATCATGATGAAGCCCATGACCCGCGAAAAGGCACTGCCGGAAACCTGGTCTCGTATGATAGCCGGCACGGTCACCACAATGGCGGCGGCCCCGACTCCCTGTAAGCCGCGAAACAGCACCAGCGTGCTGACGTCGGCGCTCGACGCACAGAAGATACTGGCCAGACAGAAAATCGCCAGTCCCATGATCATCACCGGGCGCCGGCCTACCGCATCCGACAGCGGGCCGAAGAACAACTGGCACACCGCAAATGTCAGCAGAAAAAGCGTCAGGGTCTGCTGCACGGCCTCGGGACCAGACTCCAGCACATGCGCAATGGTCGGCATGGCGGGGAGATACAGATCTGTCGCGATGGGAGGCAACCCCATCAGCAGACCAAGGATGATCATGGTAAGCGGAGCTACCGGCTTGGCCAGGTTTGGCATAGGTTAAACCTCGATACGATAGACAGCTCAGATGCGCATGCCGAATGGATGGGGCTGCATGATTATTTCCAGCAGCTCGATCACATTGCCATCCGGATCCCGGCCGTATACAGCGCGGTGCCGCATACCCTCCACATACGGCTCAGGCGCTGCATGAAAATGCATACCCTCTGCTGCCAGCCGAGCATATTCTGCCTCTATATCAGTTACCTGCAGGCAGAAATGGGTGATTCCCTGCTTGCTCACCTGGCGACGCTCAACTGCCGCCAGGGTTTCTGGGTTGCGGTAACGGAACAGCTCGAGATAACTGCTTCCCAAGCGCAGTACATGGTAATCAGCGGCGGAGTCTTGCAGCCCGGTCATGGCATCCAGACTGCGGCTACCCTGTTCCCACTTGCCACTGGCAACCACCTCGAACCCCATCAAACGGGTATAGAACGCCAATAACACGCTGGTATCCGGCGTAGCCAGAGCCACGTGGTGAATCCCGTGAATCATGCATTTCTCTCCAGGTTCAGGGACGGCCGGATCACCCCGGCCGCCGGACTGGCTCTTGCCAGGTCAGATGCCGCCCACTTCGGTAACGCTGTACTTGCGTACATCACGCGATATGAAACGCACCCCCGTCAGAAACTCACGGAAATGGCGGATATGCGCTGTGATGAAGTGCCGCTGCAGATCCTCCTCCGAATCCCACTGTTCGCTGATCCAGACCACACTCTCTTCCAGGATATCGCGTGAGAAGGCATACAGCCGGCAACCAGGCTCCTTGCGTGTCTCGCGGATCACCGTTGCAGCGGCCTGCAGGTAATCCGACAGGTGTTCAGGAGCGATTTCAAAACGGGCGGAAATAGCGACAATCATGCAGATCTTCCTTTATTGGATAGTGTGTTAAGTTGGGATGGGTTGGGTTTCAGGACGGCCGCGCCTTCGGCAGACGCAGGATGCCGCCTTCAGCGAGCCAGCCGCCATCGGCAACTAGCTCGGTACCGGTGACGAACGAGGACAGCTCCGAGGCCAGAAACACCGCGCAGTTGGCGATCTCTGCCGGTGTCCCCATTCGCCCGACCGGCTGCATGCCATTGAGTGCCCAGACCGCTGCGTCAGGGTCATCACTGTTGGCCAGACGGCTCTGCAGTATCGGCGTGTTGATAGTGCCCGGATGCAGCGAATTACAGCGGATCCTGCCGTAGCGCTCGGCGCAGTACACTGCAACCGACTTGCTCAGATGCCTTACAGCTCCCTTGCTCGCGTTGTAGGCTGCCGCATCCGGCATGCCGATAAATCCGGCGATGGAGGAAATATTGATGATCGAACCAGCAGGCCCTGAGGGGTTCAGCTTCATCGTGCGCACTGCGTGTTTGCAGCCGAGCATGACCCCGGTCAGATTGATATCCATTACCCGCTGCCAGTCGTCAAGTTGGATGTCTTCAATACTCTGACGAAACACCACGCCGGCATTGTTCACCAGCGCATCCAGCCGTCCGTAGCGCGACATGGCGTCGGCGGCCAGAGCTTGCCAGTCGGGCTCACGGGTTACATCATGCTGATGGAATACACAACCCAGCTCATCTGCCAGTGCTGGCCCACGCTGGCTGTCAACGTCTGCAATGATGACCTGTGCACCTTGGCCGACAAACGCCCGGACACACGCCTCACCAATGCCAGAAGCGCCACCAGTAACAATTGCGACCTTCTCTTCAAGTAACCCGTTCATTGCTTCACTCCGTCAGATAAGGCGCCGCTGCCTGATGACACCGGCACGCCGCAGATAGTCGAACCCGCCATGAATCCTTCGCGCATAGCCACCTGCAACTGCCTTGGCGACAGGGCATCACCAACCAGACGGATATCCGTAATCTCGGATTTCAGGGGCTCATACAGCGCGCTCGACGCACGGTTGGCTGCCACCAGCACAATCAGTTGCGCTGGCAACAACCGGGTGTCCTGTTCATCCGGTTGAAAGGTTCCGCTGATCCGCACACCTTCAGGCTCCACCGCCACCGCCCTGCTGCGCAGGTGCTGATGGAAATCACCGCTGGCCAGACGGCGCAACGCCGGCTCGGTCATCAGCGCGCCATCACACTGCGGTGCAAAGGACACATGTCGGGTCACAAAGTTGACACTCAGCCCCATCTGGATGAGCTGCTCTGCGACGGCTACCGCCTCGTAGTGTCCGAGATCGTCGATTACCACTGCCTTGCTCAGTCCCTCGGCAAGAGACGGTTGCATGAACAGATCCCAACTGGAGATGACCCTTGGATCATTCATGCCCTGCAGCGGCTGGCCCGGATTAGCAGTCTGCAGACCATCCATGCGTGGCAACGAGCCTGTTGCCAGCACCAGTCCGTCGGGACGGTTAGCGAGCACATCATCCGCTTCGATCCAGTGATTCAGGTAGATCTGCACGCCCAGGCGGTAGAGTTCCTGTTCCTGCCAGTCCAGCAGATCCTTCAGGCCATGCCGGGTGGGCGCTCGCGATGCCAGAAGCAATGCACCTCCCAAGTGGGACTGCGCCTCGTACAGCGAGACTTGATGCCCACGCAGTGCGGCCACCCGTGCGGCCTCCATACCGGCGGGCCCACCCCCGACGACCATGACCTGTCGAGCAGTGTTGACCGGGGGCAGCAAGTGCTCCCCGAGCTGCCCCTCGCTGCCCACTGCAGCATTCACCACACAGCCCATTCGCCCCTGCGGCCCCAGCAGATTGCCGACGCAGCCCTGATTGCAGGCGATACAGGGACGGACCTGTTCTGGGTGCCCCTCGCGAGTCTTCCTGACCAGCATTGGATCGGCAATCGTGGCGCGAGTCATGCCGACCATATCGGCGTCGCCATCACGGATTATCTGATCCGCTTCCTCGATCGTCCTGACCCGTCCAGTGACTATGGTCGGCACCGACAGCTGACGAGTGATCAAACGACTGACAGGTACTTCGTAGGCGCTGGGCTCGTGCATCCCACCGATCATCTTGTCGAAGGCGTGGTAACTGCCTTGGGAGATATTGACGAAATCCACCAGGTCGTTGGCCTCCAGCCGCTGCGCTGCCTGCAAAACCGCGCTTGCATTCCAGCCTCCGGGACTCATGTCCGGCGCCAGGCGCACGCCCACGGCGAACCCCGGTGCGCTAACGGCGGCACGTACGGCGGTCATCACTTCCAGCAGCAACCGCATGCGGTTCTCCAGTGAGCCACCGTACTCGTCCGTGCGCAGATTGGTGGCGGGCGACAGGAACTGATGAATAAGGTAACCGTGGGCCGCATGGATCTCGATTCCGTCCAGCCCCAACGACCGGCACAGGCGTGCCGTGCGAACAAAAGCAGCAACGATTTCATCGATCATGGACTGGGTCATAGGCACCGGCACCACGCCCAGACGCGGGCTAGGCACATCTGAAGCCGACCAAGGCGGGCTGCCATCCAGCGGCGGGGTATGGTGTCCACCATGCCAGAGCTGCTGGAACAGCTTCATGCCGTGAGGACGAACACGCTGCAGCAATCGCGTGTAGCCATCACCTATATGAGGATCAAAACCGTTGAGCCCACTGGGGCTGGTGGGGTGGACCGACATGATTTCGAGGATGGACAGTCCGACTCCACCTTCAGCACGCAAGGCATGGTAGTCAATCAGCGTGTCGTTCATGGTGCCACCGCCGAAACGCGTGCCGTGGGCGGTCCGTACAATTCGGTTGGGAAGTTCGACTCCCCCTATGACAATTGGCGTAAGAGCTCTATGCAGGATCATGTCTGGCTCGCTGTTATTATTTTCTTGATCGGAGAGTTGCTACTGGTTGGAACAACGGCGTCGGCATCCCTCCCTGAAGCGTGCTGCCAACGCCGCCCGGTGACCAGGCTGGTGATCACACCAGCTTGGCCAGCTCGTAGGCCTGTCGTGTAGCGAAGGAAATCCGCCGTGGCGCATAGGCATCACCCAATAGATGCAGCTCCGCTACCCGGCCTTTCAGCGCGTAATACAGGCTGTTCTCGGCGCTACCGCCACAGGCGAGCACCAGATTGTCAAAGTCGGTGATGACACTCTCGCTGCCGGAATAGATGTTATGCGTCACCAGCTCGCCCGGCTGGATACCGACCACCCGCTCCATTACTCTCACCCGTGCTCCAGCGGCGGTGAGTTTTGCCAGCGGCGCACCTATAGAGTACTTACCGATCAGCGGGGCTATGGACGGCGTCGGATAGATAACTTCCACATCGCAGCCCTGGTCGGTCAGATAGCCCGCAATGGTCAAGGGTTGCATGTGATCCTCCATCGCCAGCACCACTACCCTTTTGCCCGGCTTCACCCTGCCCATCATCACGTCTCGGCCCTCCAGCACCAGCGGCTGCTCGATGCCGGGAATGTCCGGGCGGCGCGCAGCCGCACCCGTTGCCACCACCACCACCTCGAAACCGCCAGCGGCAACCTTATCTGTTGTGGCCTCCTGTTGCAGACAGATTTGCACGCCAAGCTGCTGCAGGCGCCGCGCCTGATAGTCAAGGAAATGGTGATAGGACTGATTCTCCTGCGCCTGAGCCGCAACCCTCATCTGGCCACCCAGCGCGGTGTCGCGCTCCCACAGGGTTACCTTGTGGCCACGCTCGGCCAGTAGCGCCGCAGACTCCATGCCTGCAGGGCCGGCACCCACAACCAGCACCTTCTTGGGCACGGCCACCTGCTCTGGCAACGCCTCATGCTCATATCCGGTGCGCGGGTTGGCCGAACAGCCAAACTTGAACCCTTCCACCAGAATGCGGTGCAGGCAATCATTGGTCCCAATACAGGGACGGATATCGTCGAAGCGCCCGGCGCGCCCCTTGGATGTCATCTGACCGTCAGCGAACATGGCCCGTGCTATGCCGACCACATCTGCATGCCCGTCGGCGATGATCTGTTCGGCAACCTGCATGCTGCTGACCCGGCCGGTATAGACTACCGGAACATCAAGCGCGGCCTTGTATAACCCGGCGGTTTGTGCCCACTGGCCGGTCTGGTAATTGTGCGGCTGGATATAGCTTGGCGCGCCCCAGTTATTGCCAATTACCCCGTGGAAGTAGTCCACATTGCCGGTCGCCTGAAGCGATCGTGCAATCTCGATACCTTCGTCAATGTCATAACCGCCATCGAACAACTCGTCCATGTTCATGCGGATGCCGATACAGAAATCCGGACCGGTCTTTTGGCGAATCGCCTGGAGAGTTTCCTTGAGAAAACGCAGCCGCCCCTCCCGGTCGCCACCATATTCATCTTCACGCTTGTTGGTGGCTGGCGAGATGAACAGCTCAAGCAGGTCTTCATGGTTCGCATGCAACTCAACGCCATCCAGACCCGCAGCCTGCAATTCACCCGCAGAGAAAGCATATTCTTCGACAAACCAGCGGATCTCGTCACGGTCGAGGATATGTGGAACCTGGTTATAGGTGTAGTTAGCCAGCACCCCGGATGGACTGTGGGGCAAGCCACCCTGCATGATGATCTGCCCGGTGGCGCAGGCACCGGCGGCATGGCACATGTCCGCATAGCGCTTTGCCCGTTCCCGGAAATGGGCCAGGCGGAAGACACCATCACGCGTCGCTCCGAGCCCCCATGGCTCGAAGCCCGGGATCATAACCGAGTTGCCCAGAAAGCAATTCAGGCCGTCAATCCACGCCACGCCATCCTCGGCACGGGTACGCCAGTAGGCGAGAAAACGCTCGCACTCCTCTTCGGTACCGAATGGATTGCCCGTCACTCTCCCATGGGGAGGCAGCATGATGCGGTTGCGCAGCTGCATCTTGCCGATCTGCAGCGGCGTAAAAAGATGGTCCAGAAACTGTACATTCGACATTGGAAGCTCCCTTGGTTATTTTTGTTATTAAAAGCAGTTCGGACTGCTTTGTATAAAGCTACATTCTTGCGCTCGCTAATTCAATTACTGAAAGCCTCAACGCCCTGTTATTTAAACGCAGTCTACTCAGACTCTTTTCATTGAAGAAAGATACAAGCACAAGCAGAATCAAGCGGGCAGCCGCTGCCGCCGCAGCCAGAGTGGGTTCAGGTTGCACAGGAGCGTACCGGTCAACACCGCGAGCATCGCGTAGAAATGCCAGACGGTGAGCGTCTCATCCAGCACCATCGCACCGAAGGCCACTCCCAGTAATGGAACCCAGGACATGTAGATTGCCGCACGGCCTGCACCAATGGTGGCAACTCCACGCCCCCAGGCAACCGCGCCCAGCGCGGTTATGATCACGCCGGAAAACATCAACACACCCCAGATCGACCATGGCAGCGAAGGCAGTTGCGCGAACCCATTGTCACTGAGCAGCAGGACATGCAACGCCAGCGCCGCAGCTCCCACCGTATAGATGAAGCTGTTCAACGACAGCTGCCCGGGGTGCCGGACGTTGTGTTGCGACAGATACTGCAGAACCACCACACCGAGCCCGAAGGCAAACATGGATCCGAGTACCAGCAGATCACCCAGTGAAGGCGCACTCCACGACGCTCCGGGATTGTTGAATATCGCCAGACAAACCCCTGACAAGGTGATAGCCACCCCCAGCAGGTAGTGCGGCCGCAGGCGCTTGCGGAAGAACAGCGCCTCCATTACCCCATTCAGCAATGGATTCAGCGCCAGCAGCAGCGACGCATTGCTGGCCGTGGTCCGGGTCATGGCGGACACAAACAGCAGTTGATTGGCGTAGACCATGAGCAAGGCACTGACGCATGCCAGCGCCAGCACGCGCCCCCGGAACAGCGGCAACTGCTTGCCGCCCAGATACATCAGCACTATCAATGCCAGCGCCGCGAATCCCATGCGCAGCGTGGCCGAGAGCATGACGTCCATGGTGACCACCAACCATTTGATCAGAGTCACATTCAACGCCCAGACCACCATGGTCGCCATCAATGCCAGGTGCATACTCCACAGAGCGGGCGAAACCGGCTCGCCCGGAGGAGCACTGTTCATTTAGCGGCACGTCTGGCAAAGAAGCCGTCCACCGCTTGAGTAAATGCCGGCTGACGTGCGCAGTCAACAAAGGCGTCATGCTCGCGCCGCAGCTGATCAGCGAGGGTATGATCCAGCGAACTGCGCATGAGACGCTTGATCTGCCCCAATGCATGGGTATGGCGGGCCGCCAACTGCTGGGCCAGCGCCTCGGTCCGCGTGTCCAGTTCGGCGGCACCGATCACCTCACTGATCAGACCCCAGGCCAAGGCCTGATCGGGTGTAACAGGCGAGCCGAGCATGGCGATATGCAGCGCCTTGCGCAGACCCACCAAGCGCGGCAATGACCAGGTGACACCCGCATCACCACTCGCCGCAATATCGGAATAGGCAAAACTGAGCCGTGCGCTATCGGCCATCACCACAAAATCCGCTGCCAGCGCAATACTCAAGCCGGCTCCTGCCGCGGCGCCGTTAACTGCAGCCACCACCGGCTTGGGCATTCCCATGAGCAACTCGACAGCCTCGTGCACCGGCGGTATCAACTGATTGAGCGCGTCGACAGGCGATTCGCGCATGGCATTCAAATCGCCGCCTGCCATGAACGCCCGACCGGCACCACGCAGCACCACCGCGCGCACATTGTCATCGTCTGCCACCTGCCGACAGGCATCGAGCAAAGCAACAGCCAGCTCGACATCCAGCGCGTTATATGCACCGGGACGATTAAAAGTAATGGTGGCCACCTGTTCTGCCACGTCCATTGTCAGCACATTGCTAGTCATTGTTTTCCTCATCAACAAAAGGACATACCGCCCAGTGGATAAACCTCACGCCAACCACGTCACAGTTCACAGCTCAGGCTACCGACACTGCGCCAGCTGCTGAAAGATGTCGGGCGGCTATATAACCCATGGTCATCCCGGGGCCAAGCGTGGCACCAGCTCCCGGGTAGGCGCCGGAAAGAAAGCTCAGCGCATCATTACCGGCCGCATACAGGCCGGCAATGGGCCTCCCCTCGGCATCCACCACCCGCGCATGCGCGTCGGTGCGGATGCCTGAGAACGTGCCAATGTCACCCGGCAGCAGTCGCAGCGCATAGAACGGGCCGGTTTCGATAGGCCCCAGATTGGGGTTTGGCCGGTGCTCCGGATCACCCTGGGAATGGTCGTAAACGTCGCCGCCGCGACCGAACTCGGGATCAACTCCCTGTCGTGCATTCACGTTGAAGCGCTGCACCGTCCGTTCCAGTTCAGCGGCATCGATACCGGTCTTGTGCGCCAGCTCGGCCAGTGTCTCGCCGCGCAGAATATAGCCGGAGCGGATGTGCTTGCCGAACGGCACCGGTGCCGGTTTGACAAAGCCCAGACCGTAGCGTCGGATCGTGGTGTGATCACAAAGCAGATAACAGGCGGTATCCGGCAGATGAGTGCAGGCCCTGTTCAGGGCCGGGATGAAATCGTGGTAAGGAGCGGCCTCGTCGAAAAAGCGCTTTCCCTCGACTGTCACGGCGATAAAGCCTGGTTTCTGCCGATCGACGATGTGCGGCCAGACAGCCTTCGTCCCCTGGTAGCCGGGAATCACTGAAACAGGCATCCATGCGGCTGGTTGCTGCACGGCGGTATCGACCCAGCCACCGACCGCCTCGGCCATCCGTGCGCCATCACCGGTATTGCCGGGCGCGCCCAGACTGTGATGCGCCCGCCCCGCCACCTTATGCGGATAGATGGTTGCTGTACGCTCCGCATCATGGGGAAAGCCACCGCTGGCCAGCACCACCCCCTTGCGAACCCGGACCTGAACAGGGCCATCAGCGGACTGGATTTCAGCACCGACAACCTGACCATCCACATACATCAGTTGCCTCGCCGGCGCATTGAGCCACAGTTCCACACCACAGTCGAATGCCGTACGCGCCAGACGCGCGATCAACGCACGCCCGCGCGTACAGGGGTCAGGCTTACCGTAGCGCAGAATATCCTTGAGTACAGCGCCGAATTTGCCGAGCACAAACATCAGGCCGGCCAGCGAACGGCCGGCGCTCATCAGCTGCTTCATCTCAACGTTGGAGCCAACGGCCAGACCCATGAAGTTGGTCTGGGTCAGTCCTTCACGCAATAACGTGCGATATTTTCCCAGACGCCCAACGGGGTAGTCCTTGGTACCAAGAGAGCGCACGCAGGCGTGGCCAGTAAGCAGTGGATGATAGTCCGGGTAGGCGAAGGGGTAGCACTCGAGCTCGGTCTCACGCTCCAGGAAGCCAACCATCTCCGGGCCACTGCTGAGAAACGCCTCGACCCGCTCGGCATCATAGTATTCCCCGGCTTCCTGTCTGATATAGCTGCGGGCGTCCTCGATCGAGTCCGGCCCGAGGGCGGCGGAATGGCGATTACCAGGGACCCACATCACACCGCCGGAGAAGCAAGTGGTACCACCGAACACGGCCTCCTTCTCAACCATGAGGACGCCCAGCCCCGCCTTGCGTGCGGTGATGGCAGCAGTGAAGGCCGAGGCGCCACTACCGATGATCAACACATCAACTTCTTCAGCGCCTGACGGCGGAGTGTTTCGCACAGTCACGCATATCCCCTTTATTTTAATTAGACGGCGCTGCTCTATCGCCCCGTACCATCAACACATAATGGCCGGCGGTGTGACCCAGAAGGCAGGCATGAGCATGCTCAAGATGCTAGCCTATATAACAAACATGATAAACTGTTTTTGTCGCAAAAAGCGTACCCATGGTTGCCATGCAAAGCCTGACGCGTCTATAAGTAGAGACCCAACCGATAATAAGAGCACTCCGAGAGAGCCTAACAATGAACAGTCCAATTGGCTTTAAAATGCCAGAAGACCGGGTCAGCACACCGCTCCTCGAGCATGCCTTTACAACACCACTGGTAAAAACCCGTCTGCGCCCAGCCAAGGCGCTACGACCGCCACTTGGACGGCCGCGACTGGTCGACCAACTGAATGAGTTGACTCGACACCGGGTAGCACTGCTCTGCGCCCCCGCCGGCTTCGGCAAAACCACCCTGATGCACCAATGGCACGACCATCTGCACGGTCAGGGCATGCTCGTCAGCTGGCTGTCGTTGAATGGTGATGACAACGCTCTGCCGCAATTCATGCTCAGCCTGCTGACTGCACTCGAGCCGCTGCATACCCAATGGCGTGTGCCGCTGCAGGAGGTATTGGCACGGGATACCAGCCCGCAACTGCAGACCACCACCGCCTATTTGCTCAATCAGTTAGCGGATCTTGAACAGCCCGCTTTCCTGTTGCTCGATGATGTTCAGACGTTGCATGACCCGCAGGTTCTGAGCAGATTGCAATACCTGCTGGATCTCGCACCCGACAATCTCCATCTGGGCATTGCCACCCGCAGTACTTCCGGCCTGTCCCTGACACCCCTGTGCTATCGCGGCCAGTTACTGGAACTGGAAGCCAAGGAGCTGGCGTTCACAGCCGATGAGATCCGAGCCTACTTCGCCCACACCGCCAGTCTTCATCTGAGTGCTGCAGCCCTGCGCCAGATCGCGGAAATTTCCGAAGGATGGCCTACCGGCCTGCAAATGCTGGCACTGAACTCCCGCTTTCAAAGTGCCCCCAATGACGTGCTCGACAGACTCAGCGAAGGCGTTCGGCTGGTCAGTCGCTATTTTGATGAGATGGTGCTGTCTGCCCTGCCAACCGACATCCATGACTTCCTGCTACAGATAAGCATCGTCGACGAACTCACTCCCGAGCTGTGCAATGCCATCACCGAGCGCCAGGATGCGGATGAGGTGCTGCACTGGCTGTTGCAGAAGAACCTGTTTATTACAGTGCTGGACGATCAGCGCTCCTGTTACCGCCTGCATCATCTGTTTTCCGAAACCCTGAATGCGCGCTTGTTACGCAGCCGTCAGCATGACGTCCCGCAGTTGCATGCCCGCGCCAGCCATCATCTTGCCCGGACCAATCAATGGCGCGATGCAATTCGCCATGCACTGCATGCCGCCCCGGGCAATATGGCAGGACAGGATCTGGGCGACCTGGAAACCGGTGCCCGTGCACTCGCCGAACACGGCGATCTGGACACCTTGCTCCGCTGGCTGCAGCAACTGCCGCAGGAAGCCCGCGCCAACAGTCTGCGCCTGCAGCTAACACTGGCCTGGGCGCTTGCTCATCATTTCCGTTTTGAAGAGTGCCAGGAACTGCTGCAGGCAGCCAGCGCCCTGACCGAGCAATCGGGCCAGGATGGCAAGCCGGTCCGCCTTGAGATACAGGCCGTGACGGCGGTGTGCGCGGTGCTGGCAGATGATCCCGTGCGTGCGGAGGAACTGCTGGTACCGCTGGTACCGGAGCTGGGGCAGCTGCCGCCCTGGATCGCCGGACTGGTCTGTAATGGCTTGAGTTCCTCCTATCTTGCCCAGGGCCGCCATGCCGACGTCCTGGACCTGCAACGCCAGCAGCCAGTCTCCGACAATGCAGACAACCTGCTGGTCACCCTGTATCGCGCGGGCATTCTCGGGCAGGTTTATCTGCGCCAGGCTGACCTGCATACTGCAGGCCGTTTCTTCCAGGACGCCCTGCAACGCGCCGAAAACCTCGCTGGCCCTCAATCGAATGGCTCCATCGCCCTGCGCGCGCACCTGACCGAGCTGTTTCATGAACGTCGCCAGTGGCCCGATCTGACCCGGCAGATCGAACCTCTCCTCCCATTAATAGAACGCTCTGCCACGCTGGATGGCCTGTTGAAGGTCTACCGCAGTCTGATCCGTACCTATCAGCAGCAAATGCCCGGCCGCGCGGAACAGCTGATTGAACAGGGCCTGCAACTGGCGCAGCAGCGGAATTGGCCGCGCTTCAGTGCCGGCATGCTGTCCGAGGCAATACATCTGAAACGCGACCAGGGCCTGGAAAACGAGGCCTTGACGCTGCTTGCGCAACTGGAAGAACTGCATGACAGAGATAACCAGCTGGCTGAGGCGGGACGGCGTGAGGTGGCCGAGCTGGTCATTCTGCACAGGGCACGACTGGCCATGAATCAGGAAGATTATCTCGTCGCATCCCAAAGCCTGGGTGCATTGGCGCGCCAGCTGCTGCAACGGGGAAGGGTATTGGCCTGGCTGCGACTGGAAACCCTGCGACTGTGCTGCGAGTGGCGCCTCGGCCGCCATGCCTCAGCGATCACAGGCCTGCTTCCCCTGTTGCAGAGAGGTGCCCAGCAGCAGCTGCGCCAGAGCTTCGTGGAAAGCAGTCCGATCCTGGTGGAATTGCTGCAGGCGGCCAGTGCCAGCCCGGGTTGTACCGATGCGCTGCAGGTCTATATCGACGAGTTGCTGAGCTACTTTCCACGGCAGGACATAGCCGACTCACCGCTTCCGCACGAACCCTTGCTCAGTGAACGGGAGCAGGAGGTGCTGGCCATGGTCGCCACCGGCTCGGCCAACAAGGTCATTGCCCGTTCGCTGACGATTTCCGCAGAAACGGTCAAATGGCATTTGAAGAATATCTTCCTCAAGTTGCAGGTCGGCAACCGTATGCAAGCGCTGATCCGGGCCAGAGAGCTGGGACTGGTGCCGGATCAACTATCACCTCAGAGCGTCATACCCCCATCGACAAAGAACTCGGCACCGGTAGCGAAAGTCGACTGATTGGATGCCAGAAAGGAAACCATGGCTGCAATATCGGCCGGCTCACCGATACGCCCGATGGGATGATCGGCAATGAAGCTGGCCAGCAGCGCGTCCGGGTTATCCGACTGGGCCAGTACCTTGTCGACGATCGGTGTTCTCATCGCGCCGGGATGCACTGTGTTCACGCGGATGCCGTAACCCTGCTTCGCGCAATACAGCGCAATAGTCTTGCTGAGCATGGTTACCGCTGCCTTGGTGGCATTATAGCCGGCCAGATCCGGCTTGACCTTTTTACTGCAGCCTGAGGCGATGTTGATGATTGACCCACCGGTCTGCTTCATCAACCCAATCGCGTTCTGGCAGCCGAGAAATACGCTGTCCAGGTTGATCGAAAACTCACGTTTGAGTGCTGCAAAACTCATTGTTTCGATATTGCCAACGGTGGTGATCCCGGCATTATTGACCAGCACATCCAACCGCCCGTAACCTTCACGCAGGTTAGCCAGCGCCTCCTTCCAGCCAGCCTCGGATGACACATCCAGGGTAATGAACTCGCAGCGCTCACCCAGCTGGGCGACCAGAGCCTGGCCGCCAGCCTGATCGATGTCACTGATAACCACCTGAAAACCATCTGCATGCAGGCGCTGGGCTATAGCCGCACCCAAACCAGAAGCACCACCTGTTACAAAAGCCACTTTCATTGGACTAACTCCTCAGTCTGCACCAGCCACCGGCGGGTGGCTGGCGTCTGGATCAAATACCGGCCTTTGCCTGAGCCGCAGCACGAATACCGGCCTCACGGCCAAACACGATGGCGTTACCCACAGCCAGACCACCTCCGCCGTAGCGGTCACCCTGGAAGCAGCCCAGCACTTCACCGGCAGCATAGAGGCCCGGAATGGGACGCTTGTGCTTGTCCAGTACCCGGGTCTGGGCATCGATATCCAGACCGACCGAGGTGTTGCCGATAATTGCCGAACGGATCTCAACCGCGTAGAAAGGCGCCTTGCGGATCGGAAACAGTCGGGGGGCGTTCTTGTGAAAGTGCGTATCCTCGCCCAGATCGCAGTCCTCGTTATACAGCTTCACTGTCTGCTCAAGAGTCAGGGCGTCTAGACCAACAATATCAGCCAGTTCCGCCAGACTCTGTGCGACCTTGACCTTGCCCTTGCTCACTTGGTCGCGGATGGTCGGCTCTTCCCAGGTGGGGATGTTGATACCGGCGTTGTACGGATCCAGATAGCGGATATCCATACTGGCTTCAACCAGTGTTGGGTCATCGAAGATGGCCCAGGCGCGGCGTTCGGTCTGTTGTTCGATCAGGTAGCCGCAGACGGTGTAGGGCGACAGCTCCGACATGAAGCGCTCCCCTTCCTTGTTCACCACTATAATCCACGGTGGCAGCCAAGGCTCCAGCGCTTGCCAGAATCCAGAGGTCGGCAACGTCAGTCCGGTATCGTGGCCAACAACGCTGGCACCGATCTGTTCGCCCATGTTGATGCCATCACCGAGAATGAATGGATTGTTGCGATGTACCGACCAGGTCCAACCCTCATGCCAGGCTGAAGGATAGTGTTTCTTGATCATCTCCGGACTATTGCCGAAGCCGCCGGTGGTGATGATCACACTGCCGGCGTACAGCTCGGTGCCCTGAGCACGCACACCGACTACCCGGCCTTCCTCGACGATCAACGAATCCACCCTGCAACCCAGCACACTTTCCACGCCGGCGGCCCCGACCGCATTGATCAACGCATCGGTAATCCCCTGCCCGGCTCCCTCACAGGAGTGTCCACGCGCCACGGTATCCACACCGGACTTCACCAGCCATTTCGGCGAGAAGCCAGCCCCCAGACGGACCAGCCATTCCAGCGTCTCTCCACAGTGTTCGGCGTAATAGCGAATCAGATCGGGACGCTGCTTCCACTGGTTGAGGGTCATCAGGTAATCGTAAACATCCTTGGGAGTATCGTTATCAATGCCGGCAGCCTTCTGAATGGAGGTACCACAGGCATAGAAAACGCCACCCGAATTAGACGTAGCTCCGCCCAAGCGGGTATCAGCCTCGAGGATTACGACCGAGGCCCCGACCTTGCTGGCCTCCAGCGCTGCCGCCAGACCACCACCGCCGCCACCGACAATAATCACGTCATAGTCATTGGTTCTTGCCACTGTTGTTCTCCTTGTTGTATCAAGCATCCGACCTGTCGGAAATTAGTTGACTGTTGCGCTGGCGCGCCCACTCCCCGGCCTGCTCCGAGCAGGCCCAGCGAATGGCATTGGCCAGCAACGCACGATACTGCGGGTTGCTGTAGGTGGCGGGACCGTCACCACACTGCAGATAGACTATGGGGCTGTTGCGATAATGTTTGACCCAGCCGACCAGATTGCTGCCGGGCTCATGCTCCCAGCCGCTGCTGTCGTTGAGATAGCCCTGCAACGCCCGGCTGGCTGAGTGGAATTGTCCGGCAGCGAAATCGAAGTCACTGCGCAGCAGCGGCTCGACATCCTCCTCGAACACCTCGAACAGATACAGCTCATCTTCCAGCTCGAAGGGCTGCAGCCCTGCAGTGATCGGGTGATCATTCACCGGCGACACCCGGTGGCGCACCTGCAACCGATAGCCGGAGTCCGGTCGCTGCACGCCACGCAAGGGCCCGGGCTGGTAGAGGAAGCGTCCGCCGACTATCTCCGCCCACTCGGACCAATCCGGCCAGGCGGCACAGGCATGGTGCAGCATCACCAGCGGCACACCCTGCTCAAGCATGGCCATCAGGCCATCGCGGTAGAATGGCGGCGGCGAGTGGAACAGCGGCTTGCGATCCCCATGGCGCTTGAACTCGATGCCCGGCATGTCGTACAGCACATAGCAATCGAAGTGCCGGGCCGCCTGGGTATTGAACAGCAGTTGCGCGGCGGGATGTTCCACCCCAGACCATTCGATGTCCGGGTTGTCCTCGAACATGGCGTAGAATGGGTCGCGCTGAAAAGCATGCCCACGCGTCACAACCAGCACATTCTGCTTGCCGCCGAACTCAGGGAAGTGCGTCTGCCCACCCCGCCCGCTGCGCTCCCGGTGTTCCTCGGGGATCTGATCGCCCATCATCGCTCTCCTGCGGTTACTGATGCAGCGGCCGACCCAACGCATGCAGCATGGATTCGTGAATCGCTTCGGATAATGTCGGGTGAGCAAAGATGGTGCGCGCCAGATCCTCATCGCCGGCTTCAAGCTGCTGTGCCAGCGCCAGAAGATGAATCTGCTCGGTCACCTCATGCCCGACCAGATGGGCACCCAGGATCTCTCCAGTGTCCGCCGCCACCACGGTCTTGACGAAGCCACTGGCATCGCCTGACGCCAGCGCCTTGCCATTGGCCTGCAGATTGAAACGTCCGATGCGCACTGGCAGCCCTTGCAGGCGCGCCTGCTGCTCGGTCAGACCGACACTGGCAACCTGCGGACGACTGTAGACACAGGAGGGAATCAGGCTGTGATCAAGTGGTTCGACCTGCTCCACACCAGCCAAACGCTCTATGCAAACGACTGCCTGATGACTGGCCTTGTGTGCCAGACAGGGGCCGCCGGCCAGATCACCGATGGCATAGAGCCCGGCGACATTGGTTCTGCACCATTGGTCGACCGCGACAAAACCACCTGCCATGGTCACCCCCAACTGCTCTAGCCCCAAACCTTCAACGTTTGGAGTGACACCTGCCGCCAACAACAAACGCTCGGCGGTGATCCGCTGGCGCTTACCGTCCTCATGCAAAAGCTGACACTCGACACCCGCGGTAACCGGTGCGGCCTGTTCCAGGCTGACACCGGTGTGAACCTGGATATCGCGCGCCTCGAATTGCGTACGCATGTACTGCGAAACATCGGCGTCCTCCAGCGGCATGATCCGTGTGGCCCGCTCCAGCAGGGTCACTTGCACACCCAGGTCGCTGTACAGACTGGCGAACTCCGCACCGATGGCACCCGAGCCGGCGATCACCAAGCTCTGCGGCAATGTATCGGGCTGCAGAGCTTCACGGTAACTCCAGATGCCCGGTGTACCAAAGGCCACCCCAGGCAACGCCCGAGCCCTGGCACCAGTGGCCAGCACGATGTGCCGGGCGCGAACCTGCTGCAGGGAGCCGTCACAGTCGACTTCCAGCTGCCCCTTGTTCACCATGCGCGCAGTACCGGACAGCACTGTGACGCCCTGTTTTTTCAGCAGATAGGCAACCCCCTGCACCAGGGTTCCAGAGACCTGGCGGCTGTGCCGGACCAATGCCGCGATATCAAAACTCAGCCCCTGCAGCTGAACGCCATAGCGGCTGGCCTCCCGACAGGTATGCAGCACTTCCGCTCCCTTGAGCATCGCCTTGGTCGGTATGCAGCCCCAGTTCAGACAGATGCCGCCCAAGCTGTCTTTCTCCACCAGCAGCGTCCGCAGCCCCAGCTGGGCGGCGCGCAAAGCCGCCACATAGCCACCGGGGCCAGCGCCTACCACCGCAACGTCGTATGTCCCTTGCATAGCCACCTCACACCATCAGCAGGGCTGGAGTTTCCACCAGACGCTTGAGCTCACGCAGGAAAGTCGCCGCCAGCGCACCGTCAACCACCCGATGGTCGCTGGACAGCGAAGCAGTCATCTGCCGACGCACACAGAGTTCGCCATCACGCACCACGGCCCGCTGCTCCGCCGCACCCAGAGCCAGAATCGCCACCTGGGGCGGATTGATGATGGCGTCGAACTGACTGACGCCGTACATGCCGAGGTTGGAGATACTGAAGGAACCCCCTTGGAATTCGGAGGCCTTGAGCGTGCCTGCCTGCGCACGGGTCGCGAGGTCGCGCATCATGCCGGAGATCTCGGCGAGCGACTTGCGGTTGGCTGCAGGAATGATTGGGGTAATCAGTCCACCATCAATCGACACTGCCACTGCAATGTCGGCATCGGCAAACAGGGTCACCACCTGGCGTTGCGGATCGTACTGCGCGTTCAGTTGCGGCACGCGGATCAGAGCATGGGCAGTGGCCTTGATCATCAGATCGTTAACCGACAGCTTCAGCTCAGCAGTGGCCTGATTGAGAGTGTTCTTCAGCGCCAGCATGGCTTCGAGGTCCATGTCCATGCACACTCGATAGTGCGGAGCATCCTGCTTGGAAGCCTGCAGCCTGGCAGCAATAGTGCGACGCATGGCCGACATCGACTGCTGGGTGCACCCCTGCTGCAGATCCGGCATGGTATCGCCCTGCTCACCAGCGATCCGCTGGTTGCGACCAGCTAGCACCGCCTGTACATCCGCCCGACAGACCCGCCCCCGACTGCCTGTAGCCCGACAGTCACGCAGATCAACAGCGTGCTCCCGGGCCAGGCGCCGGGCAATCGGCGTAGCCAATACCGCGCTGTCATCACCGCGCTGCACAGTCTGCGACGGGTTGCCCGGGCTGAGTTGTCCGCCCGCGGCCTGCACCGCCCGGGCAATATCCGCTACCGACACCCGTCCATCCCGGCCACTGCCGGCAATACGACTCAGATCAATACCTTCCCGTTGCGCCAGCCGCAGGGCATGGACAGTGGCCGGCATATCGTCCGGCGTCGCTCCCCGCAATGCTGCAGGTACGCTGTCGATCGGCGCCTGGCTGGTCTGCTGCGGCGCACTGACAACAGGCTCTGGCTCCGGCTGGGCTGCAGCAACCGGAGCGGTGGTTACCGGCGCAACGGTGCCGGCCACTGCTGCCGCTGCACCCTGCCTGGCCGCCAGCCAGGCATCGATAGCCGTATCATCTACGGTCGTCGGTGCCGCTACGGCCAGCAGCGCACCGACCGGAAGAGTAACGCCCGGCTGGACTACGATCCGGCGCAGCACGCCGTCAAAGCTGGCCTCCAGCGCATTGGCAATCTTGCTGGTTTCAATCTCGCAGAGTTCATCCCCCTTACTGAAGCTCTGGCCCTCCTCGACCAGCCAGCGGCTCAGGGTGCCTTCCTCCATGGTCAGTCCCCACTTGGGTACCTCAATCGGCTGGATACTCATGTCAGGCCTCCAGCACTTTGCGCACAGCCGCTTCGATGCGCGTCGCATTAGGCAACCAGGCCTGTTCCAGGGACGGTGCAAAGGGGACCGGCGTATGCGGCGGTGTGACCAGCTCGATAGGGGCTTTCAGCGAGCGGAAGCCCTTGGATGCGATAAGTGCCGCCACATCGTGGGCAAAACCGACCCGTGCAGCTGACTCGTCAACAATCACTACCCGACCGGTCCACTCGACCGACTCGAGAATACCCTCCTCATCCAGCGGCGAGATGGTACGAGGATCTACCACTTCCACCGAAATGCCTTCGGCAGCCAGTTTGTCGGCAGCCATGTTGGCCTGGTGCACCATCGCCGCCAGGGCAATGATGGTCACGTCATTGCCTTCACGGGTATAACGGGCGGTGCCGAAGGGAATGGTGTAGGGCTCGTCCGGCACCTCACCTTCCATCTTGTACAGGGTCTTGTGCTCGCAGAACACCACCGGATCATCATCGCGGATTGCCTGGATAAGCAGCCCCTTGGCGTCATAGGGCGAGGACGGCACCACCACCTTGAGCCCGGGGGTAGTGGCAAAGATGTTATAGGGCGACTGTGAATGCTGCGCACCAGCGCCGTAGCCGGCACCTATCATGCCCCGCACCACCAAGGGTGTACGCGCCTTGCCCCCGAACATGTAGCGAAACTTGGCAGCCTGGTTGTACAGCATGTCGTGTGACACACCAAAGAAGTCCATGAACATCAGATCGGCCACCGGACGCAGCCCGGTCACCGCCGATCCGGCGGCCATTCCCAGCAACGCGGACTCGGTGATCGGCGTATCGATCACCCGTGATGAGCCGAAGCGGCTCCACAGGCCCTTGGTAACCCCCAACACGCCGCCATACGCCTCGACTTCGCCAGCTGAACCACCATTGCCGCCGCGGATATCCTCACCCATGAGCACGACGCGGTGGTCACGCTCCATTTCCTGCCGGAGCGCCTCATTCAGCGCCTCACGAAAACTCTTGATCGACATGACAAACCTCAGTAGGAGACGTAGACGTCAGTGAACAGTTGATCAACTGCCGGTGGGTTGGCAGCGCGGGCTTTGGCAATCGCTTCATCAATCGCCAGTGCCACTTCTCGGTCTACCGCATCGAAATCCTCCTGCGGCACCAACCCTTCGACCCGCTCCAGGAACAGCACCAGGGGATCACTGTTGGCACGCAACCCGGTCACTTCCCCGGCGACGCGATACAACATCGGGTCGCCCTCGAAATGCCCGTGCCAGCGCATGGCAACCGCCTCGATTACACTGGGGCCGCCTCCATTGCGGGCGCGGCTTACCGCCTCAGCCATGGCCTCATGCACGGCAAAGAAATCAGTACCGTCCACCTTGACCGCCGGCAGCCCGAAGCCCGCCGCACGGCCTGCAATATCCCGACTACCCACAGCGTAATCATGGCCGGTGCCCTCGCCGTACCCGTTGTTCTCGAAAACGAAGATCACCGGCAATTGCAATACCACTGCCATGTTCATCGCCTCGAACACCAGACCCTGATTGGACCCACCGTCGCCGGTAAAGGAAACCGCGACGCCGCCGGTCTCAAGAGTTTTTGCACTCAGCGCCGCGCCGACCGCCAGCGGCGGAGCACCGCCGACAATCGCGTTGGCACCGAGCATGCCCCGCTCCAGGTCGGCAATGTGCATGGAGCCGCCCTTACCGCGGCACAGCCCGGTCTCCTTGCCATAGATCTCGGCCATCATGCCGTTCAGATCACAGCCCTTGGCGATGCAATGACCATGACCACGGTGCGTCGAGCCGATGTAGTCCCGGTCGGTCAGGTGCTCGCAGATACCAACAGCAATGGCCTCCTGACCGGTATACAGGTGTATGAAGCCGGGGATTTCGCCGGTAGCGTTCTCGACGTGCAGGCGCTCTTCGAATTCTCTGATTTCCCGCATCTTGCGGTAGGCCTTCAACAGGCCGTGCTTTTCTAACATCACGCTGGACCACCCTTTGATCTGGGATTCTGTCCTGCCAGAACGCGACATGTCCGCATGGCAGGGTTCTTTTGATCCAGACTAGGGTGTCAGGGAGGGCAACATAACTACCCCGTTGGGGGGGGGGGCGGGAGGAGGTGCTGCCAGCTGCGAGACAATCCCGACAGCTGACAGATGAGACAGAAGGTTCAGTGCTTCAGTCGTGCGGTCGATACCCGCTGCAGCTCCATATCATGGATTTGCCAGCCAATGCCCGGCACCAGCCGCACGCGATCATGGTAAGTGCCGATAAACAGGTACACATCCTCGCCAGGACGATCATGCCAGGCCTGAAGATAACTGCTCATGGTCGCTGACACTGGGGACGCCGCGTCTTCACTGCAGGCGAACTCCACGAGTTGGCTGCCAATCAGATGCTGCACCCCCGCATAGGGTTGCAGGGCACGCTGTACTTCCAGCGCCCAGCCATCGGGGCCGCGGGCCTGACGGGTAACCTGGCCATCGATGATCACACGGATACTGGCATCCTCGGTGAAGATACGCTGGTAGATCGCCTGCGCCCGCTGTACCTGCTCGGCCCCACCCATACCGAACAAGTCGGTGGCCACTGCATATTGCCGCCGCAGATACTCGATCGCCTGTCGATCGGCAACCTGCTGCAAGGCCTTTTGCCCGTCAGCCAAGCAGTGGGCCTGCGCATCTGCAGGCACGGCAACAGCGGCGCAGCTGCCGAACAAACCCAGCAGCAGGCCGGTCAGCAGGCGTCGACTCATGCTGCCCCCTCATCCTGCTGCTTGTTCTCCCTGGCCATGGCCCTGGCGTCATAGCCGCCGATGCGATCGCCGGAGATCAGCTCACTGTGGCTGTGTGCGAAATGGTGCCAAGCAAACGCCGCCTCCATGCCGGTACGCTTACCCTGCAGATCTTCGATGTGGTTGATCGCCTGCTTGGTCAAGGCCAGTGCCAGTCGCGGCTGCCTGGCAATCGCCTCAGCCATTGCCAGCGCCTGCTCATCCAGCACATCACGCGCAACTACCCGGTTGACCATACCCATTTCATAGGCACGCTGGGCCGGCATGCGACCACCAAGAAACAGGAATTCCTTGGCAATTCGTGGATTCAGCTCATAGGGATGCGCGAAATACTCCACGCCGGGGATACCCATGCGCACCACCGGATCCTGGAAGAACGCGTCCTCACTGGCAATGATCAGGTCACAGACCCAGGCCAGCATCAGCCCACCGGCAATACAGGCGCCCTGTACCACTGCCACGGTGGGCTTGGGAATATCCCGCCAGCGCCGGCACATGTTCAGATAGGCCTCCTGCTCACGTACATAGAGGAACTCGCCGCCCGGCTTGTTGGTGTGATCCCACCATAGATTGACCCGTTCCATAGGCTTGTTGATATCGCGCCCGGGGGTGCCGATATCATGGCCGGCTGAGAAATGCTTGCCGGCCCCCTTGAGCAGGATGGTCTTGACCGCATCATCGTCGACAGCCCGGCGGAAGGCCGCATCCAGCGCATAGGTCATCTGGGCATTCTGGGCGTTATTGAAGCTGGGCCGGTTCATGGTGACGATGGCTACCGCGCCCTGCAGCTCGTACAACACCGGCTGTTCCGTTTCGTAGACCGACTGGTCCTCGCGCTCAATGAACTCGTTGCTGTCGCTCATGCTGTGCGCTCCACGGCGTCAGTCTGCTCCATGTAGTCGGCCAGGATCGGCTGGACCTGCAGGTGCGCGGGAATCCGCTCGCGACCGATGCGCCGGTCGATTTCCTCGTGAGTCCAGTAGATGCGACGCTCCTGATAGCTCAGGCGCAGGCCGGGGAATGCATTAGACTGCATGGAGGCCTGGATCGAACCGAGGTTCTCCAGATCCTCATCCAGCACCTTATCGAAGGCCACGTTGGCCCTGTCCCAGTAAGCCGGACGCTCCCCGTCACCCCAGTCCGGACCGAGACCGACAACTTCCATTTCACACTCGTTCACACCACGCGGCCAGAAGCGCAGCTGCTGGACAAAGATCGAGCGGAACGGCGTGATCATGTTCGGGAAAGACAGGTAGGCCGTACTGGTCTGGCGATGCAGCTGAGTTGCACCGGCAATGTCCGGGGTGTCGGGTGCATCCATGCCCAGGGTGGTCAGCGCCCAGGGGTTGTATGCCGTCACCATACGCGAGTGACCACCCTTGAACAGCCCCATCGAAGACGCCTTGTGGTTCAGCGCGTAGCCAATGGTGTCACGGTGTACTGTATTGATGTGATACACCTCCTGGAAGGCATCCACCGCCGCTTTCCAGTTACAGGCAATAATGGTGGAGCGGCGGTGTACGATGCGCAGCTTTTCCAGCTCCATGCACGCCCACTCGTCAAGCATGGGCGCCAGGCTCTCCAACAGGGGCGCGGCATTGTCATCCATATTTATGTAGATGGTCCCGCCGTAGACCTCACAGCCCACACTGACGAGGGACAGGTCGTCTTTGTTCAGGCCACAGAAGTCACCCTCGTCCGGCACCGCAATCAGCTTGCCGGTGAAGTCATAGGCCCAGCTGTGGTACTGGCAGCGCAGGATATTGCACTGCCCACGATCTGCCGGCGTCACCGCGGCACCACGGTGCCGGCAACTGTTGTAAAAAGCCCGAACCACATTGTCCTTGCCCAGCACAATAAGGATCGGCCGTCCCACCTTTTTCCAGACCAGGAAGCTACCGGGTTTTTCCAGTTCTTCACGACGGGCCACCGGCAGCCAGCTCTTGGCAAACACGTGGTCCAATTCAAGGCGGTAGAACTCCTCGCTGGTATAGCGCGCAGCAGGGATCTCGGGGAAGGCGGGGAATCCGGACGGCGGACCTTCACGTTCTGCTTCGTATTCCAGCTCGGCGCGGATGCGTTCTTGTAATTCGGGTTTCATGGTCACCTCACTGACTGGCGCCAGTCGCCTGGCGCATGATTTGTCGGGCCGCCGTTACCGCTGCTGCTGCGCAGTCAGTAACACTCGACCCATTGATCTGATCCGCTTGGCGCGGCACTTCTACATCCAGCATTACCTCGGGCCCGGCCTGCACCAGCAGCTCAACCAGCGGGAAATCACCCGCTCCCGGTATCCGGCGCGCCGCGACCGCCTCGTGGTAAAGGTCGTCCGGCGCCTGCAACGGCCCATCACAGAGCTGCAGATAACCGATTTGCCCGGGCCGCAGGTCCTGCAGTTGCGATGGGCGGCCACCATTGCGGAAGAAATGCAGCGCATCCAGCGCTACACAGACAGCCGGGTGCTGCAACTGATCCAGCAGATCCAAGGCTGCGTCGAGCGAGCGCACCCCGGAGAAGCTGGTAAATTCCAGCGCGGCGCGCAGCCCCTGTTCCGCAGCAAGATCGCAGAATTGCGCCAGCATCGTCCGGGCCAGCACCGGGGATGGTTCATGTATGTGCACGGTGGCTACCCGAGCACCGAGCCGACTGGCCCGCTGCAGCCCCTCGCGATAACCGTCCAACTCGATGCCGGCACGCAGCGCGAAGACTTCCGCGTTGTTCAGCCGCACACCGCGAGCCTGCAGCCGCTCCGCCACGGCGGCCTCTTGCTGATCCGTGGAAATGCACGGAAAGCGTGTGGCAATGCCTGGTGGCAGACAGGTAAACAGGCCGACATGCGAGCAACCCAGGTCCGCCGCGAGGTCAATCAAGCCGGCCGGCGATAACGCCAGCGCAGTCAGCTGATGCAGGGACAGGGGCGCGTCGGCGCTGGCCATGACATCACACCTGGGTTTCAGGAATATGCAGGATCAGTTTGCCGTCCAGCTCGGGCGTCAACTTGATCTGGCAACTGAGACGACTGGTCTCGCGGCGCTCCGAAGCCACCGCATCAAGCAGATCGTCTTCCAGCGCATCCATCGGCGACAGCAGATCGATGCATGATTCATCCACATAAACGTGACATGTGGCACAGGCACAGGAACCACCACATTCGGCGAGAATTCCCTTCACACCGTTCTGCACCGCACCACTCATGGCGCTGGAACGTGGCAGGACATTGATTTCCCGGCTGGTGCCATCAGCCTGAATAAAAGTAACCATTGGCATTGTTGCTGCTCCTGACGTGTTGTAGCAGCAGCGGACTCTGCGCCCGCTGCCTTATCATTGATATTCCGGCAATTTGCCCATGAAGCCGATCGGCCGGTCATGAAACAGTGCCGACCCGCTGGCCCCGGCGACGGACACACCTGAATCCACCACCAGCACATGGGCGGTGACATGCTGCGCTTCGTCACTGGCCAGGTACACCAGACTCTGGGCAATCTCCTCGGGCATGGCCGCGCTGCCCAGCGGGGAAGCCTGTGCGGCATTCTCATTGGTGGCTTCGCGGCTGCCATAGATCTGGTCGACCAGCGGTGTGACTACCAGACCGGGCGCAACGGCGTTCACCCGCACCCCATACTGGGACATTTCTGCGGCGGCGGTACGGGTCAGCGCGACCACCGCATGCTTGGCCACGCTGTACACATGAGGCCCCATGCCGGCACATACCCCGGCAAGACTCGACAGGGAAAGAATCACCCCGCGACGCTGCTCGCGCATCTGCAGACCGGCATACTTGATGCCATAAAATACGCTGTCGAGCAGTACGGCCATGGTGCGGTCCCAGTCCGCCTTGCTGGTCTCCAGCAGCGAACCGACCACGCCGATCATGCCAGCGTTGTTCACCATGCAGTCCAGCCGTCCGTGGCGCTGCACCGCAAACTGCACAGCCGCTTCGACCTGCTCTTCAGAGGTGACATCTGCGGCTATGAAGCTGCCGGCCAGTTCAGCCGCCAGCGCTTCGCCGGCCTTGCTGTTGATATCTGACAACACCACCGACGCGCCCTGCGCTGCAAAAGCGCGCGCGGTAGCGGCCCCGATGCCACTGGCTGCGCCAGTGATCAGTACTACCTTGTCCTTCATTTGCATAGCCATGTCATTTCCCTCCGGTCCGCTACCCGTTATCGCTTCAGCCTTCGCCATGGGATGCCCCCACAAATCGCATCGACTGACCTTTCAGAACGCTGGAACCGGATGCAGCGCCGGCACCCGTCACCCCCGAGTCCACCAGCAGCGTGTGCCCGGTGATATGGGCTGCGGCATCACTGGCGAGAAACAGCATTCCCGCCGCTATCTCTTCCGGTAACAGTGCGGTACCCAGCGGGGAAACACTGGCCGCCCCGGCCAGAGCCTGCTCACGACCGCCACGGACCTCTTCAATCAGAGGTGTGACTGTGGTGCCGGGCGCTACTGCGTTGATGCGGATACCGTAGCGCGACAGCTCCGAAGCGGCGGAACGGGTCAAGCCGATCACGCCATGCTTGGCCGCGGTATAGGCATGCGGTCCCAGCCCCCCCATCACACCCGCGATACTCGATACGGAGAGGATGACGCCGCTCTTCTGCTCGCGCATCGCACGCCCGGCATGCTTGATGCCATAGAACACGCTGTCGAGCAGCACGGCTTGTGTAGCCCGCCAGTAATTGGCCGGGGTATCGAGAATGCTGCCCACCGCGCCGACCATGCCAGCATTGTTGACCATGCAATCAATGCGTCCGTAACGCTCCAGGGTAGCCGCGACGAGAGCCTCGATCGCCTCCTCGCGGGTAACGTCGGCATGCACGAAGATACCGCCGATATCCTCGGCCACCTCGGTGCCGCGATGACTGTTGACATCCGCAACGACTACACTGCCGCCCTCGGCAGCAAACAGTCTGGCTGTAGACTCACCAATGCCACTGGCAGCACCCGTTATGACCACCACCTTGTCCTTGTACCTTGCCATGCTCGCTTTCCTGTTGTGTCTTGTTATTGTCACGCCATAGTCTGCTGCCCGGTTCAACCGAGCAGCGAATACGGATTCTCCACCAGCGTGCGCAGGGCACCGAGGAAAGTGGCTCCGACGGCACCATCAATTACCCGGTGATCGCAGGACATGGTTACTGTGATGACCGATTGGAAGCCGATGCCTCCTTCCTCACACTCGTAACATTCGCGACGCAGGGAGCCAACCGCCAGAATGCCGCCCTGCGGCGGATTGATCACCGCATCGAACTGGCGAATACCGAACATGCCGAGGTTGGATACGGTAAAGGTACCGCCGGACAATTGATCGGCCTTGAGCGCACGATCACGGGCCTTCCCGGCCAGACCGGCCGCCTCCTTCGCCAGTGCGTGCACACCTTTCTGCTCGGCATTGCGTATTACCGGGGTAACCAGTCCACCGTCAATGGCGACCGCCAGGCACAGATGCGCACTGCTGAATCGCTTGATGCCCTGCTCGGTGTAATGCACGTTGGCATCCGGCACCTCGGCCAGCGCCAGAGCGGTGGCGCGCATGATGAAATCATTAACCGACAGCTTCTTCTGGTTGGGTGCCAGGCGCGCATTCATCTTCTCGCGCAGTGCCAGCAAGGCATCCATCCGCAGATCCACAGTCAGGTAGAAGTGCGGGATGGTCTGCTTGGATTGGGTCAGGCTGTTGGCAATCGCCTTGCGCATGGGCGTCAGCGCAATCAGTTCATGATCCATCACCGGCGGATCACCAGCCATGCCCTGCAGGGCCGAGCGGAACGCCTCGCGAACATCATCCTTTAGCACCACGTCACGCGGTCCGGTAGGTACCAGCTCGGACAGATCGAAACCCAGCTCGGCGGCCAGACGGCGCGCAGCGGGGCCAGCGCGGAACTGGGCATCCTTCTCGGCCTGCCCGGCATCGACTACCTGCGCGTCACAACGCACCTGGGGCTGCAGCAGTGCTTCCAGATCTTCCACCGACACACGGCCGTGACGACCAGTACCCTTGACGCCGCGCAGGTCGATACCATGACGATTGGCCAGGCGCAGCGCTACCGGCGACGCCTTCACCCCAGTATTACTCTGCATCAGCGCCTTATTGTCTGCCGCCGGCAGCGGGCTGTCCGATTGCGCCAGTACCAGACCAGCCTGCTCGACCAGATCGTCAACTGACACGCGGCCATGTCGGCCACTGCCCTGCAGCACGCTCATATCAATGCCCTGACGGTTGGCCAGGCGCAGTGCAACCGGGCTGGCCTGAACACGGCTGTTGATTTCAGTGACGCGGGCCAGCTCCTCGGCGGATAGCTGTACCGGCGCGGGTGCCACGGGCGCAGGTTCAGCAGCAGCTGCAGCGGGCTGCGGTACCGCAACGGGCTCTGCTGCTGGTGCGGGCGCAGCTGCGGGTGCCGGTGCAGGCGCAGCGGGTGCTACCGGCACCTCGCCCAGTTCGGTGGCGATGAAAGCATCGATGTCGGCGTCGGGCGCGGCAGCGTCGGCCAGCACAGCCAGTAGCGCGCCTACCGGCAGGGTATCGCCGACGTTAGCCACCAGACGACGGACAACGCCAGCCATGTCCTGACTGGCCTCCAACGCGTTGACGATCTTCGCCGTTTCAATATCGGCGATCTCGGCGCCCTTGCTGAGGCGGTCACCGACACTGATGTGCCAGTTGGACAGCGTGCCTTCGGTCATTTCCAGGCCCCACTGGGGCATTCTGATCGGTGTGATATTACTCATGGCCTTTCCTCAGGAATGGGCGAGCGTGGCACGCACGGCTTTTTCCACATCAGCCGCATCGGGCAGATACAGACGCTCCAGTTCCGGGGCGAAGGGAACCGGGGTATGCGGCGGTGTTACTGGCAGCACCGGCGCGCGCAGCGAGGAAAAGGCCTTTTCTGCAGCAAGGCGGGCGACATCTGCAGCAAAACCGCAGCGCACCGGCGCCTCGTCGACCACAACCAGGCGGCCGGTCTGGCGCACGCTCTCGAGAATCAGCTCCTCGTCCAGCGGTGAGCTGGTTCGCGGATCAATCACGTCACAGGTGATGCCTTCCTTGGCCAGTTTATCAGCGGCTGCCGTGGCGACCTTGACCATCTGACCCATAGCGACGATGGTGACGTGCTCGCCTTCGCGAACCAGAACCCCTTCCCCGAACGGGATGGTGTAGTCACCGTCAGGTACTTCACAGGCATCGTTGAACAGCATCTTGTGCTCGAGGAAGATAACCGGATCATCGTCACGGATGGCCTGCAATAACAGCCCCTTGGCGTCGTAGGCATTCGACGGCATCAGGACCTTGATACCCGGAATGGCACTCAGCAGACCGTGGATCGTCTGGGAATGTTGCGCTCCGGCGCTGCGCCCGGCACCGACGGTCATGCGAATGACCAGCGGCGCCTTGGCACCGCCGAACATGTAGCGGAACTTGGCAGCTTGGTTGAGAATCTGGTCGAAACAGACCCCGATGAAATCGGAGAACATGATCTCGGCAACCGGGCGATAACCCGCCAGTGCCGCGCCGTTGGCGGCGCCAATGATGGCTGCTTCACTGATCGGGGTATCGATCACCCGATGCTCGCCAAAGCGTGGCAACAGCCCTTTGGTCAGACCGAACACGCCACCGGCAGCGTCCCGCTGACCGGACGTGCCACCTGCACCACCCGAGACATCTTCACCAATGATGAGCACGGTCTCATCCCTTTCCATCTCCAGATGCAGCGCTTCATTGATGGCTTCACGAAATGTTTTTCTTGGCATGACTCGGACTCACTTAATAGCTGTTATAGACGTTGGTGAGGAGATCTTCCGGCAGCGGGCGCGGCGCCCGCTTCGCGGCAACCACGGAGGATTCGATGAGCGCCAGCACCTCGGCGTCAACCTGATCCAGAACCTCCATTGATACCTCACCGGTCTGCTCCATGCGGCGACGGAATTTGATCAGGCAGTCTTCTTCCTCGCGGTAGCGCTGCACTTCACCTTTGGCCCGGTAGTTCTGCGGGTCACCTTCAAAATGGCCGAAATAGCGGATGGTTTCACAGTAGATGGCGGTGGGCCCGCCGCCTTTACGGGAGACATCCAGCGCCTTGGCCATAGCTTCGTAGATCGAGAAGAAGTCGAAGCCGTCGGCCAGGAACACCGGGATACCGAAGCCTTCAATGCGCTTGACGATATCGTCGCAGCCGATGCCATAGGAGGCGCCGGTATGTTCGCTGTAACCGTTGTTCTCGAACATAAATACCTTGGGAACCTGCAACACCACCGCCATGTTCATGGCTTCGAATACTGTGCCCTGGTTGGAGGCGCCATCACCGGTAAAAGAAAGCGCCACACTACCCTCGCCCCGCAGCTTGCAGGCAATTGCTGCACCTACCGCAATCGGCTGGCCGGCACCCACGATACCGTTGGCGCCAAGCATGCCCTTGGAGATATCGGCGATATGCATGGAACCGCCCTTGCCCTTGTTCAGGCCGTCACGGCTGCCGAAGATCTCTTTCATCATCGCCGGCACATTACAACCCTTGGCGATGCAGTGACCATGGCCGCGGTGGGTACTGATGATGAAATCCTTGTCGGTAAGGTGTTCACAGGCCCCCACAGCGACGGCCTCCTGGCCGCTGTACAGATGCGTAAAGCCGGGAATCGCACCGGTCGCGTTCTCGATATGCAGGCGCTCTTCGAATTCGCGGATGGTCTTCATCTGCCGATAGGCCCGGATGATGGCTTCCTGCGACAGACCGCTGGCCTGAACCTCAGCACGTGCGGCTACTTTTTTTGTTCTGGTACTCATGTTTCCACTCCCCGAGAGAATGACTAGTTCTACACGACCAATAAAATCGGGCCGGACTGACTTTTTTATACCATTGTAACTGATGGAATTCCAGCCCGTATATTGCCGCAATATGGAAATCGAATATCGAGCTACAAGCATCCAGAACGAACGTCTGGCTGAGATACTGAAAAAACGCTCCCCCTTGCCGGATCCGGGAAGGGGGAGCGCGGTACTCGTTAGTTATCTGCGTCGAGCAGCGCCTGGATGTGCTTGTGGATATTCTGCAGGGCCAGCTCATTGGCTCCCAGCACCGGCTGGAAGTCTGCCGGCGCATACTTCATGTTGGTCTGACCGTCGCGGGAAACACTGTAATCCTCGGTCGACACCACCTTCTGGATGAAGTCATGCATACCGGTCCAGAGCTTCGGATCGGCATCCTCGGCCATATGCCCCGGTTTGTAGGTGACCAGCAGCGTGGTGGCATGATCGACCCGCTCACCGGGGAAAAGGCGGGAAAGACCGTAGAACTGCTCACCGTTGGCCATGGTGTTGCAGTTGATGACGGTGTTGGGAAAAATGTAATAGAGCCCACCGTAACTGGTGGCCGGCCATTCGCTTTCCGGCGTCTCAACACAATCCAGGAAGTCCGCACGCGGCATGGCCAGACGATGGTGCGGCCCATGGTTTCTGTAACTCATGATGTTGGACATGGCCAGGGCCCCGATACTGGTCGGGTGCAGGGTTGCAAAATGATACCCCTCACCATAGGTATCCATGGCGTACTTCCAGTTGGCATCCACATCGAAACGGGAGGTTTTCATCGGGCGCGCATTTTCCAGCTCCAGATGCGCCAGCTCGGCCGCCATCCCTTCACCCAGATGCTCTACCACGTCGATAGGATCACCACCGGGTAGTGCCCGCACGAAAATCAGGCCGTGCCACTCCGCCACCGGCACCTCAATGAGCTTGCGACTGTCGCGGGACACGCCACAAAATCCCGACTCGCCGGGCACGCCAACCAGATTTCCATCCAGATCAAAGGTCCAGCCGTGGAACTTGCAGCTCATACGGTTCTTCTTGCCACCTTCGGTGACCAGTTTGGCCGCTCGGTGCGTACACATGTTGAGGAACGCCTTGACCTCGCCCTGCTTGTTGCGGGTCAGCAGGATCGGCGGGCCGACCTCATCAAACAGCAAGGTATCACCTGGATTGGACAGATCACCGGACAGAGCGGCCAGAATCGGGCGCTCCATGAATAGCACACGCCGCTCAAGCGCGTGCCGCTCCTCATCGGTATAAGCAGTGGTGGCGATCAGCATGGGACCATCGGCAAGGTCGGTGGTCCCGTTGCGGATGTGCTCAACAGTGCGCCGACGCAACTCGCTGTGGGATGCCAGTTTCAAAGCTTGCCAGTCAACGCTCTCATCCCGCTTGGCGGACTTGAGAACACTGCTGTCCAGATTGTTTTCGATAGTCATCAGGTTACTCCTGGTACTTGTTGTTATGGTCGACCCCTTATCCGGGCCATCAACTCGGTTTACTCAACCATTACCTTCAGCAGGCATCTGAGCGCCTGCACACTGCGATGAAACTGGGCGGGTGTCGGAGCCAGCAGGGAGCGATACCCGAGACCACCATAGAACAGCGATAACAACATGGACCCGACCTCCGCTGCGTCCACATCGGGTTTCAACTCGCCCCGCTGTACAGCCCGCGCCACGAGATCAATTGCGACCTTGTCTCGGCGACGGGATGCATCCATCAGTACCTGGTAGACCTCCGGGTTGCGCGCCGCCTCAAGCTGCGCAGTCAAACCAAGCAGCTGCAAAGTACCGTCTTCGCGATACAGTGTGGGCACCAGGTCAAGTAATACTGCCAGTCCTTCGGCAACCGAGTTCAGTGGGTTGAGAACCCGTTCAAAGGCGAGGGTCTCCTCGTCATACATCTGCTGTACGACGGCGATGAACAGGGCGTCCTTGGAGGGAAAGTGGTTGTAGATAGCCGGTCCGGACATGCCGACCGCTCCCGCAATCTCAGTCAGGGTGATACCCGCTACTCCCCTGCGGGCAAAAAGACTGGCTGCGGCCTTGAGCAGCAAGTTGCGGGTGTCCTCAGCGCTGCGTCTGCGCGCCGGCTGAGGCTGCCCGAGCATTAGCGGGCTTGCGGACTGTGACATGGCGTCCAGGGCTCTTGTAAATTAATGTTCATTAACCTACAAGGCACCATCAGACCTGTCAACACAAACGTTCAGTCCGGACTGCTTTTGTTTCGGATAACCAAATCAGCGTCCGCTGGAGCACAGCTCGCGCGCGCTGAGTAAAGTCCGGATAGGCCGAACGCAGGCTCAACGAGCGAATTTCCAGACTCAGGGGCAATCCGGCAGGGAGACTCTGCAGCCAGGCCGTCAGTGGCAGATCACCGTCACCGGGTATCAGCCTGTAGTCCACAGCCTCGAGCCGTACGGCATCGCGGTCCGCCATATCAGGGCCAGGACCACTGGCATCGCATAGTTGAGCATAGCTGAGCCAGTCCACTGGCAATTCACTTATCTGCGTAAGGGTGCTGCCGCTGCGGTGCCAATGCAAGGTATCGATCAACATGCCCAGATTCGGCCGGTTGACCAGCTCGATAACCTCGCGAGCCTGCGGCAGATCGCGGACCTCGGTAAAAGCCCCGAACTCCAGTACGATACGCAGAGGCTGATGGCGCGCGTGATCACAGAGCTGGGCCAGTTTGCTGGCAGTGGCAAGCATGTCGGGATCCGAGCTCACCACCAGCACGTGCTCGGCGCCCAATGCAATAGCGAGATCCAACATCCGCAGATGCTGAGGATCCAGGGGACCGGGCTTAAGCCATACTACCTCGGCATCCAACACCCGCAACCCCTGATCGCTCAGCGCGCTACACACGTCCTGCAGGTAACTGGGAGTGAACCGCTCTGGCTCGATCCATAAACCCACTGCCCGGAAGCCGGCAGCACCAGCTGCCGCAACCAGTTCCAGCGGAGAAGCTTCGGGGAGAACCCCCGAGGCCAGTGAGAGCAAGGCTCCGGACATGGCTCAGGACCGACGCCGAACAGGGTCGGCACCATCCCAGTGTCGCGCTGCCTCACGCAAGGAAGCGAAGAAGGCTCGCCCGGGATCATCGCCCTTCCACAGCTCGAGCATGGTACCCGGTCCCCCACCGGTATCCAGATAAGCCACCTCGGCGCCCCCACCACGATAGCTGGATTGCTGCAGCAGGCTCGCACCGGCGCGGTAACAGACCTCCAGCGCCTGCTGCATGTCATCCACTGCGATCAGCACGTGATGCAAGCCCTCCCGGCCTTCATCAAGCCAGCTCTTGTAGATTGACGGAGCATCGCAATGCTGCTTGATGATCTCGATCTGCATATCCCCCAGATAACCCATCGCTGCAGTAATGTCGATCTCCGTCACTTCTCCCATATAACGGGTGCTGTCAGCCTGGATATGCTCCATGAGCATGAAGGGGCCGGCCCCCATGGTGTGAGTCCAGAAGTGCAGACAGGCATCAAAGTCCCTGGGCACAAAGGCCAGCTGCGTGACCGGCCCCAACGCGGCAATGGTGTCATCCAGTGTCACGGACGAAACAGCTTGGTTCATCGTCATCATCTCACTTGTAGAAGGATGGCATCAGACCGCCACGTTTTTCCAGAAACTGCAGCGACTCCTCCAGCACAGCCCGCTTGAGCAGTGCCATGGACTCCAGATAGCGCGGGTCATTGCGATAACCATCGCCCTTCATGACCCGCTCCACATGCGCCATATCTTCCATTTCCCACAGGTCAACGATGACCGCGGGTTTGACCGGCCCGAAACGTTCGACGAAGCAGCCGTGCATCTTCCAGCCGTAGTCTTCGAACATCGGCCCGAGCTTGTTTACCAACGCGTCTACCACCTCATTGGCCATATACGCATCCACCTTCAGGGTGGCCTTCATGAAAATCGCCATGCCAACTCCTCAGGAAACTTGCGCAGGCTCTGCCTGGTCGACAGAACTTTGCTGTTTTACCGTGTCAGCAGACTTGTTCATGGCTCCCGCTGTCACTTCGGCGGCGTTTTTACGACTCAGATCAGGCATGAGGAAGTATGACAGTGCCGGCACCATGACCAGAGCCCCCAGCATGTTGAACAGGAACATGAAGGCCAGCAGTATCCCCATATCTGCCTGGAACTTGATTGCGGAGAAGGCCCAGGTTACAACGCCTACCGACAGCGTGATGCCAACCAGCGCAACGACCTTGCCTGTATCAGCGAGCGCTCGCGCATATGCCTCACTCAGCGGCAAGCCATTGCGCATGTGCACGATCTGCACTGCCAGCAGATACAGGGCGTAATCCACCCCAATCCCTACCCCCAGGGCTACCACTGGCAGCGTGGCCACCTTGGTGCCGATACCCAGCACTACCATCAGGGCTTCCGCCAGAATGGACGTGACAAACAGCGGAATGATCGCAACTAACACCGCACGCCAGCTGCGCAGAACCATCAGACAGATGGCAGCAACGGCCAGATAGATGTAAATGAACATTTCCAGACTGGAGCGCTCAACCACGATATTGGTAACAGCTTCGATACCCGCCGGACCGGACGCCAGCAGGATCTCAATTTCACCTGTGTCATTCTCGGTACTGAAGGTCTCCACCGACTGAATGATGCTGTTCAGCGTTGCAGCCTTGTGATCGGTCAGATAGACATACACAGGAATAAAGCTGCATGAGGTATTGACCATTTCCGGGAAGTCGGTGATCAGGAACTGGGTTGCAGTTTCCAGCAGCCCCTGATGATTGGGCAAGGCATTCCACTTGGGGTTGGCTTCCTGCAATCCGCCGATCAATGAGGCGACGTTGGTAGACAGTGTCGAAACGCTCTGTACCTGGGGAACCTTGGACAGCTCCCAGGCCAGGTTATCCACCACCTGCATCGCTTCATAACTGGAGCACTGCTGTTCAGGTGTCTTGACCATGACCACGAACTGATCGTTGGTCAGGTTGTAGTTACGGTTCACGAAGCCGATATCCTGATTGTAGCGGGAGTCGGCGCGCAGCTCCGGAGCCCCTGCATCAAGATCACCGATCTGCATGTCCTTGCGGATATGAAAACCGACTGCGAGCAGGATCAGCGCCACCACTATTGCACCCGTCGCATAGCGACGCGAAGTGAATCGGGTGAAGAATGCCCAGCCGCCCAGCTGGTTGTTCTTCGAACGCTGCTGTGCTCTGGCGGCCCGTTGCGCGGCCCCGCGACCAACCCCTATCACCGACATCAACATCGGCAGCAGCAACAGGTTGGTGAAGATAAGGAAGAACACCCCGATGCTGGCACACAATGCCAGGTCCCCGATCACTGGGATATCGATGGCGAGCAACACCAGAAAGCCGATGCCGTCAGACAGCAGAGCACCCATGCCCGGCATCAACAGGCGACCCAGCGAATTGCGGGCTGCCTCGAAAGGACTGAAACCGGCTCCCACATCAGCGATGGTACCGCTCATGATCTGCGAACCATGACTGACGCCGATGGCAAATACCAGGAACGGCACGAGAATGGTGTATGGGTTCAATTCCTGCCCCAGCAGGATGAGCGTACCCAGAAGGCTGACTACGGCAGCCACCGAGCAGCCAAGTACCAGCATGGTGCTGCGCAGACAACGGACAAACAGAAAGACAACTACCCCAGCAATGGCTGCGGCAAACAGGAAGAACAGGAAAACCTGTTTCATTCCGTCGATCAGGTCGCCGATCAGCTTGGCGAACCCGACGATATGAATCTCTGCCCTGCCGTCCTGCGAAAAGGCTTCACGAACTTCGGTCTCCAGGATTTCGGAGAGTCTGGAGTAGTCCATTGCCTCACCGGTATGCGGATCCTTCTCCAGCAATGGAACAACATACATAACCGACCGGTAATCGTTACCCACAAGGCTGCCGAGAATACCGGATACCCGGATATTGCGACGCAGTGCTTCGGTATCAAGATCCCGCGGCATTACCGGCCCACCACGAAAGCCCTCTTCCGTTACCTCGGTCCAGCGCACCGACGACATCCAGATAGACTTCATCCACGCACGGTCAACCCCGGGCATCAGAAACAATGTGTCATTGACCTTCTGGGTCAACGTCAGAAACTCGGGATCGAAGATATCGCCGGAGGGGTTTCTCACCACGACCCGGATAACGTTACCCAGCCCGCCGACCTCATCTCTGGTATCAAAATAGTTCTGAATGTAGGGGTGACTCTGCGGAATCATATTGTCGAAACTGGCATTGATCTTCAGACCTCCCAATTGGGAGGCAAAGAAAGCAATTACCAGTACACATAGCGCAATGAAAGGAGTTCTGAACCGGAACAGCAATGCAGCTGCACGCGCCGAGCCGGTCACCGCAGGGTTATCCGTCTCCGCAACACCATTCCGTGCGGGATCATTCTGTTTGTTTGTCATGCTCGCCCCAGTCTACTTATTGTTTGTTTTGCAGCGAAAGTTGACGCAATCCACGGGAGCCGACCAGCATCAGCGTCCCATCCGTCACTTCCACGTCATACACAGGCATGCCGCCGGAGGATCCAAGCTCGGAAGACACCAACTCGCTCCCCTTGCGATCCAGGCGGAATACGGCACCGGACTGGGCCACCAGTACCGCCGTTCCATCCGCGAGTGCCACTGAATTATTGATCGAGTCGTCAATGCCAAGCTCCAGCCGGCGCCAGCCGCCGTCTGGCGAACCATAGAAAACGGTACCGCGCAGCCCGAAAAGCACGATTTGTTCGCCCAGACTCATACCCCCGAACCAGGACCCCTCGTAGGGTGACTCCAAAGCAACGAAACGGCCGGACTCAACGTCCCAGCGCAACAACAGCCCCTTCTCGCCAACCGCATAAAGTGTCCCGCGGTGTTCAAAGGCAGCATAAATATGGAACCCCATAGGGTTATCGATATGGTGGGAAAGCGGCGCCCAGGTTTGGCCACCATCACGGGTGACAAACGCGTAGTTGAATGCCCCCAACACAATACCATTGAGCTCATCGGTAAAATGAACGGTCAGAAACGGCTTGTCACTGCCTTCGGCAGCGAACCGCTCGTATTCGAAAACAGCTTCTTCAGGCAGGTCCTGCCCGCTCTGCAACATCGCTTCAATCAGCTCGGCCGCCTGGCGGCCATCCAGCACCTTGCTCCAGCTCTCTCCACCATCGCGCGTCCTGAGCACCACCCCATCATGACCGACGACCCAACCCAGCTGTCCATTCAGAAAATAACTGTCAACAAGGTCTGATGCTACCGGCACCGGCTGTTGCCGCCAGCTTGCTCCCTGATCGTCACTGACCAGGATATGGCCGCGACGGCCAACCACCACAAGACGCTCGCCAGCAACTTCGATCGCCAACAGCCGATTGGCCAACGCATGCTCCAGATCCTCTTCAGCAGGACGGTCCAGCGGCAGCGAGATCCCCGCCAAGGCAGCAGAAGAGACCAGAACAGCCCCCAGAAACACCAAGGTTTTTTTCAGCATGATACGCACCAGAAAGGCGGGTCTGCCAAAGCAGACCCGCCACGTGGTTAATAGTTGATTACACGACGTGACAGCGTAGCGGAAGACCAGGTGGTCGCAGGCACACTTTCAAGTACGGTCTGCCCATCACCCGGCGCCATGGCCAGCGCGGTATACACACCGGAGTTGAGATCGATCACGGTATTCCAGGCAGTCCCGGCCGCTTGCGACTCGTAGAAAGGCGCGTTCTTCTGCATGTTCACCCGGTAGATGTTGCCGGAGCTGTCATACATCTGTGCATAACCGTCCACATAGGTATCTTCGGAGATGAACATATCACGCTTGTGGTACACGTGGCGCTGGCCATCCTTGAGAACTGCCTGAACATGCCATACCCGCTGCAGTTCCCAACGCACACATTCGGACTTGGGATGACCGGCAGTGAACTTTGCATCACCGTAGCACTCAGTGTCGTTGGCATCGGTGTACTGGTAGCGGTAGTTGTTGAATGGAATATACATCTCCTTGCGAGCAATCAGGTTCCACTCGTAGCGGTCCTTCTTGCCCGCGAACATGATGTCATCATCAAAGGTCATCGCACCACCCACCTGGGAAACCGGAGTATCCGCCGCGCTGTCAGGGGAGAGTCTCACACGGCGGGTAGCCGGAGAATAGGCATAGGCACGACGCTCACTGTCGGCAACCATATCCAGAACCATGGTGTTGGTGCCGGCCAGACGTGAAGGCGCGGTGTACTCATAGCGGTACCCGTAGAACATGGTCGGGTTTGGCTCATAGAATGGCTGGTAGCGAAGCGCGTTAGACGTGTAACTGTGCACCAGCTCGCCATTGGGCTTGGAGTACTTACCAACGTAGTTCCTCTGCGCTACGATCAACCCACGATAGGCGGTATCGTGGTTCCACATGACTTCCAGGCCGTTCTGCGGCAATGGGAAAGCAATACCCTGACCACAACCTTTAGACATATCCAGGCCCAGCGGACCGTTGGTGGTTGCACAGCGGGTAGCGTTCAACCTGGAGTTTTCCAGGAACGAGTCCGGATAGCTGACCGAGCGTCGGGTCGGATACACGTTGATCCGGAAGGTGTCCGGATACTTCTGGAACATCAAAACCAGCGACTCACTCAGTTTGTCCTGGTGTTCACTGTAATTGCTGGCATTGATCACCAGTACCGGCTTGTCATCGGCAAAGGGATCGGGCCGAAAACCGGGATTGGTCGGATCATAATTGGCCGGGGGCTTCACGCCGCCAGTGTAAGCAGGAATGGTGCCATCAGCGTTGGCTCCGACAATGGCACCCCAAGGGGTAAGAGCACCACCCAGATCGCTGACGTCATAGGCCATGGCAGTCGCGCCAAACATGGAGCCCGCCAGCAGCAGGGACGAGGCAAGAATTGTCTTTTTCATTATTTTAAACTCCAATCAGAACTGTCCGGTGTAGGTAAAAGAAAGCCAGCCACGATCCTGCAACTGCGAACCGTTGCTATACAGGATACCGCCCGCCGGGTTGTCCTTTTTGGTAGCCAGATAATCTATGTACTGCAGCTTGAACTCATGGTTGGCGTTATAGGTCACCTTCGGCCCGAAGCTGTAGCTGCCCGCCTTCTCGTTGCCACCGCCAGACACAGCGCTATTGCCATACAGACCATAGGTAATAGCAGTATCAAAGCCGACATCCCAACCTACTGCGACGGCGGTCCACTGAGGATTGAAACGCACTGTCGCCTGACTGACATTGCGCGTCACGCAACCACGCTTGGCATCACTACTATCAGCGCAGAGATTCACGTTGCCTTCGTTTTTGGTCACTTTGTCCAGATGGCTGAATGCGAACTCACTGGTCAGCGAAGCCGAGGACCAGAGATTGTTCGGGCCAAAGGACCGAATCCCGTTGACTAGAAAATGCCAGGTGTCACCGCGTGCTACGCTGTCCACACCATTTGGCACAGAGCTGAGCAACGCGGAGTTCTCACGGCGTACAAGTTCAGCGCCAACGCTGGTTTTTCCGACCAGCTTCGAAAAGCTCAGACCGTACAGCTTGGCATTCTCGGGATAGACGAACTCGTAGATACCGTCGGCACCTCTGACGCTCACCCAAGGCGCACGCTCTGTGTACTCGCGATAATAAACACCCATGGTGGTGTTGAGCGAGTCGAAGAAATAGCGGCCTGCCACACCCCAGTCCCCGGTATTGCTGGCCTTGCGGATTCCTGCATTACGCAGACCACCGTTCAGGGAATCAGGACCGTCGAGAAGAATATCTGAACTGGCCAGATAGGTACCGCCCTGGGTGAGGCGGGTAGGTTCCCACTCGAAGAAGTATTGAGCAGCAAGCGACAGATTCGGAGTTGGCTGCAGGTTAACGTGTACCTGACCCACCGGCATGCTTATCTCGCGGGCATCGGCACCCGGCGCCACAGAAGCCTTCAGACCGTCAACTGGAGCCTGTGAATAGGAAACACTATGTGCGGAGAAAATGACAGCTTCACCCCACAGGTTGGTCTGGCGACCTATTTTAATATCGCCGGGAGTGTTGCCCAAGACGAAGTTACTGTAGATATACGCATCCAACAGCTCACCAGACAACCCTTTGTGAAAGCGTTTGGTCGTGTCTGAGAAGCGATTGTTATCGTAGCTGCTCAGACCACCCCCAGGACCAGTCTCTACCTTGTCATTGAAAGCATTGTCATACCAGGCTGCACCGCTGAGGCGCAGACCAAACTTGCCCTGATAATCCCAGCCCAACTCGCTATACCAGTCGACACGATTAGTGACGATATCGTGACGATCATAAGAACTGGTACTCTCGTTAGTGCCCGGGTTGGTCGCGAGAGCGCTGTCCGGATTTTCCATGCGCATACCGAGGTTGTAGCGCACGATGTTGTTCCACTCCAGATCGCCACCAGCGACCTGCAGTGCATGGGTCGGAGCGGCGTGGGTCATGGCAATTGCGAGGGTCAGCATGCTCAGGCTGGGCACCGCAAGGAAGGCTTTGTTCTTGTCAAGTCTCATAGCAGTCTCTTCTCAAGATGTGTTTTTTTGTTGTGTATAACGCGCAGGGGCTAAAGAGTGTTCACCTCCAAGAGCTCAGTGCTCGATCAGACCCACTTGATGACAGCTTTGCCCAGCAGCTCGGCCCGCTCCATCTGCTGGTGAGCCAGCACGATGTCCACCGGGTCGAAAATGCGAGGATCAGGCGGGTTCAGCACACCGTTTGCCAATAGTGGCCATACCCGCCGGTGAAGGGAGGCGGCAATGTCCCCCTTGAACTCGACCGGCCGCGCGCGCAGCGTCGACGCAGTCATGGTCAATCTCTTGAACAGAAAGGTCAGCAGATCCATCTCGGCAACCTGACCGCCGAGTACGGCAATCATCGACAGCCGACCGTCAAAGGCCAGACACTGAATATTCCGGTTGATATAGTCACCGGCAACAATGTCCAGAACCACATCCACGCCCTTTCCTTCGGTCAGGTCATTTACCACAGCCACAAAGTCGCTGGTGCGGTAGTTGATCGCTGCGTCGGCACCTAGTCGACGTGCGTACTCGCACTTCTCATCCGAACCGGCGGTGGTATATACGGTATGCCCAAGGGCCTTGGCAATCTGGATAGCAGCCACGCCGATACCACTGGCAGCACCATGCACCAGTAATGTTTCAGGCGTACCACAAGGCCTGGTACCCAGACCGGCACGATCAAAAACGTTAGTCCATACCGTGAAGTAGGTTTCCGGCAGGGAAGCGGCCTGCTCCATGCTCAGCGAGTCGGGCACCGGCAGGCATTGGGCCAGCGGTGCTACGCAATATTGCGCATAGCCGCCTCCGGCCACCAGCGCACACACTCTGCTGCCCACAGCGAATCCGTGACGGTTATCGCGATGCGCCAGATCACCACCGACTATTTCGCCAGCCAGTTCGAGCCCCATCAGTTCGCTGGCCCCGGGTGGAGGCGGATAGTTCCCCTCCCGCTGGGAGACATCCGGCCGGTTGATGCCAGAAGCATGTACCCTGATCAGGACTTCACCGGGACCAGCAATGGGACGCGGGGCCTCACCTATGTACATTTCTTCCGCTGGACCATAGCTATCCAGCCGAACACAGCGCATCAACTCAGTCATCGCCAGCCTCCAGATACTTGTCAAGCGTTTGCTGAAAGTGCCGGATACGGCTTTCCTGATAGTTGGCCAGATGCAGCTTGCCATTCTTGGAAGCCTTCATACCGGTCTGAACATGAGGCAGATTCCCCATATCCTGATCAACAATACTGCCCAGCACACCCATGGCTGATGCCCAGCTTTCATCTTCACCCAACAACTGCATGGGCGCAGCACGCGGTGCAGGTTGCCCTTGGGGCACATAGTCCAGGATCCGCACCTCCATCAAGGTATGGTCCTGATCCGGCCATGGACGCCAGCGGTACACGACATTGGGCGAAAAACCGCCCCATGGAGAAAAATTCGGAAACAAGTTATAGGTCAGCGCATCCTGCATCTCGGCATCACTGGCGTGATCCAGATCGATACCCGCCTGCTTTGCAAAACGGCTGCGGTTGAAATCCCCCATTGTCTCCCGGGCAGTTTTGCCCTCAGGCACCGTGATCGTCTCTCCCTTAGGCACTACCCTTCCGTTGTAACGGAGGAAGGCATCCATCACTTCCTGCTGAGTGAAGTTCCGATCCTGCAGGTGCGGGGATGTATCGCCGAAGGGTGTAATCGCCAGATTGACGTGGTCTCCGTAAAGGTTGTACTTGCTGCTGGCATCACCGGTGAACGGCATGATCTGCGGATGGGTCGCAATAACATGGAAGGCTTCCATGAAAGCCTCGGCAACGGCCTTCCAGTTCGCAGGCACCACTTTGCCGACCCACTGAGTGGTATAGCGACGCTCATGCTCCCAGCGCGCGAAATGCTCCGGAAGCACATCAAGGTACTCCATCAGACCGGGACCGCCGTCAGCTTCCTTGATAAAGACATAGCCGGCCCACTCACCCACCTGTGCTTCCGGCAACTGCAGATCTTCATCTTTCAGATGGGCAAAATCCCAGCGACAAGGCACCTGCTGGATACTGCCATCCAGCTTCCAGGTCCAGGCGTGGTAGGGGCAACGCAGCTCCTTGACACTGCCACTACTTGTGCGCAGCTTACGGCCACGGTGCAGACACACGTTATGAAAGGCGCGAATAGAACCATCGGCCTGACGAATCAGGATATAGGAGCGCCCGGCATTCTCATAAAGCACAGTGTCACCCACTTCCGGCAGCTCCTCGACGCGCGCGGCGAACTGCCATACGTTCGGCCACATCTTCTCTAGCTCACGCTGGAAAAATACGGGTGAGGTATACCGTGCGGGGGAAAGTGGCTCGGAGCCCAGATACTTTGACTCGTCTTCCAGCAGAAATGCTGGCACCCGGCGAGAATCATTGCGCGCCAGATCGTCCCACGGCTGCCCATGGTTGCGGCTGAAGCCGGAGGCAGACTTTTCCTGCTTGTACTCTTGGTCAGACATCTGCGACCTCTTATTATCGTTTAATCGCTACTTCACAAACAAATCCGTACGGACTGTTTTACATGCTAGAAAAGAAATGCGCAACCCCGCCACATTGCGAAAATTTACGGAGGAGATCCTTGAAACCTGTTTTTTTTTATATTTATTGTTTACTTTCAATATCTTAACCAAGATACCGCGCCGCTTCACAAGCGATTGAGGACACCTCAGAAAAAGCCCTCTGCGCTCGACAAGATCGCACCAAGATCACAAAAGAATCAATCTGGACTGATATGCAAAAGTAAAATAGACTACATAAGCCCTTTACAGAAGCCTGTACAGGCGCTACGGCGACTGTCAGGATCGGGATGCATCCATACGTGGGAACAGAACAATGAACAAAACTGCCGGAATCATCATTCTGGGGGCCGGTCACGCCGGCGGCTATATGGCCTCTAACCTCCGCGACCAGGGGTATACTGGCCAGATCACTCTGCTCGGAGAAGAAACCCATCCGCCGTATAACCGCCCACCGCTGTCAAAGGCCTACATCCAGGACAAGACTGAGCTGAATGCTCTGCTGCTCAAGACGCCAGACTATTATGTTGCGCAGAATATAGATCTGCTGCGCGGCCACACCGCGATTGCCATCGATCGGCGCGCCCGCCAGGTGATACTTGATAACGGGAAGCACCTTCCCTACGAAAAACTGGTCATTGCAACCGGCGCACGTCCACGCCCCCTGCCAATTCCCGGGACCGACCTGGAGAACGTGCTGTCACTGCGTACAGCGCAAGATGCCGACCAGCTGCGCGAGCTTTTCAAACGACAAGGTCACCTGGTACTCATCGGCGGCGGCTATATAGGGCTCGAGCTTGCAGCATCAGCCATCAGCATGGGGCTGTCGGTGACCGTGATCGAACGCGAACCAAGCCTGCTGGCGAGAGTCGCCAGCAGCCAGCTCGCACAGTTTTTCCAGCAAGAACACGAGCGCCGTGGCGTACGGTTCATGTTGCAGGCCCAGACCGTCAAACTGCACGGTGACCGAGCTGTATCGGGGGTTGAGCTGAGCACCGGTGAAATCTTGCCCTGCGATCTGGTACTGATCGGTGCGGGCGTGGTACCCAATACGGAACTGGCAGAACAAGCCGGCCTCACCTGCAATAATGGCATAGTGGTCAACATCCACGGCCAGACCGACGATCCGGATATTTATGCTATCGGCGACGTGAGTGCGCGACCGCTACCGCTGTATAACCACCGCCTGGCCCGCGTAGAAAGTGTACCCAATGCCATGGAGCAGGCACGTCTGGCGACAGCACACCTGCTTGGCCTGGAACAACCGAAGACAGAGGTGCAATGGTTCTGGTCTGATCAGTACGAGTACAAGCTGCAGATTGCCGGCATGGCCTTTGAACACGACCAGACCCTGCTGCGCGGCGATCCCGCAAACGGCAAGTTCTGTGTACTTCGGCTGAACAAGGGCGTGCTCCAGGCTGCAGAATGCATAAACTCACCGGTTGACTTCATGGGCGCTAAGCTGCTGATCGCCAGCCAACAACCACTGGACGCACAGCGCCTGAGTGACACCACACTCAAACTCAAGGACGCCATCCCGCTTACGGCCTGAGCTCTTCAGGCCGCCATTTTCCTTTACCTATCGAGTAGGGAGCGGGATTACTCCCGCCGCCCTCTCACACCACCGTACGTGCGGTTCCGCATACGGCGGTTCATAAATGACACTGGAGGCGTCGCTGGGTGTCCAGCAACGAGATCAAGCCCAGGGCGTCGAAGAAGCGTTTCGGGAAGGCCGCATTCATGTGTGATGCACCCGAGTTCCACCACGGACCTTGTCCGTTGCGGGCCGAGCGCCATGCGCGATCTTCCGTCAGCCTCTGCCGACGCAGCATCGTGGTTCGGCCTTGTCGATGCTTCGCTTGCCGCCAGAGCAGGCAGCGCAGCCTTCGTCTTAGCCAACCGTCCAGTTTCTCCAGTGCATTCTTGGTCTGCGTGTACTGGAAGTAGCCGATCCATCCTCGAAGCACCGGATTCAGTGTTTCGATGGTGTGGCGCAGGCTTCTTCCTCTTCCTTGGCGTAACAACTCCTTTATTCGCGCCGTCAGCCTTTGCAGGCTTTGCGGGGCGATGCGCAGTCGAGCCTGACGGTGTGCCGTTAGGCTGTAGCCCAAGAACTTACGCGCCGACGGCCTGGCACATGCACTTTTGGCGTCGTTGATCTGCAGCTTCAGGCGATCCGCAAGGAACACCTTCATCTGTTTCAACAACTGCTCGCCTGCCGCTTTGCTTCGAACATAGATATTGCAGTCGTCTGCATAGCGGCAAAAGACATGGCCACGTCGCTCAAGCTCGCGATCCCAATCAGTGAGTAGAATGTTCGACAACAGCGGAGAGAGCGGCCCACCTTGCGGCGTGCCCTCACGTCGTTGCGAGACTATTCCCTCACGCATCAGTCCCGCTTCCAGATAGCGCCGGATCAACTTGAGCACACGTGCGTCGCTTACCTGCCGGGCAATCCGCGACATCAGGATGTCATGGTTTACCCGGTCGAAGAACTTTTCCAGATCAATATCCACCACCCAGCGTCGCCCTTCCAACACGTATTGCTGTGCCGCAAGAACTGCTTGCTGGGCGCTGCGCCCCGGCCGGAAGCCGTAGCTGGACTCGGAAAAGGTCGGCTCAAATACAGGTTGGAGTACCTGCAACAGCGCTTGCTGAATCAGGCGGTCCAGTACCGTCGGGATGCCCAGCGTCCGTACCCCGCCCGCAGGCTTGGGTATGTCCACTGCGCGTATCGCCTGCGGCATGTATTGCCCGCTTAACAGTGCTGCCTTGACGCTTGGCCAGTGTACCGTCAGCCATTGACCGAAGTTCTCGACTGAGAGTCCATCGACTCCCGGGGCGCCACGGTTACCAACGACTTTGCGATACGCCTGCCATAAATTGACTCGATCTACCACCGCCTCCATCAGCGATAGCTCCTCCGCTTTCGTTTGCCCGGCAGCCGCCGTGCAGCCATCAACACCACGATCATCTCCCCCAGAGTTCCGCCCCGGTTCTGCTGTCATGGCTGCGCTTATTCCACGCACTTGTGTCTCATCGGCTGCATCGAGTATCTGCCGTCCTAATCGCGGTCCCTCACGTTCGGCCCTTCGGTCAAATCGCACCTACTATGGCATCTGCTGACTTCTGCATAACCATCCCAACGCCTCGCGACGCCAGTAGCACAGTGGCAGCCATGCAGATCTCCCCGGGTATGACACACCCACCTTCACGCTTATGCCTGTCGGATATACGCCGCGTCGTTCCGTGCAAGTACCGGGCTTTGGCCTTTTTGGCTGCCTCACCCCAACGCGTCGCCTCGTATCCGCTTCCTGTTCGTCAGGCCAGCGCTTTGCCTCGGGCTTCCTCCAGATTCGCAGTCACCCGCGACACCCTTGCCTCTGGCTAACACTTCCCCTTGCCGGGTGTGTAGAGGACTTTCACCTCCGAGTGGGTGAGGCGTCGCCGCCTCATCCCTCTCACAGAACCGTACGTACGGGCCTCGTATACGGCTCATGCACACATTTATCCCTAAGTTACAGGGACACAGAGTCCTGTTTTCTGGGTACTCAAGTCGAT